>Ga0185299_10000500_pt1 | contig 103796 bp, 95 predicted proteins | sample PaiPotPPA55metaG_FD_128002 | JGI IMG/M metagenome (GOLD analysis project Ga0185299, IMG submission 128002) | Iron sulfur acid spring bacterial and archeal communities from Banff, Canada, to study Microbial Dark Matter (Phase II) - Paint Pots PPA... ... | reverse complement strand
CATCTCTCTGTCTGGCCCAGAAGCCTCAAATCCAGAGCGATCGTGGCTTGCCGCACATCTGGAGTCCTGCCCATCCTGTCGCGAGTTCGCCGACAGCACGGGCCAGACCATTCGCTCGCTGCGCGGGCTCTCCATTACCGCCGGCGCACGTCTCGTGTCCACGACCCAATTGCGCGTGCGCCAGCGGGCGCTGGACTTGCAGCGCCGGCAAGAACGGTTCTGGATAATCTGCACTTGCTGTGCAGCGGTAACTTTCTGCAGCGCCATCACCGCCGCCGTTCTGTGGCGCGGGTTTGCCTGGATGGGCCAGCAGGCTCGCTTGCCCGCGCCGCTTTGGGAAGGTGGCTTTCTCGTGATCTATCTAATGCCCGCGGTTCTGGTGGGAATTGTCCTCCTGGCGCGGGGAACCTTTCTGGCAGATTACAACGGCTCAGATCAGGATTGGTCGTAGAATGCATGACCCGCGAGCTGCACAAGAGCGCAGTTGATGTACGGGGGAAAACGAACTTTGGAGATTTGAAATGCCAGTCAAAAATGAAACTTCGACGCGCTTTAAGGATGAGATCCGAATCATCTCGCCGTGGGCTTACTTCTTCGCATTTCTCGGCTTCGCCACAGCGGGGGCGGCAATCGTCTTTGCCGCTCTCACCGACAGAACCGGCGATCGTTTTTATACGCTGCCGGTATTGCTGCCGGTCGGTCTCCTCGGAGGAATTATCATCGCCTGTTACGCCCTGCTCATCGGCTACGTCAACGGCGACGCCGCTCGCCGCGGCATGAGCCGTCTGGGTTGGACCCTGCTCGCAATTTTCATCCCCCACGCTCTCGGTATCGTTCTGTACTTCGTTCTGCGGAAACCCCGGACCTTGAACTGCCCACAATGCAGCGCGACCGTCGAACTCGGCTTTGGTTTCTGTCCTCGATGCCGGTGCCGATTAAATGCCGTGTGTCCGAAGTGCCAGCGTGGCGTGAATGCCAGTGACAAATTTTGCCCCTATTGCGGCTGCGACTTCGGGGCTAGTGTCAACCCTGTTTCCGTGCCGGTTCCCAGTCAGAGTTGAGGGGGAAGAATGCGATTACCGATATTGTTGTTTCATATTTGCGCTGGGACCATAGGGCTGCTGTCTGGCGCCGTCGGGATATCCGTCCGCAAAGGTTCCCGCCAGCATCGTGTGGCTGGCAACGTATTTTTTGTGTCCATGCTGAGCTTGGCCGTTAGCGCGGTGTACCTGTCGTTCATGAAGCACCAAATCAGCAATGTTTTTGGCGGCACTCTAACTTTCTATATGGTTGCGACGGCGTGGTTGACCGCTAGGCGTAGAGAGGGAGGAACGGGCATCTTCGATTACGTTGCTCTTCTGGTTGCGTTGGCGGTCGGGGTCTGCGAGGTGACCTATGGGTCGGAAGCAGCGCTTAGCTCAACCGGATTGAAGGATGGGTACTCCCCCGGGGTGTACTTTGGCTCTGGGTTTGTGGCTCTGCTTGCCGTCGCGGGCGATGTTCGCATGATCGTGCGTGGTGGCATTTTCGGTGCTCAGCGCATCGCGCGACATGTCTGGCGGATGTGCATTGCGTTGTTTGTCGCCTCGGGATCCTTTTTCCTGGGACAGCAACAAGTATTTCCGGCTGCCGTTCGCAACACGCCCATACTTCCTATCCTCACTTTCCTGCCAATTGTAATCATGATTTTCTGGTTGCTGCGCGTTGGCCTTACAAAGGCATACAAAGGAAAGTGGATGCCGCGTGGAGGCGATAGTTCCTCCCTGCAAACCTAGTTTCAACGCTGCGCCAGTTCCCTTACGCGCAGAGTCGACAGTTATCCGACTTCAGAGAGCCCGCTCGATAGAAGCAGCCACGTCATCGCTGAGGTCCTCTGCTTTCCTCAACGTTCCCCTGATACTAACAATCTCCATCTCGCGGGCCGCGATCTGTCCAGCAGGTTCGTGATGACCTCGTGCGGCCACCAGGCTGTGCTCGTGTCTGGTCAGCATGCGCCGGAAGTAGGATTGGGTGGTAACCCATCCTTGCAGAAAAGAAAAAGGCAGCCCTTTCAGGCCGCCTTTTTTAATTCCAAACCCAGGATCTAGATGCGAACTAGAACCTGTACAGGAACCCAGTATTCACTCGCATGTTGTTCTTGTCGCTGACGCCGGAAAACCGGAGTATCATCCAGTCGAACTGTACTGCACGGAAAACCAGCTTTCGTTTTCCGAAGTCCGCTCCGCCACCGAACATCATCGTCATCCCGCTGTCGCTAATGGAGCCAGCAGCCGTGTGAGCACCGCCAAACAAAGCGTGCGCATAGGGCGAGAAGCTGCTCTTGTGAGTCGAAACCACCGGACCAACAGTGTAAGTATAGAGATTCGTGCCGGTGTGATACACGCCGCTGAAATCAGCCGTCGCGCCCAGCCAGCGAGTGATGTACATGTTCGCAGCTGTGTTCCAGCCGCTTGCGTGCCATCCACCATCGGTGCTGGTGAACTGATAGCCGCCGTAAATTTCGGGCCTAGGAGTCTCCTGAGCCATTCCTAACATTGGAATCATGCAAACCAAAATTACAACTCCGATAAAACTTCGCATCATGTCTCCCCTTGTGTGTGTGATCGCACCCGTCCTGTCTTGAAGCTGCGGTGCGTGAAGTTAGCCGTCTCGACGAACCCCGAAGTTTTGGGGAACATCGCAGGTGATTTACGGCAATCTTCGGATAATTGGACAAAGGGGACAAGTAACAGAAGCAAAGTGCCTATTGGCCTTTAGTAACCCGCTTGCAAACACGCGGCGGTCGCCTCGTTTGCTCGGAGCCTTGGTTCCGCACCGGTGTGTCGCTGACAAGAAGGCGACATCCGCTTGACAATTCCTTGACAACCTCCCAGCCATGCAAATCTAAAATCGCGTCGGGGGTAGTAGTTGCCGGAGACCCTTATGTCTTCGATGAGTTCCCCACGATTCTGAGGAGGATTGCATGAAACACCCAGGGAAAGTTCACATGTCCGTTTGTATCGCGGTCGTCTTATTCGCTTGCTGTAGTCTTGCGACCGCTCAAGGAAATGCTTTCAACACGCCGGGCAACATTCTGATCGCGGACCAATTCAACAACCGCATCATTGAAGTGAACCCAAAAACCAATGCGATCGTATGGTCGTTCGGTGACGGCTCCAGCAAAGCGGGACCTCATTCCGTCGTCGCTCCAAACGACGTCCAACGGATCGGCGACCTGACGCTCATTGCCGGTACCGGCGCTCCTGTTGGTACTCCGACCACTTACGAGGCAAACTGTTTTAAGAATGGCTGTCCCGATAACCGCGTAATTGTCGTCGATCAGGCCGGTAAAATTGTTTGGCAGTATGGGGAGGCCGGGGTCACTGGAGCAGGTCCTAACCGGCTGAATACTCCGGTGCAGACTACTTTTCTTCCCAGTAAGAACATCCTCGTTACCGACCAGGGCAACGCGCGCGTGATCGAGATCACCCGGCAAAAACAGATCGTGTGGCAATACGGCAAGACGGGCAAGACTGGATCCGGTCCCGACGAGTTGAATAATCCTAACAGCGCCGAGTTGCTGGAAAACGGGGATATCCTGATTGCGGACGAGAACAATAACCGTGTGATCGAGGTGAACCGGCAGAAGCAAATCGTTTGGCAATATGCTCCCAATGACACGAGTCTGTTGAATGGCGCGGCCTTTGCCAGCCGTCTCTGCAACGGTCACACGCTGATCACCGACTCGAACAACAATCGCGTGATTGAAGTGACCTCAAGCGGCGAAGTGGTGTTCACTTACGTCACCAACAGTCGCCCCGGCAGTGTGGCGAATCCGCTTCCGACACGCGCTATCCGGATGTGCAACGGGCGGACTCTCATCAGCGACCAATACAACAACCAGGTGATTGAGATCGACCGGAGCGGAAATATCCTTTTTAGTTACGGCCAGATCGGCGTGGTTGGCGAAGGAGCGAACCAACTCGATGCTCCTTACGATGCCAAGGAGATTGGCGACTATGTGGGGATCACGCCACCGTTCGGCTCCTTTTTTGGGAAGAACTGAAGTTAGCGGTGTTGGTCTAATCGAAAGGCAGAGCCCGATGGAGGAGGCTAGCGGGCTTTTCTAAACTTGCTCGGATTCAACCGTCAAACCATGTGCGATCGCCGATCCGACGCACAACAGCAACAAGACAGCAAAGAACTCCATGTCGTTTCTTCGCGTCGCGGAGTTGAAAACAATCTCCGGGACACTCAAGCTACCTTCTTCTCAACCCCAAAAGCGTAGGGTTGTTAAGCCGCGAATACGCTTAGCCAATGGTTCAATAATGCCATTAGCGCGCAGCGGAGCGAGTTCGGGATCGGCCTCTAACCATCGAACATCACGCCAGCCTTTTTCAACTGCTTTTTCGAGGAAGCGCCCGGCCTCACCTAAATCACCCAGCCGAATGTAAGCGACAGCCATCGCGTGGCAAATGTCAAATGTAGCAACGCCATGAATGAATCCTCCGGGGTTGGAAAAGACGAGTTCGAGGTGACGGGATGCTTCCTTCAGAAGTTGCTCGGCACGGGCGCGCTCGTTCTGTGCAGCGTACGCTGCAGCCATCACCGCTTTAGTGCGAGTGAGGATCCGGTTGCTGGCCATCATGCGAGGAAACTCCCTGGCAATACGCCAAGCACGATGCGCATTCACGAGCGCTTGGTCCGGATTTCCCTGACGGAGATATATGTCTGCCATGCCACAGGCATTTACCGCGATCGAGACTTCTCTATACATATGGTCAATACCGGCGACGTAACGAAGACCACGCTCGTGCCATTCGAGCGCTTGGTCCCAATCCATTCGCCGCATCGAGATGCCGCCAAGAACCATTTCCACAAAAGGCAAGTGACTGATAGCACGATTCGCATTTTGCAGTTCCAACGCTTGCAATACGAGTTGTTCACCGCGACTGTATTCTCCTGTATGCATGGAGATCGTGCCCAGATGCAACCAACTGGGACTGAGAGCCGCTTCCACCCGGATGGAATTCAGAAAGTGTTCGACTGCTCGTTGCAAGAATATATCGGAGATTTCGTGGCTAGCGATCCAGTTTGCGAAGCCCAGGAAATAATGTGACATGTATGAACCCGGGTTGTGGCGCACCGCTTTGAGTCCAGCCTCAATCCCATCTTCGATCTTGTTTTGTCTGGCGTAGACATAACAGAGTATCCCGTACGGTTCGCCTAATTCGGGATCAAGCTCGATCGCTCGCTCCAGGCATCCCGAGGCGCGGGTTAAGTCGTCGGGATCATTGCGATGGATCCAGCGCATGGCATAGGTATTACCAAGCGCTGAGTAAGCAACCGCGTAATCGTTATCCAGTTCGATGGCGCGCTCGAAATGCCGGCGCGCGTTTTCAAGAGAATCCTTACCGAGCAGGGAAAAACCTTTTCTTCCCTCGGCGTACTGCTCATAGGCTTCGAGACGCAACGTTTCGGGAGCGGCGATACGCTCGCGAGCGTTCGAATCCATTTCAACTTCGAGCGCCCGCATCAATTCGCTCACAACGCGATCTTGAAGGTCAAAGACATCGCCCCATGCTCCGTCGATCTTGCCGGTTACTGCACACTCACCAGTGGCGGGCTCAAGGAGTTGCGGAGTAATGCGAACCCGATCTCCCGAACGCTGATAACTGCCAGTGACGAGCCATCGAACATTGAGTCGCCTGGCGAGAGCGGCGTGGTCCTTTTCGTCATCATTGCCACGCAGTGCCTGCTGCACCCGGTCGCGGCCAACTACCCGCACGGCGTTCAGCTTTCTCAAATCTGCTGCGATCGTTTCCGCCAAACCAGTTGCCAGCCAGTCCATTGCCGGGTCACCGGAGAGGTTGACGAAGTCGAGTATACCGACGACGGGCATGGCCCTTTCCAGCACAACTGCCGCGTTGCCCGGATTCTCGTCCATCGTGCGCAGGGCAGCCGCGAGTTCCGCCGCGCTTTGGAAACGTGCCGCTGGCTCAGTCGCCATGGCCCGCGTGATTACCTTGGCGATTCGTTCTGACACCGCCGGATTGCGCTCGCGCAACGGAGGCGTCTCTCCTCTAAGTATGGCTGTGATGAGTGATGTTCCCTCGAAGCCGATAAATGGCAAGCGGGCGCATGCCATCTCGTACATCAGTACCCCTAAGCTGTAAATGTCACTCCGCACCGTGGCGGCGCGGCCGGCGAGCACCTCCGGAGCGCTGTACTGGAGTGTGCCTACCACCATCCCGGGCGAAGTGAAAGCAGTCTCCGTATTTTCGCCGGAAACAATATTTCGCGCTAAGCCGAAGTCGAGCAGTTTGAGCACTCCGCCTTCGGCGACCATGACGTTGCTCGCTTTGATGTCGCGGTGGATGATGCCATGCGCGTGCGCGTGTTCGAGAGCAGCAGCGATCTGGAGTGAATAATCTCTTAGGAACCGGCTGGGAATGGGAGCTTTGGCGAGTTGCTGCTGCAGCGTATGTCCCGCGACGTATTCCATCGCCAGGTATAGGCACTCCGCGCATTCGCCGGCGTCGTAAAAAGAAGCGATACCTGGATGACTGAAGGCAGCCGTAGCACGCGCTTCACGGACAAAGCGATCGCGATGATTTTGGTCTGCCGAGACGCTGGCGCGCAGCACCTTGACCGCAGCGTGGCGCTCTAGGCGCGAATCTCGGGCAAGATAGACTTCACCCATGCCGCCGGCGCCCAGAAAACGGACAATCTCGTACGGCCCGAGCCGCGTTCCGGGCGAGAGCGACATAGCTGCCAAGTTTGGACAATATGTGCGAGGGTGTCAACCTTACTGTTCCGTGAGGCGAGACAAGGTGCAGTTGCTCACCGATTGGATTCGACAATCGGCAACTTAAAAGTCGAGCTTCTCGCAAAGCTCTCTGTTATCTGTGTAGAAGCTTCCTTGCAATAGCTCGGGCGATGGTGGTGGGATGAGTGGCCAAAATGGAGACTTGACCCAAAACGCTTTGCGGTTCGTGAAAGACGCCGAGCTGTCGCAACACCGTCCCCCGGTCGTAATAGATTTTTTCTCCCGCCAAACGGTCGTCGCCGTCGAAGGTATACACCGCGCAGAGCGGCAGGTCGACTCGTCGCCCCGTCGCTGGAAGACCACGCCACGATCCGAGTTGCGTACCGCGAATCATAACTTCAAGGACAATGGCGTCGTCTGTGACATGCCGGCGTTGCACGTCGATGACTAAGTCAGGCAGCGCCTTCATCAATTGCTCGTAAAACAGGCGAACTCCGTCGCGGCCCTCATGATGTTCTCCCCAAGCCTCATCGTCGTAGCGCGCACTATCGCCGAAGGTGCCGAGAACGCCTTCCAGATCATGCGCATTCTCAAATCGAATGTGTTGCTCAACAGCTGCGAGGCGAGTCGAAGTTTTGTCTTTGGGAATCGATGCGCTTGCCATATACACCTCCGGTTGCGCTTGGGAGAGCTGGGCCGTCGGCTACAAATATTACCATTCGAATTTCAAGATTCTTCGAAAAACGCATCGCACAATTTCTGGGACTTTTACAAGGGCGAAGGGCCAGCCGTCAACTTTCCTTAAGAACCCATCCGTTGACAAATAAATAAGAAGAGCGTATGTTTCCTCCCGCTTGCGCAATAGAAGTCCGGCTGGATTACCCCGCAAGTGACGCAGTCTCCCCAGCCGACGTAGCAAAATGAACTATCCCGCGTACTTCGCCTATTAAAAGTTGTGTCCCGAAGGAGGACGTTATGCCCCCACATCCGTTTCGCCCGTTGCTGATTGCTTGTTGCGCTGTTGTATTCGCCGCCGTCGGTCAGGCGGGCACTCTTTGCGTTAATCCCGCCGGTTCCCACGACTGTTACACAACCATTCAAGCGGCAGTCAATCATGCCGCACCAAACGATCTCATCAACGTTGCAGCGGGCACATACACGGAAGAGGTAGACATTGGCATTCCACTTTCCGTCATTGGAGCTGGTGCCAATGCGTCCATTATTGACGCCACGAACCTGGCGCATGGCATTTTTGTCGATGGTTACGACCACCACGGCCTGCACAATGTGACCATTGCCGGTTTCACGGTGGAGAATGCCTTGTTTGAGGGAGTTCTAGTGGTGAGCGCCTCCGACGTCACCATCCGCGACAATCACATTGTCAACAACGACAAGACTCCGGGCCTGCAATTTACCGGTGCGCTCACCGGCTGCCCCAACCAGCCCGGCGATGGGTTCTATGAGACCGACGAAACCGGGGACTGCGGCGGCGCGCTTCACCTGGTAGGCACAGCTAATTCGATTGTGTCTGGGAACCTGATTACTGGTAACGCGGATGGCGTCCTGATCAGCGACGAGACCGCGGAGAGCCATCACAATCTGCTGATCCATAACATCGTCAAGGACAACCCGCTGGAGTGTGGCATCGTTCTGGCTTCGCATCCACCCGCGGGAACAACTGCGAATCCCGGCCGGCATCACGGGGTGGACAATAACACGATCGCCGACAACGTCTCCACGCGCAACGGAGTGCAAATTGGCGGCGCAGGGACGGGAATGTTCTCCGATGGCGCGGGCCAGGGCCGCGTATCCGGAAATGTGATCATTAACAATCGGCTGACGAATAACGGTCTTGGTGGAGTTGCACTTCACACACATGTAGGCCCGGCTTTTGGCCTCCCCGCGGACAACATGGATGGCAACATGATCATCGGCAACTATATTGCAGGAAACCTTGCCGACACATTCGACACAAAAACTCCGGGCCGCGTTGGAATCAACATTAATAGTGGAGATGGCGGTTCCCCGGTTCGAGGCACCATTATTTCCCAGAACGTCATCCTCGACGAGGACGTCGATGTAGCGGTCAACACTCCTGCTGAGGTCGACATCCATCTTAATGATTTGCAGGGCGGCAAACTGGGAGTCGCCGACGTTTGCGCTCTCGACGGCTCGCACGCGTGTACCGGCAGCATCGACGCCACCGAGAACTATTGGGGATGTTCTGCTGGTCCGGGTGGTCCGGGATGCACGACATTCAACGCGCCTAGAATTCTTTACACGCCCTGGCTCAAGAAGCCTGTCGGCAATCATTAGTTATTTCGCGCCGCGGGACAGAGATCAGTAACAACCCGCGAGTTCCAGAACTTGCTGAGGGGACATTCCGTTTTCGCGCAACTGTCGGATGCTAAGCGCGTCGTGCCGTTTCGCGAGGCGGACACCAGACTCGTCGCGCAAGAGTTCGCAGTGAAAATAGGCTGGCAGCGCAGCTTGTATACCTGTTCTGTTGTCCGAGAGTGCTCGCATCAGTAGAATTTGCCGAGCCGTTGATTTGAGCAAATCCGCGCCGCGTACGACCTCCGTGATTCGCATTGACGTGTCGTCAACCACGAGTGCGAGTTGGTAAGCCGGAACATCGTCGCGCCGCCATACCAGAAAATCACCGAAATCGCGGCCCGCAATGTAGCGCTGCGGACCAAGATTCAAATCGGTGAACTCAATCGCCTCCCCATCCGGAACCCGAAATCGCCAGTTCACGCCTGCCGGATCGCTGGAACTGCTCGTTTCTTCGCGATCACGGCACGTCCCGGGATAGAGCGGTTCATCGTCCGCATCATTCGGAGCGCTCGCCGACTGCGCGAGGTCCTTTCGCGAGCAGAAGCACGGATACACAAATCCGCGCTCCCGCAACTTGCGCCACGCCTCCCGATAGTGCGTCCGGCGTTCGCTCTGGGCATATGGACCGTACGGGCCGCCACAATCCGGCCCTTCACTCCAATAAATTCCCAGCCAGTGCAGATCTTCGATCATGGCGCGAGCAAATTCCGCCCGCGACCGCTGCGGATCGAGGTCTTCGTTGCGAAGAATTAAAGTGCCGCGCTGCTCCAGAGACCGTTGCGCCGCAATCCAGAAAGTGCGGGCGTGCCCGATATGCAATAGTCCGGTTGGCGACGGCGCCAATCGTCCGCGGTAGCTAGGCGAGGAATCGGTTGAAGCTTTATCAGAACCGATGAGAGCGTCAGCCACCAAAGCATTTTAGCGGCTCCGGCCGCATGAACTCGGTCTCAGCCGGCAAGGTATGATCGAGTGGTGCCATCTGCTCGCGTCGCAAAAAACAAACTTAAACTATTACGCTCCGCAAAGCTGGAAAAACTGCCATGGCTGGTGCATGGCTTCTCCACGCGCCTCGGCGGCGTATCGCCTGTCTATGGCGGAAGAGCGTTAAACCTCGGGTTCACGCCCGAAGATTCCGGCGCGGCGGTCGAACGCAACCGTCAGCTTTTTCTCAAAGAATTGGGCGTTGCCAATGGACGCAAGAGTTGGCCGCTCGTCTCGCTGCGGCAAATTCATTCCGATTTGATTCATCGAGTTGACGACGTATCCCAAGAGCCTCTTGCTGGCGACGGCATCGTCACCGACACTCCGGGCTTGATGGTGGCGGTGCAGGCTGCCGACTGCTTTCCAATCATTCTCGTGGACCGAAAACGGCGAGCCATCGGAGTGTTTCACGCAGGCTGGCGCGGCACCGTCAAACACATTGTCGAGAAAGGCGTCGGCGAGATGCGGAGATATTTTGATTGCGAACCGCGGAATATTGTGGCCGCGATTGGACCGGGCGTGCAGGTATGTTGCTACGACGTGGGAGAAGAGGTGCGCACGAAATTCCGGTCGCAATTCTCCTATGCCGATAGTCTCTTCCGCGAGGTTAAGGAGTCGGACCCGGTCCGCGAAAAGTATCCGCTTCTTTTTCTGACCGCCCGCGCTCCCGGGCACAGCGAACTGCCGGTGAAACTTTTTCTCGATCTGAAAGAAGCTAATCGGCGTCAGTTGCTCGATGCAGGTGTCTCCGCCAAGAACATTGATGCAACGTCACCATGCACCGCATGCCACCGAGAGCTGCTGTTCAGCTATCGCGCGGAAAAGGGAGTAACTGGAAGAATGATGGCTGCGGCAGGTATTCGGCCCGAATGAAAAACGGCCTTCGGATCATGGGGTCAAAAACGAAGGATATTTTTCGATGACCCGCCGAGGCTGCTATGCTTCGTCCGTGGAGAACGGGCGCCTTCGTCCGCCACGATGGCAATTATGTCTTATCGAGTTATCTCTTTCACGATGGCTCAAGTGCGTCAAGGTTCGCTGGGCTGGCACCGCCAACTGGGATCGGTTCTGCGCGAACATCCCGATATCAAGGTGTATTCGGCAAGCCCCTTCGATCTGGATGAAAGGCGAAAGATGAAGGATCGATTTGGCGGAGATATCGTTTACTTTTTCAATGAAGCGGCGTGTATGGTAGCCGACGAGATGGGGCTCAACTTGGCGTTTGCCGCGACGATATCGGATGACGAACTGCCAAAGAGGCGAAGCTTGGTAGTCGGCCTGCCAGAGCGCAGGGACAGTGCTAGTCTTTCTTCTGCTTCTTAGAAGAGCTCTCAGACTTGGGCTTGTCGTCCTTCTTACTTTCTTTATTGTCCTTTGTTTCTTTTCGGTCTTTTGCTTCTTTGCTGTCTTTTGCTTCTTTGGAATCCTTGGATTCTTTCCCGCCTCCATCGCCCTCAGACGAATTCGATGACGACGATGTTCCGGCGGAGCCTGAGCTCTTCTTCGCGTAGTCGGTTACGTACCAGCCCGAACCCTTGAATTGCACCGCGGGAGCCGATATTACCTGCTCAATGACGCCTCCGCATTCAGGACACTTCTTCGGTTGAACGTCGGAAAATTTCTTGATTTCTTCAAAGCGGTGTCCGCACTTCTTACATAGATATTCGTAGAGAGGCATGTGTGAGCTTGATTCTAGAGGCGAGGATTCGTTTGCGTCAATTTGTACATCGTGTGGAGCGGACACTCCTGTCCGCTTTTTTGACTTTGATGTTGTTTCGCTCTTGATGTTTCAGGTGCATCGGTTCGTCACAGAAAATAGACTTAAAGGAAGCGGACAAGAGTATCCGCTCCACACCTTCAGCGCTTGAGCAAATCAACCGGTTCGCGCACGTCATGCACGCGGAAATATTTCGCCATCGCGGGGTATTTCGCGGCCACGGCTTCGTACATGGCATACGCGACATTGCGATATGAAGTATGTCCGGCAGGCGTCGTCCGCAACTCCGAAATGTAGACGGTTTCGGCGAAGTCCATCTTGAACAAGGTGCGCTTGCGGAAGGCTAGCGGAATTGCGTACTCGGCGTTTTGTGCGGCCTCTTCACTGCCAGCCGCCGCGAGCTTTCGCACCGCCGATTCGGCGCGTTTCATCGCGGATTCGTAATCGGAGCGGACACCGGCGGCGTCAACTTCTGGAGGTATGTCGAAGCCATGAACGGTCGTAAAATCCTGCATGATCTGAATGCAACGGCGATGGCGGTGCATGTCGCGGAAACCGCCGATATCCATAAGAATGTCGAAGCAGAATTGCTGGCCCACGGAGAACGGACGCGGGAGTTCGTCGTGTTTTCCACGATGACGCAGGCCAAGGTCGATAATTTCGCGGCGCCGCCCGTCGCCCGCTGCTTCGATCAGTCTGCGCAGCTGCCGATAGGAATAATGGCAGTGGCCGTAAACCAGCGTGGTAGCGAGTTCAATCTCCAGTGAGTCACGCTCGGAAGCATTGCCGAGTGGCACGTTATCCAGCAAATCGACCAGCAGGGCGGCCTCAATCGGAATGCCTCGCGTCAATTCTTCGGCGGCCTGCTGCAATTCGCGGCCGCTGTCAATTTCGTAGCGATTAGGATCGGCATACTTGACCAAGGTAGGAGCGACGCGCACCTCGCGCAGAAGTTCGCGTTCGGCACGATCGCCGAGTTCAGGCGATACTGCTCGGATCTCCGCTAACAGCGCGCGCAGCGATTCCTCATTGGCATTGTAGGCGGGAGAAATTGCAGCCTTTTTCAGCAGTGCTCCGAGATCGCGGACTTCTTTGTGAGGTTGTGCGAGAAGATGCGCGACTTGAGTTTCCAAAGTGCGGGCATTCACGATCTCACCGAGCGAAGTGTTAGTGGCTAGCGGCAGCAGATAACGCGAAATATCAAAGGCGCGAGCGCGCAGCGTGCGCTCGTAAGCCTCCTGCTTCATCTCTGCGGGGCGTGGCGTGATGCAGGATAGATATTCGAATGTTGCTTGCGAAACTCTTTCGTATGTCGCGAAAAGCGACTCGATCGTCTCACGGTATAGCGCTTGCGTGGTTAAAGCTGCCGTCGCACCTGAGCCAGAATCGTCGTGAAATTGTGGCGTATAGTAACCGCTCTTCCTGAAATCCTGGTAGCGAGTGGAGCGCTCCTGCCCGTCCCATCGCTGTTCGTCGGCCACGATAATAGCCGCAAGAATCGAAAGCCGCTCAATCGCGAGAGCAATATGCGCAAGGTCGGCGATGGAGCGATGTCCGTACTGGAAATAGAAGGTGTTGAGAAATTTCTCCGCCTTCTGCAGCGTTATTTCCTTCAACGACTCCTTCATGGATAGCGACGAGCGCGAATACTTTGCCATGGCGTAGGCCTGAATCTCAGGCTCAACGCCGTAAACCGCGAACACCTCCACGGAGGGTTCGGGAGCAGCGTCAGAAATGGGACGTGAAACGTCGGGTGCGGTTGAAATCACTTCAGACATGGGAGTGAAGAAATCTTAATCGTCCGCTGCGCCCGGCGCAATCATGAATGAGGGACTCAGCCGAGACGTCCTGATCATCGATATCGAGAACTTCCGATAAGGCCAGAATGGCCGATTGGACACTTATATCTGGCACTTTGGTTTCTATGGAAGGTACTGTCGACAGGTGGAAATCGAAGGGGACCAAGCTACCATTAAATGGTACGACATAGGTGGATGCTTATGAGGATTGTATCCATAGCGCTCGTGCTTTTGATAAGTACGGCCGCCTTTGGACAGTCGCTTGGCGACGTCGCGCGTGAGAACCGGGAGGAGAAGGAGAAACAAAAAGCCGCAAGCGCCTCAGCAGCGCAGCCCCGGGTAATCACGAACAAGGACCTTCCGCAAGATCCGGAGCAGACTGAAGACGGGCCACAAACAGCACCGAGTTCCAAGGCGAATGATACGGATCAAGCCACCGCAGAAAATTCTGCTGAAAACCCTGTAGCGCGACAGCCTCTCGACCATCAGCACATTGCCGTACGAAGGGTGGCCGAACAGAGAGTGTCCGAACGAAGAGTGGCAGAACGAAAACTGCCAGAACAACGAGCAGCGGAACAATGGAAGCGACAGATTCTAGCGCAAAAACATAAGCTGGCAAATCTCCAGGCTCGAATCGATCAACTCAGCGCATCGATTCAAGCTGCTAACGGAAGCACCCAATACGAGGGGCCGAACGGCCGAGCCCAGGCCCGGCAGTTGCAGCGGATAGCACAAATCCAACTACAAATCGATCAGCAAAAGATAACCCTGCTCGAGATGCAGGAAGCAGCGCGGCGCGCGGGTATGCATACGGTTGTTTACGATCCGTAGAGGCTCGGATTTGAGCCTTCCAGCATTCGTGCTACAAATCTCAACCCAACTTGAGATTTTCCCGCATGATTCCAACGTCCTTGTCGCCTCGTCCTGAGATGTTGACGATAACGATTTCAGACTTCTTCATTTTCGGCGCCCGCTTGATGACTTCCGCAACGGCATGCGCGGACTCGAGCGCCGGAATAATGCCTTCGGTTCTTGCTAGCACAGTCGTCGCTTCCAGGGCCTCGGCGTCTGAGGCTGGAACGTATTCAGCGCGCCCCGTGTCTTTCAGCATGGCATGCTCGGGGCCGATTGACGGATAATCCAGTCCGGCAGAAACAGAATGAGTGAGCGCGATCTGGCCGAACTGATCTTGCAGCACGTAGGAATAAGTTCCCTGAAGAATGCCCGGCGATCCGCCACGGAAGCGGGCTGCGTGTTCGCCCAAGGCTTCGCCACGTCCACCGGCCTCGACTCCTATGAGTTGGACTTTCTTATCTTTAATGAAGTCGTAGAAGATGCCGATAGAGTTCGATCCTCCACCAACGCAGGCGATGATCGCGGTCGGGAGTTTGCCTTCTGCCTTTTGAATCTGAGCGCGGGCTTCTCGTCCGATCACGCGATGGAAGTCGCGCACCATGGTGGGATAGGGATGAGCTCCGAGCACGCTGCCGAGCAGATAATGAGTGGTTCGGACATTCGTGACCCAGTCGCGCATCGCCTCGTTAATAGCATCCTTGAGTGTGCGCGAGCCCGAGTCAACGCCGCGAACCTCCGCTCCCAGCAAGCGCATGCGAAAAACATTGAGCTCTTGCCGCCTCATGTCCTCAGCGCCCATGTAGACGACACACTCAAAACCGAGTAGAGCGCAAACCGTAGCCGTGGCGACGCCATGCTGGCCAGCGCCCGTTTCAGCGATGACGCGATGCTTGCCCATGCGCTCGACAAGCAGCCCCTGCCCGAGGCAGTTATTGATTTTATGTGCGCCAGTATGAAGCAAGTCCTCGCGCTTAAGATAGATTTTTGCGCCGCCGAGTTTTTCGGTCAGCCGACGAGCAAAGAATAGTGGCGTGGGCCGTCCCGCGTAGGTCTTGAGCAACAGATCGAGTCGCTGCTGAAACTTGCGATCGTGTTTCGCTTTTTCGTATTCGCGCTCCAGTTCATCGAGCGCAGCCATCAATGTTTCTGGAACATAGCGGCCGCCGTAAGCGCCAAAACGGCCTGCAGCTACTTTTGTTGCAATTTTTCGGCTCAGAGGTTTGGTCGGTGCTGTTGCGCTTGCCATTCTCAATTTGTTTCTTCCATCGCCCGTACGGCTTTGACAAAGGCGCGGACCTTTCTAGGATCTTTCTTTCCGGGCTCGCGCTCTACGCCGGAAGTAACGTCGACGCCCCAGGGGTGCAGTAAATGAATTGCCTCCTGAACATTACCGGGGTGCAGTCCACCGGCGACGATCAGCTTGCTGATGCTGTTGATGATGCCCGCCCAGGGCTGAACGCGCTCCCAGTCGAAGGTCCGGCCTGTACCGCCGCGCGCGTGCCTGGTTGCGGAATCAAGCATGACGCCAGACAAAACTCCGGGACGAAACCCGTGGGTTTCAAGAAACAAATCGCCATTTTTTGCGACGTGAATCTTGTGTACACGTTTTCCCTTGTAAGCTTCGTCTGGTTCCACAACGCCAGCCGCAACCGGATCCCACCCCACCGATCGTTCCCCCGGAGCGTCAAAAATCTTCGCCGGATAGCAGCGGAAAATCATTGGCCGTTTGGCACCATTGTCGAATGCGCGATACAACGCGCGGCTGAATTCAGTGTTCTCATCGCCGCTTAATTGCACGGTTGTCAGTCCTGTTTCCCTGACTGTGTTTCGCACATCTTCCACCGTCTCATTGACGAAGACTCCAACCTTCTCTACCTGCTGCGGCAACTTAGGTACTATCGATCGCACCGTCTCCACCGTAACGTGGCGCGCGCTTTTCGGATAGAACACAAAGCCCAGCGCATTTGCTCCTGCTTCCGCAGAGCCAAGAGCATCTTCCAGATTCGTGATCCCGCAGATTTTGACCCAGGTCATAGGTGGCCATCAGCCAGCAGGTGTCAGTTATCTACTAGTTATTGACGCTTGTCTTGCTTCTTCCATCAACTGCAATAACGCCTTGCCCGGATGCTCCGCTTTCATTAGTGATTCGCCTATCAGGAATGCGTCGTAGCCGGCTGTGTGCAAACGCGCCACATCCGCGCCCGATTGGATGCCACTCTCGGCTACCCGGACACACCCCGCCGGTATTTTTTCCACGAGCCGGAACGCCGTTTCAAGGTTAACTTCGAAGGTGTGCAGATTCCTGCTGTTAACGCCAATCAGGTCGCACCCGGCATCCAGCGCCCGGCGCAACTCTTGCTCGTCATGCACTTCGCACAGCACGTCGAGGCTGTAGGATCGCGCAACTCCGGCAAGCGCTATAAGTTCCTTAGGCTCGAGCGCGGCGACAATCAACAGGATGGCGTCGGCCCGGCGGGCGCGAGCTTCCAGTATCTGAAATTCATCGACGATAAAGTCTTTACGCAGGCACGGAATCGTGCTGTTCGATGAAGCCTGGCGTAAGTATTCCAGGGAACCTTGGAAAAAATGTTCATCGGTCAACACCGAGAGTGCGGCCGCGCCTGCCTCTTCAAGTTCTGGCGCCAGTTCCAGCGGGCGGAAGTCTCGGCGGATCAGACCCTTCGAGGGTGAAGCCTTCTTAAGCTCCGCAATAATTGCAATTCCATCGTGAGAGACGCGGCGAAGCCGATTCCGAAATCCGCGAGGGATGTGTTCTTCCGCCTTACGCTCCAACTCTCGCAGGCTGGAACCGTGCCGTTCGGCAATGCCGCGCTCCGAGAGACGCTGGCGTGTAGCGGCGACAATCGAGTCGAGGGAAGCGACCATGGCAGAGTGTAATTATACGGAAGCACCGGCGATTTCGGCTGCACTGGCATTAGGCTTTGCCGTTCCCCGTCGCCTCAAAATCCGCATTTTCCAAAATGTTAGACCGGGATTGACCCAACTTCCGGCAAGATGCTATAAACAAATGTTTCGTGCTTGGTGGTTTCTTCGTCGACTGTACGCCGACGCACAAGAATTTTCCGACGCGGCCAAATCGGCACTCCTCATAAATGTTCTACCTTGCGGTGGAAGCGCGTTCGGAGCGTGTTGTGAACTCTGGCGATAGCTCTGAAATGGGCTTAAGGCGCTGGAGCAAAAGCACACTGGCTTGACCCCTGAAGGATTATTAGGAGGATTTTTGATGCGCACTATTAACGCCAATCTTGCGTCTGCCGGACGCCGGTTTGCAAAAACTTCGGCCCTGTTTGCGGCACTGCTGCTTCTGGCCAGTTCCGCTCTAGCGCAGCCTGCCGCCCAAACCGACGAGACCGCCGGAGAGGCAGCTCTGAAGCTTCCCGACCTTTCTTCAGTTTCGTTCTTAGGTATGGACGGCCACCGCCTGCTGATGATTGGCTTGCTCTTCTGCGTCTTCGGCCTCGGCTTCGGAATGGTCATCTTCATGCGCTTGAAGAATCTTCCCGTGCATCGCTCCATGCGCGAGATTTCCGAACTCATTTACGAAACCTGTAAGACCTACCTGCTAACACAGGGTAAATTTCTAATGCTGTTGTGGGTTTTTATCGCCGTTATTATCGGCGTTTACTTTGGCTGGTTGAAGCCGGTGCCAGGTAAGTCGGTCGCTCTGACGCTGCCAATCATTCTATTGTTCAGCATCATTGGAATCGCAGGTAGCTACGGCGTGGCATGGTTCGGTATCCGCGTAAACACCTTCGCCAATTCGCGCACCGCTTTTGCTTCGCTGCCGGGCAAACCATACCCGGTTTATCAGATTCCGCTTGAAGCGGGAATGTCGATCGGCATGATGCTGATCTCGGTCGAACTCCTCATCATGCTCTTCATCCTCCTGTTTGTTCCGGGTGACTATGCCGGTCCATGTTTCATCGGATTCGCCATCGGCGAATCGTTGGGTGCAGCAGCACTTCGTATTGCAGGCGGGATCTTCACCAAAATTGCAGACATCGGTTCCGATTTGATGAAGATCGTCTTCAAGATTAAAGAAGACGATGCCCGTAATCCCGGCGTGATTGCAGATTGCACAGGCGACAACGCGGGCGATTCGGTTGGCCCGTCGGCTGACGGCTTCGAGACTTATGGCGTCACCGGCGTTGCGCTCATCACGTTTATTTTGCTGGGCGTGAAAGATCCCTCCATTCAGGTGCAGTTGCTGGTATGGATTTTCGTGATGCGTATCATGATGCTGGTGTCCAGCGCCGCCGCCTATTTCATCAATGGAGCGATAGCAAAAGGCCGCTATGGCAACGCCGACAAAATGAACTTTGAAACGCCGCTTACATCGTTGGTCTGGCTCACATCCATCGTTTCCATTGTTGCGACTTACATTGTTTCGTATTTCATCATTCCGAACCTGGGCGGCGATACCACGCAGTGGTGGAAGCTGGCCTCAATCATCTCCTGCGGAACGCTGGCGGGAGCGCTGATTCCTGAGCTCGTCAAGGCCTTCACCTCGGTGGAATCGCGCCATGTGGAAGAAGTTGTTACCTCGTCAAAAGAAGGCGGCGCGTCGCTCGGCATTCTTTCAGGCTTGGTCGCAGGAAATTTTTCGGCATATTGGCTCGGCCTCGCCATGGTCGCGCTGATGGCACTTGCATATATTTTCAGCGGGATGGGCTTGGCACTGGCAGCCACCATGATTGCCGCGCCTGTCTTCGCTTTCGGTCTGGTTGCATTTGGCTTTCTAGGAATGGGACCGGTAACGATCGCGGTCGACTCGTATGGTCCGGTCACCGACAACGCTCAGTCAGTCTACGAACTTTCGCTGATCGAACAAGTACCGAACATCAAGGCCGAACTCAAGAAGGATTTCAACGTGGCTGCGAATTTTGATCGCGCCAAGGATTTACTCGAAGAGAACGACGGCGCGGGAAATACCTTCAAAGCCACCGCAAAACCGGTGCTGATTGGAACGGCAGTGGTTGGCGCGACCACGATGATCTTCTCCATCATTATGGCTCTGACCAACGGCTTGACCTCGAATGTGGAAAAGCTCTCTTTGCTCCACGCTCCATTCTTCCTTGGCCTGATCACCGGAGGCGCGATGATCTACTGGTTCACGGGCGCGTCCATGCAGGCCGTGACCACTGGAGCATATCGCGCAGTAGAGTTCATCAAGGCGAATATCAAGCTGGAGACTTCCGAGAAGGCATCGGTCTCGGACAGCAAGAAAGTCGTTGAGATTTGTACGAAGTACGCGCAGAAGGGAATGTTCAATATTTTTCTCGCCGTCTTCTTCGGCACACTGACCTTCGCCTTCGTCGAACCTTTCTTCTTTATCGGTTACCTGATCTCGATTGCGATCTTCGGTCTCTATCAGGCAATCTTCATGGCGAACGCTGGCGCCGCGTGGGACAACGCCAAGAAGATCGTCGAAACCAAACTGAAGCAGAAAGGCACTCCGCTACACGATGCAACCGTTATCGGCGATACAGTGGGCGATCCTTTCAAGGACACCTCTTCTGTAGCGATGAATCCGGTGATCAAGTTCACCACCTTGTTCGGACTGCTGGCCGTCGAACTGGCCGTCTCGCTGACCCGCGATCAGGGCATCAATTTGACGCGCGGGTTGGCGCTGGCATTCTTCGCGGTGTCGGTATTCTTTGTTTATCGCTCGTTCTACGGGATGCGGATCAGTTCGGAGTAGGGTGGCGGGTGGCCCGTTCCTTGCGTTTTTTGCAAGGGGCGGGTGTGAGCGCCATCACATCTCTAGCAGTCCATTCCGAGTTACGCTCTCCTCGTGCCCAAAGGTTTGAAGTGCCATTACGGCGGCGGAGACGCGCATTTCGTCACCTGTAGTTGTTATCACCGACAGCCTTGGCTCGACTCCGAATTACACCGCGATCTTTTCGTGAGTATTTTGGAAGACACGCGGAAGCGCTATCGGTTCGCGGGTGGCCCGGATCTGCATCAAGGAAGTATACCCCGAAAGAATTTTTCCAAATTAACCTGAGGGTGGCCCGCTCCTTGCGCTTTTGCAAGGGGCGGGTGTGAGCGCCATCACATCTTTCGCGGACCATTGTCTGTACACTCTCGTCGTGCCCACAGGTCTAAAACGATATTACGGTGGCGGAGACTTGCACTTCATCACCTGCAGTTGTTATCACCGAATATCTTGGCTGAACTCTGCTCGTCGTCGCGATCTGTTCTTGAGCATCCTGGAGCAAACGCGCCAGCGCTATCGTTTCGTGGTGCTGGGCTACGTCGTCATGCCCGAGCACTTTCATTTGCTGATCAGCGAACCGCAACAGGGGGATCCATCGAAAGTTATGCAACTGGTAAAGCAACTTTACGCGCAGCGGGTGTTACGGCGCGTGCGGCGGAAACGGAATGTGGACCAGGCTTCACTATGGGATCCTGGGCCGATACATGTTTGGCAGGCACGTTTCTACGATTTCAACGTCTGGACCGAGCGCAAGCGGGTGGAGAAGTTGCGTTACATGCATCGTAATCCAGTGAAGCGCGGGTTGGTAACGGAACCAGAGCAATGGCAGTGGAGCAGCTTTCGAGATTACTTGCATGGGCAGACCGGAAAGGTCCAGGTGAACGACACTGATGTGATGAAGATGCGCGTAAGAAAACCGGCAGCGTGAGCGGTGTCAGCACCCGCCCCTTGCAAAACCCCCGCAAGGAGCGGGCCACCCTCGGGTTAGTGTGGGGAATCTATCGGGTTATAACTTGCCCAATGCAGCTCCGGGCCACCCACCCGCATTATCGGAGCGCGGCAACCATCGGTGGATGCTAGCTCTGAATTGGGAGTAAGAGAGATCGCATGATGCCATCGTCCGTGGTGCTCACCCTTCGAAAAACCGCCGAAGGGTGAGGCAGCCCCTTTTAGTGGTGGTGCAAAGGTGGGCCAGCCCCCTATCTGACCGAACGCCGCAAAGAACTTGCGCCTCGTATCTTTCCCGCAAGAAACTCAGCCGCCCGGCACAACAGGTACCACCACAGCGTCCCCGCGACCGTTGCCCAGGTTCCAGCGAGCACACTATGGTGCGAAGCCAAGGCAATCGTCACCATCGACACGGGCATGTCGGCTATGACCACGAGGCTCCAGAGTATTCCTAGAAACTGTAAGCTCGGGGCAACATATGCCAGCAACGCGATCAAACAGATCGCGAGATGAAGCAGCGGTGGCCAGTAAATCCAACGGAATCCGTTCCGAGTACCTGTCACCTTACCTCCTAAAGATTCCCCTCGAACTGCAGATTCTAATGGTTTGGAGGAGAGTTTGATCCGCAGGAACAATTCTTTGCATTGCCGCCCGTGTCTGGGTGCTTGTTATAGTCCCACACCACGGTGGAGACTGTGTTGCCTATGGGCGAGTACGGAGCCTCGGTCAGCAGCACGTCGTCGCATTGCCTCATGCACTTGGCCCGATCACTTTTGCTGCAAGGATGGTCTCTCCTGCACTCGTAGTAGCAGATATCATGATGCATGCATGCTGTGTCCGTAGGCCCCCATGGCGCATGATAGCTGTGGGTGGGATCGTACGGCTCAAACCTTCCACCAGTCCAATTCGGCCCGCACCACCATCCCCAAACCGGAAATGCTCCCAATGGATCCTTAAAGTTCGCTGGGTTATTCCGCACGTAATCGTAAAAGTTCAGTCCGACTGCGAACTGCCTTGGATCTTCGCTGAGGAATCTTCCGACGCTTTGATCGTAGTACCGGGCTCGATATTCATAGATTCCAGTCTCGGGATCGAACTCGCGCCCGGTGTATCGGAATGGGTTCGTGAGCGTGCCGCTGGAAGAAGTCAGCTTTCCGGAGGAGTCGTAGGTATAGGTGTTGGCTAGCGTCCCGGTCGAGCTACTCAGTGAAGTGATTGAGGTAAGACCGTCTGCTTCGTAATAGCTAGTCGTGCCGGAGCGGAGTTCAGACAAAGGTTGGTCCGTCATTGCGGTCTGCGTATAGCGCGCCGTCACATTTCCGCTGCTGTCCGACTCTTCGACAACGTTGACGCCGTCGTACAGATAGTTGGTCGTCCCGAGGGGCGAGGATTTCTGGATGCGTCTACCGAAGGGGTCATACTTAAAGCTCACCGTCCCCGTCCCCGGCACCACCGCCAACACCATCCGGTTCTCAAAGTCCCATGTGTAGCTCTTGCTGCTCGCATCCGTCAGCGTATTGCCATTGTTGTCGTAGGTGTAGCTGCCCGATGAATTCGACGTGAGCTCGTTCGACGAATTGTAGCTGTAGGTCGGCACTCCGGTGGATGACAGCCTATTCCCCACCGCATCGTAGGAGTAGCTCTCCGTGGTACTACCACCTTGGGTTACTTGCAACAGCTCGTAAATCGCATCGTAGCCGTAATTCGACGTGATCCCATTGAGATAGTTGGTCTTACTCGTACGGTTACCGGCGAAGTCGTATCCGTAGCTCGCCCTGTCGAGCGTGGTCGATCCCGCCTGATGCAGCACGCTCAACAGGTGCGACACGGAATCGTAGTTGTAATTCGTGTTAACCCCATTCGGACGCGTCAACTGCGTTCTACGGCTTAGCGCATCGTAGCCGAAGCGGAACTGGCCGGTCAGCGAGTTGGTCAACGTTGCGAGGGTCGAAAGTCTTGCAGGTTGTCAAGCAACGATTTGCCCAGCGGGTTTTGAGGCGTCCGAGACGGAAGCCAAATGCTGAACCTAACCTGCGCCAGACACTCCACGTTTGGGAGCCGCGCTTCTACGATTTCAATGTATGGAGCGAGCACAAACGCGTGGAGAAGATTCGTTACATCCTACGCAGCTGATTGACGATTCGGCTATAACTTCGGCAGCACAATACCCTTCTGCGACTGATACTTCCCTTTGCGATCTTTATAGCTCGTTTCGCAAACCTCGTCCGACTGGAAGAAGAGAATCTGGCACAGCCCTTCGTTGGCGTAAATCTTCGCGGGCAGAGGCGTGGTGTTAGAAATCTCGAGTGTTACGAAGCCTTCCCACTCCGGCTCAAACGGGGTCACGTTTACGATGATGCCGCAACGCGCGTAGGTCGACTTCCCAACGCAAATGGTGAGCACATCGCGCGGAATCTTAAAATACTCCACCGACCGCGCCAGCGCAAAGGAGTTCGGCGGCACGATGGCGACATCGGCATTCACGGTCACAAACGACCGCTCATCGAAATGCTTGGGATCCACGATGGTGCTGTTAACGTTGGTAAAAATCTTGAACTCATCTGCCACTCGTAGGTCGTATCCGTAACTCGATACGCCGTAAGAAATTACGCCGGCGCTCACTTGTTTTTCGGAATACGGGTTAATCATGTCGTGCTCTTGCGCCATGCGCCGTATCCAGCGGTCACTCTTGATACTCATGAAACTCCTTGAATTTCTGATTGGTATTTTGTGATCGGTAATTTTGCGCCGGGATCGAAAGGCCGGATGGGCGGCTTTCAATCGCAAATTAGAAATTACCAATTACAAATGCCCGCGGCTGGTGCAGTCATCTTACGAGACAACAGCCCCCGTTGACAATCTTCCCTATCCCCCTTAGCATCAATAACTTGACACACACAAATCCTGGGGAGACGGGGGATACCCGTGATTAAGCTCGATATCATCAATGAAGTAGTCAATCGCACCGGGATCACCAAGACGAAGGCGGAGCTCGCCGTTGAAACCGTCTTTGAAAGCATGAAAAAGGCGCTCTCGACTGGAGATCGCATCGAATTGCGTGGTTTTGGCGTGTTCAACGTGCGGCCGCGCAAGACCGGAATTGGACGAAACCCCCGCACCGGAGCTGAAGTTTCCATTCCGCCCGGCAAGGCAGTCCGCTTCAAGCCAGGCAAGGAACTGCAGTCGATTGATTAGATATCGCTAGCGCCGGGCCTTTGCCGGGCTGATGAACAGGCAACCCGCATCCGGCCCGTCGTAGGTTGCATCTCATTTGCATCTGAACTTTTCGTCGGAACTTCTCATCGGGCCTAGGCCCGAGCTTCGACGCCCTGAAATTTGTATGTCCGAAATTACAACCCCCACTCCCTCCACCCTTGATTGGGAGCATCCAGCACAGCGGGGCGTTTGGGCGATACCGCGTCCACGGCCACGCTGGTGGTTATATGGCTTGTTCTTCCTGTTGACAATGTTCAGCACCATGGTTGTCGGGGCGCGGATGGAGTTCTACTTTCAACTCCATCAGCCGGTGTTTTCGTTGAATGATGACACTCTGTCCCTATTCCCAATCATTTGGATCGTGTCTCATCCGGCAAACTTGCTGCTTGGCCTTCCCTTCTCGCTTACGCTGATGTTCATCTTGTTCGCCCACGAGATGGGGCACTACCTCTACGCGCGCCATTACGACGTCTATGCGACACCGCCATTTTTCGTACCGTTTCCCAGCCTGATCGGGACTCTCGGGGCTTTCATCCGCATCAAGAGTCCGATTCCCTCTCGAGCCGCGCTCTTCGATATTGGAATCGCGGGGCCGATCGCGGGGTTTATTCCGGCCTGTGTCGCTCTGGTTTACGGCCTTTTGCATTCGCAACCCCTGGGCCATTCGCAAGCGTCAGCAGTTCAACTCGGATTCCCTCTTGCTTTTTACCTGACTGCAAAGTTGCTGCACATCGGCGTGCCGCTCTCCGGACTTTCACTCCATCCCGTCGCTGCGGCGGCGTGGGTGGGATTTTTTGCTACCGCTCTCAATCTTTTACCCGGAGGGCAGCTCGATGGCGGCCACATTGTATTTTCCATCACACCGCGCTGGCATCGCTGGATCTCGCTGTTCACAGTCTTCGCGCTGGTGCCACTTGGAAAACATATGTGGACTGGTTGGTTCCTGTGGGCAGTGTTATTAGGCCTGACCGCGCGTCATCCCCGGGTGCCACGCTATCCAAGCGTCACCGGACGGCGAAGTATTCTGGCGATGTTCGCGGCGCTGATGCTGATCCTCAGCTTCACCCCTGCGCCTTTTACGCATAGCTCCGGCCGGGACGTGTGGCCGGACATCCGCGACGGAAGCAGGGACACATTACACGACCTGAGCGATGGCGTGCGGCACTTGCTGCATCGGAAGTCGCGGCCTTGATCCTTGCGGTGGGCATCGCATTTTATTTCGAGCGGCAGAGGGACGCATAATAGCTCAATCACGCGCCGCGGCTGTCGGGGTGGCGGGTGGAATTCCATTCCTCACGAGGTATCGATAAATGCAGCGCGCATTCGGCCTGAACATTCCGCAAACGCTGGAAGATGTTTGTAATCCGGCAAGTTTGGCACTGGTCGTCTACGACATGCAGGTCGGAATCGTCAGTCAGATCGGGGAGAGCGGTCGCGAGATCACAGAGCGGGTCGTTCAGGTTGTCGATGCCGCTCGCGAAGCCGGAATTCGGATCTTCTTCACCCGCCACATGTCACTGCCCAAAGAATTGATGGGAGTGTCTCAGTTACGCATGGGAATGGCTTGGCAACGAGCAAAGTCAGTGGATAAGGTCAAGCCCTGGTTCTTGCGTGACTCGACCGGCTTCCATCTGATTCCGGAGATGAATCCACTGCCGAGCGAAGCGATATTCGACAAGATCACGATGTCGGCGTTTGAAGGCACACCTTTAAATATTGCGCTGCGAGATTGCGGTATCAATTCGTTTGCAATCGTTGGAATCGCGATGGAAATTGGCATTGAACCGACTGTGCGGCAGGGCGCTGACCTTGGATACATTCCTGTTGTCGTTAAGGACGCTTGCGGTTTCGGTCATCGCGATGCCGCGGATCGTTCATTTGCGAGTCTCGAATTCGCGGGCGACGCTTTATTTACCAACACCGATTCAATCTGCGCGCAGTTCCATCGCATACACAGCAACGGATCACAGACCAAGCCGTAATCGTTTTACATCAGCCACACGGCGTCGACATCCACAATGACCTGCGTGCGCGGAATTTTGCGCGCCGCAGCCTCCGCCAGCATCGCTCGCAATAACGTATTCATCTTCTCCCGGCTCGGAGACTTCAGAATGAAGTGATAGCGATAATCGCGCTTCAACCGGGTGATAGGAGCGGCCGCCGGCCCAAGCACCCGAATTCCTTCATGCCGCGTCTTCTCAAACCAGCGCCCCAGTTCGCCGGACCAGGTCAGCGCCTCATCCAATTTTTCGCTTCGAATCAGCACATTCGCAATCGCGCTGTAGGGCGGATAGTGCATCCAGGCGCGGAATTGCAGCTCCTTTTCATAAAATCCGGCGAAATCATGGCGCGCAGCGAACTGCACAGCATAGTGATCCTGAAAATAAGTCTGCAAAATAACTTTTCCCGGAGTGTTCCCGCGTCCCGCGCGTCCCGCCACTTGCGTCAACAACTGAAACGTTCTCTCCGCCGCGCGGAAATCGGGTAGCCCCAGCGCCATGTCGGCTCCAACAACGCCAACGAGAGTGACACCGTGGATGTCGTGGCCCTTCGCGATCATCTGCGTGCCGACAAGCATGTCGAGCGCACCTTCATTCAGCGCGTTCAGCGCCAGCTCGAAATCTTCGCGACCGCGTACGGTATCGCGATCCAGCCGTCCGATGCGCGCCTGTGGAAACATGCCATGCAACAATTCTTCCAACTTCTCCGACCCGGTCCCCACAAAATAAACGTACTCGCTGCCGCAATGCGCGCACGTCTCGGGAATTTTCGCGGCGTGTCCGCAGTAGTGGCATTCCATCTTTCGCTCGCGTTTGTGGTGGGTCATGGAGACGGCGCAATTCTGGCATTGCAGCGTCTTGCCGCAGGCACGGCACAGGACGACAGGAGAATATCCGCGCCGGTTGAGCAGCACCATCACCTGTTCTTTCTTCTCGAGGCGCCCCCGTATTTCCTCGGCCAACTTGCGGGAGATGACCTGCTCCTGTCCCGTCTCCTGAAATTCCTGGCGCATATCAACAATCTCGACTTCCGGCAATGGACGCCGCTCAACGCGATCGGGCAACTCGACGAGCGCATACTTGTGTTTCTTCGCATTGTAATAAGACTCGAGCGACGGAGTAGCCGACCCCAATACGACTGCCGACCCCGCCATCTTCGCCCGCATTACCGCCACATCCCGCGCGTGATAGCGCGGCGTCTCTTCCTGCTTGTAGGACGAATCCTGTTCCTCATCGACAATGACGAGTGCCAGATCGCTGACCGGAGCGAACACTGCCGAGCGCGTACCCGCCACCACCCGCGCCTCGCCCCGCTTGATGCGATGCCACTGTTCGGCGCGCTCCGCATTGGACAGGCCGGAATGCAAGATGGCCACTTCATCTCCGAAAACCTGATGCAAATCAGCCGCAACGGCCGGGGTCAACCCGATCTCTGGCACCAGCAGGATCGAGGACCGTCCCTGCTCCAGCACCTCGCGCATGCAGGCGAGATAGACCGCTGTCTTTCCAGAGCCGGTGATTCCGTGCAGCAATAGGCCTCCGAAATTTCGGGAAGCAACAGCCTCGCCGATCTTGCGAAGCGCTTCCTTCTGGGCTGTGCTGAACTCAAACTCAAAAGGGGACTGGCGCGGCTTGATCTTAGACATCGTGAAATCCTGCCGCTCGTCGACGAGTTCAATCAAGCCGCGGCGAACTAGCGTGCCGAGAGTGCTGCGCGGCACATCCAACTCACGTAGGGTTTCGACAGGCACCCGTCCTCCCGAAGCAGCAAGCGCATCGATCAGCGTGCGCTGATTCTCGTTAAGCTTCCTGGGGCTTGCAGCAAGCAGCACCGCTACCTTCACCAGACGCGCCGCATCCCGCGCCGCCGACATATCTTCACGCGCAATCCATTTCTTGCGCACCATGCCCGAGAGCAGCGGCTTCGGTGCCCGTGTCGCCCCGCGCAACTTCTCTTCTCGAACACTCTCCCGCTCCGCCAAATAATCAAGCACGCGAAACTCGACCAGTTGCTGGTCCGGAGTCCGCTTCGACCGCGCCGGAGACCCTGATACGCCCGCCAGGTGCAGCGCCATCCGCCCCTCATTGGTGATGCGGTACGAGACGGCGCGCTTGAACTCCGCCGAAAGCGGCAGCATGGTTCGAAACACCTCGCCGAAGGGCGCGAGGTAGTAATCGGAAATCCACTTTCCAAGTTTCAGTAGTTGCTCGTCTAAGACGGGCGAGAGGTCGAGCACTTCAATAACATTCTTTATTTGAGAAGTACTGACCTGCGGCGGACGATCATGTAACTCGACCACGATGCCCGACAGCCGTTGCTGCCGAAATGGCACCAGCACCCGCCCGCCGACGACAGGCATGCCCTGAGGGATGGCGTAGGTAAACACCATGTCGAGCGGGACGGCGAGGGCGACGTCGCAGAAGAGGGACATGTGTTGGGGACTGATCAAATCCTACCGCACTTCTAAATACTACTGGTTGACAGTAGTATCGCACCGCGTTAGTATAATATTGAATGATAGCGAGTTTCCGGGACAGGGAAACGGAAAGGCTATGGCAGTCGGGCAGAAGCCGCCGTTTACCGGCCGAATTGCAGCGAAGGGCATTCAAGAAACTCGCTATTTTGAACGCGGCGGTCGCGCTCGACAATTTGAAGGCGCCGCCGGGAAATCAACTGGAAGCACTTCGCGGAAATCGCGCTGGACAACACAGCATTCGAGTCAACGACCAATATCGCGTGTGTTTCGTCTGGCGGGACGGAAATGCTTTTGAGGTAGAAATCGTCGATTACCACTAAGAAGTGGAGTAACCATGGCCAAGTCGAGGAAGGTGTTTGCGGTTCATCCGGGAGAAATTCTCAAGACCGAGTTCATGGAGCCAATGGGCGTGAGTGCTTATGAACTGGCGAAGGCCCTCAGTTTTCCGGGCATCTATGAGGTCGTCCGCGGAGACCGGGCCATCAGTGCCGACACAGCCATTCGCCTGGGAAAGTACTTCGGTCTGCCCGCGCAGTTTTGGCTCAATCTTCAGAACGACTACGACCTGAGAATCGCGGAGGGTAGCGGAGTCGGCAAGGGGATTAGGCCCCGCAAGAGCAACGCCGCAGAAGAGATGCATGTGGGATAGCGTGGTTTTTCTTGCGGTTCTCGATTTCTTTAATCTTTAGTCTTGGCATTCAGGCGTTGTCATCCTCAGCGAAGCGAAGGATGACAATTTTAACGGATGCCAATCTTGACGGCGACAACCTTTAGAGGGAGCGATACTGGTCAAGGCGAGTGCTAGGTAGTTGCCTTCGCCGGCTTCATCCCCAACTCCTTCATCACCATCTGCAAATCCTTCCACGCCTCGCCCTTCTGCCGCGCATCGCGCAACAGAAACGCCGGATGGTAAGTGACTGCCAGCTTGCATCCACCCCAACCCGAATCGTCTCTGGGAATTCCCGTGGGCCTGAAATCATAAAAGCGCCCGCGCAATTGGATCATCGAAGAATTCATCGCTAGCAGCGTCTTGGCGGCAGTAGCTCCCAAGGCAACGATTACCTTCGGCTTAACCACAGCGATCTGCCGCATCAAAAAAGGGGAGCAGGTCGCGCACTCGTCGCGCTCCGGCTGGCGATTGCCGGGCGGACGGCACTTCACGATGTTCGCAATGTAAACCTGCTCGCGTTCGATCCCCATCGCTTTGATCATGTTGTTGAGCAGTTGCCCGGCGCGTCCCACAAAGGGCTCGCCCTTTTCGTCTTCGTCCGCGCCCGGGCCTTCACCGACAAACATGAGCTCCGCTTTTGGATTCCCCACGCCAAACACAATCTGCTTACGACCCTGTTGATGGAGGATGCAACGGGTACAGTCGCCCAGATCTTCGCGGATTATTTTCAGCGCCTGCACGGGGTCGCTAAGGCCCTGCTCAGGCAGTCTGCGCTCGGGCTTGGAGGCGATGACGCTTAAACTATTTTCTTCTGCAATCAGCTCCGCCAGCGCTGTGGCCTTCCGTGGACTCATCTGTTCTCCTGTTTCAGGTGTCGGTTCGGAAACGACTCTTCCAGCTTGGCCGAGCGCAAGCGAGGCAGGCGGCGGCGGACGCCGGTAGAAGTCATAAATTCCCATCTCGTTGTAGTAGCGCAGGCGTGCCGCGAGGGCGCGACAAACTTCTGGGTAGAGAGGGAGGGACATTGCGGATAAGGATAACAGGACGGCAATAAAAGAGGGGGACGAGGGCGATAGTTAACGGCCGGATCGAACACCACTGCGCTTCCGCAGCTTCACGATCTGATCGAGCACTCGATGCGCGACTTCCCACTTCGAGGTTTCCGGCACCTCGATCACTTCGCTGTGAGAGATGATAGTGACAGCGTTCCGCTCTGAATCAAAGCCAATGCCTTTCCGTGAGACGTCGTTGACGACAATCGCGTCGAGCGCCTTCGATGCGAGCTTCTTGCGCGCGTTCTCCAGTACATTCTCGGTTTCGGCGGCAAATCCAATTACGATCTGGGAAGTCTTGTGGCGGGCAACGGCCGACAAAATATCTGCAGTCGGCTCAAGCTCAAGCGTCGTCTCCCCTTTGCGCTTGATCTTCTGCGCCGCTACCGCCTTTGGACGAAAGTCCGCGACTGCCGCAGTCTTGATCACTATCGTGCTTTCGGGAAGCAAGCGTAAAACAGCCACATGCATCTCCTCGGCCGTTTCCACTCGTGTGAGCTCGGCCGCGCCCGGAGCTTCGATCGCGGCCGGTCCGCTCACCAGCAGCACGCGCGCTCCACGGCGGAGAGCTGCTTCAGCGATGGCGTACCCCATTCGGCCACTCGAGCGATTCGTCAAATAGCGCACCGGATCGATCTTTTCCCGCGTTGGCCCAGCCGTCACCAGTACCGTTTCGCCCGCCAAATCCTGCGAGGCGCCCAGCGCTTCCATCACTGTTGCAACAATTTTCTCGTTCTCCGCCAGTCGTCCCGACCCAGTCATTCCGCATGCAAGGTAGCCCTCGCCGGGCTCAACGATGCGGACACCGCGCTGGCGCAAGATCGCGAGGTTTGCCTGCGTGGCCGGGTGATTCCACATGTTGATATTCATGGCGGGAGCAACAACCACCGGTGCGATGGTCGCTAGATAAAGAGTGCTAAGAAAGTCGTTGGCAATTCCCTGGGAGAAGCGCGCGAGCACATCGGCGGTTGCCGGCGCCACTAGCAGCGCATCGATCGACTGCGCCACCGCAATATGTTCTATTGCCGAATCGACATTCGCCTCAGAGTCAGGCGCACCGAACATATTCGTGATTACTTTTTCGCCAGAAAGGGAGGCGAAGGTGAGGGGACGAACAAATTCTTGCGCCGCAGCGGTCATTACAACCTGAACACGAATACCGCGGTCTTGCAAAAGGCGGAGGATTTCCGCCGCCTTGTACGCCGCAATTCCACCCGAGACCCCAAGCGCAATTTTCATAGCACAAAGACGGCGGACCCGGCTTTCGGTGGCCACCATTGGATTTGATGCCACAGTCTAGGCCAAGGATCTCAGCCCAGGATACTGTGGTCTTTACTTCTTCGCGACACTACTTCTTCGCGTCACGTCTATGCGTCTTCGAGAAACACCTTGTTGAGTGATTCAGTTGCGGCAATTACCGGCAGTTTCGGAAGCTCCGGAATCAGCCATTTGACCTTGCCAGCCTTGATTTCATCCTGCGCGATGCGGCAAGGTTTGCGCGAACCGGTATCGATCACCGGAGGTGCGCCGCCCTGCAACTGCCGTGCCCGCCGTGCTGCTACCAGAATGTAGCGATAGTTGCTGTCGAACCCTTCTACCAGCTTCATGTTCTCTCCCCTATACTTCACGTACGTTTTATTACCTGCGGGTTAAACGATGCCAGAATTGGTTGTACCCTGTCGCGCGCCTGCTCCAACCGGCAAGCTTCCGCGGTCGCTACTCGCTGCGCTTCCTCACCGGAGGGCTTTGCCCCACTTCGCAGCAGCCGCTCCGCCAGCACTATATCCTTCAGTTGGCCGGCCGATTGCTCGAGTAGGTTGTTTACTAATATATAGTCGTATTTCTCATAATTCTCAATCTCACGTCGGGCTGTGTCCAACCGGCGACGGATCACTTCCTCTGAATCGAGGGCTCGTGCCCGTAGTCGGGCTTCCAACTTTTCCCGGTCGGGTGGAAGAATAAAGATGCTCACCGCTTCCGGAATCTTCTCCTTGATTTTACTCGCTCCCTGCACATCTATGTCCAGTAAGAGGTCGTTACCTCGGTTTTTCGCTTCGAGGAGAAAGCGCCGCGCCGTACCGTAGTAATTTCCGAAGACCGTCGCGTATTCCAGAAACTCGTTGGCCGCGATCATGCCTTCGAACTCCGGTTTGGAGACAAAGAAATACTCCTTGCCACTCTTTTCGTTTCCGCGTGGCTGCCGCGTAGTGTACGAAATCGAAAAATCCAATTGACCAACTGTCTCGAACAGTTTGGTCACCAGAGTCGATTTCCCCGAGCCCGACGGCGCCGACACAATATAAACGATGCTCATTCGACGTTCTGCACCTGCTCGCGCGATTTTTCGATCTCCGACTTCATGAGCAATCCCATCTCGGTGATCTTCAACGCCTCGCCCGCCAGTCCAGAAGTTTTGGAAAGCAAGGTGTTGGCCTCGCGGTTCATCTCCTGCAGCAGGAAATCCATCTTCTTGCCGACCTCGCCACCCTGATCGATGAGGCCGAGGAAGTGTTTCACATGCGCCGTCAGACGAACCAGCTCTTCCTGAATGTCGCTGCGGTCGACCAGCACCGCCACTTCCTGCATGATCCGCTCCTTATCCACCTGAGTGCCGAGCAACTCCTGCATGCGGGACTGGAGCCGTTCCGAATAACTCCGCAGAATGGTGGTGCGATGGCCGCCCACGCCAGCCGCCGCCTTTTCCAGGTTCGCCATGCGCGCCCGCAGCTCAGTACTAATGCTGCGGCCTTCCTCTTCGCGCATCTCATTGAGCCGGGAGATCGCTTCTTCCGCTCGTGTCATCACCGCAGCTTCCAATTCGTCCCCCGATTTTTCAGCTCCGGAATCCATAGCGCCCGGCATGCGGAGAACTACGTTCAGATCGGGCTCACCCTTAACTCCAAATTCGGCGGCGGCAGCGCGGAATGCCTGCACGTACCCTGCAACCAGCTGACGATTCAACGCGACCCCATTCGTTCCCGAGCGTTCCAGATTCAGAATTACCTCTACATGTCCGCGAGCCATTTTTTCTTTGAGGCTCTTGCGTAGTTTCATTTCAAGCGCATCGGTATCGGAAGGCAAGCGGAAGTGAATGTCGAGAAAGCGATGATTCACCGCCTTCAGCGAGAGGGAGAATGCCAGCTGGGCATTGACTTGACCTCTGACCTGAGCGAATCCCGTCATCGAGCGGAGTGGCATGGCGCGAATACCTCTTATTTCCCCTGAAACTATTGCCGCATACTTTGCTGCCACACTCTAACGCGCGGCCTGTTGCTGTCCAATCGCGTCACGTGGCGCATCCGCCTCGGCAAATTGCAATTCGTAAAGACGCCGGTAGGTGCCTAGCTTTTGCATGAGTTCTTCGTGCCCGCCAATATCGCTGATGGTACCGTTGTCCAGCACGACGATGCGATCGGCGCGCCGCACGGTTGACAGGCGATGTGCTATGACAAACACAGTGCGCCCACTGATCAAGTTTTGCAGAGCCGCTTGCACAAGGGATTCGGACTCGCTATCGAGGGCTGAAGTAGCTTCGTCCAATATTAAAATAGGCGCATTCTTGAGAATAGCGCGCGCGATGGCGATGCGCTGCCGCTCGCCGCCCGAGAGCCGCACCCCACGCTCGCCGATCATGGTGTTGTAGCCTTCTGGAAGTCCTTGGATAAATTCGTCCGCCCGGGCCGCACGCGCCGCTTCTTCCACCTTTTTCTGCGACACACTGGGTTGGCCATAAGCAATATTGTTTCGCACCGTGTCGTTGAATAAAACGGTTTCCTGCGTAACGATTCCGATTTGCGAACGCAGCGACTCCAGCGTTGCATCGCGCACATCATTGTCGTCAATCAGAATGCGGCCGCCGCTAACGTCAAAAAAACGTGGAATGAGGTGGACCAGCGTACTCTTTCCCGCTCCGCTAGAACCGACTATAGCCAGCACTTCTCCAGCTTTCACTTCCAGATTGACGTCATGCAGCACGAAGGGCGAGTCGGCGCCGTTCACATAGGAAAATGAAACTTCCTCAAAGCGGATCTCGCGTGCAAACTTTGCCATTCTCCTCGCGCCCGGCTTCTCGCGGACCTCGTCTTCCATATCCATGAAACGAAAAATTTCCGACGACGCCCCAACCGCCTGCTGGAAGTTGTTGTTGAAGAGAGCGAACTTGCGCACCGGATCGTAGAGTTTGAAGACGGCGACGATGAAGGCTAGAAATGTTCCGGCGGTAAAAACGTGCTTGTTAATTTGATCCCGGCCCATCAACAGCAGTAAAGCGATCGCCACCGCACCGAAAATATCCATTAGTGGAGAGCTGATCGCAAATGCCGCCACCAGGCGGAGATTCGCCCGGAACAAGCGGCGGGCAGCGGCCCGAAACCGCTCCAGCTCCCAACTCTCCATGCCGAAGGCTTTGACGATGCGGTTGCCAGTAATTGTTTCGTGCAGAATATTCTGGATCTCAGCCAGCTTGTCCTGCCCGCCGCGTGTCGTGCTGCGCACCTGGCGTCCGATTCTTCTCGACGAATATAAAATGACTGGAACAAACAGCAGCAGCACCCACGCCAGTTTTCCCCCCAGCAGGACCACCAATGCGGCAGTAAAAATAAGCGTGAAGAATTGTTGCAGGAATTCCGCCAGCACCCCCGACATGGCATATTGCACGCGCTCGATGTCGTTGACGAGAGTCGAGAGCAACGTTCCCGTAGTGTGCTTCGAAAAAAATGCGACGGAGCTTCGCAGGATGCCGTTGTACAAGTCGTCGCGCAGGTCGGTGATCATCTTGAAGCCGGCATAATTCACGAGATACGTACCGGCGTAGTCGAAGATACCCTTCAGTACGGTCGCGGCTACGAGGGCAAATGCCACAACCGTCCAGGGGTTTTGAAAATGCGAGGGCACCAGTTGTTGGAGATTCAGAAATCGATCCGTACCAGGCAGCTTGAAGAGCTGAATCGTTCTACCCTGCGAGCCAGGATTTAACACGCGATCAAAAATCGGGCCGATGAGAAGAACGCGCCCGGCATCCAGCAGGCCCACTAATGCCATCAACGCCACGGATGCGAATAACAGCCAGGAATAGGGGAGAACGTAGTGCAGGAGTCGTCGTACAGGACCTGGCCTTAATGGCGCACTTTCACTCTTCGGGTCCGTCACTGTAGAGGTTGCCATTCGTTAATTGCCAATTCTACATGGGTTTTCGCGCCGAGGCTGTGCTGCGTGAACTCGTCGAAAAAGGGGCAACCTCGCGGAGGATACGGTGAACTTACTTCGGACTATCCCGGTGGTTGACCTTGACCTTGAATCCCGACTTTCGCAATTGCTGACTGACATCTTCCGCGATCATCACCGAGCGGTGCTGACCGCCGGTGCATCCGAAGCTGATTGTCAGATAGCTTTTTCCTTCGCGAATATAGTGCGGCAGCAGGTAAATCAACAGTTCTGAAATGCGATTAATGAACTCCTGCGTCTGCGGAAACGATCTTATGTACTTCGCTACTCTGGGGTCACGCCCGGTAAGCGCACGAAATTCAGGCACGAAGTGAGGATTGGGGAGAAAACGCACATCAAAAACCAAGTCCGCATCGTCCGGCAATCCGTGCTTGTATCCGAAACTCACACAGGAGATAAGAATCGGCTGGTGAGCACCCGCCTGCTGTTTGAAGCGGTCGGTCAAATGCGCACGTAATTCATGAACATTAAATTTGGATGTATCAATTACGAGGTCGGCAATCTTGCGAATTGCGCGAAGATGGCGCCGCTCGGTGGCGAGGGATGCCCGCACCGATGTACCCGTCCCCAGCGGATGGGGTCGTCGTGTTTCGCTGAAGCGCCGCACCAGCGCCGCATCGCTTGCTTCGAGATAAATTACTCGCGTGGCGAGCGCCCGCCTGACCGACTTCAATATCTCCGGCAGTTTTTCCAGCTGTGAACCCTCGCGGACATCCACCACCAGTGCCGTTCGGGGAATTTCCCCCGACTGTAGCGCCAGCTCCGCGAATCGCGGGATCAACTCTACCGGCAGATTGTCTACGCAGTAGTAGCCCAGATCTTCAAAGGCCTTAAGCGCCGATGCCTTCCCGGATCCGCTCATGCCGGTGATAATGACGAGTTCCGCCGCAGTTCGCTTGTCGCCCTTGCCTGCGCGTGTCACCTTCCCGCCCGCCGGAGCTGGCCTCTTCAGTTTTCTGGGCGGGAGTTTTCTGTGCGGGGGCATGCCGGAAATATTAGCATTTCAAGGAAGATAGAAAGTTCAGCCGGGGGTGAATCGCCCTCCCGCCGGAAAAAGGCGGAAGGGCAACGATATCTTAATCTTACTGCTTGTCGTAAACAGATTTTGACTTCTTGCCCGGTGCGTCGGCACGGCTGACAGTAACCGTGCGTGTCTTGCCATCCGCAGAGACGACAATCTGACCGGACATGGTAGTTTTCCCATCTTTCTTGACCGCCAGGTCGAGGGTACGATCGTCGACTTTCTTGTAGGAGCGCGCGTCAGACGAGGGATCGCCTGTGACGGGATAATCTTTACCGTCGAATTTGCCGGTCCATTCATTGTGAGTAGGTTTGCCATCGGCGTCGACGCCGTCGACCGTGGCCTTGACCTGATCTCCGGCCGCCTCAACCACGACCGTTGTGTTTTTCGGAAGGCCGGGACTCAACTTTGACTTTGCTTCGTTAAGCTTCCAGGTTCCCATGTGCGGACTGTCGGCAGCGAAGCACAGCGTTAAGCCAATAAAGCAGGTTACTACCGTCAACACGATTGTTCTTGTTCTCATGTTCCTCCTCCAAGTTTTGCATCTCTTACCATCGGGCCCGTTAATGAGGAGTGGATTCTAGGCCGCTGATATGTTTTACGCAACAGCAAACTCGGGAGCCAACCTCGGCCCACTACTAACAGTAGTGGCGGAGTTCATGGTGGTGGGACGCATCGGCGCGGGATGGATCGACGCGGACGCATCGACGAGGGACGATCGACGCAAGATGCTTAGCCACTCATGCTGACTTCTTTTGTGCTGACGGGAATTGAATGACTTTTCCTCGCTGAGGGCGGGGAATCCACGCTCCTCGCTTGCGAAACTTTTCCGGTATGTAGAACTCAATCACCTTGGCCATGACGCTACCACTCCCAACCGCACTCACACTGGACGTGATCGCAGCCTCTGAACTTGGTCAAAATCCGCCTGCATACCGCGCAGCACCGTATCCACATAACCGCCTCCAATTTGTCTCACCTATATTGTTGGATTGGTGGATGGAGATTTCGGTGTTGCTGCGGTGTCAAGTGATTGTCAAAAAATTATGATCTGAACGAATGGGGCGGGCGTTCGACTCCGAGATTTTTCGCCTCCACTTTCTCTCCGAGTCGCTCATTCGCAGATCAAGAATCTTGCTACGCAGCAGATCGCTTAATCCGCGTCTGCACGGCTTCCAGCAGAGTTTCAAAATCGTAGGAGCCATCGTGACGAACGCCGTTGATGAAGAATGTAGGCGTTCCATTTACCCCGCCGCGCACCCCACTCATAAAGTCTTCGCGAACCCTCGGCACATAAACATGGCGATCTAATTCGTCTTCGAATTTCTCCACATCCAGTCCCAGCCGTCGCGCATGTGCGATAAGTTGCGGATGCGCCAGCGCGTCCTGATGTTCGTAGAGGCGATCGTGCATCTCCCAAAACTTTCCCTGCGCACCGGCAGCTTCCGCTGCTTCAGCCGCTTCCTCGGCATGAACATGAACCGATGTGAGCGGAAAATTCCGAAAAATAAAGCGCATATTGCCGCCCAAGGTGCGCTGAAGCTGCTTGACCATGGGATGGGCTTCGCCACAGTAAGGGCATTCGTAGTCGCCATACTCGAGCAGCGTTACGGGCGCGTCGGACGCTCCCTGAATGTGATCGCCAGGCCTGATATCCAGCCCGCGGATAGCATAATCTGTCCTTCGTCTCGTCATGCTGCAGCTCCTTTCTCTTCCAGGTCTTCGAGGGCATCGAGAATTCCGTCGGCGCCGGGATTGATTCCAATCGGCGAGACGTAACTCCAACGGATCGTTCCTGACTCGTCGATGACAAAAAGAGCACGCTCGCAAAAGCCGTCCTGCTCACGATAGATCCCATACGCTCGGGCAACCGCGCCTTTTGGTTCGAAGTCAGCAAGCAACGGGAAATGTAACTTTCTGTCTTTCGCAAATGCCAGGTGGCACCAGACGCCGTCGACAGAAATTCCAACCAACTCACTATGCAATTTGTGGAATTCGGGCAGCACCTCGTTGTACAAAGCCATCTGGTCTCCGCATACCGGACTCCAATCCGCAGGATAGAACGCCAGGATCAGGCGCCGTCCCCGGAACTCGCTCAAAGAAACTCGCTGATCGGGAGTCGCTTGTAAGTGGAACTCCGGCGCAGGCGTCCCCGGCCGAAGCGCCCGCTTTGAAGCGTCTTCCAACTGGTTTTCGTTTGCCGTTCTATCGTTTGTTTGGTCGACCGTTTTTTCCATAGCAGACTCCTTAGATCTTAGACTCGTGTGAAACTTCCCAAGTGTGCCTGACAGTTTACTGCAATCCTGAACAACGCCAAAGTATCAGCGTCAGAAAATGAAAGTTGGTAAGGGATTCGGAAAGATGGTGGGCGCTGTAGGATTTGAACCTACGACTTCCACCGTGTGAGGATGGCACTCTACCGCTGAGTTAAGCGCCCGCTTTTCAGGTCGGAAAGGGTTTTCCGCCGTTCCTTATTTTAAGTGACTTAAGTTGGTGGACGGTGTCCCACCTAGTGGTAATTTATCGTTTTTCCATCGCAGTGTCCAACGGTTTCAAGACCGGAGCCATCGACCACTCCGCCACCTTTTGTTGTTTACTACTAGCTGCTAGGCGAGGACGGGTTGCACTTCGGGCAATTCGCTAGAGGCACTTCCCACGCTCGCCCTGTCCAGAAGAATTTAGCGGTGAGCGTCTCCAACCATGTACCGCAGTCAGGACAGACCGTCGGAACGATTCGGGCACTTGCAGAGTTTAGGAAGTCCAGGATTTCTCGCGTGTCGAGAGCCATTTCCACAATACCTCTTTTACTAAATTTTCTTTGTCCTGTCCCTCAGTCGTACTTATGTGTGTCGCCTGAGCGCTGTTCTAGCTCACTCCGCAGAATGTTTAGCCCTGCGAGCGCATCGGTGATAGCTTGCCGTTCTTCAGACGTCCCACCGTGGTCCAGCTGCAACTCCTGAAGACGGGCGTCTATCGCAGCCTTCGCCAGACTAACGCGGTTTGGCAGCTTGCTATGATCTGTTTCAATGAAGGCAGCTTGGTATAACTCTTGCCAAAAACTATCGGCTTGCATATTAGCGTTCCTCGCTCTCGAAGAATCGTGGCCCGCCAGAAACAGAATACGGAGTCCTTTGCCGTTCTCGGAGAATGTCAATTTTCGCAAGGACAAAAGCGCGTTGCCGTATCTAGTGCACGCTGCGGCCATGACTGAGGGTCGCAATCTGTGTTAGATTCGGGTTCTCCCGGTTAGTCCCCAGGGCTAGCCCGACTCTCAACCCGGCAAGCTGGCCATACAGAATTTCCCCTATTTTCGACGTATATTTCCCCTGATTTACTCTAGCGGTGTCCACTTCTGTTCCAGAGAGCGGGGCGCCGTCTCCGTCGTCTGCCCTGCTAGGGATTGCCCGCTTGCCGCTGCGAATACTGATTGCTGACGACAACGCGTTGGTTCGAACGGCGATGGGTGAAACGCTTCGAGGTGTCGCCGAGGAATTGGAGATTGTCGAGGCTGAGAATGGTGAAGAGGCCGTTAAGCAGGCTCTGAAGGCTAAACCCGATCTCATAATCCTCGATCTCGCAATGCCCGTGGTTGACGGGCTGACTGCTTCCCGCGAGATTGCGAAGGTGCTGCCGGAAATTCCGATCTTGATGCACACGATGTATTGGTCCGCGCAGGTGGAATTCGAGGCGCGGATGGCGGGAGTGCGAAAGGTCGTGCCGAAATCGGACAGCAGCGCTTTGTTGTCGGCAGTGCGGGACACACTCAACTCACCAGCGGTCGAAACCTTCTCAGCACCCAGCCCGGCAGATATGGCTACCGGCTCTTTAGAAGACAAGATTCGCCAACTCTGCACCGATCTCTTTGAAACGAAGGATGACGAAACGCAGAAACGGTTATTCAGCAACCTTCAGGATGCTTTGCGCCAGCACATGCGACGGCTTCGGACACGTGTCGCAGAGCGTCCCAGAATGGGTCTGACGAGCAACCCATATCCGGGAACAAAGACTCCAGAGCAACCCACAGAAAACTCCAGCAGTAATACCGCTAAGGGAAAGAAACGATAGCCCCCGAACTGCCCTGTCAATATAAGGTTCTAGCCACCCCTGAATGCTCTCTGTACCTCTTGACCGTCTTCGCCTCCCCCGGTAGCCTCTTCGTAGCAACCTGGAATGGCCCCTCCTGACATCCCCGACTCGGAACCTGTAACTAACTCAAGGAACGATACTTCCCGTCAGAAACCCGTTTCTGAAGAGGGGAAACTTTCTGAGCCCGGCGGGGTTTCTACCAATGTGAGCAGTGTAGCCATCGATCGCGCACTGATGGGTCGCGGACTGATGGATCGCGGGCTGCGTGGCGGCAGGCTGCCCGAAGTTGGGGCAACGAACTTCTCCCCCCTGGCAACGCCGGTCACGGCAAATTCGGCCGAGGCTGATCCCGACGTCGAGGCCATGCTGCGGGTAAAAGCGGGCGATGAGGCCGCGTTTTCTTACCTGGTCCAAAAATACCGCCGGCCGATGGTCGGCTTCATGTTCCGGTTCTGTCATAACCCATCGACTGCGGAAGAACTGGCGCAGGAGGTATTTCTGCGCGTGTACCGCTCGCGCACGGCCTACGAACCGAGCGCGAAGTTCACGACTTGGCTCTACCGCATTGCGACGAACCTCGCGGTCAATCATGCGCGGGATACCCGTCACGAGCGTCCGGAGAATACGGTCCGTCTCGATGAGCCCGACCGGGAGACGGGCACGACACCGGATCTTGCCGACGATGATTTGAGCGTCGAGGCCAAGATGGTGAAGCGGGAGCGGCTCGCAGCTATTCGTACCAAGGTCAATGCACTGCCGGAACGCCAGCGCCTGGCGGTGATTATGCACAAGTACCAGGAGATGGACTACCGCGAGATCGCTGGCGTGCTGAAACTGAGTGAATCCGCCACCAAATCATTGCTGTTTCGCGCCTATGAAACATTGCGCGAGCAGTTAAAAGAATTCATTGAGGGGAATGAGGGGAAGTAGAGGAACGCTGTATGAACTGTAATCAAATTCGCGAACTGCTGCCGGAACTGATACTCGGCGCTGGTATCGAGGCTGCGACGCCGGAAGTCGCCGGGCACATCGCATCCTGTAACAACTGCGCGTCTGCTCTGCGAGAGTTTCAGAAGACCATGGCACTGCTCGATGAATGGCAGGCACCGGAGCCTTCGCCCTATTTCGACACTCGCTTGCAGGCGCGAATGCGCGAAGAAATGTCAAAACCTCAGGCTGGCCGGTTCGATTGGCTACGGTTCAACTGGCTACGGCATCCGGCGTGGGTGGCCTCCCTTGCTACCGTGCTGTTTGCGGGAGCACTCGGTCTGGGGATCGCTGTTAGTCACAAATCATATATTTTTCAAACCGAGAGCATGTCGACCAAGCCTCCCTCCCTCGGCTTGCCGGTGCAACCGGGAACTGCAGTCGGTGATCTGCAGGCGCTCGACAGAAACGACGATTTGTATGCTGATTTCGACACGCTCGATGATCTGCAGGTTCAGGACAATGTAACCGCCAATCCGTAGGAATGGTGGTGTTGCACGGCTGTAAGGACCGACGCAAGAAAAGGAATGCACGAGAAGTGATGAAAGACGGTCAGAGGGATGGCAGGCTGTACCGGGTGCTGCTAACAGGCTGGCTCACAGCTGTGTTGCTAGCTGTGCCTGCGGTTGCCCAGTCTTATCCACCATTCTCTGATCCATCGTCCGCTAATCCCCAGTCTTCGTATCCAGAATCACGGCCTGAGCAGCGGCGATATTCGCAGCCCCGCTCCTCACAGACACAAGAGGACTACGAACGGCAACGGCGCGAACAGGAGAATCGTTTGGGCCGTACGCGCGACGATCGTCCGCTACAAAGCCAGCGTGGGCACGCTGGAGATTGGCTTCGACGTTACCGGGATTTGTCACCTGCGCAGCAAAAGCGTGCCCTCGAAAACGATTCGCAGTTTCGCAGGCTACCGTCACCGCAACAATACCGGCTGCTAAACCGCTTGCTGCACTTTTCCAGCTTGCCTCGCTGGCAGCAGGAGCGCGTGCTAAGCCGCATGGAAACATGGGAGCATCTGACACCCGACCAAAAGATGCGGGCGCGGCAACTGTATCAGCAATTCAGGTTGCTCCCGCCTGATCGCCGCGCGATGATCGATGACGCCATCAGGGGGATGCGCGGTTTGAGTCTTGAGCAACGAGATCGGCTGATTGACTCTGAACGATACAGGCGCGCATTTTCTCCATCTGAGCGATGGATGCTCCACGGAGCAGCGCACCTTCCCTTAGCGCCCGGCGACACTCTGCAACCGGTGCCACCCGCGTAGATCGTTTACCGTTTTCGATTGCTGGGGCGAGACCTTGCGGCCTAACGCCGGATGAGTGCCATCACCCATCCCGCCACAAAGACTCCGCCGACGAACATCACGAAGCAATAAAGGCCGTAGCGCACCTGCTCGCGGGTTGACTCACGTTGTGTGATTCCGAAGACGGTTGACGCAAAAAGCGCGAACACTACCGCGGCTGAGAAGTGGGATAAGTGGAGGCTCAAGCCTTCTTCCCCAACGCAATGTGATGCGCATCAGCCGCTGCTATAAAGTTCAAGAGGCCGGCGACGATCAGAAAGGTCTTGCCATAGTCGGCTGCGGCATTCGCCGCCATCACGTTGCCCCAATCCATAATTCGAGCCAAAAAATAGAGAACTCCGGAGCCCACATCGCCAACGAAACCGAGGATGTCGAGGATATCGCCGCCATTCGGCTTGTAGATCCGGCCTTGCATGCCAAGACCGATCAGGAACATTGCGACCACTGAGACAAATATCAAAATGCCGCGCACGTAACGTTTCAACAAAATGTGTCCGCCGCCGGGAATCAACCAGCCTACGAGTGGCGCGATCACAGCCATGGTCGTGAGCGGATACTCCGGCTCACGCGCCACGATTGCGCTTTGCGATTTATCACCCGCCCTCTTATCCGGCGATCTTTTGTCGGACGATCTGTTGTCTGACAATCTCTTATCGGACGCTCTGTTTTCCGGCGATCGGTTATCGGCGGATCTGTCTGCGATTGGCTTGGCCATTCAGATGGTCACGATCTCTCGTTGAATTTTACCAGTGACTTCGGCGCTCCCCGGACGAACCAGAACATTTACTTCAAGGCGGACGCCGAACTCGGGCAGGTAGATGCCGGGCTCGATGGAAAACAAGGAATTGGGAATAATTCGTCGTTCGTCATGGATCTCAAGGTCATCCATGTTGGCGCCATTCGAATGCACCTCGGTGCCGATCGAGTGGCCGGTGCGGTGTATGAAATATTCCCCATATTTCGCCTGGTTGATGTGTCCGCGAACCGCGTGATCCACCTCCCAACCGGCAATCGGTTTCGCGGAAGCGACGCCGTTCTGCACCGTTTTCACGCCAAGGTCCCGGGCCTCGCTGACTATTTTGAAAATCTCGCGCTGCCGGTCGGTCGGGGGTTTGCCAACGATTCCCACCCAGGTAATGTCGTAAAAAACCGCGCCCGGGGCGTTCTTCTTCGCCCAGACGTCCAGCAGAACAAAGTCGCCTTCACGAATCGGCACCGGACGCCTGGCGCTCGGTTCATAGTGAGGGTTGCCGCTATTTGCATTCACAGCGACGATCGGCGGATCGTCGGTTACCATGTTCTCGCGTTGAAACCCTTCCATGAAGAATTGCTGAATTTCATGCTCGTATGTCCCGCCGTTGCGGACACGCCGTCCAATTTCCTTAAAAGCTTCCGCGGTTAGCGCATCAATCACATCGCGGGCAGCGTAGTGCGATTTAATCTGATCGTCGGTTAACGTCGCTTCAAACTGAGCGATAAGATCGGCGGCGCTGACGATATTCTTGCCCAGCCCGCGGATCATATCTGCCGTCCCCGCATCGACCATCGAAATAGTAAACACAAAATTGTTGGGCGAATACTGCATCGCCACATCGCGATGCGGGCTTAGCATTTGCTTCAAACCGTTGAACAACTCCTGCCATCCGGCGTACTGTTTTTTCGTGCCGAGCAGAGTGTCCAGGTGTCCAGACTCGATCTTGTGCACCAGCTTAGTTGGCTCGCCCTGAGCGGGAATAAGGTAATACCAACGCCGCGTCACCATGAGGCCAGTTGGGAGCCCAAGGACGCGGTAAGAAATGGGGTCGCGATGATGATGATCGTAGAAAAGCCATGCGTCAATGTTGCGCTCGCGCAAGGCTTTTTGAATGGCGGATAAATCCATATCCAAACGGTTATTCTACACGACGGTTGCGTCTAACCTTGGTCTGCCTGTGTAGAGACGGGGCTTGCCCGTCTTGCCTGCCAACTTCGCGGCGCTGGAAAAGGAGACGCGGCAAGCCGCGTCTCTACAACTAGTTCTTGAATGGGTTGAAGGTTTGGACGCCGAGTTGCTGGAAGTCCCGTTCACTTCTGGTTGCAACAATCAGGCTGTGCACCCGCGCGGTGGCGGCAATCATTGCGTCTTCCATTAAGCCTGGCTGCTTGCTGTATGCAATTCGGGCCCATTCCCGAAAACAAGACGCGTCCATGGGGAGCGCTTCATAAGTTGCGGCAAGCTGGTCCGCCCAACGCTCTATTTCTTCCGCCTTAAGCGGATCTCGCCGCCGAGTCTTCTCAACTCCCGCCTGTAATTCACCGAGGGTTACAGCAGATAAGAAAGTGCGGCGTCCTTCCAGACCCCTGAGCCATTCCATTACGGCTCCATGAGGACGCGGTTTTCGCGTCTCGGATACCACGTTGGTGTCCAGAAGATAATCGTTCACTCGAACTCCACAATGGGCCGGCGGCGCCAGACGCGACGTTCAGGAATGATGTTCTCGAAGCGAGGTTCGGGCGCAAGCAACAACTCCTTTAGGCTTGGCCGGGCAGCCTTTTGTAACCTCTCCCATTCTTCGATCGGCACTAGAACGGCAGTCTTGACTCCGCGGCGAGTCACGATTTGCGGTCCTTTCTTGATCGCTGCGTCCAGCAATTCGCTGAAGCGCGCCTTTGCGTCTTGGACTTGCCACGAAGACAATTTTCACCTCGCTCTCAGACTCATTATACTGACTAGTCAGATGACTGGTCAACAACGGTTTTTTATAGATAATTGCGCGGTCATCAGTCGTGGCGGAGACGCGGCGAGCCGCGTCTCTACAGGAAGGAGTGGCTAGCTTTCATCGGTGCGGAGACAGCAAGTGTGATAAAAAATAATGTAATGCCAATGAACGCCTCTGGCAGTAATCCGGGACGACCCGACGGCTGTACCGTGGACGCGCCATGCTGAGGGCAGCTTTTATAGCCCTTTCGGAGAGCCGGTCCCTTCGCGGAATCGCCGAACGCTCCCGCATCGGCCAGCGCACTTCTGCCCGCTTTGTCGCCGGGATAGCGGTTGCCGACGCCATCCGCGCTGCCGCAGCAGTCAATCGGTTTGGCGCGGGCGTCTCTATTGATAATCTGGGCGAGAACGTGACCAACGCTGATGAAGCGCGGGCCAGTGCTCAGCTTTACCACCAACTGCTCGACGAAATTGCCGCCCAAAAACTGAACGCAAATATCAGCCTGAAGCTGACCCATATGGGTCTGGATGTGGACGAGTCCATCGCCTACGAAATCGTACGCGCGCTCGTCGCCAAGGCGGCGGCAATGTCGCCGAAGAACTTTGTTCGCGTCGACATGGAAGGATCGACCTACACTCAGCGAACGCTCGACTTTGTCCACGAGTTGCATCGTATTCCGGAGAATAAAGGTTGCGTCGGGGCGGTGATTCAGTCCTATATGCGGCGTGCCGAGGCTGACATCGACAAGTTGCTTGCAGAGGGAATCCGGATAAGACTCTGTAAAGGGGCATATAAGGAGCCTGAAGACATTGCCTTCCAGAAGAAGGCCGAGGTCGACGCCAATTATGTGAAGTTGATGAAAACCCTGATAAAGAGCGGCATCTATCATGGGCTCGCCACCCACGATGAGAACATTATTAAGGAGGCGAAAGCCTTCGCCACTCGCGAGAATATTCCGCGCAATGCTTTTGAATTCCAGATGCTGCACGGCATCCGTCGCGATCTTCAGCAAGGCTTGGTGAAAGAGGGATGGAGGGTGCGGGTCTATATCCCTTTCGGCACGGAATGGTATCCCTACCTTATGCGGCGTTTGGCCGAGCGCCCGGCGAATGTACTGTTCCTCGCCCGGAATCTTTTCCGGCAATAAGCACACGTTTTTCGGCCGTTTGGCGGACCCTTAGCGTCCTCAATTTAACCCACCACTCTGCCGGTTCCTTAGAAATATCGAGTTTTTTGCGAACTGGATGAAGGGCATTCGCTGGCATTTTCGTTTTATGGGGTGGAAGCCAACTTCGGGTGGATACACAGCTTGCCCCCTCGGCGATGTGCTGCGTCCAGCTGGGTCCTAAGGGTCCTTGAGTTGACTGCAACGAGACTCCGGTTTCCATTCAAATCCTCCGCGACGTCACGGGGAAGGGCGACGCGGAGGCTTTTTATTTGGGGCCCACTTCCGCCCGCCCCCACTTCTAGCCTTCCCACACGAACGCGTCAAAAACTCTCGCCGACTCGAATCCGATGCGCTTATAGAGCGCTATCGCCCGGTCATTCGCCTCGGTTACCGTCAATGAGATGAATTGGAATCCGCGGCCGCGAAGATTTCTGGTGGTTGCCGCCAGCATGGTTTCCCCGAGGCCCGCCGATCGAAACTCCGGGAGCACGCAGACCTGAGTAATGTGACCGACATCGGGGCGGACTTGCGAGCACAGAATCAATCCCACTAGCGTGTGAGTACGGCGCTCGAAAACGACGAACGATGCCTTGGGATCGAAGGCTCCACATCCCGGGAAGCGCACGATGTTATTGAGAAACCGCAGTGAGCCGGTCAGGGTCCGGTACTGATCGTTGATTTCGGAATCGACGTGGCCGCGATAAGCGGCGGTGATAAGTGCCGCGGCGGATTGATATTCCTGCTCGGACCATGGACGCATTTCGAATTGCGATGGGACGGCAGGCGCCGTTTGGGAATGTTTGCCAATTTCGAAATTCATGAACACGCGGGGATGGCGGCTGAACCCCTGTTGAAGGAAGGGGCGCGAAACCTCTCCGGAGGGGTGCGCCAGCAACTGCGCCTCAACCCGGTGGATTCCAGGAGACTGCTGCAGAGTCTCAATTACATGAGTAAGCAGCCGCGATTCGACGTCATGCCTTTCTGGAGTATGTGCTCCGTTGCGCACGAAGAGGTCCCCAATGACGCCTTTACTCTGCTCGTAGACGAAGAAGGAATAACCGAAGATGCTTCCGCGTTCGATGGCGGCGTAGCCGGGCAGGATTTTCGCGTCCATGTAACGGAGAATCATCTCGGCAGAGACGGTATAGTCCCAGGATAATAGCCGTCCCCACATGTCGATCTCTTCCTCGAGCAACGGCCTGAGGTCGGCGGAGGCGAAATGTCGGAGATCGAGAATTTCCATATGTTTTGGTAGGGCACGGCTTCAACCGAAATCCCTTGCGACGGGTTCTATTATTTCCCCACCCAGTACAAATCTAACTTCTGTGCCGGGACGCTGGTTAAGTATGATACCCGGCGACCGGGGAAGAGGCTCGCAACTTCCAACTGCGTATTTTGTTTGGTTACCAATACATGAGGCACAGCCGGAACATTTCCATTTTCGTATGCTTCCGCCGAACGATTGAGATAAAACTCTAGGCCGTAGCGCTGCGTGCGACTGATGTTATAGATTGCCACCGGAACCGGCTCTTGCGAAAAAGATTGAATGTTTTCCGCAATAGGACGCGCCGATTGTGTTGCGTCTATCGCGGCTGAGGCCGTTCGAATCGTTACAGCAACGCTAATCACCACCGCCACTAAGGTAACGCGGGTTAGAACTCGGACCCCAGCGCGGCTGACTAAAGCCGCACTGATACCGATCGCCGCCATGGCGGCTACGACGGCGCCGATATAAGTCGCGGTTGTCACCAGCGGTCGCCCGTGAATCATAATTGTATCGACTGAGAAAGCCGCAAAAATTAGCAGGCCGCACAGAACGCCGTGCGCAACGGCGAAGAAATGCGAGAACTTCCTCTCCTTCCAGTCGCGGATGCCCTCACCCCTTTCTTCTTTTCGACGAAAGTTCAAATACTCAGAGATCAGCAGCGCTCCTGCAGGAACCGCTGGCAGAATGTAGCCGGGGAGCTTCGATTGCGAAGCGCTGAAGAAGACGATTGGGATGAACATCCATATTAGTAAGAACAGCGGATACGAATCTGCCCGCTTAGAAAAAGCTTCTTTGCCTCTCGACCAGATCCCGTGTAGGCGATCACCGATAGCAATAATGAGAACCACAGTCCAAGGCATCATGGCGAGCAGAAATACTGGAACGTAAAACCAGAAAGGTTGCCGGTGATGATAAACATCCTGAGAAAAGCGAGCGAGATTATGTTCGAGTATGAAGATGCGAAAAAAATCAGGATTGCGGAGCTGCACCGTCACGTACCAGGGCAACATTACGGCGAGGTATAGCAGGATGCCGGGGATCCATAAAGTGCGACCGAGAGCGTGCCACTCCCGTTTCAAGGCGGCAAAGACAAGAATGATGACGGCGGCAAGGGCAGGCGCGACTGGACCCTTAGCCAACGTTCCGAGTGCCAGAAAAAAATAAAAGGCTCCTAGATAGACGCGTCGGCCCTTACTACTCTCATTCTTACTATTCTCGTTTTCGTTGTTCTCGTACCATGCGTACCAGGCAAGCAAACTAGTGCCGAAGGTTGCGGCGAGAGGCATATCGGTCGCAGCAGCGTGTGCAAAACCGATTGTGCCAGCGCAACTTGCGACAAGTAAGGCTCCATCAAGCTCTGAGCCAGGACGAAAACGACGCAGAAAATAATAGATCGCTGCGACCAGGATGGAGGCATCCACAGCGGCAGGGATGCGCGCCGCTTGCTCCGTTACTCCGCCCAGACGAAACGACAGCATCGCTTGCCAGTAATAGAGGACCGGCTTTTCCAGCCATACTTTGCCTTGCAGAGTCGGCGTCACCCAGTCATGCCGGCTCAGCATCTCGCGCGCGACTTGCGCATAACGCGGTTCGTCTGCCCCAACCAGGCCGAATGCTCCCAAGCCATAAAAGAAGAGGAATGCGCAGGACGCAACCAGCAGCACCTGAGTGCGAATTTGCGGATTTGTTGTGAAAGCCATGAAATTGCGCAGTGCGCGGTTTCGCTCGAGCCAGTTAGCGTTAGAGTATAGACTCTGCGCGCAGGCGACCAATAATTTGCACGACGGCATCGGCGAGGGAACCGTTGATGGAGCATCCGCTGGCGCATTTGTGACCTCCGCCGCCAAAGTGCTCGGCCACCCTGGAGACATTCACCTCGCCTTTACTACGCAGGCTTACTCGAAACCGTTTGTCGGGAAGTTCGCGGAAAAAGATAGCAACTTGCACGTCAGAAATCGAGAGCGCGTAGTTGACGAGGCCCTCGCAATCTTCCTCGCGCGCGTCGAAGCGCTGCATCTGTTCCTGCGTGACGAAGATCCATGCCAGCGGACCCTCGCGATGAAGATGAGAGAGAGCGGCCCCAAGCAAACGCATTTTGGCGGTAGAGTGTCCGAAGTATATCTGGCGCGCGCAATGCGCAGGATCGGCTCCGGCGAGCACCAGTTCGCGTGCCACGGTAAAAGTGTGTTCATTGGTTCCTTCAAACATGAAAGAGCCAGTGTCAGTCATCAACGCGGTATAGAGGCAGGTTGCAATGTCGCGATCGACGGGGACGCAGGCCACCCTGGCCAGCCGATAGACGAGCTCGGCCGTCGCCATTACGGAGGAGTCGATCCAGTTGACATGAGCGAAGTTTCGACCGCTGACATGATGGTCAATATTAATGAGAAAGCAGTTTTCCAGCCCCTCAAGAAGCGTGCGGCGCGTGCTGTCGCACTCGAGCAGAATTACGGCATCACTCGGCGGCGCGGCATCCGCCTGTACAACCAGGTCAGCAAAGGGAAGATTCTGGTAGATGCGCGGGACGCCGTCATGCATGACCACGACTGCGTCCTTCCCCATGATCCGCAGAATCTGTCCGCAGGCGAGCGCGGAGCCAATGCCGTCGCCGTCGGGCCGCGCATGCGAGCTCACAACGAAGCGGCGGCGGGATCGAATCTCCTCTAGAACGCGGTCAAGCATGTCTTCCTTGCAGTTGTTGCGTCGGCTGCTGCCCTCCGGAGCTCGCAGCTCAAAGCAACACCTTTCAAGCCTGCTGGGCTAGGCCTTGCTTCGTATGAGGGCATCGCTTCAGCGATGTCGAAGAGTCCGACGTCAGACCGCCCTTTTAAGAACTGGGCTCGGCACTCTTGCGCTTACGTTTCTTCTCGCGCGCCAGGAGTTCGTCAACCCGACCCTCTAACTGATCCGCACGATCAATTTGAAAATAAAGTTCCGGCGGCCGGCGCAACCGCAACCGCTCCGCCAATTCGTGCCGCACATAATTCTTTGCGGCAGCAAGGCCTTCAAGCGTGCGCTCAGCCTCGGCCTCGTCCCCCGCTACGGTGACCATGATGCGGGCAGAGCGGGCGTCCTGAGCCATGAGCACGACACTGACGCTGGCGAGGCCGATGCGAGGATCCGCAAGTTCCCCTTCGAGAATGGTCTCGACCTCTTCGCGTATCGCTTCGCTCAACCGTCCCCGATGATATTTTTGCCCACGATGCTCCACAGCACACCTCGAATGGAGGAAAACTTGTAAGAATATCAGAAACGCGGCGAAGTCAGCTTCGAGCCGAGCGCCACGAGCTATCACCGACGATCTTTGAGCGAGACTAGTTGAACGAGACTGGTTGAAAGAGAGTGATTACTCGCGCCGTCACAGGAACTCGACAAATGAGTCCGTAACTTCTGCACCCGCATTGTTTGCGATGCGAGTGGCAGCACGCTCCACATTTTTCATCAAGCCATCTAGATAATCGCGGGAGTGGGAAACGCTGACCACTCCAATAGTGGCCTGGTTCCAAAGCGGACTAGGGTCTAGTTCGGCGACGGACACATTGAACGACGACCGAAGGCGATCCTTCAGGCTCCTTGTTACCTGACGCTTATCTTTGAGCGAGTGTGCGGCTTCGATGCGGAGTTCGAGGGTAAGGAAGGCAATCATTAATCAACATAGATCCGGTGACAAGTCGATGACGTATCAAGGCGATAGCCTACTTCATCTTCAGGGTCTTGGCAAGTAGTTGATTCGCAATGATTTAAATGCAAACTCTTGGATGACTTGGATGCCAGCGCAGAAAAATCCGCGACTTTCCCCACTCATTATGTTAGACTTGAAGTCGCTAAGTTTGACTCACAAGCAGTTGCAGGTCGGTACCGCCAACCAGCGCCACCCCACCTCTACAGCAGCGAATCTTCTTCAGCATATTTCAATCAAGTAACAAGAATAGGAACATCAATGGCAGAACAAGGAACAGTGAAGTGGTTTAACGACGCCAAGGGCTATGGATTCATCAGCCGTCAAAATGGCGAAGACGTTTTCGTGCATTTCTCCGCTATTCAAGCTGGCGGCTTCAAGAGCCTGCAAGAAGGCCAAACCGTGCAGTTCGACGTGACCAAGGGCCCCAAAGGCTGGCAAGCGGAGAACGTTACCGCTGTCTAGGTAGCGACAACGATCTCTTAGTAACAACAAGGTGCCCGGGATTCGCAGGAATCCCGGGCATTTTTGCGTCTGGGCTCCTCTCCAAAACTACATTTAGGGGTGGCCCGTTCCTTGCGTTTTCTGCAAGGGGCGGGTGCACGCGCGGCTGATGCAACCAACAGTTAACTTGCCACCTTCAACTCCGAAGTGCAATGGACCCAACCAAGGCGTGGCATAATGCGGTTCAATGCTCGCAGTTCTCCCAATGCCAACGGAAGCAACTATACGCCGCATCCAACGACTCCAAATCTTCACGATCGTTTGGATGTCCATCGAGGCGGCACTCTCGCTGCTCGCAGCGTGGATGGCCCGCAGCCCATCCTTGCTGGCTTTTGGTGGAGACAGCGCCATCGAACTCATCTCCGCCATCGTGGTCTGGCGACGCTTTCACACTCATAGCGAAGCGGAGCAGGCAGAGTCCCGCGCCGCCCGCCTGGCCGGAGCGTTGCTCTTCGCGCTGGCCGCATACGTGATTGTTGCTTCCGCCTTAACGCTATTTGGACACAAGAAAGCTGCCGAGAGTTATCTAGGAATCGCGGTGCTGATTGCAGCTGCGGTATTTATGCCATTGCTAGCAAAAAAGAAGCGGCGGCTTGCAGCAGCGGCAGGCAGCGCATCCCTCAGAGCGGATGCCGCCGAATCGGCGCTGTGCGGCTACCTCTCGTTGATTGCTTTGGCCGGACTAGCAGTGAATGCGGTTTGGCATGTGACATGGGCCGACCCGGTTGCCGCAATCTGCCTGGTTCCTTTTATCGTGCGCGAAGCTTGGGAAGCTGTGAGGGGCGATGCGGGTGCATGCTGCCCCTAGCGTAACTCCGTTATTGTGTTGCTACCGCTTTGCAGAGCACGGCTGCGGTCGCCGACGACATTGCGTCGTAATATCCGACGAAGCGCTGGGGCTCGGCGGCGTCGTACGGTTTCAGATTGTGCGCCCAGCGAAATCCGATAGGCTGGTAGAGAAGTTCCGCCTCGATGTGGAACGAACCGGCCGCTCCCTTCGTCGAGACGGAGTATCGCACGACACTTCCTTTATCGTTGAAATTTGGATCCTGCGCCGCTTCTCCGATGACCGCAATATCGTGCTCAGCGGTTTCTTTATTAAAACCTGACGGCAACAACCGATTATCTTTGAGATAGCCGACCGCCGAGAGTAACCCGGTTGTGACGCGCTGCTCGGAGTCGCCGAGAATCGGTTCGTAGATCTCAACTTGCTCAGGACTCGTAATCTCCCGGTAATGTGGCTCGAAGCGAAGTGGGTCGGTATCGTTGTGATTTCCAACGATGGAACCATCTTTATTCAGCGCCCCTGATTCAAAAATCTTTTCTCCTTTGTCATTGAGCACGGTAACGTGAAGCCACGCTCGCCGGGAGGGATAAGCAGTCGGGAGCTTGTGACCGGTGAGGTTTTCTACAAACAATTCGAACTGCAGGCCCGACGAGCTCGATTCGATTTTGCTGATGCTGATCCGGGCGGTCTCGGACTGTAGAAAACTCACGGTCCGGTCGGCGGCTGCCGAGAGCTCCAGCGGCAATGCGGAAACGCTCAAGTCGTTTCGATAATTGTTCAACATGCGCTGCATGAAAAAATTTGCCGCCACGAAGACGTGACGACGCATGCCCGTTCTTGCCGGTCCGAAGACGGCCGTGATGGCTGTAGGCTCATGCACCTCGGGCATGTGGCAGGACTGGCAAGTGCTGCGACTGGGGTAGTCGCTATGTTGCCACTCGAGAAAAGGCATTTGCTCTGGGAAAAGTCCGAGTTCTTTGCCGTCCTTGCCCAACGTCGCGGTGTAGAGCGTGTGACATGATCCGCACAGCGCCGAATCGTGAATGTGCGCGGCTTGGGTTGGCACAAATCCGCCAGTGGAGGACTGCATCACCCGCTTATGCCCGGGATCGATTTCGTACGGCCCAAATTCCGGCCTATCGTTCCGCGACGAGGGGTTATCAATCTCAAATTCCCCGTTGAAGCTTTCGCGGCTGCCTAGCTTGGCCTTGGAAATCTGATGGCAGACTGAGCATGAAACGCCGTCTTCCGCCTCGTCGTTGTTCTTATTGTCGGAATTAAAAGGCAAGTGCTTAAAGATTTCGGCATTCTTCCCTTCCGCTTTGGCCTCCAGATGTGTGATTGGCATGTGGCAGACCGAACATTCATTTTCAATCTTCGGCTTCGACTCCGGATGGTCGATCGATTCGCGCCGCACGCTCGCTTGCCAGTAAGGATCGCGCGATGAATTTGCCATGATGCTGGAGCGCCAATCAAACCCAATCGAGACATCTTCGCCGGTCGGCGTCTTCAGACCGTTGTGACAACCAATGCAGCGATCGGAAGTGTGAAATTCAGGTTTTGTTTCTTTATGCTGGCCGCGCATCAAGCTGGGACACGCGAACAATGTCGCTAAAATCACGACTGGTATAGAGATCGAAAGTCGTGTGCGCATCACCATCCCTCGTTCAACCTTCCATCCGCCCAATCCCACAGAATGTAGAACACCACCTGCGGCGAGCGTCCGGCTGTGTTAGTGGCGGGCGTGCGGACCCCGACGTTGGCGCGGATATGTTGACGGTGGCTGATTGTGACCTGCATCTCGGGAACAATATCCCAATTATTTTTGGCCCGATTAATCAGATCGCGGTTGGCGACGAACTCCACCATGGGAGAAAACAGGCGACCGAGCCCGTGGTCTTTCGCGAAACTCTGGCCGAGCGCCGTCCGCCAGAAAACAGATTGAGGAGCGATGTCGGTATGGCGCGGCAGATCGGCGCCAAGCTGAAACTGCAGGAAAGTATTCGTGGGGAAAAGTTGATCGAAAGCAGCAAACGTTTCAAATGTAGTCGTGCCGCTGCCGAACCCACGGGATTTGCTGCCCGTGGGTACGATTACCGATCCTTGCAGCGCGAGGATCGATCCCGTTCGCAGGCTGGAGAAAACTTCACGCTTTATCCCGATTGTCGCGTCGCCGACACCGCCGTACCAGGTGTGATTCTGATCCTGAGCATTGACTGGCACATCGATTTCGATCTGGTTGTGAACCCCAAACCGTTGCTCGTGAATGATGTCGGTGACAAATCCCGGCGCTCCGCTGGCATTCACAGCTGTACTGACGACGACTTCATCTTCGGGAAACGCCTTTTCCGTGATGAGCGCGCGAGGCAGGTTCAGTTCGCCACGGGCCCAATGCTTGTTGGTACAAAATTCGCGCATGTAGGCAATAACGTCGTTGATCTCCTCGGACGTTAGCAAATCTCCAAAAGCCGGCATGATCTGAGAGAATTTGCGCGATGGGCCGCCGTGAACGATCACGTCCTTCCACGCCGAATTTGGCTCCGGAGTGGTCTGGTCACACTTCGTGAAGTCAGGAAAAGTTCTCGGCTGCTTGAAACCTGCCGTGGTCTGAATCGTTCCCCTTCCATCCGCCCCATGACAGGCGATGCATCCATTCTTGAAGATGTGCTCGCCGTTTCTTGGATCTGGAGGCTTTGGGTATGACAGTGTTTGGGCAAGCGCCGAGCCCGCGATCAAGAGGAATAGCACCCAAGTTAAAACCGGCGCGACTTGCCTGCCTCTCATCAGCGAAGTTTATCAGAGAGGGAGATGTGGAAGAACCGACCAAGGCTTTCTTTCCGACGGTCCCCATTAACCTGATCGTACGGGAACCCTGGGAGGCTGCGTGGGCGGAGCCTTCCACAGCAAACAAAACGGCGGATGCCCTGGGTCTCAGGACATCCGCCGCGAACCGCGACACTCGTCATTTGCTTCTTCGCGCTATTTAGGGAAGTTGAAGATGTCAAACATGTCGCCGATGGCAGGGCTGTTCAACGGGACATATGGATTGGTTTTCTTAACGATCGGGTTGGGGAAATTGTCGCGGCTGCGACTGGTTACTGGAGATAATTTCCAGTTGGCCTCGATGAATTTGAGGATCGAAACGTGATCGGAATAGGTGTGAGAGATGTGGCCGGCTTTGGTGTATGGCGAAACCACCAAAGTGGGAATCCTGGTTCCATCTCCGAAGAAATCGAGAGGCTGGATGTAGCCGGAATCGTAGTAACCTCCACCCTCGTCGAAGGTGACGATGATGGCGGTGCTCTGCCACAACGTCTTGTTGGCTTGGACTTCGTTGACGATCTTCTTCACAAAACCTTCGAACAAGTTCAGTTTGGAAGAAGCCGGGTGACCATCGAGCCAGCCGTCAGGCTTCACGAACGAAACCGCGGGCAAGGTGTTGTCCTTAATTGCCTGGTAGAGAGCGGTTGTGTCCTGAAGATGCGCGCGGCCCGAAGGGCTGGTCATGATTGAAGTTGCGTACTGGAACGGGTTGCAAATGTTGCAGTAGGTGTTGTCGGGGGTCACGTAGTTGCCGTCTGGATTGGCCAGGTAGGTAGACCATTGATCTCCGTAGTACGCCCAGGAAACATTCTTTTCGATTAACTCATCGCCGATGGTGCGGATGGGCGACGGAGGAATGGTAAACACCGTCTCGTTGGGATTGCCGATATCGAGATAGGCGTTGGCGCCGTTGCCGTAGTATCCAGGGTTGTAGTTGTTCAAGAGATAAAAGTGATTGTCCTCGCAGTGAGGGCTGATGGGTCGGGTCAGTGAGCTGAGATAATTGACGATCGGCTCGACGCCAAACTGATTGGGATCGGAACAATTCGAATAGGTTCCGCCCCCATATGAGGAAGACCCGTAAGAGCCGCCGCCATAGCCATCCTGGCCGTACCAGTTATTCGTGCCAGGCTGCGGATTAGGGTTTTCGATCTCGTCAACGACGCCCGCGTTAGGACTGCCGGCAGCGACCAACTGGTTGTGCGGAGGTTCGGCAGGATTGCCGTTCGGATCGGCAAACCAGATCGCATCGCCAGTGCCGAGCATCACGTGATTTGCGCCGGTCCCGCCCATAACGGACTGGTGGAAGTTGTCGCTCATCGCATAATGATCAGCCAAATACTTGAAGTAAGGTGCGTCTCCACGCAGCATGTTGTAAAAGCCCATCGCGGTGGAGCCTTCCTTGGTGGAGGTGTTGGTAAAGCCGGCAGGTTGAGGCAGTCCATTCGACCCGGCGCCTATCGTATCTTCGACCCATGGAAACAGATCGGCTTGGCATCCGCTGGGGTTCGCGCTTGTGGCCTTGGCCGCGTTGCAGTCAAACTGCTGCCACATCTGGTAGAAGCGATGTACGGGGCTGTTTGTGTAGGAATCGTACGGCAACGTTGCAGAGGTGAGCTGGAAGGGACCCGATGGCAACGTAGTCGCATTAGGAACTCGCGTGTCGATAGCGCCATGTGCCAGACCAGTGCCGCCTGTTGTGAGGTATTTGTAATAGCCGCTTGGGAGGCCGTTTTCATACTTCTTTGCAGTGGCGACATCGGGGAACGGAGCGGTGGAGTATCCACCGGCGAGCACCGGCGGCAAGACCGGATAGGTAACGTTGCCGGATGGACTTAATTGATACCCGTCGGAACTGGTGTCGACGGCTTCAGACTGGCTCGCAAGGGTGAAGTTGGGGCCAGGGGTTCCGTCTGCATTAATTATTCCCTTGGAAAGGAGATTGGAGACAGTCTGCCCATTCAGGGGCTTGTAGGTGGCAAAAACGTGATCGAAGGTGCGATTTTCTCCGATGATTACGATCACGTGCTCGATCGGCGATTTCGTTAGGACTGGTTGTGTTGCAGATTCTTGAGCGACGGATGCGACCGGCGCTCCCAGGTTGACAAGCAGACCGAACAGGCTCGTGCCAACCGCAAGTTGCTGTCTGGCTTTTACCAGAAAACTGGGCGAAGACATCACTTCCTCCTAAGACTTCACAGCAGGTGAGAGTTTACAGATGATGCAGATATGAAGTTGTCACTCCACCGTTACAGGAAGGTGAAGGTGAGATTAATCCCAGATGAAAAAAACTTCAACAGGCAGGTGTGGGCCCGCGACGGCAGGTGCAGTGCTCATGCTTTGGGAGAAGGAGATTCAGCAGGCGGGTGGCCCGTTCCTTGCGTTTTTTGCAAGGGGCGGGTGTCTGCGCCACTCATCTTGCAGCCAGGTAAATTGCACTTGATGAGGGAAGCATTATTGATTCGGAGTTTTCAGTCTGGTGAGATTCGGGAAACACCAGTATCTATTGCCCTGCGAAGAGATGTGATGGCGCTTGCACCCGCCCCTTGCAAAAAACGCAAGGAACGGGGCACCCCTAATTATGGGATGGAGATTTAGACCGGCGTCCTCCCCTTAAACAGCCAGATCAAATCGATGATCAGAATAATCACCACCATCAGCTCCAGCACGAACGCGCGGCTTTGGTGGAATTGGTCGACCATGAAGCGGTAGAGTTCTTCGGCGGTGTGGACTTTCTGGTTGACCAGGTCTTTGTAGTCGGTAACTCCGATCTTAGACGCGGCTACTTTGTAGAGGCGGGCGGAGAACATGTCACTTAGAAATTTGATGGCGTTGTCTGCGCGCTCGGTCAGTTCGTCCACATCGAGCAGCACGGTATGCAGACGGCTGGCGCGTTTCGCAGTGCGCCAGCGGGCCATGATGCCCATCGAGCCCTGGTCCATGAAATCGTAGACGCTTTGCAATTCGCGCGTCAGGAGTTCGTCGTAGTGGCGGAATTCAAGCAGCTGCGAATTAGCGTATTCGAGCAATTGCATTACAGTTTCGGCTCCGGCCTCGGAGTCGTAGAGAAACGCGGCGTTCCAGCTGATTACCGCCAGGTCGTTCGGGTAATAGGAGATTTTCGACTGCATGATCTCCTGCTGCTCGCCATCGGACAGTGGAACAGTCTCGCCGCGCACGATCTGGGCGATGCGTCCTCCCTGCGCCGCCAGAAGTTCTGCCGCCGAGGGATTCCCCGCGATGTCGCGTACGTGGACGACAAAGTAATCTTCATGCAGCCAGGTATCGTAGAGCTTGACCAGCGCCGGACGCGCTCGCTCGATTTTCTGTTTGACGATTTTCTGCGCGAAGCTGGTAAAGTCGGTGTCCCATACCCAGCGTCCAGCTAGCTGGACCAGGCGATCCCAATCTCCAGAAAAAGGAAGCTCGAAGACAACACTGAGGACTCCGTAATCGTAGTACTTGATCTGCACGTCGAGGCGCTCGCCGCTCTCAAGAATCAACGGCTCGACCGGCTCAACCACCGGAGCGCGCTGAAACTTGACGTAGCCGGGAGCGGGGTGCTTGAAGCTCGCCTCTTGTCGCCGGGCTCCGAAAATGTCGCGGAGGGCGTCTAGTTTGATCTCCTCGCACACGTCGAACTGGATAAGGACGAGGACGGAGCCTTGCAACGCTTTGTTTTGTACGGTAAGAGGGGGCGGAGCGTTCTCCTGCACCGGAGCCTGAATTTGAGTTTTGACCGACAGCGTCGGATCTGCGGTTTCTGTGGTTGCCATAGGGGCCTGCCAGCACTGTATCTATTGTCCCAGAAACCTTGCAGGTTGGGCAGTCTTGCCACTAATCGTCATGTTATCAAATACTTACATTTCAATGGGGTCGGGGAAACTTGTTTTTTCATCTTCATCCCCGCCTTCTCGCCAGCCTCATGAGCAGTCCGGTACCAGCTGTGATTGCTGCCAAAGCCAAGGCAGTTCGCTTCATCGATTTTTGGATAGCCGCCTGATGCGGACGTTCCCAGGCGTCTTCGGGATAGTGTTGCGGCGCGGGATCGAAAATCGGAAAGCCTTCTGGGGTTTCGGTCGACTCCTGCAGAGCCATCTGGATAACTTCGGCGAGATGCAGGGCGTGGCGGTCTGTTTCCTGGGCGATCTGCTCGCGGCAACTGAATCCGTCCGCCAGGATGAGCCAGTTGGTAGGGGCACGGCGAACGGCAGGCAAGAGTTCGAGTTCGCCGATGGCTTTCGAAATTTCGTATTTGTCTTTTTCGAAGCCAAAGGCTCCAGCCATTCCGCAACATCCGGGAGCAGGGGCGGTGAACTTAATTCCCATCCGGTTGAGGACGGCTTCCTCAGCGGTCATCTTCATGATGGCCTTGTGATGACAATGACCGTGGACGAGCGCCTGCCGCTCGAGTTTGGGAAGCTCAAAATTCTTAGCACGCTGCTCGAGAAATTCGCTCAGCAGAAAGACTTGCTTCGATAGAGCCTGTGCCCGATCGTCGTGGGGAAAAAGATTCGTGAGTTCGTCGCGAAAGACCGCGGCGCAACTGGGCTCAAGCACGACGATCGGTGTCGCGGCTTCGATTTCGGGGAGTAATTCGTCCATGATCTGCAGGAGCAGACTCTTGGCGCGGTCGAGCATGCCGACATCGTAGAGCGGGCGTCCACAGCACAGGTGCGCGCGCGGGACGGTGGCGGTGAAGCCGGCGGCTTCAAGGACTGCGACGGCGGCCTTCGCGGTGGACGGGAGGAAGTGGTTGTTGAAAGTGTCGGCCCAAAGGAGCACCTGACTTTTTTCGCGGAGCTTCGCTCCGGCGGACGGGCGAGGACGTCCGTCCCCACACTTGCGCTGCTCCCACCAATGTTTGAAGGTTTGCGGAGCCAACGGCGGGATGCGGCGCTGAGTTGGGATTTTGCCGATCAGTTTTGCCAGATCGCGCAGGACAGGAAGTTGTGTTGAAAGATTCGCGAGGCCGGGCACGTGCGAGGCAGCCCTAGCCCACAAATCTATATTCGAAAACGCCAAGGCATTCAGCGGACGCCGATTTGTTTCGTAATAATGCGACAGGAATTCCGCTTTATAAGTTGCGACATCGACGCCGACGGGGCAATCGCTTTTGCAGCCCTTACAGGCGAGACAGAGGTCGAGTGATTCTTTGACGGCTTCATTCTCCCAGCCATCTTTGATTGTCTGTTTCTTTGTCATCTCCCAAAGCAGATGGGCGCGGCCGCGTGTGGAATGCTCTTCATCGCGCGTGACGCGGTAGCTGGGACACATGACACCACCAGAATCGCGACGGCACTTGCCCACTCCTACGCAGCGCAACGTGGCGGCCGCCAGGCTGCCGTGGTCTTGAGGAAATTTGAAATGCGTTTCTGGTTGCCAGGGAGCGTAGCCCGCTCCGAGACGGAGATTTTCGTCGAGTCGATTGGGTTCAATGAGCTTGCCAGGGTTCATCTTCCAATCGGGATCCCACAGTGACTTGAACTCGCGGAATGCCTGCATGAGTTCGGGCCCAAACATTTTTGGCAGAAGCTCACCCCGAGCCTGACCGTCTCCATGTTCACCGGAAAGTGAACCTCCGTAGCGGATCACGAGGTCGGCCGCCTCCTCCATGAACCGCCGGAAATTGCGGATGCCTTCGGTCGTTTCGAGGTCGTAATCCATGCGCGTGTGTACGCAGGCATGGCCAAAGTGTCCATAGAACGAGCCGCCGTAGTGGAAGGCGTCCATCAGGCGACGCAGCTCTCGAAGGTACGCGCCAAGTTTTTCGGGAGCGACCGCTGCATCCTCGAATCCTTCCCACTTTAAGGATTCACCCGAGACGTGCGATGTTACCCCAAGGCCCGACTCGCGGACCTCCCAGATTCGACGCGCTTGTTTTTGATCGGTGAACAAACGCATCTTGGGCGGGATCGCGGCGCGTTCAAGCGCTGCCATTAGACGTCGCGCCTGCTCTTCGGCTGCCGCCGTAGTGTCGGCGCCAAACTCCACCATCAGCCAACCGGCGCCTTCGGGCAGCATTGCCAGACCCTCGAGGTTCACTCCCTTGCGGCGGCTGGCATTGACCATAATGTCGTCAAAGCCTTCGAGGCCAATGGGGCGGTGCTCCATGATCTGCGGAACGTGGTCGGCACAGATATAAACGTCTGGCCATCCGATCACGACCAGAACCCGCGCGGGCGGACTCTCGACAAGACGGCAGGTAGCTTCGAGAATGGTGACGCAAGTTCCTTCTGACCCAACTAGCGCGCGCGCCACATGAAAACCATTCTCAGGGAGAAGATGATTCAGGTTGTATCCAGAAACACGACGGGGGATATTGGGAAACTGGCGGCGCACCTGCTCGCCGTAGCGGTCAGCGAGGGATTTAAGGCCGAGATAAATTTGAGCGCGACGTCCATCTTCGCGGCCACCATCGCGGCCGCCACCACGGCGGACACCATGAACGATGCGCTCGAAATCGTCGGCGCCAGTCGCGCCCACATGCATGCGTTGGCCGTCGTAAGTAAGGATTTCCAGGGACTCAATGTTGTCGTCCGTCTTGCCCGCCATTATCGAATGCACGCCGCATGAGTTGTTGCCGATCATGCCGCCTAGCGTGCAGTGACTGTGGGTTGCGGGATCAGGAGCAAATGTCAGCTGGTGCTTTTCAGCTTCCGCACGCAGGCGATCAAGAACGACTCCTGGCTGAACCCGGGCGATTCGCCGCGCGGGATCGATTTCGAGGATGGACGCCATGTACTTCGAAAAGTCGAGGACGACAGCGGCATTGCAACATTGTCCAGCGAGCGACGTCCCTCCGCCTCTCGGCAGTAGCGGAGCGTTATGCTCGCGACAGAGCGCTACGGTGGCAAGCACGTCCTCCTGGTCACGAGGGACTACCACTCCGATTGGAACCTGGCGATAGTTGGAGCCATCGGTGGCATAAAGAGCACGGCTGCCGGAATCGAAGCGAATCTCGCCGCGAAGGTGGCGGCGCAGCGCGGCTTCGAGTGCTGACGGATTTAAGTGCGTGGAATTGGCCGGGGGTGTGGCGATGTCTTGCGGCATAAGAGTACAGAACATCTTCGAGGATGCGGGCGGTAGACGCAAGGATCGAATGCAATCCAAGATCGAATGCAATCCAAGACCAAGTTGCTATATCGTCATCCTCAGCCCCAGCTCAGCGTCATGAGCATCAGCTCGGTGTCAGGCTGAGCGAAGATAAAGCTTCGCGTTCCGCGAAGCTTTGCGCAGTCGAAGCACCCTACTGATCCAATCAAACTCTGCGCGCTTGCTCTTACGACTGCACCCGTGGAAATGCAAAACTCAGGCTAGTGAAGGGAGTAGGGGTCCTTCGACTCCGCGAAGCCTTGCGCATTTGCGCAAGGCTTCACTCCGCTCAGGATGACACGGGGGTTATCTCCATGCACGAGTTAGATAATCGGCGAGCGACAAAATTAACAGAATGGAAAGGAAGAAAAAGCCGGAGACGACCACAACCCCGGTGAGCTTCTCGCTTGCGCCTTTGACGTGCATGAAAAAGAGCACCACGAGTGCAGCTTTGAAAGTCGCGATAGAGAGGGCAACCACAGGATTCAGAGGACCAAGATTCACAAAGGCGACCGCAGCCGTGGTGACGGTCAGGACGAGCAGGACGACACCGATCCCTATATAAAAAAATTGCGAGTGGGTTCCGTGCTCTTGGTCTGCCGCCTGATCTTTATGTTCTGCCATAAACGTCCTATTCAAGTTCTAAGAGTGCCTGCTAATCAAATAGAGCAACGGGAAAAGATAAATCCAGATGATATCGACCAAGTGCCAGTACAAGCCGCCGTTTTCGATCGGCGTAAAATATGCTGGCGTATAGTGCCCCTTCCATGCCAGGACGGCCAGCGTGCCGAAGAGCCCGCAGCCGATAATCATGTGCAGAGCGTGCATGCCCGTCATCGCGAAATAGATGGAGAAGAACAGCTCGGCTTGCTTCGAGTCGACAGGGATCTGTTTGCCGTTGTCATCAAACGTGTCGGTGAAGTTAAAGTTAGGTCCCGGTACGTGATGCTTCTCGAATTTTTCCTTGTATTCGAAGCCTTTGATGACGAGAAAGGTCATGCCGAGAAGTACCGTAACCACCAGGTAGCCTACTAGCAGTTTGCGTTTGCCGGCTTCGGCAGCTTTTACCGCTAATACGACTGTCACCGAGCTAACGATCAAGACCGCAGTGTTGATCGCTCCCATCCAGATGTTGAGCTGCTGGCTTCCGGCTGCGAAGGCGTTGAAGTACTCGATGCGATAAATCAGGTAGGCGCAGAACATGCCGCCGAAGAACATGATTTCCGTGACTAGGAATAACCACATGCCCAGTGAGGCAGCGTTCTTTTGCTGCTGCGGGTCGGCGAAGTGATGAAGCAACGCGGGATTCGGCTCTTCGTGGTCCGCCGTTATCACTTGGGTCGCCGCCGGGCTGCTGGTCAATCGGCTATCGTGCAACGGGTACCTCCAGTTCCTTGTCCGGGATCTCCTCGTAGTTATAAGCTTCCCACGTCACTACCGGCGTCTCATCAAAATTAAAGGTCGGCGGCGGTGACGAAGTCTTCCATTCCAGGCCGGCGGCATTCCAGGGATTTGGACCAGCGATCTCTCCGTATCGCAGCGACCAGAGCAAGTAAATCATCGGCAGCAAATAGCCGACGGCCAGCACGCTTGCGCCCGCGGTTGAGAGAACGTTCAGCACCTGGAACTCCGGCGGATACTGCCAGTAGCGCCGTGGCATACCGAGATAGCCAAGAATGAATTGCGGGAAGAACGTCAGATTGAATCCTACGAACACGAACAGCGCAGACAGCTTGGCCCATCCCTCCGGGTAGAGACGGCCGGTGATCTTCGGCCACCAGAAATGCAAGCCTCCCAAATACCCCATGAGCACACCTCCGACCATCACGTAGTGGAAGTGAGCGATGACGAAGTAAGTATCGGTAACGTGAACGTCGATGCCGATGGTGGCCAATATGACGCCGGTCAATCCGCCCATCGTAAACAGTCCGATAAAACCAAACGCGTACAGCATGGGAGTGGCGAAGGAGATGGAGCCTTTGTAGAGGGTAGCTGTCCAGTTGAATACTTTGACGGCGGAGGGTACGGCCACAACGAAGCTTAGAAAAGAAAAGATCATCGCGGCATAGAGCGAGATACCGGCGACGAACAAATGATGCGCCCACACCAGGAATCCGAAGACCGCGATGGCGATGCTGGAAAGAGCGACAAACCTGTAGCCAAACACTCGTTTACGCGAGAAGCATGCAACAAGCTCGCTGATCACTCCCATCGAAGGCAGGATCATGATGTAAACGGCGGGATGCGAATAGAACCAGAACAAGTGCTGGAATAAGACTGGGTCTCCGCCGAGCGCGGGATCGAATATGCCCAAGTGCAGCAGGCGCTCGGCCATCACGAGAACCATGGTGATGGCGATCACCGGCGTGCCGAGAATCATGACCACGCTGGTCGCATAATTCGACCAGAGGAACAGGGGCAGGCGGTCCCAGGTCAGCCCAGGCGCCCTCATGCGGTGAATGGTGACGATGAAATTGAGCCCCGTGAAGATCGAGGAGAAACCTGCGATGAAAACGGCGAGCCCTGCTTCTACAACCTGAGTGTTGCTGGTGGTGCTGTACGGAGTATAGAAAGTCCATCCGGTGTCGACGCCGCCGTTAATCATGCAGTGCAGGAAGAGGGCCCCGGCTCCAACGTAGAGATACCAGCTCAGCAGGTTGATGCGGGGAAATGCGAGATCCTTTGCACCGATCATCAGCGGTACCAGAAAATTGCCGAGTATGGCAGGCACAACCGGGACCAGAAAAAAGAACACCATGACAATGCCGTGCATGGTGAACGCTTTGTTATAGCTGTCGGCCGACAACAGGTCGCCCTGCGGAGTAAGCAGTTCGAGCCGGATAAGCATGGCAAAAATGCCACCGATGAAAAAGAAAATACTGACGGAGACGAGATATAGCAGAGCGATCCGTTTGTGATCGGTTGTCAGCAGCCACGACTTGAGGCCGTGACCGTTATTCAGGTAATTCAATTTCGGAGTGTCAGGCACCGGTATTAATGGAGTCGCTGCTTTACTCACCATGACTATTGCACCTGCGTATTCTGTGGTTGTGTCGCGGAAGTCGCTGGCTGGTTCTGCAGTCCGGCGGTTCCGGTTGCGGGCTGGCTCGATGATAGTGATTTCACGTACGCCACCAGCGCATTCAATTGCTCCTCGCTGATCAGGCCCTGGAAAGTTGGCATCACCGGCTTGTATCCCTTTACGATCTTTGCGGTTGGATTCAAGATCGACTCTCGCACATAATTCTCGTCGGCGACCACACTCCGTCCATCTTCAAGCAGCACCGGCTTGTTATAGATGCCTTGCAAGTTGGGTCCGCGTCCTTGAGCATCTGACCTATGGCAGGTTGCGCAGCCGAGAGTAGCGAACAATTCCTTTCCGGTATCCTGCAGAGGAGCAAACGGACCGCCCGCCATCCACTGCGCATACTCCTGCGGCTCCATGACGACGATGTCGCCGCCCATGCCGGAATGCATGGTCCCGCAATATTCGGCACAGAATAAATGATAGCGCCCGGGCACGGTCGCCTTAAACCACATCGTCGTGTAGCGGCCCGGAAGCACGTCCTGCTTGAGGCGGAAGGCGGGAATGAAAAAGCTGTGAATCACATCTTGCGAGGTCATGATCAGCTTGACGTTCTGGCCGGTGGGAACGTGAAGTTCGTTGATCTCGCGCTGCCCCTCCATGTGCTCGATCTTCCACATCCATTGTTTCGCGACGACGTAAACTTCCGTCGCGTCAGCGGGAGGAGTACGCTCCTCGAAAAATACGATTGCACCCCAAATAAAAAAGGTAACCATGATAAAGAAGGGCAGGACCGACCAGCCGATTTCGAGGAAAGTCGAACCCTCGATGGGATGGGCTCTGCGGCCGGGAACGCGGCGATATTTAATGGCCAGCACCGCGACCGCGATAAAGATAAGGGCCGTCATGATGCCTGAGACCAGCAGCAGATAGATGTAGAGCATATCCACCTGGCTTGCCATCGTCGAGGCACTGTCGGGCCACAAAGGTAAGAATTTCGACATAATTACGTAACTCGTCTCAAATCGCGCTTACCGCTGGTAAGTTGACCAACACGATGGTCAGCACGGAACATCACGAACATGAATATTCCTAGAATGAGAACCGTCGCCAGCCCGCCCAGCTTCAGGATGTTGCTAACGACGGCGCCGTACTTGCCTGTCCGCGGATCGTAGTGATAGCAATACAGCAGCACTTGGTCGCCAATGTTGCCGATGCGGCTCTGCGAGGCTTGAACAAGCCCGAGACGCAAATCTTTCGGAGAGAATTCAACTCCGTAGAAATAGCCTGAAATGCGACGGTCAGGCGTGAGCATCACAATCGCGGCGGCATGAGCATACTGTTCGGTTTTCGGATCAAACTGGTATTGAAAGCCGACCGATTTCGTGAGCGCATTGATCTCGGCGGCCTTGCCGGTGAGAAAGTGCCAGCCTTGGTCGGAGTTCGCACGACCGTAGAGCTTCAGAATTTCTTGCTTCTTGGCGGCGGCCATTTCGGCTGTCTCGCTGGGATCAAAACTCACCGTGACAATATCGAAATCTTTGCCCAGATCGAATGTGAGGGCCTTCATTGAGCCAACCAAGCCATGCAGGAGTTCGCTGCACAACATGGGGCACTGGTAATACCCCAGATTGAGGATTACGGGACGCCCGTGGCCGAAGTAGTCGTCGAGTTTGACTGTGCGGCCGAGTTCATCGGTGAATTCGAGATTCCCGGGAAGTTCTGCGGTGAGATGCTGCTCGATGCCGACAAACTCGAGTCCGGGGGGACGCTGATTTACAGGCGGACCCATGACGCCACCGCCAGTCATCGGACCTCGCCGCGATAACGCTCCTTGCGCAAACAATTGCCCAGCCGCAAACAGCAGCAGGAGAACAGCGATCATCCAATGCGCAATGTTTCTTTTACCGGGCACCACTTTTTCCTTTTTGATCCTGCTGCTTCGTAGTTCCATTGCCATCGGGAGCAGCAACTGGCTTCGCATCCGTGCCGCTCTGCTGATATACCGGCACACCTCGCTGAACCAGCAAGTCCATAGCGCGCTCGATAGGGATGCGCGCCACGCCCGCCTTTTCATCGACCCAGCCATAACTATTAAGCTGGTCTTCCTGGTTCATGAGGAAATCGCGAAACTGACCGCGCTCATTTGTTTCCAGCATGGGAGCACCATTGTCTTTGAAAGACTTATCCATATCCGCCTGGGTCATTACCCGGGATATGGATCCCTTGTTGCTAACCAGCGGACTGGCGGTCACCATCTGGGAACGCTCGTACTTATCGAGAAACGAGTACATACCAACGATGATGAAATAAATGACGATCATGCTGACCGCGAGACCGATCATGAAGACGAAGATGCCGCGACTGCCTAAATCTTCGTGCTCAAATTCGGTTTCGTGATGACCGTGGTTGATAATCTCGTCACTCATATTTCTTTACTCAACTCTCGTTGCCCTTTAATCCACCGCTAATAAATACTCTCAAGTCTCACTCGGTTAGTGATGCTGCTCCTCGAAAAGCCGCAGTGTCTGCGGCGCATTCAGCACCAGCAGAGGCCGCGATCGCAGGTTGTAAAAAAAGTAAGCGATCCATAGGCCGCCGATTCCCGCGACCGACGTGAAATGCAGCCAGCTAAGATGAAAAGTTGGATGAAACGCGGGTTCTATGTGCCAGAAGATGTCGACCATGCGCATGAATAGGAGCCAGGACGCCAGACGGACCAAAGTACGCGCCTCGCGCTTGAGTTGGCGCGAGAGCAAAAGCGCGAATGGGATTGCGAAGTGGAACACTACTAGAAACAGCCCAACGTGTTCCCATCCGCCATGCAAGCGCCGCACATACCACGGGATTTCTTCGGGCAGATTGCCCGCCCAGATAATGAGCCACTGCGAAAAATTGAAGTAGGCCCACACCATGACGAAGGCCAGCATGAGCTTGCCATGATCGTGGATCTCAGTTTCGTTCAGGTATTCCGACATCGGCTTGCGCTTGCTGAGGATGGTTTCAATAACGACCACGAAGCAGAACGTCGAGAGCGCCTCCCCGGCAACAAAGAGCAACCCATAGATAGTCGATATCCAGCGCGCCTGCAGCGACATCACCCAATCGATCACCGCGAATGAAATCGTGAGCGAGTAAATAACGAGGCCAATGGAACTGAGGGCGCGGAACCGAAGCGTGCTCTGGCCGGCGATCGAGTCTTGTTCGGTCGACCAGCGATTCAAAAAGTAAGCCATCGCGATCCAGATCGCGAAATAAAGAATGTAGCGAATCAGGATGCCGTTGAAATTCAGATAGCTGTGCGCGATCTCAATAATCTTTGGATCCGTCTTTGGGTCCGAGAGAACGTCTGGCCGCGCCCAGAAATACAGCCTCGGCAGATGCAACAAAATCGGTATGAAAAGAACAACCATCATCGGCAGGGCCATCATGCCGGATTCCAGAATACGGCGAATCACCGTTCCCCATGCACCGCCAACGAGGTGGTAAAGCATGAGGATCGCCATGCATCCGAGCGACAGGCCCAACCAGAACATGTACCCCATAAGATAAGCGGAGTAGAAACTATCTGGAGCAACAAAGGCGCCGACAATCGAAGCAACGGCGCCAACCAATCCGATGAAGAGCGATTGCGTTTGGATCGTCTGAGCCACGGGCGGCGCCATCAGGTCTGATCGGTTGAGGGTGGCCGTGGTCATTTGTTTTCCCCTTCGGCAGCAGGAGCGGGCGGCGCGGGCTGTGGCAGCGTGGCTCCCGTGCCTATGTCGCGAAACTGTGGCGCAGGTGATGGAACCTTTTGCCCTGCAGGGATATCGCCCGAAGTCGCATTCTGACTCAATTGCAGCGCTTTAATGTACGCGGCGATACACCAGCGGTCGCGAGGCGCAACCTGCGCGGCATAGTCGGGCATGACGCCAAAGCCGTTGGTGTCTACATCAAAGAAATATCCAATTGGCGCTTTGCGCAGACGATCAATATGAAAGGACGGCGGACGACGAAAACCGCGAGTTGGAATAAAGCCGTTGCCATCGCCAACGCGTCCGTGGCAGGGCGCGCAGGTGATGTTGTAGCGCTCGCGTCCACGTGCGAGATCTTCAGCCTTCACTGGGAACGGCATATAGTCGCCGGGCGCGCTCCCGATTTTGCCGGTGTAGAAGTAAGTGTCATCGCGAAGATCTCCGCGGGCTACTGTGCCTTCGACTGGCAGACGGGCCGAACGGTCATCGGCAAAGAAATCGCTCTTCGCCAGCGGCCGGTAATAAGGCTGTATGTGCATATCGAGGCGGCATCCGGCGGTAAAGGCGACGAGCGCCAGCACGGCGGGAAGAACTTTTCGCAGATTGAGCGGGGTGCGCATCTTTAGCTCGGAACCTCCGCTATCATGCGCGGCGCAAGACCGGAAAGAAACGATCGCGTGCCCGACGGGTCGTATTGCGGATCGCTCGAAAACACAACCAGGAAAAACTTATCCTCGGATGCCCTGGCAAACTCCGGCACGTTGAACACCGGGTGATAAGGCAGCGGCAGACCGTTCAGAGCAAGCATGCCGATCACGGCGGAAAGTCCGGCAAAAAGAATAGTCAATTCGAAGGTCACGATAACGAACGAAGGCCAGGAGAAATAAGGGCGTCCTCCGACGTTTGTCGGATAGGTAATTACCGCCACCCAATACTGAAGAGCGAGGGCTGACAACCCACCGGTAAGTCCGCCTAGAAGAACAACAAGCGGAACGCGATTTTTATGAAAACCGATGGCCTCGGCCAGTCCTTCGACTGGAAATGGACTATAGGCGTCGATCTTCTTATAGCCTGCCTGGTGGGTCTTGTGAGCCGCGTCCATCAATTGTTGCGCGGAATCGAACTCGGCCATCAAGCCGTAAATCGGACCGTTCGAAGAAAAATCATGGGGTGTCGTGGTCACTTCTGCACCTCGACGTTTTCATGCGCGCGCGCTTCCGGCAGCAGCGTGCGCAATTCGGATATGGAAATCATGGGGAGAAGCCGTACAAAGAGCCACATGAATGTCAGGAACATGCCGATCGTGCCGAAGAAAGTCATCCAGTCCCATTTCGTCGGGTAGTACATGCCCCACGAGGAGTTCACGAAATCACGCGTCAAACTGACAATGACGATGATAAAGCGCTCCAACCACATGCCCACGAGCACGACGAATGAAATCAGCCAGAGCCAAACTGTGGAGACGCGAAACTTCTTAAGCCATAAAACTTGTGGAATAAAAATATTGCAGGCAAGCAATGCCGCGTATGAAGCCCTGTAAGGCCCGTGCAGGCGGTTCCAGAGCAGGAAAGAATCATATTTGTTGCCGCTATACCAACCCATGAATGCTTCCATGGCGTAGCCGTAGGCCACGATGAGGCCGGTTGCGAGCATGACCTTGGCCGCGTTTTCGAGATGGCGCTCGGTAATGAAATCCTGCAATCGGTAAATTACGCGGATCGGAATGGCGAGACAAAGGACCATCGCGAATCCGGAATAGATGGCACCGGCCACAAAATATGGAGGGAATATCGTAGTGTGCCAGCCGGGAACGATGCCGACGGCGAAATCGAAGCTTACGACTGTATGCACGGAGAGCACGAGCGGCGTCGCCAATCCGGCGAGAAGCAAGTACGCCGTCTCATAGCGATGCCAGTGGCGGGCAGAACCGCGCCATCCCATGGCGAGCAGACCGTAAATGCGCTGGATCCACGGATTCTCGGCGCGATCGCGCAAGGTCGCGAGATCGGGAATCATTCCCATGAACCAGAACACCAGGGAAATCGTAAGGTAGGTCGAAACCGCGAAGACGTCCCACACCAACGGGCTGCGGAAATTCGGCCAATACCGCATCGTGTTCGGATACGGGAAGAGCCAGTACGCAAGCCATGGGCGCCCAGTGTGCACGAGCGGGAAGATTCCGGCGCAGGCCACCGCAAACAAAGTCATCGCTTCAGCGAATCGGTTAATGGAGTTTCGCCAAGTCTGCCGCAGCAACGCAAGAATTGCTGAAATCAAAGTGCCAGCGTGGCCGATACCGATCCACCAGACGAAGTTGACGATGGCGAATCCCCAGCCGATGGGAATAGTGATGCCCCAGATGCCCGTACCTTTAATGAAGAGGTAGCCCAGCGCGACCATCAGCATGTTCAATAACGAGAACATGAGCAGGAAACCGACGATCCATCCCAGCGACAACGGCCGCTTCAGCACGATGTTGCTGATCTTGTCGGTAATGGTGGAGAAGGTATGGCCCGGAGCAATTACCGGCACTCGCCTGTCTTCGACGGGAATTTGTGTGTTGGTAGCCACGCCTTAGCTGTTCTCCACTCCGGCTGCTAACTCCGCTCGCGACTCTTCTAACTCGGGGTTAGGATTACGTACTTCCGCAAGATAGGTTGTGCGTGGACGCGTATTCAAATCCGCAAGCAGCGAGTAATTTCTCGGCTGTGCCTTCCACTTGTTAACCTGACTGTTCGGATCATTGAGATTCCCGAAGACGATGGCATTGGCCGGACACGACTGCTGGCAAGCCGTCTGCAGTTCGCCATCTTTAATCGTCGTGTCGGCGCGCTCGGCGTCGATCCGTTGCTCGCTGATCCGCTGCACACAGTAAGTGCATTTTTCCATGACACCGCGGCTGCGGATGGTCACGTCAGGATTGCGCATTAGCTTGAACTGAGGCATCTCCCAATCCTGATAAAGCAGGAAATTGAACCGCCGCACTTTATAGGGACAGTTGTTGGAGCAGTAGCGCGTTCCGACGCAGCGGTTATAGACCATATCGTTCAGGCCTTCGCTGCTGTGCACGGTTGCCTGCACCGGACAAACTAATTCGCACGGCGCATTCTCACATTGCATGCACGGAACGGGCTGGAAAAAGCCCTTGGGATTGTCGCGCGGGCCGTTGTAGTACGCGTCCACCCGCAGCCAATGCATGTGGCGGCCTTTGAGAGTCTGCTCTTTGCCGACCACGGCAATGTTGTTTTCGGACTGGCAGGCGACGATGCAGTTATTGCATCCGACGCAGGAGTTTAAGTCGATTGCCATTCCCCAGGAATAAGTCTCTTTCGAGTAATCGAAGCCGGGATAGAGGGTCAACTCCTTCTTGGGCTCTTCCTCTTGGGCAAAGTGCGGCTCCTTCTTATACTCTTCTAGGCTGCGCTCCTGGACTAACGGCCTGGTGTCGCCATCCGGCGTTTCCATTGTCTGGTAGCCCTGCGTGCTGGCCAGTTGATAAATATCACCGGTGCCGCGCAGTTGAGCTCCATTCGCAAACCATGGCGTCTGACTCGTGCGCAACGGATAGACGTTAAAACCCGTGCCAGTGCCGATGCGGCCGGCGCGCTCCCGTCCGTAACCGAGAAAGACGGTGATTGAATTGTCGGGATGACCGGCCTGAATCCAGACTGCGCCTTTTACTTTTTTGCCGTTGAATTCAAGTTCCGCAACGTCTTTGAAATTCAGCTTCAGTCGCTCGGCCATCGCGGGGCCGATCATGATCGGGTTATCCCATGTCAGCTTGGTAAGAGGCTTGGGCAACTCCTGGAGCCATCCGTTATTCGAGAAACGCCCGTCGTAAATGGAAGGGTCGCGGCGGAAGTTGACCTCGTAATTCCCGCCTTGAGCGGGCTGAGAAGCTTGCGGCGCGGGCGAACCGGCCCCCTTCAGCGCGACATTTTTCGGCTGGAGAGCAGTGCCCTCGATCCACCCATCGTGCAATGACTTGCGCCAGAAGGCGTCGAAATCGGCACCTGTGTGCTGCTTCTGCCAATATGCCTGAATCAGATCGCGTCCAGTGACGCCCGATTGGCTCGAGATAACGCTGATGATTTCGTGTGCGGTGCGGCCGCCGTAGAGCGGCTCGATGAGCGGCTGAATTATTGAGACTGTGCCGTCGTACGCGCGGGCATCGCTCCAGGATTCGAGGTAATGCGCTTCGGGCACATGCCATTGGCAAAGCTCGGCAGTCTCGTTCCGATGCGAGCCCAGATAAAGCTTAAGAGCCGTATTGGATTTCAGCGTCGAAGCAAAGTCAAAATCAGCGGGCGCGTCGTAGGCTGGATTGCCACCAAGAATTAGAAGCAAATCAACTTTCCCTGCGCGCATGTCCTGAATCAGGGCTTGCAGTGATTCGTTGCGGTTAACAGGATTTGAATCGACCGGGTCGGTGTAAAAAACTGTCTTCCCGACATTGCCGAGCGATTGATTCATCGCATGGGCCAGCGCGTGAACGGCGGGTGGCTGGTGGTCGCCTACTATCACGACGCTAGAACCATGATGACTCTTCAAATCGGCGGAGATCGTCTCAGCGTACTTTCCGTTCTGCCCGAATAACAGCTCAGCCCCGGAGTTCGCCCCTACCATCAGTGCCAGGGCTCGGGCGAAGGTTTCCAAGTCTGACGCCCGCATCGGCAGTCGGTGATCCGCCTTCATTCCCGTCGAAGAAGGAGTGCTCTCGATGACGTATAGCCGATTCATGTTCGCATCGGGATTGCGCCGTGCCGCGAAATCACGCGTGTAACGCGCCGTGCCGGGGAATCCAGCGTAGAGAAAATCGGCATCGAGCGAAACGATGACGTCGGCTTTCGACAAATCGTAACGCGTCTCCACGGGCTCGCCGAATGCGAGTTTCGCGCCCTCCACTGCATTGTCGCGATTGACGGGCTCGTAAACATGCCACTTCGCCATCGGATTCGCGGCAAGATAATCGCGAATTTGCGCAGCTAGCGTGGGCGAAGAGACGGCCTGCGTAAGTATGCGGACACCACCTCCCGCCATGCTCTTCTCCGCACTCATCGGTCCGCGAAGAGCCTCCATCAAGGCGTTCCACGAGCGAAGGTCTCCCATGTAGGTGATATTTTGCGCGCGATCGGGATCGTAAAGATCAAGCAGCGAGGCCTGGGCGTAGACATCCGTGCCTCCAAGACTGGCAGGATGCTGCGGATTACCTTCAACCTTGGTAGGCCGGAACATATTGCTCTCGACCAGAACCGGCGAGGCATAACCACCGAGCGTGAAGGCGGTGGCGTAAAACTTGGGCCGTCCGGGAATTACGTTTTCGGGTTGCCTGACATACGGAACGATCTCGGTGTCCGGCATGCGCGTGCATCCGGTCAAACCCGCGAGCGCCAGCGACGCGCCCATGGTCTTGAGGAAACCGCGGCGCGAGACATCATCGAGCCATGACGCGTCCTTGGGAAATTCGCGATGCAGCATCTCCTGGAATTCTTCGCTGCCGGCCAGTTCTTCGAGGCTGCGCCAGTACTCGGGGCCGGTGGTGTCCTCGATCTGCTCTTTCACCGTAGCGAGGTTAAGATGCTTACGCTTGCTGGGGCAAACGTCGGCGCCTGTTGCTTTGCCTTTGACCGGCTTCGTTTTGTGCTCTTCGATGCTCATCGTTCTTTCTTAATTTCTCGAGCTGTACGTCGTGCCCTTTATCGATGGCAAGTGTTGCAACTGGTAATATCTTGCACCGAGCGCACCTTGTATTGCTGCTTCAAAGCGTTACCCAGCGACTCCTGGTCGGAGTAGGACTTCCCGTTGACAACTACCGGCTCTCCCTCGGAGGGTTGCTCATAGCGCATGTTGAACACTTGCTCGCGCGGACGCAGATACTTTTCCGTGTTGCGATGGCAGTCGAGGCAGAATTCCATCTGCAACGACGCGTACTGATACATCAAGGGCATCTGGTCAACTGGACCGTGGCAGTTGTTGCATCCCACTCCTTTATTGATGTGGATGCTGTGGTTGAAATATACGTAGTTCGGCACCTGGTTCACGCGAGTCCACTGCAGGGAACGGCCGCTGCGGAAGCTTTCGCGGACCGGTTCGAGATAGGCGGCGTTGGTCCAGATCTGAGCGTGGCAGTTGATGCAGGTCTTTGTCGGCGGGATTCCGGCGAAGCTCGAAGTCTCCACCGAGGTATGACAATAACGGCAATCTATGCCCAATCCAGTGACGTGATGCTGATGGCTGAATGGAACCGGCTGCGGCTTCCGAACGCCGGCGTTGGTGATGTATGGAGTTCGTTCCAACTGAAGCAACACCCATAATAGCCCGCCAATGGCGAGGACCACGAGGATGAGAGAGCCCCGTGCTATTGCATTACTGCTCCGCGGAAAGATTTGCATTGAATGTAAAGTCTTTAGTATTTCGGAATTGGCCTGCGCCGATTCCGTCTGACCGCATTTGTATGATTGCCGTCACACGTTGCCGTGACGATAGTTAACTGAAACAGGAGAGTATATCAGTTGAGTAAAGAAATGTAACAGTTCGCAGGTGCTTTTCTTTGCGACTATTTCAACTCACGGAAGTTTTCGTACTTTATTTTTTATTTTTAGGAAAAAATCTTAGCGCAGATTCATGACCAAGAGTTTTGGTTCCGTCATCTCGTGAATCGCATCGCGAAGACCTTCCCGCCCGAGGCCGGAATCTTTCACGCCGCCGTAAGGCATGTGATCGACACGAAATGTTGGCACGTCACCGGCGATCAAGCCTCCAACCTCCAACTCGTCGTAGGCCTCGAAGATCAGCTTTGCGTCGCGTGTAAAGAGCCCTGCCTGCAGCCCGTAGGCGGAACTGTTAACTTGTTTTAGCGCGGACCCGAAATCGGTGTAGGGTTCGACGGTCACGACTGGAGCAAAAATTTCCTCGCAATTTACCTTCATGTTCGGCTTTGTTCCAGTAAGCACCGTAGGCTGAAATAAGGAGCCCTTCCTGGTGCCGCCGCAGAGCAAGCGCGCTCCGCCGCGAACCGCTTCCTGTACCCATTCCACGGCGCGAATCGCATCGCTCTCGCGAATCAGGGGACCAAGGTCGCTGGACTCATCCATCGGATCACCGACTCTTAATTTCTTCACCTCGGCTAGCAGCAACTCGGTGAATTTTCCGTACACAGAGTGCTCGACCAAAATGCGCTGCACCGAGATGCAGGATTGTCCGGCGTAAGCGAAGCCGCCGGTGACGCAACGATCGGCGGCGTAGGCCAGGTCGGCGTCGTTGTGAATGATGACCCCTGAATTTCCTCCCAACTCGAGAACTACTTTTTTCTTGCCGGCATTGTTCTTGATGGCCCAACCGACTGCGGCGCTTCCCGTGAAACTGATGAGCTTGATGCGTTCATCGCTGACCAGCAAACCTGAATTTTCGTTGGAGAGGAGAATTGTATTGAATCCGCCATCCGGCCATCCAGCCTGCTGGATCACCTCCGCCAGCAGAAGCGAGGTGAGCGGAGTCTGCGGCGCGGGCTTAAGAACCATCGAGCACCCAGCCGCAATCGCCGGAGCGACTTTGTGAGCGACCAGATTCAGTGGGAAATTAAAGGGCGTTATACCGACAACCGGGCCCAGCGGAAAGCGCTTAACAAGGCCCCATCGCCCGGCAGTCGACTGCTGCCAATCCAGCGGCAAATATTCGCCATAACCACGCACCGTCTCTTCAGCGGCGATATTGAAGGTGAAAACAGCCCGATCGACTTCAGTACGAGCGCTCTTGATGGGCTTGCCCGCCTCCAGCGCAATGGTGCGGGCAAACTCTTCTTTACGATCGTGGATTCCGGTTGCAATCTGGCGCAAAACTCGCTGGCGTTCAAAGGCAGGTAGCCGGCGAGTGGTCCCGAAAGCCTTGACGGCAGCCGCTATCGCAAGTTCGGCATGTGCGCGGTGTCCCTGATAAACATGCGCGATGACCGCGCCGTCATAAGGCGCACGCACATCGACAAGGTCTCCTTCTTCCAGCCACCGCCCGTCCATGAAAAAGCCGTGGGTTGCAACCGGAGTCACCGTCATCTCAGACATGCTCTACCTCTTTTCGAACGTCGCGGTTCGCCTTTGCGGATTATAGAACTTCAAGAGGAACATTTGATCGAAAGGAACTATGCCCGGTCGACTTGGATGTTATTTATCGTGCTGCGGTTTGAAGCGGTCGTCAATTTCTACCTGATAGCCTGCAACCAGGCGATTGGTTTCGTTCGCCATACCGACTACCGACATCAATTCTTTGAACTGCGCATCGGTCATCCCTTTATGGATTGCGGAAGCGGTGTGCGAAGCGATGCAATAATCGCATTGGTTGGTCACGGAGACGGCAACGTAAATCATTTCTTTGGTGAGCGGATCGAGCGCTCCGGGAGCCATGATCTGCTTTATATCTTCCCAAGTCCGCTTCAGCATCACGGGATCATGCGCGATTGCCTTCCAGAAATTATTGATCCAGTCCGTCTTGCGCGTCGCCATGATGTCGTCGTAAACGGCGCGAACTTCAGCGCTCGCGTCGGCATATTCGATAAGGCCAAAGAGCGACATAGAGGTTCTCCAATCGATTCTGATTTCCTGGCTACGATACCCAATCGAGCACTTTGTAGTATGCCCCCGCGAATGGCAGAAACCACGGCTTGCCGTTATAAAGGCCGAGCGGCGCGCCAGGAAAGGGGATCTCCGCAAATGGATTATCGGTCTTCCCTTCCGCAATCCATTCCGCCATCTTCTGTCCCTGGTACGTCGCCATCGCTACGCCGTGCCCGGCATATCCGAGCGCAAAGTAGATGCCATCGATTTCCCCGGCATGCGGCATGATGTCGAAACAGAAATCGAGCGTGCCTCCCCATACATATTCCACTTTCGTGTCGCGCAGCTGCGAATAAACATCAATCATGCCTCGCCTCAAAATCTCGGCACTCTTGCGAACGGTGTGATCCGTCTCCGGGAAAAAGGCGGCGCGACCGCCAAACAACATGCGGTTATCTGGAGTAAGGCGGTAGTAATAAAGAAAATTCTTCGAATCGTAGATTTGGCGATTTCGAGGGCTCAACTCGTGGGCCATCGCTTCGGGCAAAACTTCGGTTGTAATGATGAACGATCCAATCGGAATGATTTTTCTTCGCAGCGCGGGGGTAGCAGCACCCGTATACCCGCTAGTTCCGACCAGCACATTGCGCGCCCGGATGGAGCCACGGGAGGTGTTTAATTTAAATCCGGGCGCACCGTTGCGCGCCTCCCGCAGAATAATCTGCAGTCTCGTACGCTCGCAAATTTGGGCGCCGGCGCGCATGGCAGCGCTTGCGAGCCCGGCTACGTAACGAGCGGGATTCAGTCCCGCTGAAACTTCGTCGACCATGCCACCGTAATAAATGTCAGACCCGATCTCGCTGCGAAGTTGATCGCGTGGCACGACGCGTATCTGGTGATTGAACTCACGCGCTATCACTTCGACCTGGCGGGAATAGTCGTCGAAATGTGCCGGTTTGCACGCGACTTCAAGATGCCCGGTGCGGGTGAAATCACACGCAATGTCCTCTTCTTTTATCACGCGCTCGACCACATCGATGGTCTGTAACGAGGCGGCATACATACGGCGCGTGAGTTCCCGGCCATACATGGAAATGAGTTTATTTACGCCGAGTTTCAGCCCGGTCAGCACCATACCGCCGTTACGCGAACTCGCGCCCCAGCCGACGGTCTCCGCTTCCAGGACGACGACCTTCGCCCCGCGCTTGGCTAACGCGAGTGCCGCGGAAAGGCCGGTGAACCCCGCGCCGATGATGGCGACGTCGGCGGTCGTCGGCAATGCCTGTGCCGGAGGGGCGGGCATCTGAACCGTGGTGAGCCAGTAGTTGGATTCTTGAGGCATGCGAGGGCTGATCACCACAGAGTACACGGGGAGCACAGATAAATCTCGAAGTCCTCCGTGTTCCCGATGTCAACCAGCGGCAGTCTACAGCACCGCCGTTTCGTGAATCGTCCGCCCATCGGCGAAGCGTGAAAAGCCGAGCAGAGACGCGTCAATCAAATCAGTCTTTCCTGACAAAATTAAATCACTCAGGATTTTGCCCGTGGCGGGCGCGTGCATCACACCGTGTCCACTAAAACCGTTGGCGAAGAAGAAACCAGGAACCGCCGGAGATTCGCCCAGAATCGGATGGTGGTCCGGAGTCATTTCGTAGAGACCGGCCCACGCGCGCTTGGGATTGACCGCTACATTTTCGAAGATTGGCACACGATCCGCCGCGCGGGTCAGTATCTTCTCGATGAAGCTCGGGTCGAAATCCAGATTGTATCCGGGCGTCTCCTCGGGATCGTTCCACGCCAGCAGAAACCCGCGTCCCTCTGGACGGAAATGAAATCCAGTCGACATATCAATGATCATCGGCGCGGTGTGCGGAAATTGATCGAACGGTTCCGTGGGAACGAGCATACGGCGCAGCGGTGCAACCGGCAGGTCGATGGCGAGCAAGTTGGCAATTGATGCAGCCCAGGCTCCGGCGCAGTTGACGATTGTGCGCGTGGACACGGGACCGCGAGTCGTCGCAATTTCAAAGCTTCCGTCGTTGCCTGCGATTCCCGTAACCCCAGTGTTCTTCCATAGAGTCGCGCCGTGTTCGCTGGCCCAATTCATGAAGCCGATCATGGCGCTATACGGATCGACAAATCCATCGCTAGAGCAGAAGCTGCCTCCAACAATGTCATCGCCCCGAAGCTGCGGAAACTGTTTGCGAATTTCGGCGCCTTCTACGAGGCGCACATCTCTCAAGCCCGCGTCAATCTGCTTTTCGTAATTCGCGCGCAGATATGACAGGTGCTTCTCATTGGTCGCGCAAAAAAGATATCCCTGGGCGCGGTAGCCGCAGGGGTAGCCAAGGCGTTCTTCAAAACTCGCGTAGAACGGGATTGAGTAAAGCGACATTTGGATATTAACGGTCGTGGAAAATTGGGCGCGAACTCCGCCCATACTCTTGCCCGTTGATCCCTTGCCCTGGGCGGTTTCGCGTTCAATTACAAGAACCTTTTTGCATCTCGCGGCGATGAGGTGGTAGGCGATGCTCGAGCCGACAATTCCTCCGCCGATGAGGACGACATCCGCCGTGTGCATAGCTCAGGTTAGAAACTCAGCACAATTTCAATTTAGGACGCTGCCATTTCCGGTGTGGACGCGAGCAGTTTGCGCGTGTACTCATGCTGAGGTTGAGCAGTAATTTGCTCCGTTGTACCGATCTCTACAATTCTCCCGCGATACATTACCGCGATCCGAGTCGAAAGGTAACGAACGACCGGCATGGAGTGCGATATGAATAGATAAGTAAGGCCGAAGTCGCGCTGCAGTTGTTGCAAGAGATTCACAATTTGGGCTCCGACGCTGACGTCCAGAGCGGACACCGGTTCATCCGCCACGATAAATTTTGGCCTCAAGGCAAGAGCGCGCGCGATGCCGATGCGCTGCCGCTGTCCGCCGGAGAATTCGTGCGGATAGCGCTGCATGGCAGATTCATCCATTCCGACCGCAAGCAGCAACTCCTTCACTCGCTGACGTTGGTTCCGGGTGTTATACGTGGCCGCATCTTCGTTCGCATGGCCGAGGTTTTTGTGAAGAATCAGGGGTTCGGCCACGACATCCTCAACGCGGTAACGGGGATCGAGTGAGCCAAATGGATCCTGAAAGATGATCTGCATGTGGCGGCGAAGGAGGCGCAATTCAGATCGGTTCGCTTTGAGCAGATCGACACCATCAAAAAGGACTGTCCCCGAAGTCGGCTCGACGAGGCGAAGAACGAGCCGTCCGAGGGTGCTCTTGCCCGATCCCGATTCACCAACCAGGCCGAGGGTCTCGCCCGCGTGAATGTCGAGCGACACGTCATCCACAGCGCGGACTTCGCCGGCGCTACGGCCTCCGAATGAAGATTCGGATAGATCGAAAATCTTCGTAAGATTGCGGACTTCGAGCAAAGCCACAAGCCAGAGTACCAAGGGAGCATGTGGAGTGAATAGTGATTAAGAGATCGCCGAAAGGTGAAAACGACGAACAGGACACCTGTTTCCAAAATACTGCGTTTACCCCGCTATCATGGGCACAGCCACGAGTGCCGCTACCATGCCGAGAGTACGGGCGCGACTAAAGTGTTCGTGCAGAAAGATGCGGGCTAGCAAGACCGTAATCGCGGGATAGAGTGAGCAGAGCACAACCGCAACGTCCAACCGCCCGATTTGTTCAGCCCGAACAAATGCAATGCTGCCACTGATATCGAGAATGCCCGCGGCCACAGCGATGCCGAGAACTGGTGCTGAAACCGGCCGCAAGAGTCGTCCAAAAAGAACGATCATTCCTGTTACCACGAAAGAACCGAACCTGGAACAGGTGGCGATCCACAAGGCATTGGCATTCCCCGCCCGAGCAGTACAAAGATAAAAACCAGCGAAGCCGATACCCGCGAGCACGGCCACGCCCAGCCCCTCGGGGCGTCCCGCGTCTCCTTCGGTGCGTGAGATGAGCCAGACGCCGACGCCCGCGAGAATGAAACCCAAAATCTTAAGCGTGCTGGGAAATCCCTGGGTAAAGGCGGTCACGATAGTCGGAATTGCAGCGCTCAGAACCGCCGCCACTGGCGCAATCAATCCCATATTCCCCTGAGACAATGCACGATAGAAAAACACCAGGGCAAATCCGCCGAGGGCTCCAGCGATCGCCGACCAGATCAGACTCACCATGCCGGGAAATGGCGCGTGAATGGCAAGCGCAATAGCGCCAATCAAAATCATCCCGCTGGCGTGCACAATTGCCGTAAAAAGAAACGCGTTGGCCCGCCGCGCTCCCAAGCCGCCTAGAAAATCACTTGTACCCCAAACCCCGACGGCGGTGAGGCTATAAGCCGCAGGAATGTATTGGGCTGCGATCGGCATGGGATTTCGAGATTAGCACGCAGAACGGGTGTCGAAAGACTGTGTCGAAATTGAGCGCTATGCCGTGACCGCCTCCGGAGTTGTCTTCCCTGCCAGCAACTGCCGCAGCACGAATTGCAGTATGCCTCCGTTGGCGTAATAAAGAGCTTCCTGCGGAGTATCGATTCGAACCATAGCTTGAAATTCTCTAGATTGAAATTCTCTGGCTTGGGAGCCTGTCGCCTTGGCGTCCCTAATGCGGACAGTAATCTTGCGGCCGGAAGAAAATTTCTGGACTATCTCCCGGATGCCTGCGATGTCAAAGATTTCTTCGCCAGTCAAGTTCAACGTCTCCGCATTTTCTCCCGGCAGGAATTGCAGCGGCAATATGCCCATGCCGACGAGGTTCGAACGGTGAATGCGCTCGTAACTCTCCGCGATCACAGCGCGAACGCCGAGCAGACGCGGACCCTTTGCGGCCCAGTCGCGCGAACTTCCGGAGCCGTATTCCTTGCCCGCTATAACCACGAGCGGCACTCTTTCTTCACGGTACTTTTCAGCTGCGTCGAAGATCGACATTTCAGTGCCGTCGGGCAGCTGACGAGTGAATCCGCCTTCTGTGTTCACCATCTTGTTGCGCAGGCGAACGTTCGCGAACGTGCCGCGCACCATAACTTCATGATTGCCGCGGCGCGATCCGTAAGAGTTGAAATCGGCTGGCTGCACGCCGTGAGCGATTAGATATTTGCCGGCCGGGCTATCTTTCTTGATGGATCCGGCAGGGGAGATGTGGTCCGTCGTCACGCTATCGCCGAGCACAGCAAGTACCCGAGCATTCGTGATGTCCTCAATGGGCGAAGGCTGGATCGTCATTTCATCGAAATACGGCGCTCGCCGAATATAGGTCGAGTCTTTTTCCCAAGCGTAGGTCTCGCCTTTCGGAACGGGCAACGAGCGCCAGCGTTCGTCTCCTGAATACACCTCGGCATAACTCTTGCGAAACATCTCCGATGTAATCGCGCTCGACACGGACTGCTCAACCTCCTGCTGCGAGGGCCAAATGTCGGCCAGATAAACAGCCTTGCCGTCTTTACCTTTGCCGAGCGGATCCTTCCGCAGATCGATATCGATGCGGCCAGCTAACGCGAACGCCACCACCAGCGGCGGCGACATCAGATAGTTCGCTCGAACTTCAGAATTAATTCGTCCCTCAAAATTACGATTGCCGGAGAGCACCGAAGCGACGACCAAATTCTTGTCCTCGATTTCTTTCGAAACTTCAACGGGAAGCGGTCCGGAATTCCCGATGCAAGTGGTGCAGCCGTAGCCGACGATGTGAAACTTCAACTTCTCGAGATAGGGCAGCAGGCTGGCCTTTTGCAGATAGTCGAGAACGACTTTCGATCCCGGAGCGAGAGAAGTTTTCACCGTCGCCGGAACTTCAAGACCGCGATCAACCGCCTTTTTCGCCAACAATCCAGCCGCCAGCATTACCGAGGGGTTGGACGTGTTCGTGCAGCTGGTGATTGCCGCAATCACCACGCTGCCGTGTCGCAATGCGTTTCCGTTTGACGCAACGTGTTCGTGGACGCGCGGATCTTCTACTCCAACCGCCGTGGGACTTCCGCCCTCCTGCTCCCAACGATTCACTTGCCTCACTTCGTTCTGCTTGGGGGCCAGAGCAATGTCGGCCGGACTCGCTACGGCCGCCTTTGCCTTCGCCTTCATAAGCGAAGGCAATGCCTGCGAGAACGATTCCCCGGCTTTCGATAACAGCACCCGATCCTGCGGCCGTTTCGGTCCGGCGATACTAGGCTCGACGGTTCCCAGATCCAGACTGAGCGACTCGGAATATTCCGCTTCTGCAGTCTCGGCATCGTGGAAGAGTCCTTGTTCGCGAGCATAAGCTTCAACTAACGCTATCTGCTCCTCACTGCGGCCAGTCAGCTTCAGATAACGCAAACTTTCTTTGTCGATCGGGAAAATGCCGCACGTCGCGCCATATTCGGGAGCCATATTGGCGATCGTGGCGCGATCGGCAAGTGGCAGGTCCTGCAATCCCGGTCCGAAGTATTCGACAAATTTCCCCACTACACCGTGCTTGCGCAGCATCTCGGTGATAGTAAGGACCAGGTCGGTGGCGGTGGCACCTTCGCGGAGCCTCCCAGTAAGTTTCACGCCGACAACCAGCGGGATGAGCATGGAGACGGGCTGGCCCAACATGGCAGCCTCGGCTTCGATGCCGCCAACGCCCCAGCCCAGCACGCCAAGTCCGTTAATCATGGTGGTGTGCGAGTCGGTACCGACGAGGGTGTCGGGATAGGCACTGTGCTTGCCGCCTTCCTCGTGCACAAATATCACGCGCGCCAGGTATTCGAGATTTACCTGATGAACGATACCTGTATCCGGAGGCACGATGGCGAGATTCCGAAAGCCGGTTTGTCCCCATCGCAGAAACGCGTATCGCTCTTTGTTCCGCTGAAACTCAAGCAACGCGTTGATGTCGAAGGCGCGGGGCGATCCGAATTCGTCGACCTGCACGGAGTGATCGATGACAAGCTCGGCGGGCTGCAACGGATTGATAAGCTTGGCATCGCCCCCCAATCGCTTCATAGCGTCGCGCATGGCCGCGAGGTCGACAACAGCAGGCACGCCGGTAAAATCCTGAAGGAGAACGCGGCTGGGCGTGAAAGCAATTTCCTTTTCCGGCTTCGAATTCTTGTTCCAGGCCGCGAGCGCGCGAATCTCATCCTTAGTAACATTGCGTCCGTCTTCTGTCCGCAGCAGATTCTCCAGCAAAATGCGCAAACTAAAGGGGAGATGCCGGGTAGAGATGCCCTGCTTATCTAGTGCGTCAATCCGGTAGAGTTCATACTCTTTGCTCCCCACCTTGAAAGTTGCACGCGCGCCAAAACTATTTGATGACATGACTGCCTTCCTTCACCTCCGGTTCAGGCCGGGGAACAATGCAGACTGGAAAGTTATAGTGTAATTCGTTTGCAGTGCCGATGTGGGGACACGCGCCCTCCGCCCTCCACCTAAGCAGAGTTCGATCCCTATCTCGACCCGGTTCCTGATGAGTTAAATTAAAAGCAACTCTTATGCAGACCCTGGGCCATGTCGCTTTAGTCGTCCGTGATTACGATGAAGCGCTAACCTACTTCACTGGGACGCTCAACTTCAAAGTAATCGAGGATACGCGTTTAAGCGAAGACAAACGCTGGGTTCTGATTGCCCCTCCGGGCTCGAAGGAGACAAGTTTGCTTCTGGCGAGGGCAGCGACACCAGAGCAACTCACTCGTATCGGCAACCAGACTGGAGGCCGAGTTTTTCTTTTTCTGCACACCGATGATTTCTGGCGTGACTACCGTGAAATGACAGCACGGGGAGTAAAGTTCACCCAGCCGCCCAGCGAAGAAACATACGGTACGGTCGCCGTTTTCGAGGACCTCTATGGCAATCAATGGGACCTGTTGGAGTTGAAGGACGGCAAACCGCGTCGATGAGATCACCGCTGAAAGTGCTATCGGGTGCTTTTCCAAATCTGGTAAATAACCACACCCACCATAAAGATGAGGTAGATTCTCAGCGCCCAGAATAGGAGCATCTCCGACCGTGTAAGCCGCCGTCGAGCGAAATGATGGTGCTCTTTAGCGGAGATCAACTGGTCAGGTTCGAGGGCAGCCATCACCATTAGTTCTTCGCGGTGGGCTTCGCCCTTGGTCCCGGAATCATTTGCTTTCATTTTATTTACTTCCAATCGTTTTATTTTCCAATCATCTTATTTACTTCCAATCATCGCGAGCGCGTTGGGGGCGATCACGCTGACCCCGAACAAGAGGCCAGCCGCAATGAGAATAATCACCACTGCGAGTGCAAGAACATTCGCCCAAGGCGGACTGACTAACTCACCCATAATTTCGCGATCGTTCACCAGCATGTATAAAAAAAGAAGCGCGGGCGGCATAGCCAAGACAGCGATCACATTTACCAGCAGCACTATGTAAACCAATGGAATTCCCGGGATCAACACCAGAGCGGCAGCGGCAGTGGCTTCGAGCAGGAGAACGAGGTAGAACGATTTCCCCTGCCTGAAAGGCAGGTTCAAACTGTGCGGCCGCTGCGCGACTTCTCCAAAAGCATAGGCCGAAGAAGTTGAAATCGTGACGGCAGCGACCATCCCAGCTTCGAAGATGCCCAGCGCAAAAAGTGCGGCGCCCCAGTGTCCTACAAAGGGCTGCAAAGCCTGCGCAAACTCAGCAGCTTCAAAGTTCGCCGACGACATGTGATGAGTGAACAGAGGGGCGGTCGCCAGCATGGTCGCCAGCGCTGCCACGCTCGCCAAAGCCGCTCCCAGAGCCGTGTCCAATCGTCCCATCCGAATATCCGGAATCGTAAGTCCCTTGTCTGCGATTGCGCTCTGTTGAAAAAACAGCATCCACGGTGTCACGGTCGCTCCTATATTCGCGAGAAGAATCAGGATCGTCTCCTGTGTAAGCCCACCGGGAAGAGGTTTCCAGGAAAGCAGAGCGTTGCCAACCGCTCCCCAATGTGGATGTGTAAGCAATGCCACGGGCACGAATACCAGGTTGAAAAGGGCAGCGCCCAGAATGATTCGTTCCCATGTCCAGTAGCGGTGCGTCATGAGAGCGACTGAGAGCACAACCAAGGCCGAAAGAACGGCAACCGCCGGTCTCACTCCAAAGAAGCCAAGTCCGGCGCGGATAGCAATAAATTCCGTGACCAGCGTCAAAAAATTGCCCACCATCAGATCGGCCATCGAGAACCAGCCCCAGAACGGGCCGAAGCGGTCAAAGATTAATTCAGCGTGTCCGCGATGTGTGGCCGCGCCTAAACGCACCGTCATTTCCTGTACCACGCAAGCCATGAGGAATGTGAGCACCACGAATGGGATGAAGAAACCGACGCCGAACCTGGCTCCAGTCGCCGCGTAGGAGAGCATGCTGGGCCCGTCGTTCTCCCCGAGCATCACTAGAATGCCGGGGCCGATGAGCAACCAGAACAAGCGCAAGCGAGGACGGAATCCGTGGCGGGCGCGTGTCGCTGAGACCCTTTCGCGATCGTGCGCGCGATCAATGTCTTCATGGGTAATGACAACGTCGGATTGAGACACGGAAATGGCTTGCTGTTGCTCCGATGTTGGTCCGGCCGCTTTCATTCACTTGATAGGGCGCGAGATTGAGCGCGCAGCGATGGCAATGCAAGCAATCATTAGCGCAAGTATACCGCATGGCATAAACTACAGTTAATTACTTTTTGCGGGGGCTAAAGTTCCTCTGCTTGCTGACAGTGACTGACTAAGCACTGACTAACAATTCTTTGATACGGCTTTGCCGTCCACCGTGCGGACCCAAACTTTCTCAGCCGCCGAATTCCCCAAAGAAACTTCGCCGACGCCGGTCTTTAGCGTCAACGTGTGGTCGTAGTTGCGATGCGCAACGCTCAACTTCGCCCCCGGCCGGATTCCGCGATGCTCCAGAAATTCCAGCAACCGGCGGTCACGTTCATAGATCCCGCTAACCTGAAGGTGATGTCCGGGTTCAGCCTGGGCCAAAAGCAGGAGTCCCCGCCTTCGGCGACTTTCCGGACTCTCCAATTCGGTCAAATTCCCATGTGGGCAGGCGACTCCGCGCCCAAGTTTCGCCAACAGTCTGGCTTCGAAATCGGGCGAAACGGCATGTTCCAGGCGTTCCGCTTCGTCATGCACCTTGTACCATTCCATCCCAAAGATTTCGGCCAGCATCCGCTCGATGAGATGGTGACGAACTGTTAACTTGCGGGCGATTTTTTTTCCCGCCGCAGTCAGCCGGACGCGCCCGTCGGTATTCACCCGGACCAGACCGTCTTTTTTCAGGCGACGCACGGCCATGGTTACGGCTGGCGGCGATACTTTGAGCCAATGAGCAAGGGTAGCTGAGATGACAGTCTCCCCTTCGCTCTCGGCCTCAAGAATGGCTTTGAGGTAGTCCTCTTTGGATACTGTAATCACGCGACCTGTATTATACGTTCAGGCGGTTAAGCGTGGTTAATGATGCTAAAGAACTCTTGGCTACGAGCTGAGCAAACCAACGGCACGACTTCTGCTGACCGCCTGCTTCGCCCTTGGAACCTAGAGCTTAGTGGCGCCGTTGACATCATCTGCGCGCGCCCCTACCCTTGAATGTCTCGGCTATGAAGATACTTATCATCGGCGGCGGCGGACGCGAACATGCGTTGGCGTGGAAGCTCCGGCAATCGACACGCGTCACAAAAATTTATTGCGCCCCAGGGAACGGGGGAATTGAGGCTGAGGCAGAGTGCGTCGCTGTGGACCTTAAGAGTCTCAGTTCCATGATCGCCGTCGCCAACCAAATTCAGCCCGACCTTACAATCGTGGGGCCTGAAGTGCCATTGATGATGGGGGTTGTGGACGAATTTACGCACCGAGGTTGGCGAACATTCGGGCCTACTAAAGCCGCCGCTCAACTCGAAACAAGCAAGAGCTTTGCCAAGGAATTTCTGCAACGTCATCACATTCCGACCGCGCATTACGCGATTTGTGATTCCGCAGAACAAGTGCGCAATGCTCTGCCACATTTTTCTACTCCCATTGTGGTGAAGGCTGACGGGCTCGCTGCCGGAAAGGGCGTCGTCATTGCCAAGAGCAAAGAAGAAGCCGCATCCGTGGCAACTGAAATGCTCAGCGGCAGGATGCTTGGCGAGGCGGGGGCGCGCATAGTGCTGGAAGAATTTCTGGCGGGTGACGAATTATCATTCTTGGTCTTCAGTGATGGAGAGCGCGTAGCACCCCTAGTCGCCGCACAAGATCACAAGCGCGTCGGCGACGGCGACACCGGACCAAACACCGGCGGCATGGGGGCCTACACGACGCCGACCATCATCGATGAGCGGATGCGGGATTGGCTGATTGCGCACATCGCGAGACCGGTAATCGCCGGCATGAAGACCGAAGGAACGGAGTATAAGGGCGTCCTTTATTGTGGCCTGATGATGACTGCGCGCGGCCCGATGGTGCTCGAATTCAATTGCCGTTTTGGCGATCCAGAGACGCAGCCGATACTCATGCGCCTGGAGAGCGATTTGGTTGAGGCTATGGAGGCTTCGATCGATGGACGCTCCAGTGACGGTGATTTCAAATGGTCGAACGATGCCGCCGTGTGTGTGGTGCTCGCGTCGGGCGGGTATCCGGGCAGCTATGAGGCTGGCAAGAAAATTTCGGGTCTTGATCAAGCCGGGAAACTGGATGGCATTAAGGTGTTTCACGCGGGCAGCTCGAACCGGAACGGTGCCTTCTATAGCGCGGGGGGCCGGGTGCTGGGAGTGACGGCGCGTGCACCGAATCTGGAAACGGCTGTGCTGCGCGCTTACGAAGCCTGCGCGAAAATAAGCTTCGACGGCGCGCAATATCGGAAAGACATAGCGGCACGTGCGCTGAAGAAGAACTAGCGTTGGAACACCCAAGTTTGATTCGACATCCTGAGTGAAGCGAAGGACCGTTGCATTCTCTCCGCACGAGCCAAATGCATAGGTCCTTCGCTTCGCTCAGGATGACACTTAAAAACATAAATTTAGAAAGTGGAAAAATAAAACCATGAGCAAGCCAGTAGTCTCAATCGTAATGGGAAGCGACTCGGATTTGGAGATCATGAACGAAGCTGGAAAAGCTCTGGACGAGTTCGGAATAGCTTATGAAATGGATGTGACTTCCGCCCACCGCTCTCCCGATCGCACTGGCGACTACGCGCGAAAGGCGGCTGCACGCGGGATTCGCGTGATCATCGCCGGCGCGGGCGGCGCGGCACATCTGGCCGGAGTTATTGCGGCGCACACTACTTTACCGGTCATAGGAGTCCCAATTCCATCGACTTCCCTACAGGGTATGGATTCGCTGCTCGCTACCGTGCAAATGCCGGCTGGCATTCCGGTAGCAACCGTCGCCATCGGCAAGCCGGGCGCGGCTAATGCAGGAATTCTTGCGGCGCAGATTCTCGGACTCGCCGATGCATCGATCGCGCAGAAACTTGCTTCACACAAAGAAAAGTTGGCGCGCGGTGTGGAGGAAAAATCAAAGAAGTTACAAGCGGCAATGAAGAAGTGAAACTAGACGAACCAGAGTTAGACGAGGCAGAGTTAGACGAACCAGAGTTCGCCGCGCCAGGTCACACGGGGATCGAATCGAGCTTCAATGTTTTCAAATACTCCCGAAACTCGTCTCCAAGATCTGGGCGTTTCAGCGCGAACTCCACCGTCGCTTTCAGGAAGCCTAGTTTGTCTCCGGTATCATGACGGCGTCCTTCGTATACGTAGGCATACATTTTTTCGCGGTGCAACAATCCCCGCAGGCCATCCGTGAGTTGCAGTTCACCACCCGCGCCGGGCTTGATGTCAGACAGCGTTTCGAATACCGCCGGCGTCAGAATATAACGTCCGATCACCGCCAGATTTGACGGCGCTTCTGCCATTTTCGGCTTTTCTACCAAGTCGAGCACTTCAAACAACTTTCCGCCGGTGCCGCTGACCTCCTTGGCCTTCAGCACCCCATAAGAAGAAATCGCAGGCCCCTCAACAACCTGCGTTGCGATTACGGAGCACTGCTTCTCATCGAACACGTTCATCAACTGCTTCAGGACTGGCACCTTGGCATCGATCACATCGTCGGCAAGCAGAGTGGCGAACGGTTCCTCGCCAATCAATTCGCGCGCCGTCAGCACCGCGTGTCCTAAGCCTAGCGCCTCTTTTTGGCGGACATACGCCACGTAAATCATGTCCGAGATTTGGCGGACGATTTTGAGCAGATCGTGCTTGCCTTTTTCTTCGAGCATTTTTTCCAGTTCGTAACTCACGTCGAAGTGGTCTTCGATCGCGCTCTTGCCACGTCCAGTAATGATGATGATCTGGTCGCAACCCGCCGCCAGCGCCTCTTCCACGCCATATTGAATGATCGGCTTATCGACCAGTGGCAGCATCTCTTTCGGTTGAGCCTTGGTTGCGGGCAGAAAACGCGTGCCTAAACCGGCGGCAGGGAAAATCGCCTTTCGGACCTTCCGAATCTTCCGGCGGTCGCCATCCGTTCGTCGCTCCTGGTGGGTCATTAAGGGGTCAGTCATAGAAGTTACTTTGTATGGCTAAGTGTGGTCAGAGTTGCGGGGCTGCTACGTTCAAATCAAACAAATTCTACTGCTGTTGAACTTCGGGTGTCGCTTCTTCCCTCGCTTCCAATTCCTCAAGCAGATCGCGCAGGGTCTGCAGGATCCCCCCGGCGCTATCGATCTTTATTGAGAACTTCAATGTCCCTTCGGGTGTAAATTGCGTGCCGCGCTGTGATGCCACAAAACGCGCCAGTTTCCCAGGATCGATCGCAGCCTGCGCGCCGAACTTGATGTTGACGAATTCGCGTTTGCGCTCGATCGCATTCGCGCCAACTCGCATGGCCTGCAATTTCAGCCGCGCGTAGTCCAGCAGATTTCGAACGGCTGTCGGGGTCTCGCCATAGCGATCGATTAACTCCGAACGTACATCATTCAGTTGCGATTCGGTCTCCACTCCCGCCACCCGCTTGTACATGCGCAGGCGCTGGTTCTCCTCTTTGATGTAATCGGATGGAATACGGATGTTCAGGCCGAGGTTAAGTTGTATCTCGGTTGCTTCGCTTCCCACCTCGCCTTTCATCTCGCGCACAGCCCGCTCCAACATCTGCGTATAGAGTTCGAAACCTATGGCTTCAATGTGTCCGCTCTGTTCTCCACCCAGAAGATTTCCGGCGCCACGCAGTTCGAGATCGAGTGCCGCGATCTTGAAACCTGCCCCAAGGTCAGAAAATTCCTTGAGTGCGGCAAGCCGGCGCCGCGCAATGGGTGTCAACTCAATTTCAGACGGCAGCAGGAGATAAGCATAGGCTCGGCGGTTCGAGCGTCCAACGCGCCCGCGCAACTGATACAGCTCGGATAGGCCCATCCGATCGGCGCGATTAATCAAAATCGTGTTGCACAGAGGTATGTCGAGTCCATTTTCGATAATCGTGGTTGATACCAGAATGTCAGCCTCATGATGCATGAACTTCAGCATCACTTTTTCTAATTCTCCTTCGCCCATCTGCCCATGGCCGACAAGAACACGCGCACTTGGAACCATCGCCTGAAGCTTGGCCGCAATTTCCCAGATTGTGTCGATGCGATTGTGGACAAAGTAGACCTGGCCGCCGCGATCAAGTTCCTGTTCGATAGCGGAGTGAATCAGTTTTTCGTCCCAATTCGCGACCACCGTCTGAATCGCCATACGATCTTTCGGAGGCGTTTCGATCACGCTCATGTCGCGCAGGCCAACCAGCGACATGTGCAAGGTTCGCGGAATCGGCGTTGCTGACATGGTGAGCACATCAACTTCGGTGCGCATCTGCTTAATGCGTTCTTTGTGACGCACGCCGAAGCGCTGCTCCTCGTCGACCACCAACAGGCCAAGGTCAGCGAACTTTACGTCCTTCGATAGCAGGCGGTGCGTGCCGATTAGGATGTCCACTTTGCCGGCTTCCACTCTCTGTAAGACTTCTTTCACCTGCTTCGGCGTGCGGAAGCGGCTGATCATTTCTACGGTGAGTGGAAAGGGAGCGAATCGCTGCTTGAAAGTTTCGAAATGTTGAAACGCCAGAACCGTCGTAGGGGCGAGCACAGCCACCTGTTTGTTATCGCTCAGAGCCTTAAAAGCGGCGCGCATCGCAACTTCTGTCTTGCCGTACCCCACGTCGCCGCAGAGTAACCGGTCCATCGGAAGCTGCGACTCCATGTCGCGCTTCACATCCGCAATGGCCTGCGCCTGGTCGTCGGTTTCGTTATACTCAAACGAATCTTCAAACTCCTTCATCCACTCTGTATCCGCCGGAAACTGGTGACCTCGGGCTGCCTGACGCTGCGCGTAAAGTTTGACCAGTTCATCGGTCATGTCTTTCATCGCCTTGCGAACGCGCGCCTTGGTCTTTCCCCACGCCTGCGTGCCCAGGTGGTTCAGAACAGGCTTTGCTCCCTCTGCCGAGCGATATTTCTGCACCAGATCCAGGCGAGTGAGCGGGACGTACAACCGCGCCGCGTCGGCGTACTCGAGAACCATAAATTCGGCTGTACCGTCGCCCTGATTAATTTCCTTCAGGCCTTGATACTGCCCAATGCCATGTTCGACGTGCACGACGTAGTCGCCAACCTGTAAATCGCGGAAGTCAGAAAGAAAGGCTGAGACTTTTGATTTCTGCCGCTGCGGCCGCGACGCCACAAGATCCGATTCGTCAAACAGATCCCGTGCGCCAAAAATTGCAAAGTGTGCTTCCGGCAGAACAAAGCCATCCGGCAAGTAGGCCTTCAGCAGCGTTGTGGTCAGAACATCGCCGGCAAAATAAGAAGTTTCGTCGGCGTAGCTTTCACCGCTGCGAGTACGGCTGCCCAAACGATACGAAGCGTTGTACTCCGTAAACATATCGGCCAGGCGCTCGACTTCTCCAGTGTTAGGCACGGCGAGCATTACCTGGGTTCCAGCGCGGGACATCTTCTGAACCTCTTCGATCATGGCGGGAACCGCGCCGTGGAAGCGCGTAGCAGGCTGCGAAACAAAGGCGACTTCGGATTTGTTATCGCGCGTCCCTTCACGGGTCAGTGAGAGATATTCAAAATCCGCACCGGAGAGCGCGGTCGTTTTGTGGCGCCAACTTTCTGGCGTCAGATAAAGATCGGCTGGTCGAACGAGATTGCCGACGCCGCTGCGTTCGTGGGCCTCTTCAATGCGTGCCCATACTTTGTCAAGCTCGAGCGAAAGCGCCTCAGGCTCGTCAAGAATCACCCGCGCATCGGGGAGCAGTTCGAAAATGCTGCGGTCCGCGCCTGCCACCGGCGAGTAGAATTCCCATCCCGGAAATACTCCTGCACCGGTATCGCGCATCGCCTGCTCCACTACTTCCGCGGAACCTGTGATGCGCTTCCCGGAGAGTCGTGCATTGATCGAACCCAGGAGTTCCTCGGTAACCGGGGTCTCCGTCAGAGGCAGCAGCAACGCTTCATCGACTGGATTCGACGATCGCTGGCTTGCTGGATCAAACTTCCGCATCGATTCGATTTCGTCGCCGAAAAACTCGATTCGGACCGGCCGATCGGCTTCCGGAGAGTACACATCGAGGATGCCACCCCGAGCCGCATACTGCCCCGGCATCTCGACCACATCGGTGGCGCTGTAGCCCACCGTATTCAGGTGCTGAAGCAACTTCTCCAGATCGAAACTCTCACCACGACGCAAAACCCGTGCCAGGTCGGCATAGTAGTCGGGTGAACGAAGCAGGATCGTGGTTGCGGTAACAGGAGTAATTACGATTGCGGCACGGCCGGTTGCAATCTTCCACAGCGCGGTAGCGCGTTCCTCCTGAATTTCGGGATGCGGCGATAAATTCTGAAAAGGCAAGACGTCTCGCGCTGGCAGGGCCACGACGGAATCGGGGTCGGCGGCTCCGGTCAGCTCGCAAAAAGCACGGAGCACAGGCTCTAGTTCTTCGGCAGCGCGATTGTCTGAAACCACCAACAAGAACGGGCGCTCAACCGTACGCCGCAATAAAACTATGATCAGAGCCTTGGCTGTTGCGGAAAGTCCGGTAACACTGATCCGTCCCGCGCTCTCCCGGAGGTGGGAGGCCGCACGCGTGAAAGAAGGTAGTTGTTCAACCTCCGCGAACAGCTCGCGGACGAACGGCAAAAGCATTTCAACATTATTTTATCAGTTCGTGTAGAGCGGACGCTCCTGTCCGCTGCCTTTAGCTTTGATTGGGAACCTTAAATCGATTGGGGACCTTAAATCGCGACTCAGCTTGTGATCGAAGCAGATTCACCCTCGCAAGAGCGGGCGCGTCAAGCAAGTCGGGCCACCACCACCGTTGACGCATATTTCTGAACCGGGAAATGTGCGGACGTCGAAGCCGGCGTCTCGCATCCGCTGATTTGTTTTGCTGTTCTCTTCCAGCGCGATAAGCCGCTTCTTGCCGAGCGCGAGTACGTTACAGGCAAGCGTCTCGCGCTCAGAGTAATCGATCTCAATCATCCGAAAACCTTTAGCCCTCAGTAATTCGACCGTCTCGACCGCGAGCCATGGCAGATCAACCAGAATCGTCCGCTCGTCAAGCAAGCTCATCAGGGACATCAAGTGCAGACACGCGGATGGTCCTTGTCCGTACGGTAGCGGCGCTGACAATACCTCAATATCTTTTCCCGCAAGAAGGCGGCGCATCTGTTCGATACCAGGTTCGTTTGTCCGATAGCCGTACCCGACAAGCAGGGTTTTCGAATCGAGCCAGACGATATCGCCAGATTCGGAAGTGCCAGGAGGGCTAATTTCGCCGTATACCGCGACCCCTAGCTGTCCCAAAAAATCGACGTGCGTTTGAGCCTCCGTGCCGCGACTTCTCTTCCCCGGATTCATCAGCACCAGACCGTAATCCGTAGCAAGCGATGCGTCGTGCGCATAGACAGCGTCGAGCGTGAGCGACTCGGCCGCAGGCAAAGTTATCAGCTCAGCTCCGCTCTCCTGCAGTAATCGGCACAGAACCTCGTGCTGCTCGCGAGCCACCTCAAAATCAGCAGCATGTTGAAAGCCGAGTTCCCGCCAGGACCCGGCGGCGGCTGGATTATTCCAACCCGCATTCTCCGGCGGACATACCATCACTCGTCGCAGTTCGCCAGTCATGGAATGTCCATTGCAATGGCCATGGAAAGAATGACCATCGAAACTTACGAATTTCGCCTTTTTGACACTCACATTCCCGGGATCCGTCATCGCCACCGTAACCTACCTTATCTCTTGTCTAAATGTCTGCCCATGATATACATATCAGCGGTATACGTCCCTTAACAACAACGTCGCGGCCCAGGCAACACGCGACAAAATGCGCACTTCTATTGCCGTCTTCCGCCCTGACGCGGGAGATGTCAGGAGCCCTATGAAAGCGTCCCCGTTCTCATTGTCATTGCGTATCTTTTTTCTGGCTATTTTCTTTTTACTCGCTCGTCAATCAGTGGTTGCGCAGGGTGCTGCAACCGGTGATCTGCACGTGACTGTGAGCGATCCAAAAGGGAACATGGTTACCAATGCCAATGTGATTGTGCGCGATGAGGCCAAGGGTCTGGAACGCGCGGGCGCAAGCGACGGAGAGGGCGGCTACAGTGTGCGCCAACTCGCTCCGGGCAGCTACAACGTAACCGTGGACGCACCTGGCTTCGGCAAAGCGGAAGCCACTGGCGTCTCCGTCACGGTTGGCGGAATGGCCGAATTACCGGTTACGCTTAACGTTGCCGGAAGCAGAGAGGTGGTTGAAGTCAGCTCGCAAGCCGACATTATTGAAACGTCGCGCAGTTCCACCACCGACACAATCGGACAGCGCCGCATCGATAATCTGCCAATCAACGGCCGCAATTACATTAATTTCACGCTGACCGATTCGCAGGTTCTCCGCGACAACGCGCCGAACACCGGCGCCGCACCGACCTCAGGCCTCAACATCAGCGGCCAGCGCGCCCGGTCGAACCTCGTCAATGTGGATGGCGCCGACGCCACAGACAACTCGGTAAACGGCGTGCGCTCCACGGTTTCGCAAGAGGCAGTGCAAGAATTCCAGATCATCACAAACAGCTACGCCGCCGAGTATGGCCGAGCGTCTGGTGGAGTGGTCAACATCATCACCCGTTCCGGATCGAATGACTTTCACGGCGACGTTTTCGGGTATCTGCGCAATCGCAACTTCCAAGCCGTGAACCCCTTCAGCACGACTCGCAATCCGGCATATACGCGTGTGCAAGCTGGGCTGGCGTTTGGCGGGCCGATTAAGAAAGACAAGACCTATTACTACTTTGCCTATGAAACTACGCGACGGCATGAGACTGGGTTCTCCAGCATCGGACAAGGAAATTTCGGATTGGTTCCGTTCGATACTTCACTCGTTGGCCTTCCGCTCGGCACTCTGGAATTGACCCCGGATCAAATCGGCCTCCTGACGAACCCAACTCTGCTGCAAGCGGAAGCAGCAAATCCAGGCGTTGCCCAGGCAGTGGGCGCCTATGCTGCAATTGCGGGCGCATCTTCCGGGATGGCAGTCAACGGCGTGTGGCCGACTAATCTCGGGGGACAGCCCGGATTTATTTCAACTTGCCAGTCTGCGGGAACGTGTTTCGTACCGGCATCTTACCAGGCACTCTCGTCGCAGGAGGGGAACTTCCCAGTTTTCGAAGGCACCAGCGTTTATTCTCTTCGACTCGACCACAATATCAATAACAACAACCGCCTGACGCTGCGTGGCAACGTCAGCCCTAGCACTCAAACCGGTATCGAGGTGAGCGGACAAGATCAGCCCTTCGGTCAAAACGCGTACTCGCGCACTTCTCGTCAAAGCTACCGCGATGTAACCGGCGTAGCGCAGGACACTGCGTCCCTTGGAAATAACAAGGTGAATCAATTCACTTTTCAGTTCGCGCGACGAGGTCTGTCATATTTCTACAATACGGCAATCCCTGGCGGCTCTGACCCAGCGGTTAACATTCCCGGCTTTGCATATTTCGGACGCGAACCCTACTCCTACATTCAGCGAGACGAAAAGCGCTACCAGTTCCTCGACAATTTTTCCTGGACCCTCGGACGCCACGACACTAAATTTGGCGGCGACTTCAACTACTTACCGCTCAAAGCTACCTTCACGGTGAACTATGGAGGTGTATACGACTTCGGCACGGTCTCGGCAGCCAATGCGCTTCCCACCTCTGTCTACGGTGCTTTGTCCGCGGTTGTCGGTCCAAACATCCCCGGTCTTTCCGCAGTGCAAGCTTACGGCTTCGGCGTTCCCGGAGACTTCATTCAAGGTATCGGCAGTCCGAGTGACACATTCTCCAATAAGCCCCTCGGATTATTCTGGCAGGATTCATGGCGAGTTCGACCCAACCTTACTTTGAACTACGGTGTCCGCTACGACATCGAATTTCCGCCGAAGTTCAAACCGCCACAAGGACTCGCTCTTCCAGCCTATAACGCTCTCGGATTGCAGAAAGGCATTCAAACCGACAAAAACAATGTTCAACCGCGCTTTGGCCTCGCCTGGGATCCGAAGGGAGACGGCAAGACTGTCATTCGAGCATCGTATGGGATTTTCTACGATCACCCGTTGCTCGGACTTTATTTTCTGGGCGACGCCTCCGACGGATCAAGCAGCGGTCAGTTGGCTTTCGGTGGCACCGGAGGTTGCACCGGGCCGGGAAACCCTGCAAACCTCAACGCCGTTCCGATATTTCAAGGTCTCACAAATCAGCCGCAGTGCGCGGCATCTCCATTCCCACAAGCTAATGCCAATCTCTTCTACCAGCCGGATCAGCAGCGCTTCCAGGCTTTAAATACTCCCCAGTCGGTCTTTCTCAATCAGAACTACCTTAACCTAGCCGGGGGAACCTTCCTGCCTCTCGCCTTCCAGCCTTTCGGCTATCCTCAGGCAAAGAATTTTGTTTACGCATATTCGCAGCAGGCCAACCTAACTGTCGAGCGGGACTTGGGCAACGGGCTCGCATTCAGCCTTGCCTACAACCTCAACCTTGGGCGCCACCTGAATCGTCCTATCAACGCCAACACCATTAATGGCGCTTTCATGGTTGATAACCTGCGCGCTGCGATTGCCGCCGGTGTCAATAAACCTACCGACAGCCCGTTTACTGTAACTGGCTGCGGAGTCGGTGCAGGCGGTCCCTACGTTCCGGCTGCCCTTACAAATTTCTTTCGGCCCGGAGGTGTTAACCCGGCCATCGGTCTGGCTCTGCTATCCAATCCTGCAACGGCGCCGTGCGTAACCACGGTATTGCCGCTGGTTCAGCAAGAGTACGGTCTTAACACGAATTGCAATCTCGCATCTCCCGCGCTCGCTGGCTGTGTCCCCTTTGGCGATATGGACGCTAACTACTCCAACGGAACTTCGAACTACAACGGACTTACCGCCAACTTGCGCAAGCGATTCAGCAATCACTACGAGTTCTTGGCGTCTTACACCTGGTCGCACGCCATCGACGACTCCACCGATCTGCAAGCGACCCTTACTCCGCAGGATAGTTACTACCCGAGCCTCGATCGCTCGACATCAACTTTCGACCAGCGGCATCGTTTCGTATTCAGTGGCGTTTATCAAACGGGAAGAATCGGAGGCGACAGCTTCGCTAGCAAACTCTTTAGCAATTGGACACTCGCTCCGCTGATCGAATTTGGCTCCGGGCGTCCCTTTAACATCATTACCGGGAATGGCGACAACCTTCAGCTGTCTTCTCTAACGTCAAGGCCAAATACGTTCGTTAATCCCGCGTGCGGAAGTGCAGTTAAATCGAAGTATTCTCCAACCGGAGTGTTCCAGGAACCATGCATCGCCAACTTTAACGGTACGCTGGTCTCCCTCGACGGCAACCTCGGCCGCAACGCCGGGGTGACGCCCTGGACAGTCTTCAACGATCTGCGGGTATCGAAGCGCATTTACTTCGGCGAGCGTTTCAACATGGAGCTCATTGCGGACATGTTTAACATCGCCAATGTCTACAACGTCGCCGCCGTCAGCCCTCTCTTCACCAATGCCGGACAGGCCACAGCCGCATACGATCCACGCCAGTTCCAGTTTGCGTTGAAATTGAACTGGTAAAATCATTGTCGGTTGCTGGCAAGGGGGGTTGTCCGGTTGCGGGATACTTTTGGTTGCAGAAATCTGATTTATCGAACGCTACCGGGCATTCTTACCATTGCGCTGTTGTGTTCTTGCAGTGCGCTTTCCGACAACGGAGCTGAGATCTACAAGAAGAAGTGTGCCGCTTGCCACGGAGCCACCGGAGCGGGCGAAACGATGATCGGCAAGAATCAAAAGATCCGTTCGCTCCGTTCACCTGAAGTGCAGAAACGATCAGATGAAGAGCTCTTTAGCATCATCGCTAAAGGCAGAAGCAAGATGCCCGCCTTTGATCGGAGACTCTCCAAGGAGCAGATCCACGATCTGGTGCGTTATATTCGCGCGCTAGACAAATGACTTGTTCCAAGGCGTTCACGCGGATCTGGGTATACCAATTTTCTCGACACCAAAGAAAAAGCCGCATCTGCATGCGGCTTCCAATCATCAATTTTGCGTAATCTTTCCAGACTACTGGCTGTGCTTATCCTTCGCGATACTATGGCTGATGCGGTTCTGCTGGCGGTTGATGCCGCGCTGCTCTGCCTTTGTCAGATGACCGTTGTTCTTCGCCATGTCTCTCTTTTCTCGGTTCTGGACGGCGGTCTCGCGCTTTTCGAGATGGGTCGCCTGCTTCGAAGTTAATTTCCCGTTGGCGACGCCGTTTCCAATACGCTTTTGCTGATTCGCTTCCCGTCGATTTACTTGGTTGACTCGCGGATGTCCAGGATCGACAACGCCTGGTCCCGCACCGGATGAGTTTTGAGCAGAGGCGGAACCGGCGATCATGAGTCCACCGACTGCGAGGATTAGGAGCGAGTTACCGAATGTTTTTTTCATGCAGGTAGAAACCCCCACCCGGAATGTTAGTTGGGCGAAGGGACGTATACTACGTTACTGAAGGGATAGTCCTAAGTTACGAAGAAAGTATGCCCGAACGGGCAGTGCTTCTGCCGCTCTTAGATTGTGATTGTGGCGCTGGCACAGCGGAGGCTTCTGGTTTGGCGTTAGGTCTTCGATCTAGTCGAAGTCAATCTTCTCGAAACCCAACCCCTGAAGCAGACTGCTGATTGTGGAGGAGGCATTCTGCTGGGCGGTTCGCAACACTCCATCCGCTAACGCGGCCTGTTGCAGTTGGCGCTCCGCCTCCTGGCGAACCTGCGTCTCCAGATCGGGGTCAGTCGGCACCAATAACCCGGTCTGCCGCGAATAGACGCGCGTCTTGGCGCTGTCGAGGCGGGTACTGAAAATCTGCGCTGGAGGCAAATGCAAACGGATCTGCTTACCATTCACTTTGACATCCTCTGCCTTCAGATTCGCGAAATCAATCCCGGCGACCACCTCGCCGTGGACCAGCATCAAGAGACGATCCCCCGCAAGAAAATCGGGCAACAGCGGATTCTCTTTCGCGCCAGTTACTAACTTATCCATGGTGTAAATCACGGTCTCAATGCGCTGCAACCGCTGAATACGATCGACCACTGTGGGCTGACTTACATCGATCGTGAGAGTGCGTCCAGTAATCGACGAGAAAAGGTGGCTTAGCGCTGCGCGCCCCGAGGTGCGGGACAACATTAGCCATCCGAGGGAAGCGATGGCCAGCACTCCAAGGAGCAGGCCGAAGGTGACTGCGAGCACAACTTTCGAGAAGCGGACGACCTTCGTTCCGACGTTCGCTCCGCCGTTTGTTCCGACGTTCGCCCCGCCGCTGGCTCTGACGCTACTGCCCGTGCCTGGAGTCGGCGGAGATTTGACCGGCTGAACGCCCGTATCCGTGTCGGTCGGCATGAGCTAAGGTTACCACCAAGCTGAATTCTCGTCGGTTACGTAGGGCCATCGTGGGAAAGGGTCAAAAGTCGCCAAAACTCGGCAGACGGAGTTTTGTGTAGGGCGGACACTCTTGTCCGCCGCCTTTGATCTTGGGGTTGGTCGCGGAGGTGGCATGGGAAACCCAGAATTAGAAGCAAAATCAAAGGCAAAGGCAGCGGACAAGAGTGTCCGCTCCACATTAATACCTCACATAAATCAAACCAACTGAACGAACATGTTGGATGTCCAGTCATCACTGACAGCATCTGGCAGAAGTAATTCGAATGAGACGTGTCTTCTCTGCCCCACAAATACGACTATCGCCGTCGGCTGCCGCATTATCAGAAAGCTGACCGGGCTATCTTCGTGACCTTCCGGAAGTTGAACCGCGACTCGTTTGCGGCCAGTGCCCGCGACGTTGTTCTTCGACATTGCCTGCATGACGACGGGAAGCGCTACATTCTCCACGCGGCCATCGTGATGCCGGATCATGTGCATCTTTTGCTGACAGCGATGCGCGACCAAGGTGGTTGGCCTTATACTCTGCCCGCAATCCTCAAGCTGATTAAGGGAGCATCGGCTCGGAATGTAAATAAACTGCTCGGCGGCTCCGGGCCGGTTTGGCAAGAGGAATCGTTTGATCACGTGTTGCGGTCGGAGGAAAGCTTCGAAGAGAAACTCGAGTATATTTGCCAGAACCCTGTGCGTCGCGGGCTGGTTAAGCGGGCGGAAGAATATCCTTGGCTGTGGGTGGAAAGTCAACAGCAAGAGCAACGGCAGCGGACAGGAGTGTCCGCTCCACACTAACTTGAGGCGCTTTGCGGGGCGTGAGCGAAGCAGGAGTCCGCAGCCAAAATCCCAGAGCGTATTGTGCGAGGGATCTCTCTGCGTTCCGGTCATGTTATGTATGATTGACGATAATATGTCGGTGGTCAACCATTCCGGCGTTGTCTCCGAAAACCGACCTCCCACGCTCGAAGAGAAACAGTTACTTATCTGGCTCATTTCCAACGGAAAACCGGAGGCTCGGGATTACATGCCGCAGGTTGAAGAATTGCGCGTGATTAGCCGTTGTTCGTGCGGCTGTCCGACCGTAGACTTCACCCCGCCCAAAGGTCCTTCAGATTTATTAGCCGATTTATATGGGATAACGTCTGAAAATGTTGAGGTGGGCGTAATACTTCACGCCCGTGATGGACGGTTGTCGGAAATGGAAATTTACTCTGTTTATCAGCAGGAAGAACCCTTTGGCCTACCGAGAATTGACACACTGAAGGATTATTGGGTTCCCGCAAAGCGATAGAGTAGCAAAAGGATAAGGCCACGCTCATTTCTGAACGTGGCCTTTATTTATGCCGGCAACTACCTACTCTCCCACACACTTTCGCGTGCAGTACCATCGGCCCAGCGGGGCTTAAC
>Ga0185299_10000499_pt1 | contig 104028 bp, 86 predicted proteins | sample PaiPotPPA55metaG_FD_128002 | JGI IMG/M metagenome (GOLD analysis project Ga0185299, IMG submission 128002) | Iron sulfur acid spring bacterial and archeal communities from Banff, Canada, to study Microbial Dark Matter (Phase II) - Paint Pots PPA... ... | reverse complement strand
CACCGACGATAACCTTAATCAGATGATCGCGCACGCGAAGACCCCTGCGGATCATGAGGCGATTGCCGCCTACTACGACACAGAAGCCGCTGAGAACGAAAAAAAAGCTCGCTTTCACACAACTAACGTAAATATGTATTCGAAACTCTCATTTCTGCCACACTGCAAAGCACTCGTAAAAGCCTTCCAGGACGCTGCGGATCAGGACAAAGCGCTTGCAGCCGCACATCGCGCAATGGCGAAGTAGGTGGGACGGTCAACTTTGCAATGAGTATAGCTGGCAGGGCGGCGCTTGTCGCCCTGCCCGTTATGCCAACTCGGTCAGACGAGCACCCTGATAGTCGCCCGCAGATGGCTCGATGACGCGGGGGCTTGTCTCGAATCACTGGCCGGATGCGCGAGTCTACGATGCTCCGCTGCTAGCTTAGAGTCCTGCGCGGCGATTTTGGAATAGTAGTCTGCCATCTCTTCACAGTGCGGAACCATGTTCACTTTGTAGGAGTTGTGGAACTGGCGGTAGGTCTCCGCCAGATGGCGGTGAGAGTTGGCCTGAGCCTCGTCGTCGGCCGCTTCGCAAGGCTCCACGACACACGGACCGGAGGACCGGACATTCTGCGAATGGTCATAGACTTATCGGGCTTCCTCCGGCTCGGGTCGGCCGCCTTGGATCACCGCCGGATGGCGCACGTTTCGTTAGCATCGTGAGCTTCGGCCTCCAACCCATAGGCCCCCCTTTGCCAGTTTGCGATGCTGCGCCGCGAGTTCGGAATGGGTCGCCGATCTTGCTAAAATATTGCGCTATATCGTCGCAATGCATCGCCACTCCAGCCTGGATGGGAGTCGTTGTAGGTTTCCCCTAGACGCGCGTGAAATGCCGCGTTTGCACTGTTGTCTGACAGCTCGCCGTTCGAAATACGAAGCCAAGGCCTCGTGATCGGTTGGCGTTCTGGCGTTCGTAATCATCATCGCGATATCGTCGTTTGCGGTCCACCGGTGGACTCCAACGGTGATGAGAAATATCCAGCTGAAGCTACCCTTTGGTGATGATCAACATCAGGAAACTTCCTGCTGGAGGAAGAAAAATGAAGCGAGTGACGATGTTGCTCGTAATGGGGTTGGCGCTGTTCGCTGCCGCTGCGGTGCCCACTGTACGGGCTATTGCTCAACAGGAGACGGTCACGGCCGATAATCTAGACCAGGCGATTACCAACGCGAAGACCGCGGCCGACCATGAGGCGATTGCAGCGTACTACGAAGGACAGGCTGAAGACACAAAGAAGAAAGCCAACCTTCATTGGCGCACCGCCGAAGCTTATCGGAAATCCGGAATGTCTAAGCAGGTCTACACGGCTGATATGTGTGACAAAATCGCAGCGATGTGGGACAAAATCGCCGCAGATCAGGAAAAGCTTGCGATGGCCCATCGCGAAATGGCCAAAAAGGCCGAGGCGCAACCGAACAATTAAGTGAACCAGGGCAAGGCGCCGTACAGCGCCTTACCCCCTATGTCGGGGAAACAATTGCGGCGACTCGCGGTCGCGTTGTCTTAAAGGCGCCATAGCCTGGCGGCCTAATGTGCCGATGAATTTTACCGGATTGCGCCTCTGATTGGTCGGAATCCCTACGGACGGAATTGAGCGCTGCGACTTTAGAGGGGGCATAGTTGAATCGCTACCATGAATGACGAAAAGACGGTTGTCGATTCTGAATTGATGCCTCAAATAACCAGCAAGGTAACTGACCCTGTGTGCCAGATGCAGGTCGATCTAGCGAAGAGCGCAGGATCGTTTGAATACAGGCGCGACGTACTACTTCTGCGGCACCCACTGTCTCGAGAAATTCAAACATGAGTCCGAGAGCTTCGTAAGTCTTGCGGCACCGCGCCCAGCAGCAACGAAAGTCAGTGCTCCTTTGCCGGTCGCAGCGGCTTCCCGTCTGCATACGTGCCCTATGCATCTGGAGATCCGACAAGATCACCCGGGTTCGTGTCCGAAATGCAGGATGGCGCTTGAACCGGCCGCGCCAATCCAGTCTGCGTCGAAGACCGAATACACCTGCCCAATGCATCCGCAGATCGTTCGTTCACAACCTGGCAACTGCCCCATCTGCGGAATGATATTGGAACCGCGCGTGGTGAGCGCGGCGGATGAAGCTTCCACGGAGCTTGCTGACATGACCCGGCGCTTTTGGGCGAGCGTCGCGCTGACGGTACCGTTGGTCTTCATCGAGATGTCAGAGATGGATTCCGGGTCGCTCTGAAGGCGCGTTTGAGCTGATCGTATCCTATCCCCCTTCTTCTGACCGAATTGGAGCAAGTTTTCTGCGACTGCTCCCCAAGACAATGATGCGGCCGAGCCCCCGCTTTATCGTGCTTTGCGCGACGTTCAGTTCTTGGCGCGGAACGGCTTCGAGTGCGTCGCCGCAGGGCGAGTCTCAGTGAGCGAATCTAGGTCGCCTATAAAAATTACGCCTAATGAGGAAAAAAAAGGACCTCGATCGAACGCCTTGTCTATGGCTCTTGGCGTAAGCTGGCACGTATAAAGGGCTTCTCTGAATCCTAAGCAAGTTATCGCACTCTAATCTTACTGGTACGACAATTGTTGACCTAATGAACGGTACTAAGCGCTCAGGGTAACTATCTGGAACACTCGGCCCTACGCTGTCGCTCAATTTTGCTGGTTGCAGCTTTCTTATTACCTTTCCACGTATCTCGCATTTGCTGCAACAGCGAGACATCTGCGCAGCATCATTGCCTCGTGGCTTGGCCGCACTGCCATGACCATCCTTCCCACGAACAACCTAAGAGCGAATGCCACGCCTGTTGTGCGTCGATAATTTGTCAATCCAGCAGACCTGAAACCCCAAGCAACCCTCTTCAGATTAACGCTATTCCGACGGCATGGCTTTGGCCGGCGGCACGCCTGAGCTCAAGCGTGAGGATCCATTCATGCTTGAGGCGGGCTGGTCCGCCGCTATGGCTCCAAACCTCGCTCTCTATAACGGCTCATCCCCTCATCATTTGACAACGCAGACCTGTGTCTTAGCCGGCGATTCGCTGCTTCCCGCAGTTCAGACGGAGCAGCAGCAAAAACCGGTCGCGATTAGGAGAACAAGCGGCGCGCGAGGGTCATATATGCCTTCAAATATTGCATTGAATCTGCCTGATGGGATGGAAGCTAAATCAATCACCTCAACCGCAACCATCCTCTCAGATGCCGTATCCACGGCGAGTCAACCGAAGTCGCTTTTTGCTAATGATGCTGTAGCAGCGATTCCTCTGCAGGCCGGTGAGCTGGTTGAGGTTCTTAGCTGCCCTGAAATATTCGCCACCTTGGACACCGAAGGTAAGCTCGACGGGCTTCCATTCATGCCGGAGATGCTGAGTTTCTGCGGGCAGCGATTCCGAGTCCTGAGCCGAGCGGACAGTACCTGCTGGCGAGGCCAGCCGCGAAAAATAGAATCAACCGTTCACCTTGACCGAATCCGTTGTGACGGTTCAGCGCATGATAATTGTCACGCCTCGTGTCTCTTGCTGTGGAAAGAAGCGTGGTTGCGGCGAGTCAACTCCCCACTTCATGCTGTGCCAACGAAAGTCGACGATGGGCCGACCACGAACGGTCGCATAGGAATATCGCACTTTTCCGCTGCGAAGATTGATGTTTCGAGCGAAACGCATCGCATGCGTTCGACCCTGACGGGGTCGGACCAGGCGATGATGTGTCAGGCCACAGAAGTAGGTGTTGCCAGTTGCCCGTTAATGCTTGCAAACCCTCCACGTTACTTTTTCGACGTGACACGTGACTATCTGTCTGGAAAGATTTCCTTTGCGGACCTCCGCCGTCTGTACATCTATTTCCGAGGAAAGCTGATCCTGTTCGTGTTTACTAGCTGGGCGCGGGTGCCGTGGAATTCCAAACGTTACAAAAAGACGCCCGCAGAAATATTATCACTGCAACCCGGCGAATGGGTCCAGGTTCGCAGCGCCAGCGAAATACTCAGAACACTCGACAAAAAGGCATGCAATAAAGGCATGGAATTTAAGGCCGAGATGTTTCAGTTCTGCGGACGCAAGTTTCAGGTTCTTTCGCGAATGGAACGTAGAGTAGACGAGCACACCGGTCGCATGAGAGTGTTTCGCAACGAATGCATCATACTCGATTCCGTCCATTGTGAAGGGCAACGCACATTTTGCGCGCGGAATAATTATCATTACTGGCGCGAGATCTGGCTTCGTCGCTGCTGAGAAAAAACTCGACGATACCCGTCGCGGTTTGCGAATACATAGGATTGCCTAGCCAGGGAGTCGCTTCTGCTCTGAAAGTGCACAGCAAAAACGATACGATGTCTAGCGACATGACTCCGCGCCGAGGCGGTCATCCTCTGCCAGTAGCGGTGTACCTGTTCTACGGCATAGGGGCGAAGGGAATGTCCGTGGGGAGCCGCACCGTTGTACTCGTACTCGACATGGCGGCCGCTTCTGTGGCGATCTTGGCCGACTGGGAAGGCTAAGCAATGAGCGCAACTGACAGGATAGACACAATAGCGTCACCCGCAGAGCAATCAGCCTTACCAGAACTATCCGATGACTCAGCAGCGTCGCAGTTGGCGTCCTCTCTGGAGCCGCGCTACCTCTTCTACTGCTTCACCTGCGGTCAGAAAGACAGCAGCGCGAGCGATGCGACCGCTGGCAGCCTCTCCGCTCAGTATTCATGGACTATCTGGCGGCCGCGACTCTTGCCGGCGTTACCACAAGGACTTCCAGGCGTAAGGCTCCGGCTGAGGTTTCTCTTTCGATGGATCCTGCATAGGATGCATCTGTTCGCCGGATCTGAATCGGGCATATTGCTGATCTATGATCGAGGGCAGTTAGTGCACTATTCAGCATTTACTCCCAGGTATTGGCGTTTTCCATTCGTGGCCGATGACGATTTCCAGATTGGCGACACCTGGACTGATCCGACGAATCGCGGGAGAGGGCTTGCCCTTTTCGCATTACGGACTATTGTCGCAACGCTCGCCAGGCCGGAACGCTGTTTGTGGTACGTCGTCGGAGCCACCAACGCGCCATCGATTCGTGTGGCGGAAAAAGCGCAATTCACACTCATGGCCGAAGGTACCTGGGTTACGCCGTGGGGTATCAAGCTGGCCGGTGCCTATGTGATTCGCAGAAACAATTGCTCCGCCTGAACGACCAACAACCACTCGTCCAAGCAATAGGGGAGAGCGATTCCTACTCGTCGACCCGCGAGCACGACGCCTCTGTCGCCCCTTTGTTGGTAGGTCTTGTTTGCTGCCATAGTCTTGCTACGTAACCGACGCTAGCAAAGACACCACCTGGCGCCCGTTCAGGGAGCCGCGTTTCAAAAGCTCCTGTGCTACGGCCTCGACTGATGGCCAGTGCTTAGCTACCAACTCTCGCGCTCTGCGCTCGTCGCCCGCAAGCTCCTTGTCCGTGCAATAAGGCATCCGGTAAAGTTCAGCATAAAACTTTCTAGCGAGCGCATAGTCGCGGGTAGCGCATCCTTCGCGCACGCTGCTGGGATCCACGCGCGCCTGCGCTGCTGCCCCGGCCAGTGCAACCCAGACGCGATCTTGAAAGGCTGCGCGTTGCTCAGCGACTGGATCGAGTTGCGTATGACCCGCTAGCCATCCGCCGCCAAAGAACGCCCCACCAGCGACTCGCGTTGTGACCCGCGCGATCGCGATCCCAAGACGGCAGGCCACAACTGCGTGTCCGGCTTCATGATAGGCAACGGTTTTTGTGTCTAACATCCTGGCTTTGTCTTCGTCCGCCTGTAGGAGCCCCAGCGTGGCGTGACGATAGCACCCCGCCACCGAACGATCGAGGCGGTCTGCGCGAGCGCTCAGACCTTGTATGACGCCGATCTAGCGCGACCCCAAAGATATTTTTGACTCCCATGACATAGAAAAACTCATTTCAACCCTCCACCCATCTTTCTGCACACGCGCCCCGCTCGCCATAGTCAAGGCGGTGCTGAAAAAAATGGAAGCTGGACCTTAAGCTCTGTGGGCGCGGCTCTCTCCGCGAGGATGCGGAATCCCTGTGGAACTTGCGCCGGCACATACATCATCGCGAGGTGGCCTTCAAAGGCTGGACGCGTTCACGAAGCGGGCTCGGCTGGCGATTAGAGTACAGCAGGACTTGGGGTTGCAGGGCGGCGTGATTAGGTGGGCTCAGTGGCGGAGCCGACCGGATGAGCGGCGGCTCCGACACCGTGACTATGGACGAGACGCGGCTCAGGAACGAGCAACGGCGAGCATGGTACGCGGCGCGGCCGGAATTGTGCTATCTATCGGTCGGAGTCGCGGGGGAACGGTGGACGACGATGCTCAAGATAAAGCACACGTCTGCGAATGTACGTCTTTGTTCTGAGTGCGCCCATTAGATCGATCTCGCCCAGGGCGATCGGCCCCAGCGAGATACCGAGAGGGCGTACTTTGTCCGGCACAGAGCCGAGGAGCACGAGTTCTGGTTGGAAACGCTTGGCCTACTACGAATGAAAACGAATCGTTACCTATCGCCTAAAATGGATTTGCTTTTTCATCTAGCACCCAAGTTTGATCAATACCTGCGTCAATCAGTAACTACTATTCTACAGCCTTGGCAACAGGAGATTCGCGACTACGTAAGCACCGCGAAAAAGCCTACTAACTTTGCTCAAAGAAATCTCGTTGAGTGGGGCAAGCGCAAAGGACTCGTGAACTTAGATTGACGCTCTCCTGGCTCGCTGACAATGCGAAGAGGCGACCGCAGCCCTCGACCGCGAGAAGAGGGCGATGCGTCGAGCGCAGCGGCCGGGGCTGCTTCGTCGCTCAGTTACCAAGACAAGCTTCAGGCGACTTTCAATTCGTGGAAGGCGCCGCCGGCTTTGCCATCCAATTTCTCTCGGTCATCGCCATCGCTTTTTAGACGCTCGCCAGGGCACGGCTCATTCAACCACCGCTCAGTCACCTTGTCATCGAGCCGGTAAAAGCAGAACACCGAGGCATAGACAGCGTGACGAGCGCCCGATGAGAAAACAGTCACAATGTCTCGACCGCACCGTCCGCAGTGGTGCTGCACCACAGCGGCGCTGGATTCTATTTTGACATGCTGTTCCTTCCGTTCGTTCGTGCCACTGATGATCGCCCGAAAGTCCCGTCCAAGGTATTGACCATAAAATCGCTCTCCCCCCTATGAGCGGTTCTTGATCCCGTCGCTATTTAGATTTTTAGCAAAATAGCACTGGCTAAATAGCCCTCGCGAGAAGGCGTCCACCGGGTTGCAAAAATCTCCAGCGATGGTGACCAGACTTTTCGGAAGAAATTTAATGAGGGAACTGCTTTTCGCTTCCGGCCGTGCCGAATCCGGATCGGGCGGGCCTGGCGCACAGCTTCGGAGTGCCTCAGTGGCTCAGCGACGGGCGCCTAACCGATGCCACAGGCATGACGCGGGGGTTGGTTCCTCGCGCGGTTGCTTGGGGCGGGCTCGCTCGGTTGCTCTCGGCAGCTACCGCAGGCGCCGGCCAGCCCCGTAACCCTCGCAGGTAATCGGGTTCTGTTCGATGTCAACGACCATCAGAAAAACGATACAAATCCAGAGATTCGAGCGTTCTAGTTGTCGGCACTCTCAGATAGCCCGATAGGTCCGCTTTGCGTCCGGTCGAGGAGCTGATGCATAGGATATTGCATCGCCTCTAGCTCCTTTGCGGACTTCAACTCTGACCAGTCTTCGCTGTCAACGTTCCCTTTCGCAGCGCGCGCTCTTTCATAATCGCGAAGAAAACCGGAACGAGGATCAGCACGTGAATCGTGGAAGTGATCATGCCGCCGACAATTGGCGCCGCGATCGGCTTCATCACATCGGAGCTGATACCGCTCTCCCACAGAATCGGAGCGAGGCTGAGCATTACTACCGCTACCGTCATCAATTTGGGCCGCAGCCGCTGAACAGCGCCCTCTATCGTGGCCTGTTCGATGTCTTCGTGATTGATGTTTCCCCGAGCAATATGACGGTCGAGCGCTTCGTGCAGATAAATGACCATCACGACTCCCGTTTCGACCGCGATCCCGAACAGCGCGATGTACCCGATCCATGCTGCGACGCTGAAATTGAATCCCATCCAGTACTGAAGGAGCAGGCCCCCTGTCATTGCGTACAGCGTGGGCAGGATGAGGACAGTTGCTTCGACCGCGGAGTGGAAGAGCATATAGAGAAGGATGAAAATCACGCCGAACACAATTGGGAGAATGTATGAGAGCCGTTTGCGGGCTCGCAGCTGAAATTCATACTCGCCCGACCACTTCAAGGTGTATCCGCTAGGCAAGCGCAGCTTCTGATCGAGAACACGCTGAGCCCTGTCGACGTACGATCCGTAGTCGCTGGTAGAGAGATCAATGTAAACGTAGCCGGTGAGTCGCGCGTCCTCGTCGCGAATCATCGAAGGACCAGGACTCAACTCGACCTTGGCAACCTCGCCTAGCGGAATCTGAGCGCCGCTTGGCGTCATCAGGAGGACGCTTCTCAGCGCATCGAGATCATTGCGATAGTCCTGCAAATAACGAACGTTGATCGGATAGCGCTCGCGCCCTTGAATCGTGGTGGCGATGTTTTCACCGCCTATGCCGGACGTGATCGCTAGTTGGACGTCATCCACGGTCAGGCCGTAACGAGCCGCAACGTCCCGATCGACGGTGATGTTTACATAGAATCCCTGCGAAACTCGTTCGGCAAAGACCGCACGAGTTCCCTCGACCGGCGTGAGCAGCTCCTCGATGTGCGCGCCGATGCGTTGAATCTCGGCGAGGTTCGGGCCTTGGACCTTAATCCCAACCGGCGTCTTGATGCCCGTTAGTTCCATGTCGAGCCGGTTTTCTACCGGCATGGTCCAGGAGTTCGAGAGGCCCGGAAAATGGAGCTTACCGTCCATGTCTGCGACGAGGCTTTCGTAAGTCACTCCCTTGGGCCACAGCTCACGCGGCTTGAGCATGATGGTCGTGTCGTACATGTCCAGCGGCGCGTTGTCGGTCGCACTGTTGGAGCGCCCGATCGTCCCGAACACGCTCTCCACCTCCGGATAACTCCGAATGATTTGGTCCTGCTTCTGCAGCAGATCCGCGGCTAAAGTGATGGAGATTCCCGGGAGGGCAGTCGGCATGAAAAGCGCCGAGCCCTCGAACAGCGGAGGCATGAATTGGCTGCCGATGTGGAACACGAGAGGAAGAGTTAGCGCGAGAAACACGACATTGGCCCCGATCGTCAGCCAGCGGTGGCGCAAGCACCACCTGAGGATCGGGAGATATAACGCCTGGAAAAAACGCGATATCGGATTCTCATCTTCGGGCCGCAAGCGCCGTCCACGAATCAGGAGAATCATAAGCACGGGAACGATCGTAATTGCGAGAATTGACGAGAATGTCATGGCCAATGTCTTAGTATCGGCCAGCGGGCGGAACATTCGGCCCTCCTGTGCCTCAAGCAGAAAAACCGGTAGGAAAGAGACCACTATAATGATCAGCGAGAAGAAAAGCGGACGACCCACCTGTTTCGCCGCAAGGAGAAGAATCTGCTGACGCTCCGCTTCGGACACAGAACGGCCGTTTTGGCCGGCTTCATGTTGCCGCTCAGACAAATGTCGATAACCGTTCTCGACCATTACGATCGAAGCATCGACCAGGACCCCGATCGCGAGAGCGAGTCCGCCCAATGACATGATGTTAGAGCTGACCCGGAAGTAATACATCGGGATGAACGTGGCGAGAAGCGCGAGCGGAAGGGTCAGAATAGGGATCAATGCGGACCGGAAGTGGAACAGGAATACAACAATCACGAGACTGACGATGATCGCCTCTTCAGTCAGATCCCGCTTGAGAGTGTTGATTGAATCGTTGATCAGACCCGACCGATCGTAGCCCGAGACGATCTCTACGCCTTTCGGAAGGGTCTTATTGATCTCTGCGATCTTCTTCTTGATGCCATCTATGACGTTGAGTGCGTTCTGCTCGTACCGCATCACGACAATGCCGGCGACGGTCTCACCCTCGCCATTCCACTCCGCAACTCCCTCGCGCAGATCCGGCCCATAGCTGACCACTCCGAGATCTCTCACTAGAACTGGAGTGCCGTTGTCAGTGGCAACCGAAATCTTCTCAAGATCTTCCAGTGAATTGACATAGCCATAGCCACGCACCAGGAAATCGGCGCCGGTCATTTCGATCACCCGGCCACCCACCTCGTTGTTGCTCGCGCGGATTTTGTCGATCACGGTCTGAAGCGGAATCTTCAGGGCCAGAAGTCGCTTAGGATCGAGCTTGACCTGATACTGGCGTACGAAGCCTCCGAGAGTTGCCACCTCGGCGACGCCGGGGACTGTCTCCAATGCGTAGCGCACTTGCCAATCTTGCAGGCTGCGCAAATCGGCGAGACTCAGGTTGTGGCTCCGATCGACAAGCAGATACTCGTAGACCCATCCTGCTCCTGTCGCATCCGGCCCGATTACGGGATGTACGCCCGCAGGAAGCTGCCCTTCGAGCTGCTGCATGTATTCGAGCACGCGGCTCCGCGCCCAATAGAGATCGGTGCCGTCTTCGAACACGACGTACACGTAGGAATCGTTGAACATCGTCTGCGCACGGATCGCCTTGACGTGTGGCGCAGCGAGCATCGTTGTGACAATCGGGTACGTGACCTGATCCTCGATCACATTGGGCGGCTGTCCCATCCATTCGGTGTGGACGATGACCTGGACGTCGGAAATGTCGGGAAGGGCGTCGAGCGGGATAAGGTCCAGCGACCAGATCCCACCGAGCACCAGCCCGGCGACTGCGATGAAAACGAGAAAACGATTAGCATTGCACCAGTCTATGATTCGTTCGATCATTGTCCTTCCTCACATCGCCATCGGGCCGGACACGGAGACGTTGAATTGCTTGGTCGCGATAGTTTGACCGCCTCTGGTCGCACTGATGCTCACTTGCCAGGTGCCGCCGCTCTGAAGATCGATTTTTCCCGAATAGGTTCCGTTACCTTGGTCGGTCAGGTTCGCCTGCGCCTTTACGGCTGCCATACCCATCGCCGGCATGGCAGCCATGTAAAACGTGACAGAGACCTGCGCGCCAGCAATTGCCTTACCGGTCGGATCTTTGAGAGTCGCAATCAATTTGTTCGTGCCTCGCGCAGGCGGATTCGGATCTGTCGTCAAGTCGACGCTAACCGCAGGTCCTTGGGTCTGCGGTTGGCCGGCCGCGTCGCTAACTCCGGGAGGCGGAGGGGCGAAGGTTCCCGCGGCGGCCTGCAGTTGGCTTTCAGAGTCAATAAGAAAATTCGCCGAGCTTACTATTCGATCACCTGCGCGCAGTCCTTTCAGAACTTGAAAGCTACGCTCCAGATGGGGACCGAGTTCGACCTCGGTCGGCGTGAGGTAGCCATCGCCACGATCGATAAAGACCGTATTGTGTTCGCCGGTCCTGAAAACTCCACTGTCTGGAATCACCAGTCCGCGTCCAAGGCGAGGTTCGATGGACACTCCAACGTACATGCCGATTTTGAGAAGGCCCTGCGGATTCGCGAAACTGCATCTGACCTTGGCGGTACGCGTCATCGCGTCCAACGCCTCCCAGATGAAGTCAATCCGACCTTCAAATTTCCGTCCGGGATAGGCGTCGACGGTCACAGATACGGGATCGCCAATTTTGACTAAGCCGATCTGGTTCTGAAAAATCGCAGCGTAGACCCAGATATTCGACAGCGTAGTGATCGAATAGAGCTTCGTGTCCGGCTGCACGTACATATTGGGGAGAGCGTTACGCTCCACGACGTAGCCGGTCATCGGAGAGTCTATTTCAACCGCGTTTCGGGTCGTGCCTTGCCGTTCCAGGCGCTTGATCTCACGCTCCGGAACACCAAATAGCTTCAGCCGATCGCGCGCACCTGAAATCAGCTGATCGGCGCCTTCAGCGACTCCCTGAACCGAACTCTTTCCCAGTTGGCGCTGCGATTGCAGAGCAATTAGAAATTCGTTCTCCGTGCTCACCAAGTCGGGACTGTAGATCGCGAAGAGTGGTTGACCCCGCTTCACGAATTGATATGTTTGGTTCACGAACACCTGCCGAATCCATCCGCTGAACCGTGTTTGGACGTAGCCTTCGAGCTGTTCGTCCGGTTCCACCAACCCCGTAGTTTCGACTTTGCCAGCCAGATCCTTTTCTTCGACGGTTGCGATCTGAAGGCCGATGAGTTGTCGGTGCTCGGGCGAGATCTGCACTGGCGCAAATCTCGGCCCGCTCTCGTCGGCCACAGCAGTCGGCGTTGTCGGCGCAAATACCAAGATCACCATAACGATCGCGACGAGCATCCGATGGCACATGCTGCCCAGAGACCTGCTGCCGCACTCCCCGAATTTAGTAATCTTCATGATTGCTCCCCGATGATCTCTCTGATCTTAGCCACCGCGATCTCGTGGTCGGCCAGTGTGCGGTAGTACTCCTGCTTCACCCGAAGCACGTCCGTAACGGCGCTGAGTAGAGTTTGGAAATCGACTTTATTAACCCGATACGCCGCCAACGCGGAAGACCGCGTCGCTTCGGCCTGCGGGACCAAACCCTCACTGTATAGCTTCAGAACGCGTTGAGTTGTCCGCAGTGCGATCGCCCGGTTCTGCAAATCGGCCATCACCGACAATCGTTTCGAAGATGCGTCGGCTCGCGCCGATTCACTTTCGAGCGCCGACTGCTCGACCGCGGGCGTCTGCTTCCGCCAGAAGTAGAGCGGCACTTTCGCGCCAAGCGTTAGCATGTAGTAGTCCTTGAACTTTACACCGGTCTTTTCGTACGAGTACCCGACCGTGAAGTCGGGGATGTAATCGCGCTTGGCCAATGCGAGCGCTGTCTGGCTCGCCTCTTCCATCGCTTCAGCTTGCTTCAACGTTGGCGATTTACTCAGGCCGAGTTGCCGCAGCCGGCGATCGTCGAGAGAGAATTCCGTCGGCGTAAGATTGGCGATCGCGATCGCGGGCGAATCCTGCTCGCGCCCGATAATGGCCTTCAGAGTCGCTTGGCTCTGGTCCACCGATTGATGGTGCATTTCTATCTCGTCGAGAAACTGCGTCAGCGTGATTTGTGCTTTCAGCACATCCTGCTGCTGAACCATTCCAACGTGGTACTGTGCTTCGACATTCCGCTCGATCGATTGAAGATCGCCCTGAGTCTCAAGCAGCACGGCCAACGTCTTTTTCAGATAGAACAGGTTGAAATAAGTCTCTCGCACCTGCTCTACGACCTGACGCTGCTGCACCTCGAAAGCGTGTTGAGCCGCCTCCGCTTCCTGGCGAGCCTGCTCCGCTCTAAGGCGCAGCTTGCCCGGCCCCGGAATGTCCTGCGACACACCGAAGCCGGTGTAGTAGAAGTCGCTAGTTTCATAGCCGGAGAAGGGCTGCGGACTTCCCACTGTAAAATGCTGAAGGCCAATTTGTGGATCGGGCAGGGTCGAGACTTGTCTCGGAACCTTTGTCAGCGCCTCCCAATGCTTTCGCGCAGAGACGAGCATCGGACTCCGTTGCAAAGCCTCGTTGGTCAGATCTTGAAGCGAGGCGATTTGCGGGTCGCCGGTGGTCTCCCTCGCTTGGTCTGAAGGAGTGTCAGCGGCATGACTGGTACCCGCGTTTTGGCATTTCGCCTCAGACGCGTAAGTAATAATGGCGGCACCAACGATGAAGACGAGAACTATCGTCTTCATCAGAAGGCGATCTGTGAATGTTGAAGGTCTTTCGGTCATATCTCACCACCCACCGTTAACTCGCATACCAAAGGCCGAAGTCTGCTCTCAACGCGACGCGCCGAGATTATCGGCCACGCCGCATTCGGACGCGGACCGTCCCAGCCATCGCAGTCTCTAGTGCCTGGCGATTAACTTCGGTTCAGAGCTGTAGCGAACAGAGCAGGCGTAGCGGTGGAGGGCGTGTGGGCAACAGGAAAGCCGGTTTATAGCAGGGCCTCTCCATAAGCGCCGAGTAGGACGACACGACCTGGAGTTGACCAAGGGCGGCCAGCCTGAAGTCGTTTTCAGCCGAGCTCGCGAAGGCGCGAGGCGGCGCTGGCACGACCGAGCAGCAATTCGATTCTGTTTGGTGTGTCGGCTCAGACGCGGGACAATTCTTTTTGCAAGATGCCGGACAATTCTTATTGCAGCCTGACGTCGGCATGCTGCAGCTAAACGAGGGCCGGGTTCTCCCCAACTGCGGAGAAAACGCCATAGCGATTACGACGGCGATAGCGAAGAGCGTTCGAAAAGGGCCGTTCACGGCCTTTCCCTTCATGGCCAAGCGAGCATGCGCTGTTGAGCATCTTTCTCTCAAGAGCGATCTGGACCCGGCGCCGCCTCGTTGAGCTGATTCCTGCCTCTTTCCGCAGCAGATGCCAAACAGACAAGCAGCGACCAAGTAAATCGATCAGGTTTTAACACGTCAGTACTCGGCTCTTTCCTTGCAGCACTAGTTGGGCCATGCGCATAAGAACGACAGTCTTGTTCGCGGCGGTTTTGGCGGCTGGCTCCGTCGCGAGCCTCCCGCGCTTATGCGCGGAAGGCCCGGATGGCAGCGTGGCGGCGGAGTCTCGCGATGGTTCGAGCTGCACTGATCGGTACAACGCGCTGCTTGGGCAAGCCAAGGCGTCGCTCGTCAAAGGCGATCGGGGCGCAGCTATCAATTCGCTGATTGCGGCCAAAAACCAGCTGCGCACCTGCCAGGAATTGGAAGAGCGAAACTCCACCCCCGCAGTCGCTGTCGCGCTGAACTCCACGTTATTGGCCCGCATCGAGTAGGCGGCCCGCTTCTACCAAAGACGTACGGGTTCGAAAGCCTGGTCTATTTCCGAGGGATCGACCTTCTGCCCGCTCTTGAGCCGCCCAATCAAATCGTTGATTTGTTCGCTCTTCTTCAGAAAGACGGGATTCGTACCATTCTTGGTGCCACCGTGTCTGCCCTCCTGGGCAGCTTCCTGAGATGCTTCCTGCAGCCTGGCGATCAGTTCGGGATTGACCTGAGTCTGAGCCGTATTCGCTTGAGCTTCCGGAGCAGTTCGTTCCATACCGACAGGACCGGCCCACGCCGGAATTGCGAACGTGGTGGCGAGCACTGCCGCCGCTGAAATCGTTGAAAGCGTCTTCATCGTCCTTACCTCTGTTTTGTGGCTCGAAGCGACCGCCAAAAATAGGCGTTACATCGAGCTGGTTTTCTTGGGCTCAGCGCACCAGGCGCTTGCTCCTCTCGAATTAAATCGTCTGGGTAAACCGATCGGCTACAGAGGCAGGATCAAATCTGACGTGAGCAGAACAGATCGAGCCGCATCCGCTGGGGAGGCGGAGCGGGCGAACGATACGTGACCAAGGAGAGCTCAGATATTTTGTAAAACGCAAGAGGCGCAAGGTGACCAATCATGTACACGAGCGCTTGCCGAGGCGCATTCCCTATTGCCGGCTTCGCTTTATCGGAGCTTGCGGAAATCCGGCAGCAGTTCGCGGGCATTTGCGAAGAACGCGTGGGACATTTGCTCTGGCAGCATTGCATGCTATCCATCGCCGCCGCATTTCCGAACCCGCATGCCGGGCCAAGCTGGACAACCAGCACGGCTAGCAGCAGGATTGTAACCGCTCTCCGCACAATTGATATTCTGAACCTGTTCCCGGGTTACGGCAAGTAGCGCTACGAAGAGGGTCGCGATAAGAAAAAGAGAAGTGTATGGGATTTACAACGCGGACCGCGCAGGGGCGACTTACCCGCAAACAGCGACGCTTTTCTTCACCGCCGCGTCCAACAATTTCGAGCTCGCGATCGCGGTTGCCGTTGCTACTTTCGGCATCGACAGTGGCGCAGCCTTCGCAGCGGTCATCGGACCGCTCATTGAGGTGCCGGTGATGATTGGCCTGGTCGACGTCGCTCGCGCGGCGAAACGTAGGTATTTCCCGACATCGCCGGCCACAATCGAGGCCATCGAATGCTGCGTGGCGAGGGCGGCTTCGGACAACTTAAAGGCGTCGAAAGCGCGTTGATACCGCGATATCAGCTCGCGTACGCGCGGGTCCTGAAGGCCAGCCCAGCGTCATTCAGGAGTAGTCGTGTTAGCGTCGATTATTTTACCAACGGCCGGCCTGATTCACGTGGCAAAGCTGTTTGCGGTGGACCTGAATCTAATTGGTAAACCGGAGTGAACATCGCAGGGTTTCAGATTCCCTCCGATTCGCGCACGTTTCTCACGATCCTAGCGATCCACGCTCCGGTCGGAATGGTTGCTGTAGTGACTGGCGTAGCCGCAATGCTCAGCGACAAGCGTCGCGGCGTCCATACCAGGTTCGGCTCGATCTATTTCTGGAGCTTGAGCGTGCTCTTCATCACCTCGACCGGGCTTGCGGCAATGAGATGGCGAGAAGACTATTATTTGTTCTTTGTCGGTGCGCTTTCTTTCGGCGTGGCGGTGACGGGTCGCACGGCCCGGCGGCAAAGATGGAAAATGTCAATCGACCTGCACATCGTGGGGATGGGCGTCTCATATATCGCGATGCTCACTGCTTTTTACGTTGATAATGGCGAGAGCCTGCCTATCTGGAGAGACCTGCCGCCTATAACCTACTGGCTGCTGCCGAGCGCCGTTGGCGTCCCGCTGATCATTTGGGCGCTGGCTCGCTACCAAAATGTCATTGCTTACGCAGGCACTCTACCCGCGAGCGGTTTGGTCACGCAGACCAAAACAGACTCCAGCCGGCGACGACCGGGCACTCCGGTCAGGAGCGAGGACCCGTGAAATCGATCGAAGACATCACTCTGGCTGACGTTACTTCGCTCTACGCCGGTGCGCAAACTGAGTTCTTGCACCTTCTATATGGTCAGCAAATTCACATTGGCGGCATGAAGGCCTCGCTCGATCTGGCCGAGCGCGCGAGGATCAGCGCCGGGCTAAGTGGAGTAGATCTTTGCTGCTGCAACGGTGCTGGAATGCGCTTCCTCGTACGTTTTCAAAATGTCGCCTCGATGGTCGGCGTCGACGCAACCGAAAGTGTTGTCGAGCGTGGCCGGCGCCTATGTCGCGAGGAAGAACTCGACGACCGCATCCGGTTCGTGCTCGCCGATGCTTGCCAAAGCGGCATGCCTACATCAAGCGCCGATTTCGTGTGGGGCGAGGATGCCTGGTGCTACGTGGTAGAGAAACCGAGACTGATCGCCGAGGCGGCGCGGCTCGTTCGACCTGGCGGCGTGATAGCCTTCACCGACTGGGTCGAGGGACCTGAGGAAATGAGCGAGGCGGAGGCTCAGCGCCTCCTCGGCATGATGAATTTCCCCAATGTTGAGGACATTGCGGGCTACACCCGTCTACTCAGGGAAAACGGCTGCGAAGTGCATGCAGCCGAAGACACCGGCCGCTTTCCTTCTTATGTCGATCTGTATCTAAACATGATCGAGATGCAGCTTACCTATGACGTTCTAAAGACCGTCGCTTTTCGTAGCGAATTGCTGCAGACCATAACCGATTCATTCTGATTCCTGGGTGAACTGTCACGCGCGGGCAAGATCGTGCAAGCGCGATTCATTGCGCGCCGCCTCTAAAGGATGAGCTTCTCGCTTCTAAAAGTGTCATCCATCGAAACATCGGTCCCTTTGCGCCTGGTAACAGAAAGGCACCATCGCCATGCGATTTGCGCGTTACGTTGCTCGAGGTCTGCAAACGATCATCAGGAGGCAGTTTCATGAAGATGGAGGCATGGGGCTGAGTTGCCTCTTGGTAGTCGTCTTCTTGCTGCTAGGAATCTCGGCGTTTGTAAAGTATCTGCGCGCGCAAGTTCTCTTGCGAAATCCCTTGCCGCGGCGACTCGGTCTTGAGCTGTTGAAGCCGATGCGCGAGCACCACGAGCGCGGAGCCTTCGAGCGCTGCACTTCTCCGCGCGACGCGGTCTGGCTCGCGGCCGAGGGCTTGTGGCTGCTGGAACTCTTGCGCGTCTCTCTTGAACCCCAAGCAGCGCCGCCAGATAGCGAGCTTTCTGAAGTAACAGGCCGGAGACACATGCTCCAATGAACGAACGCACCGCAGGAGTAATAAAGACCCGGATCGGCTATTCGGCGAGTAACGGACCTGATGACGCGAGGCGATGTTTTTTATGCCGCGCGATTATCTGGCCGGGGGATGGTAGGACACGCTTATCACGACCAGATCGGTCCGATTTCCGCTAACGAGCCGGATGCTGTCCCGATTTTATAGCGGACGAAACGTATGGGCTTTTACAACCGATTCATCCTGCCGCATGTTATCGAACTGGCGATGCGCCAGAAGAACTTCGCACCATTCAGGGAAAGAGTGGTCGGGGCGGCGCGCGGCCGCGTGCTCGAGATCGGGATTGGGTCCGGTCTCAACCTCGCGTCCTACCACTCGGGCGTGGAAAAGGTTTATGGAGTCGACCCTTCGACCGAGCTTCTGGCGAAAGCCAGCAATCGTCTCAATTCCGCACGAATCCCGGTGAAGTTGGTTGAAGGTTCAGCCGAGAAATTGCCGTTCGAGGATCGCAGCTTCGATACGGTGGTCATGACTTTCACCTTGTGCTCCATACCAGACGCGGCCCTCGCCGTACTAGAGATGCGACGAGTGCTGAGACCCGAAGGTAAACTGCTTTTTGTCGAGCACGGACAGGCTCCGGATCCCGCCGTAGTTCGCTGGCAAGATTGGCTAACTCCAGCGTGGAAACGGCTCGGCGGCGGTTGCCATCTTAACCGAAAGATTGACGACCTGATCAAAGTGGGCGGATTTCGGATCGAGCAGCTCAGCACCGACTGCTTGAAATCCGCGCTCCGACCCTTTTCATTTATTTACGAGGGCAGCGCACGCCCAGTCTGAAGCCACCGCGCGGCTTTCTGAGAGTGTTCCACTTGCGGTGAAACGCAGCATTTGTGGAACAACGGCTGCGAAGCTAAGACCGGCCACTACCTTATGATAAGGCATAAGCCGTCCGACCGGTCGCTGCGATCTATTAGCCGTGTAACCGCATTCTCAAACATGCAGCCGAAGTGTGGCACGCCGCGTCGAATCTGTCTGGTGAGGTGCTCGATGTCGGATGCGGACTGGGCGGAGGTTCGCTGTTTTGGGCGCAGGAATTTGGCGCGCACGTCATCCGCGATGACCTGTGTTCCAGCTCATGCAAAGTTCGTTGAACTATTCGCCGACAACGTGAGTATGGGATCAAGAGTCAGGCCGCTGGTCCGTGATGTTGGAACTACAAGGCCGCAATTGCTTTGACGCCGCGGTCGCGGTGGATAGCTCTTGCAATTTACCGCTGCGAGAGTGGTTCCCGCAGATCTTTACGCTTTTGCGTCCCGGGGGGCGGGTCTTCATTAAGGCGCGAAATACGCGCCAGGTGCATGCGCGTCACTAAACAACGCGAGGCTAGCCTTGAGAGCCGGCACGGATTGTGCGCAACTGCGCGGGAAACTGTTAAATCGGCCTTTAAATGGCAAAATCCTTAAAGGTTTCGCTAGATTAGCCCTGGCCAAAGCGATGGAATACCTGCCGAAGGTTGCGAAGGTGGTCTGGCAATGTTGATGGCGAACCAGTCAGAACCAGCTCTTCCGAACCTGTGAATTTCCAAGGCCCTTAGAGGCCGGCAAAACGGTAAGGCGATGAAGACGCGCGGAAATCCATCAGGGCCCGGGGCAGTCACAACGCCCCATTTACACAGGCCGGATATACGGATGCAACCGGTATCATGTCATCACGCTTAAGACCCCTTTGCTCAGGGGCTGGGTCCATATACGGAAATCCCGGTTTAAGTCATGCACTGAGCGAGCGGAGCATCTCGCGTTCATCCGGAGGGGGCTCAATGTCCGGGGAAGATCAATCACCGCGCAATCATGCGCGGCGCAATCGGATGATTGTAGTTGCTGCCAGCGTAGTCACGGTCATGGCGATCGTGCTCGGCTTCGGCTCGGAATTTCTGGGGATGCCCTGGCATTGGATGAGGCCGGCCGCCGAGCTGTTGCTGCTGGCTGAGCTGGTCGGGTTGGTCGTACTCGAACGCCATCAGCTCTTCGAACCGGCGCATGAAGGCGTCAGCGAATTGCAAACGCGCATGGCGGATTTGCAGATGACTATGGGATCTATCACGGAGCACTTGGGCGCGTCGGGTCAGGTTAAGGTCTGTGCAAGCACGCCCGAAGTGTTTCGGGCGCTGACTCGTATTACGCGCGAAGCGCTAGCACGCGATTACCAAGGACCGCAGATTCTTCGTATAGCGTCGCTCTCCGGTATCGTGTTCGCGGAGGACAACCGAGAGGCCGCCACAGAATTTCGGGATTATTTTAGTGTAGCTTCAGCTTACCTTCTGGCAGGCGACAGCCCGCCGGATTCGAAGGCCCGCCGTTGGTCGTTGCGCATGGTCTTAACATTTGCGACCACCGAAGGCCTCGACCGCACGATGCAGAATTTTGCTCCCGGCATTGAGCGGAACCCCGTAAATGTCGAGATCAAGATGTTCACACGCTCAAAGGTTGAGTCGGGGCTTTCGCCGCAGACGATTACGGACCGCGAGGTAATGCTTGCATTCGATGACGCGAACGCTGCTCTTCGCTGGGGCGTGCTATTTGAGGGGCGTCAGTACGCCCCGCTGTTCGCGCGCTGGTTCGACGATTTGTGGGCGAGCATCCCGGATGCCTACCTCGTGTACTCGCGCAGCGGGCTCAACCAGAAGGCAATCAATCTGGTCAGGAAGGAACTTGAAGCTGCCGAGTCGCGCGCCCATGCGAGCGCTTGAGTCTCCATCCCAACTTGCGTCTAAAGTCTGAAGAGTCATACGCCTCGACGCGCCGGATCGGATTCGAGACCGGCAGCAAGGAATCAGCGATGGATTTCAACTATAGCGATTGATACAGCTTCCTACATCTCGATTGACCTTAACGTTAAGCGCCGTCTGGCAGCATTGCATGCTATCCATCGCTGCTGAGTTGCCGAACCCACATGCCGGGCCAAGCTGGACAAATAGCACCCCCAGCAACAGCATTGTCAGTGCCTTTCGCACAACTGTTCCTTTCCGGGTTCCGGCAAGTAGCGCTACGAAGAGGGTCGCGATAAGAAAAAGAGAAGTGCATGGGATTTACAACGCACACCGCGCTGACTACGAGTTCAGGCCCGCTCGGTTCACCTTAAGAAACAGCGCGCAAGTGCTCGGTTCTTGGCTAATTGTCGCTCGACGCTGGTTTCCGACTCACCAGTGCATACGCCGCCGGAAGCACGAGAAGAGTTAATGCTGTCGCCGTTAGCAAGCCGCCGATCACCACGGTAGCGAGTGGTCGCTGCACTTCGCTGCCCGCCGAAGTCGAGAGCGCCATCGGAATGAACCCGAGCGATGCTACAAGCGCGGTCATCAGCACTGGCCGCAGACGAATCTGGGCCGCTTCCCGAATTGCTTCCATCGGCGACGCTCCCTGCCTTTCTCGCTGGCGGCAGAACGATAGCAAGACCAAGCCGTTCAGAACTGCGACGCCGAACAGCGCGACGAATCCCACCCCCGCCGAAATGCTGAATGGGATCGATCTCAGCCAAAGAGCATAAACGCCGCCTACGATCGCAAAAGGTACATTGAGAAAGATCAGCAGTGCTGGTTTCATCTCGCCGAACGCAGTCCACAGCATGAACAAGATCAACGCCAGCGCAACCGGCACCACCACCATGAGCCGCCGCCGAGCGGTAGTGAAGTGCTCGAATTCGCCGCCCCATTCTATTCGGTACGCTTGCGGCACGCTGATCGATTTCGCGATCTCAGCCTGAGCATCGCGCACAGTTGACACCAGATCGCGTCCTCGTACGTTGAACTCGACCAGCCGCCGGCGCGACAGGTCGCTGCGATTGATTAGCGCTGGCCCGCTGAAGATTGTGACACTCGCAACATCCCCCAGCGGAACCATCTGGCGGGTGCTCGATTTGAGCGGCAGTGCCTTGATCGCACCCAGGTCTTTTTCAAATCCGGGAGCGATTTTTACGGTCAGATCAAAACGCCGATCTCCTTCAAATACGACCCCTACGGTACGACCGACGGCCATGGTCTCTGTCAGCGTATTGACATCATCAACGGTCAGCCCGTATCGGGCGAGCTTCACGCGGTCGGGGCTTATTCGGAGATAAGACAGTCCGGATCCCTGCTCAACCCGCACATCTTCTACTCCCCTGACGCGGCGCACCACTTCACCTGCTTGCTCAGCCACTCGTTGCAACTTGTCAAGGTCGGCACCGTAGATCTCGATTGCGACGTCCGAGCGGGCGCCCGCAATCAATTCGTTGGTGCGCATCTGTATAGGCTGCGATACTGCAATTGAAGCCTCCGGGACCTCGCGCTCTACCGTCGCATCCACGTCGCTCGTCAGCTTCGCCTTCGTTAAGCCTCGTCTCCACTGCACGCGCGGCTTTAACTCGACATACGTGTCGGTCTGCTCAAGCCCCATCGGATCTGTCGCAATCTCCGCTGCGCCCGTGCGACTAACGATCCGACCGACTTCCGGAATTGACGCGAGTGCTCTCTGGATGCGGCCATCCATAGCCACTGATTCAGTCAACGACACTCCGGCAAGACGCCGCACTTCAAGAAGCAGATCGCCTTCGTCGAGTTGCGGGATGAATTCTGCGCCTAGGCGCGAAAACACAAGCACCGCGGATACAAGGACTACCGTGCCGGTGCAGATTGTGGCACCCCGATGCGTCAGTACCCAGTCAAGCATGGGGAGGTAGCGCGCCTGGATCCTCTGCATCAGCCGAGTCTCGGTCGCGTCTCCCTTGGGAACCAGTGAGTAGCTCGCAAGGACCGGGACAATCGTGAGCGATGCGATGAACGCGCCCGCGAGCGCGAACAGCACCACCAAAGCCATCGGTTGGAACAATTTTCCCTCAATTCCTGAGAGAGTGAGAATTGGCACGTAGACGATCGCGATAATTGCTTGTCCGAAGACGCTCGCGCTTAGCACTTCGACAGTCGCATCGTGGACAGCATCGCCGCGTTCTCGTTCAGTCAGTGTCTCACCCTTGCCCCTTCGCCCCTCGTTCATTCGCCGGACTGAATTTTCGATGATGATTACTGCGCCGTCGACTATGAGGCCGAAATCGATCGCGCCCATGCTCATCAGATTCCCGGAGGTACCAGTGGTGTTCATCATGACAATCGCAAATAGCATCGCGAGAGGAATCGTGGACGCCACGATCAAGCCAGCGCGCAAGTCTCCCAGCAGAACAAGCAGCACCAACACAACCAGCACCGCCCCTTCTGACAGATTCTTCACCACCGTGTGAATCGTGCGATTAACCAACTCAGAGCGGTCGTAAAACGGTTCGATACGGACGCCTTTGGGCAGACTGGACTGCAGGACGGCTACTTTCTTCTTCACAGCCTCGGTCACAGTTCGCGAGTTCTGCCCCATCAGCATCATCGCCACTCCGACCACCACCTCACCGCGGCCGTCCATCGAGCTCTCACCACGACGCAATCGGGGGCCAAACCTTACTTCGCCAATGTTGGAGATCGTTATTGGAATAGCTTGCGGCGTAACTCCCACCACCACGTTGCGGAGATCCGACAGGCTACTTACCAGTCCGCTGGTCCCGATGACGTACTGCTCGCGGTTGCGCTCGATGTATCCGCCCCCGGCGTTAGCGTTGGTAAGTTCAAGCGCCTTGACCACCTCCTGGATCGAGAGTCCTGCCGCCTGTAGGCGCGTCGGATCGATGACCACTTGATACTGCCGATCCTCGCCACCCATGCTGTTGACCTCGGTGATGCCGGGAACCGTGCGAAGTTGTGGGGCTACGTACCAATCGAGGGTTTCCTCTAGCTGCATCAGTGAATAGCCGGGACCGCGAAGGACGAACTGGTAGATCTCGCCAAGCCCGGTCGAGATCGGCCCCATTTCCGGTTTTCCGTAATTCGAAGGGATCGCTTGCGCGGCCTCGCTCACACGCTCGCCGATGAGTTGGCGAGCGAGGTAGATGCTGGTCGAGTCGGTGAACACGACCGTAACTACAGAGATTCCATACTTCGATAGCGATCGGATTTCCGTCACGTTCGGGATGCCTGACATCGCTCGCTCGACCGGGACAGTGACGTACTGTTCCACTTCCAGCGGAGGCAGCGCGGGCGCAGCGGTGATGATCTGCACTTGGATATTGGTAAGGTCGGGAACCGCATCAACGGGAAGCCTGGTCGCCGAATCGACGCCGAAGAAACAAAAGATCACGAACGCGATCACAACCAGCGCGCGGTTATCGAGAGACCAGCGAACGACTGCTCCGAGGAGTTTCACGCTCTAGTCCTCCTCCTCGCCGAAACTGCTCTTGAGGACGACACTCTTCAGGGTAAAAACGCCTTCGTACACCACCGACTCGCCCACACGGAGGCCGGCCACGACCTGAGCTTTTCCCGAGGCGGTCCTGCCAACCGTTATCGGGTGGACGGCGAAATCACCATCGGGCTCGCGCACGAAAACTACGTCATGGCCAGCTATCTGAGTGATCGACGAAAGAGGGACCGTCAGACGCGGTTGCTCGTTTAGAGGAATCGGAACCGATACTCGTGCGATTCCGAAGAGGCCTACCTTGAGCGTCGATCCCTGTCCTTGAATCAGAATGCGCGCTATTACGGTGCGCGCCTCTGGATCGAGCTGGCGTCCAACTGTGTCAACTCTTCCTTGTAGAGTTTGCCGTGGATAGGCATTCAGGCGAACCTCCGCGGCCTCGCCCGACTGTATCAGCGCTAAGTCCTTCTCGAACAGGCGTGCCATGAAGTATGCGCGATTGAGGTCCGCCAGCACGCCGATTACGGAATCGGGCCCCACCGCCTGGCCGACTACGGCGTCACGCTTCAGGACGAATCCGGTGATCGGAGCCTTGAGTTCGAGTCTCGCTGCATGGTCTGTGAACTGAAACGCCGCCTGCCCATACGAGCTAAGGCTCTGGCGGGCCGCAGATGCTTCCGCCTCGGCAGCCTTCGCCTCTGCCTCAGCGGTTGCGACCTCCTGGGCTGAAGCCAATCGCTTGTTACCAAGATCCGCCACTCGGCGAGCGTTCTGTCGCGATGCGTTCGCTCGCGCTTGCGCCGCGGTCAACGTCGCACGCGCACGAGCCAGTTCCGCCGATTCAAACACCACCATTTGGGTTCCGGCGGTTATCCAATCGCCTTCTCGAAAACTAACCTCGACGATGCGGCCCTGGGCTCGGGCCACGACGCGGGCGAGACGATCCGGATCGGGCGCAATCTCTCCGCTCAGATCGACAGTTGCGGGAAGCTCCGCCTCCTTCGCGACGACAGTCTTTATTCCGGCATTGGAGAGCACTTGCGGCGTGAGCCGGACCACCGATGGAAGCTGTGGGTGCTCGGGTTCATCGCGATGATTCTCAACGGTAGAGCCGCGCGAGGTCTCCTCGCGAGACTGCGGCTCCGATCGTCCGCAGCCAAGCGCCACCACCGGCAACAAGATCAGCGAGAGTGTAATGCCCGCGCGGTTCACTGATTCATCCCCGGTGGTGGGTACCCGCCGATGCGCATTAGATTCACCCAGGCTAATGAATAGTTGAGGCGGGCATCGATGTCGGCCAGAAGAAGGTCGACCAAGCTACGCTGTGCCAGTACCGCTTCGCGAAGAGATAGTTGCCGCGATCCTATCGCATCTCGGATCCGATCTAGGTCTTCGCCCGCTCTTGTCGTCAGATCGGGCTGGAAAAGACCGAGCGCTTCAGATGAAGTCTCCCAATCTGCATACGCTCGCGTGGCTTCGACTCGAACACCGCGCTTGACGAGATCAACGTTGCTTCCCGCTTGCCGAATCCGCGCGATCGTCTCCTCTATGTCGCCCGTCCTGCTCTGACCAAAGGGCGCTGGTAACGGAACCGATACTGAGATGCCGCCGCCCCAAATCTTGTCCCTGAGTTCGTCTCGCTGTCGAAATACGGAGAACGTCGGATTGGGCACCCGTTCGCGTCGAATCAGTACAAGCTGAGCTTCGAGTACGCTCCGCTCGGCGTCTGCTGCGGCAATTTCACCACGCAGGAGAAGGGCTCGGTTCACGTATGTTGAAGCGCCTAAGAGCACTTCGGGCGGAGGTGTCAGAGATGATGGCAAAGCGCCGCCCATCTGGATTGGCGAATCGAAATCGCGTCCGAGCAGGAGATTGAAGATTGCTTGCGCGGAATAGAGCTTGCGCCTGACCTCATAGCGAATGAGACCAATCCGAATGCTTTCCGCCCGCGCTACGTCTGCATCGACCGGTGACAATAGGCCCTCCTTCGAGCGCTGCTCGGCCAGTTCGCTGAGTGTTTGCGCGATCTGGCCGAGACGTTCGGCCAGGCTTACCTCTTCACGAGCGGCCTGGACCTTGAAGAAAGCCGCAAGCGCATTGGTCGCGACCTCCAGCTCTGTCACCACCGTTCGGCGAGTTTGAGCCTCCAGTTCAGTGTCAGCCACTTTGACTCTCAATCCCCGCTGCCCCGCGACCTCGACTTCCTGCGACAGCTTCGCGGTCCAGTTAAATGCGGAGGCCCCGTGCGATTGGGCGATTTTGCGATCGCCACCGTCAAAGAAAATGTTAGGGTTATTCGGCAGCCACATGCCCGCCGATGTACGGCGCCCTCGCAGTGCATCAAACTCTCGCCGGGAAATCTGGACCTCCGGGCTCACCGCAAGGGCGCAAGCAACCACTCGCTTCGCGTCGAACGGTGGACTGCATGCGTCTTTCGCTGCTAGCGCGGGCGACGCGCGAACGAGAAATAAAACCAGCCCCACCAGGGCGGCGCTTCTGGATGCAATCATGTATCCGTCCTCGAATGCTGAAGCTCTGGAGTCTCAAACCCGTCTAAAACGGGTTGCGACGCAATCTCAGAATCAGCTTCGAGGCGGATGAAAAACGCTATCTGGAGGAGGGTTGCTTTCGAACTTGGCAACAACGGTAGTTATCGAAGCTACTGTGTTTTGCGGTGGCGACGGCATCGGAATAAGGACCGAAACCGTAACCGTTCGGCCCAAATGCATGCAGGCGCAGGTAGGACAAAACGGGAGACACCGATCTTGAGGACCAGTGCTATATGGGCTTGTACAGTCAGCCACTTCACCGCTCACCGCACTCGCGATTAAATGGGGGAGTCCCGACATTTGGAGCATCAACAGAAGGGCAAAGCACAACGCAAAACGGCGACCATATGGGCGCCGAAATGCATAGAGTTCGACGGAATTCTGTGTCCGCTCTGACCTCATCAGCTTGGCCTCAGACGAGCCCCACTGAAGAAGCAATTTTGGAAGGTCATTTAGGATCTGTCAACGACCCTCCAGCGCTGACGAGATCCGCGCAAGACGGTGGCGGCGCTGGATGTTTCAATCAATCACTTGGCCGGAACACCACGGACAAACGGTGTCCCTTCTGTCACACAGCCTAAGCCACCCTTCCGAACGCTCGCTGCGACCTCTTAATGGGCACCTGCGAGCACGGATCGACCACGCCGTCATTCTATCGTTTCGAGAGAAAGTCCCAAGGAAAGCAATAGGAAGCGGAGCACCGCACTGAAAAAATCTAGGTAGTTTCCAGCCGAGCTCGTGAGCCCCCAGGCATCCACGCGAGTCTTCGTGGGCACACCGAGTTTATTCCTATCCTTGACAAAAAAATGTGATCAACCTCGACGTATAGATAGCGGTGAGGCATTCACCGCTGTTAACAGACCGCTGATCGAATTACCGGCCGTCCGTTCTCGCGTCGAGACTGGGCGGCCGCTGAAGCACACGCCACCTATCAGTTGAATGGCCGGCGGACGCAGGGACGGCGGCCCGCCGACCGGCACAAGGGGATTTCTGCTTAGTCGTACCCGATCGCCCAGCTGTAAACTTCCATCACTCCCGAAGACCGCAGAAAAATACTCACGGTCCATCCGGTCATTTAGAATATGACGCCGGTTTCGATCAGGCCCCGAACCTGCGAGTTGTTATTGCCCTCCTTGCCGAACACAGCGCCGGGCGCGTAGCTATTCGCCTGCACGTATGAAACCTCACCTCGGAAGAAAAACTGTCTGTACTGGAAGGTCGGCGTCAGGGTCAGAGACCAGGCGTCGCTGCCGACTCCATACAGGAGGTTCGCGGCGCTGCCCTTGGGCGAATTCTCATTCCCAGTGGATCCAATATATTCGGCGCGTCCGGCCACTGAAATCATGTCGGTGATAGCGTAACTCGCGAGGATTGCTCCACCTATGGTCTGGGTTGATTTACGGACACCGATGTCCGGGTTAAACGGGATGTTGGTTTCCTGAAAATAGGGTGTGATGACAAAGGGCGCGGCATTGTATGTATAGATCGCGTTGTAGATCTGGCCGTTGTTGTTGAGCAGCGGCGTGGCGAAATTGTTGGATTTCGCAAAGCCCGCGTTACCGCCGCCGACCAGGCTCAAGGTATTTTGCGGATTTATCGTCCACGCCAAGGAGCCCCAAACCCAGGTGTAACTGTGGGAGTAGAAACCGTTGTTCCAGGTCACCGATGCGGCGAGCGGTCCGTGGCTATAGTTGAGCTGGATGCCACGATTGATCGCGTTCTCCTGATTCCACAGAAGCCCGCGCTCGATATTCATGTTTTCAAAAGTGAAAGTGTACTCGGCCCCAATGAGCGTTGGGAGATTACCGGCCATAATCGAGAAGCTGTCGGTTGGCGCAATCTTGAGAAAGGCAACCGGCAAGGGCCCATAGAGTCGGTTTACCGCTTTTGACAAGTTGACATAGGGAGTGCCGAGCGCAGGAATACTATAGCCTCCCACCTGCAGAAAGTACTGAATCACGCCGTCAGCCTTCTGGATGAAGGCCTCAGCGTTGCTGACGTCCAGCCGGTTGTAGAAGTCGCCAACCACCGCGTGGTTCTGAAATATGCCGATCCCACTTACGACGCCATTGACGTCGAAGTCGAAGAGATTGGCGATCGGGGCGGGCAACTCCAAAAGGAATGGCACATACTTCGGAAGATTGATTTCGTTGGGCGAGGCCATCACTAGCGGCCCCGCCATCGCCACCGTTGTGAGTGGCGGCACCGGAGTGGCCGCGGCGACAGGCGCCGCCGGAGAACCGCCAGCTGCTGGAGCGGGGGCTGCCGGAGCCGCGGTCGCCGGAGCGGTGCTCGGAGTTCCGGGCGCCGCTCCGCCGGAGCTATCGGCCCACGCGCTGTGGGCACAAGCGATCAGGAATGTCAGGAGCACTGCCCATACGAAGCTTCCGAAGGTCGAACGTCCTGCGCGATGTTCCATATCTAACTTTCTTCTCCGTTACGTAGCGTCTGGAAAGCGAGATTTAAGGTGCACTTAGGGCGCACGGTGTCAGGGCGGCTTACTCAAGTTCTATGCCGTCGCCGGCACGGCCCGGCATTCATGCTAGTCGTCAATGTTTTCGGTCGTTACGCCGCAATCTGCGGCTGGGATGCTGACCAGCGGGGCGGCATCTGCCGCTCCGCTGGTCAGCAATATGCAGTGCGATGCAATGCACGCGCAGAATAAGGCGAGCGACGGGATGAGCTCTCGCGCGTCCGGCGCCCGCCTGGTAGCTGCATTGCCGCACATTCCAAACCGGGGACCGAGGATGATAGCCTGCGCCATAGCGGCGAAATCGCCATTCCGCGCATCGAGCGAGTGATTCTCTCCCATTGCCCAACGTCATTCGCGCAGAAGGTGAAGAAGCCAGCCACTTGGGCGAATCGACAGTCCGCACGATGGCGATTAGAAGGCGAATGGGACCGGCGAACTCGCAGCTGAGAAGCAGGCGTGGCAGGAGCGGAAATTGACGTGATGGATCGGCGTAGAGGCGAGCCGGCAAAGTTTGCTCGCCGCTTCGATTTGATGGTTCATGCGTGGTCGGTTACTAACGGCCAACAGCAGGCATCGGCACGAATTAACCGCCAACAGATGAGAAAGTCGGACTTATGCGGCATGACTAGAAATCTAGAAGTTCTCCGCTACCGATGCGACGGGCGCATCGCCTCGCACGCGGGCAACTCGGCGTGTTAAGCGGACTAGTCCCGGAGATAGGGACCGGTTGGCGGCGACCCCTGGTGAAAACCGCACCCGATACCCTCAGCCGTTGATGTAGGTCGCCGGAACCGAGGGTCAGTGGCAGTCAAGAAGGCGACAAGACCGAACGCCCGAAAAATCTGCGTGATTCCAAACGCCCAAGGCGCGCTAATTGACGTATAGGCATCTCCTGCCAGAAGCTCGAGGCGGCGCTCCGCTACGGCTCGCACTTCAGGTGCCCCGCAGCGCGGACGGACTCGGCGGCGTGAGCGAAGGATCGCTAGCAGGGCCCCTTTGAAAACGGACGGGTTTCCAAGCGTGTCGACTGACCGGGGCCTATCATCTCAAAATTTTGAAATAGCGCGATACTATCCATCGACCCGCCTGCGTGAGCTGGTGAGCTACGCCATCGGTCTCGCACGACAAGACTTCGGCCTCGCTTCCGGTGATCGAGCTGCTGAAGAGCTATTTCGAGATCACCGACGAAGACGACGACAGTCACCGGTCTGAGAAGGTCGAGGCCCAAGCGCGTGCTCTCGACCCGGTGCTCGCGGAGACGCTGCCGTACACCCTGAGTCTGCTGGGTATTGCGGGCGCGACTCGCGATGATGGACGCTCAGATAAGACGCCGGCGCACGGTGGAGGCAGTGAAGCGCATCATCATCCGAGAGACCTGAAGCAACCGCTGGTTGTGATTTTCGAGAACCTGCACTGGATCGACGCGGAGACCCAGGAGTTTCTAGACCTTGTCAGAGCTACGCTGAGTCGGTTGTTGTTCAGCGATTCTTTGCTTTTTCTCATCGCGCGACCCCCTGCAGAAACACCCGAATTTGCAGGCGCTGGCCATCGCGGACGATAGTGAAATATACGATAGTGCTCGGCTGCAAATTGCGTAGGCGATCATCCACATCCATGATGTCGCGCACTCGCTCACCATCCATGGCAATGATCAGATCATAAAAGACGTGATGTACTGCTCCTTTCACGAGTATGATCTCTCGTCGCTCTCGCAAACCCCCCAATGCCGCCGGGCTGTTGGCAAGGATCTTGACGATCGAGACACCGTCAACCCATCTATGGTGTAATTTGCTCCTGCCATTACTGACGACGATACCGAGCAGACGCGACGCGGGAGTGTCAAGCGTGAACGTATTGCGATAAGCGAGATAGTCCTGCTGCGATCCGATCTCACGCTGCCTTTCAAAAGCAGTGCTGGCATTCGGTGTCAGCACCAGGAGACATGCGACCAATAGTGCGGTCCTAGTCCACATTGCAGTTGCTTCCGCCGTACCTTTTGGTTCGGTCGCTACACCAGCATTTCCTCTACTTCCCTGTCACCATGCTCCCTACTCCGCTCGCGGTTCGCACATTGTGTCGGAGAGCCTTCCTCCGCCGACACGGCGTACGCCTCGAACGCGAACCGTCGATCAAGCTCCAATTTGGCATTTAAGGATTCGCCGTTTGCAGCGCTTGATCGATCTCGGCAGGCGAAACCGGTTGGCCGCTTTAAATCCTGCTTATGAGATCCTGGAGCTGTGCCCGTTTATCCATATACCTTGTCAGAGCCGGCCCTTGGGGTATCGGAATCCGTCGGCCGACTTGCCCCTCTCTTGCTTGGAGCTCTATTACCGCCGCCGCCCGTTTGATCAGGTGACAGACTTCTCTGCACACCAACCGGACCCGCCCATATGGGGTAAGGGATACTGCAGCGCCAACAAGTGAAAGGACACCAATTGTTCTGACTTTCATCGGGAACCTCCGGCGGGACCGACCGCAATTCGGGCCGGGGCTGCTACTTGACTCCGATACCTGCGCATCCGCAGGCACCGAAATTTTCTGCTACAGCCGAAACGGAGGAATGGAAATCAGATCTGTCGCGAACAGAGAAGAGCCAGTTTTACGGCTCCGGAAGGACTAGCTGGGAATACCGACGTCCGCTCGAATCTCGTTATAACTGGCGCCACTGCGTAAGCCTGAATCGAGCCAGCGAGGAGTTGAAGGGGAGCAACGTCAGGTTTGGCGGCAAGAGCTTTCGCCCTGGCGCTTGAATATCGTGTTTGGCAGCAGGCTCGGTCATCGGACGAGGAAGGGACAGGACAGCTTGGACCGCAGCAAGGCGCGTGGATAGCTGCACTTGCTTGCGACATCCCGCAGCCGAAACCACCGGTTTCCAGCGCGAGCAGGAGCGCCCACAGCGCGAAAATCCCCTTCCTCACGAAAATCAAGCTAGTACTTTGCGCCCCTGCTGGCAACAGCCTACGCGTAGGTGGCTCTCACACCGGCGCAACGCATATATCGTCGCTTCGCGGGCAGGGATAACCTCGCTCGCGAAATCTTTCTGAGTAGGTACGGCTGGTATTGCGGCAAACTCCAGCGCATCGTGAGCGGTCCCGGGGGCACCATGGACAAGCTTCAGGAGATCGTGCGTCACGAATTCTCGGCCGCGACTGAGCATAGCGAAGCGTTCGTATATTTGTGCGAGAACGAAGCGCGCTTCGTGCGAAGTCTTGTGCTTATCCAAAACCTAAACCCGGACGTATTGATGATGGAGCCCGCCGAGGATTGGCATCGCTGCGATGCGGCCAAACTTCTGCGCCCGCCGAAAATCCGGAACATCTTTATCCAATGAGAGATGAGTCCGGACCTCATTGTAATACGAAGCGTAAGCCTTCAGGACACCGCGCAAGTGCGCTTCGCCGAACACGATGAACTGGTCGAGAGATTCGCGACGTATTGATCCGATGAGCCGCTCGACGTGGCCGTTCTGCCACGGCGAGCGTGGTGCGGTAGGGTGATCTCGGATCTCATTGCACGAATGCGGCGGGTATACGCCGGACCGAACGCGCCGTCGCGGTCGCGAATCAGGTGACGCGGCGCTTCGTCCCAGGGAAACGCGTCAGTCACCTGACCTGCGATCCACTCGGCGGTCGGACTGTTTGTCACGCTGATGCTCACCAGTCGCCTTCGGGCGTGACGAAGAATGACCAGGCCATAGAGCCAGCTTGAAAGAGATAGTACGAACCGCGAACAGATCGATGGACGCGATCCCAGCGGCATGGTTGCGTATGAATGTCTTCCAACCCTGGGAGGGTGGCCCCTGCTTCCTGGTCATGTACCTCGCCACCGTAGATTGGGCGACCTCGATCCCGAGCATCTGCAGTTCGCCGTGTATCCGCGGCGCTCCCCACAGTGGGTTCTGCTTGCTCATCTCTCGGACGAGGTCGCGGATCTCGCGGTCGATCTTGGGGCGGCCACCACGTCGGCGGGATTTCCAGCGCCAATAGGCCCGAAAGCCGCACCGATGCCACCGGATAACGGTTTCGGGCTTGACCACGGTGATCGCATTCAGAATTGAGGGGAAGAATCGGTACAGCCAGACGAAGATCAGCCGATCGATGTTCCGCAGCCGCACCCGCGACCGGGACTTCCGGCTTAAAGCGATCACCTGCTGACGCAGGACCAGGTTTTCAGGAGCGTTCGATCGCGCTTCCGGTGACGCCAGACAGCGCTGCGGTAGCGATGCTCCGTCTGGTGCTCGAGGAGTACCTGGCGCTCGGCCGCATGCGTGAGAGCATTGCGCATCAGGCCGAAATCGTCTTGGCGAGCAATCCCGACCACCGCAGATTGATAACGGTACCGGGGGTCGGTCCTCTCACCGCACTGACGATTCTGGCCGAGGCCGGCGACCTGCGGCGCTTCGCCCACTATCGCCAGTTCTTGAAGTTCTGTGGCATGAGCCTCTCGACTCAGCAGTCGGGCCGCTTCCGCGGCATCAGCCGGCTTTCCAAGTACGGCAACGCCCGACTGCGCACGGCGTTCTGGATGGCAGCCAAGACCGCGGTGCGCATGCGCGAGAACAGTCTGCGCCGCAAGTTCGATCGTTACGTTCGTGCTAACCCGCTGGATGCTGATCTGCGCCGCAAGGCCTATAGCGCGGTCGCCGCCAAGCTCGCACGTATCGTTTATGGGTTGATCAAGAATGGAACTGACTATCGCCCCTTCTTCGAAGAGGCGATCCCGGGTGGATGAGCCCTCTCGCATCGTGCCGTTGGGATGGCTTTGCTAACCCCGTAGATAATGTTCGGGCCTTCCACCCGGGCTGGCACTCTGTTTTGAGTACGGTTAGGGTCACGGCTTGCGCCGCTGGACCCTTTGTTCATTATGGTTAGAGCCTTGCCCGATACGTGGAAACCGCCTGGGTTACTTGGCTGGATTACAGATTGGCGTTCCACGCGGGAGCTTATGCTCCCGCATAATTGCCCTTCAGCCGGAGCGACGGCGTCGTCAAGGGCGGCGTTAGCCGGCGAGGCTTCCGAGCGGACTCTTGACGGTGCGCCGCAGCGAAGGCTACTCGCGCACAGTCGCTGGTGCGCGCGATTACCAAAACCGCTTGCTCCGCAAGCCACAGGAGAACTTTGCTCTAATGGAGACCTTGACTCCCGTCTTAGTACGTTGTCGACCCGAATGGTTGTTGGCGCACCACGTGCGGCCACGATCCGGTTCATCACCGCAACCACCTGTTCGCCGGTGATGCTTTCTCCCACTTCGATGGCGAGGCTCTCGCGGCTGTAGTCGTCGACCACGGTGAGCGCGCGGATGCGCCGCCCGTCGAACAGGGCGTCGGAGACGAAGTCCATCGACCAGCGGTCGTTAAGTGCCCCAGCCGCAGGCCGGGCCTGGCGGTGCGCCGCCACCACGTGGCGGCGCGGTCGCTTGAGCCGCATGCTCAGCCCTTCCTGCCGATAGAGCCAGTAGACCCGCTTGTGATTGATGCGCCAGCCCTCGTGGCGCAGCAGAATGTAGATCCGGAAGTACCCGTAGCGCACCCGCGCCGCGGCTAACTCCCGAATCCGCCCCCTGAGCACGGCCTGCTCGTTGCGGATCGCGCGGTAGCGGTGCGACGAGCGGTCGAATCGCAACGCCGCGCATCCTCGGCGCTCACTCACCCGGCAGGTCCACTCCAGATACCGGACCAGCTCGCGCCGACGTTCAGGCCTTACAATTTTTTTTTCCGCACGTCCTGCAGCATCAGCTTGTCGAGCGAGAGATCCGCCACCAGTTGCTTGAGCCGGCGGTTTTCCTCCTCGAGCAGTCTGAGCCGGCGAATCTCGTGCACCGCCAGCCCGCCATACTGCTTCTTCCAGCAATAGTAGGTCTGCTCGGCCACCCCCATCGCCCGGCACACCTCGGTGACCGGCGTCCCGGTCTCCGCTTGCCTGAGCGCGTGCGCGATCTGCTCCTCGGTAAAGCGACTCTTCCGCATCGGCATCCGCCCTTCCTCCGGGGCTCGATTATGCCGAATTCCTCACCCTATTGCCGGACCAAAAAATCGGGAGGACGTTACCCCAAGAAATGTCGGACCCCGAAATCTACTTTGTTATTGCCAACGGAGTGGCCCTTTCGGGGATGCAGCGTTCGGAGAGCATCACGGCTCGCAAGAGATCTGGAAGTTAGTCCTTTGGGTGCGTCGTCTCGCGAATTTGACTCCCGACGAGCGTAGGAAAATCGAGCGAGAAACGTCTGAACAGTGGACGTAACCACGGGGAGGTAATGCAACAAGGAACGCAGCGGCATGATTTTGATGAAACGCACTAATATTGGCACTGGCACAACATTAGCATTACGAAGGGCCCCGCGCGAAGTCGCAGCGGGAGCAAAAAGTAAGAGGAGGAGAAAATGAAGCGAGTAACTATGTTGCTCGCAGCGGGACTTGTGTTACTCGCTGCAGCCAGCCTGCCCATTATGAGGGCGGGTGCCCAACAAACTGTCGTCACCGACGACAACCTGAATCAGATGATGACGAGCGCGAAGACGCCTGCAGACCACGAGGCGATCGCCGTCTACTACGACACGGAAGCGGCCGAGAACGAAAAAAAGGCGCATCTTCACCGCCTCAACCCGAACATGTACAGCAAACTTAGCTTCTTACCTCACTGCAACGCACTCATAGCGGCGTATCAACAAGCTGCAAACGAGGACAAAGCTCTTGCGGCTGACCAATACCAGCTCGATCCAACTCAGCGCCCTCGGTGACAGGAGTCCCTCCATTAGCTTCGGAAAGACCAAATCAGCCATTCCTGTGGCTTCGCCAGTGATCCTGTGGGGAGGGTGGCCGTTCTTCGAGAGAGGCTGGCAGTCGCTCGTGAATCGAAGCCTGAACATGTTCACACTGATCGGGCTTGGTGTCGGCGTAGCTTATGTTTTCAGCGTAGGCGCAGCCACGGTTCCGCAGATTTTTCCGCTGTCATTTCGAGGCGCTCACGGTGAGGTGGCCGTATATTTCGAGGCCGCCGCTGTCATTGTGACGCTGGTCCTGCTGGGACAGATCCTAGAATTGAGAGCCCGCAGCCAGACGGGTGCGGCAATTCGCGCTCTTCTGGGGCTTGCGCCGAAAACAGCTCGTCGCATTCGCGATGAGCGCGAGGACGACATTCCCCTGGATCAGGTGCGTCTGGGCGATCTTCTTCGCGTGCGTCCAGGCGAGAAGGTGCCGGTCGATGGAGTAGTCGTTGAGGGCGCCAGCGCGCTGGACGAATCGATGGTGACGGGAGAATCGATTCCGGTGGAGAAGCATCCCGGCGATCGAGTGATTGGCGCAACGGTTAACGCGACGGGCTCTGTGATCATGCGGGCCGAGCGTGTAGGCACGGAGACGCTGCTCGCGCAAATCGTACGCATGGTGGCCGAGGCTCAGCGTAGCCGGGCGCCGATTCAGAAGCTCGCGGATATCGTCGCGGTATTTTGTTCCGGCTGTCGTCGGTATTGCTGTCGTCACGTTCATCGTCTGGGCGCTTATCGGGCCTGAACCGCGATTGGCACATGCGCTGATCAACGCGGTCGCTGTTCTGATCATCGCATGCCCATGCGCGCTGGGGCTCGCGACTCCGATGTCGATCATGGTCGCGACGGGCAAGGGCGCCACCATGGGTGTGCTGTTTAAGAACGCAGAAGCGATCGAGGTCGTGCGCAAGGTCGACACGTTGGTGGTCGACAAAACCGGAACGTTAACCGAAGGCAAACCGAAGCTAGTCGCTGTCAGGGCTGCGCAGGACTTCACAGAGGCTGATCTTCTACGGCTCGCCGCCAGCCTGGAGCGGGGCAGTGAGCATCCGCTGGCGGCGGCGATTGTGTCAGGCGCCGAGAGTCGAGGCCTGACGCTGGCCGCTTCACAAGACTTCTCGTCGGTGCCGGGCAAAGGTGTCAAAGGCATCATTGAGGGAAAGAAGGTCGCACTTGGAAATCGAGCGCTCATGCAGGAGCTCGCCGTCGATGTCCAGCTCGATTCGGCTGCTGAGGCCATGCGCAAGGAGGGACAGACTGCGATGTTTGTCGCAGTCGACGGCAGGGTGGCTGGCATTGTTGGAGTGGCGGACCCGATCAAGGCTACGACGCCCGAAGCCGTGCGACAACTGCATGGCGATCATCTGAGGATTGTAATGCTCACCGGCGACAGCCGCGTTACGGCCGAGGCGGTAGCGAAGAGGCTTGATATCGATCAGGTCGTTGCTGAAGTTTTACCGGACCAGAAAGCGCAGATCGTGAAACGCCTTCAGCGCGAGGGTCGCGTGGTGGCAATGGCGGGCGATGGTGTCAATGACGCCCCGCACTAGCTCAGGCACAAGTGGGGATAGCGATGGGAACCGGTACGGACGTAGCGATGGAGAGTGCCGGCGTAACTCTAGACAAAGGCGACCTCAGAGGTATCGTGCGTGCGCGTATCCTCAGCCGAGTCACGATGCGAAACATAAAACAGAACCTCTTTTTTGCATTCGTATACAACGCGCTCGGCGTGCCAATTGCCGCGGGGATCCTTTATCCCGCATTCGGAATCCTTTTGAGTCCTGTCATTGCTGCCGCTGCGATGAGTTTCGGCTCGGTCTCCGTCGTTGGCAATGCTTTGTGGCTGCGGCGGGTGACGCTTTGATGAGGGCTGAAAAGACAGCTAGCCGAAATATGCGGAGGTCTTCCGGCACGCAACGGGCGATGGAGTCAACTGGTTAACCGAGACGATGAGGCAGTTTCTGCATCAATAGCTCTGGCTGCCTTCATCCGAATTTAGCGGAAGATCGGAACACTCTTGTGACCCGTTAGCAACTAGCCATCGGGGCTCGACTGTATGCCGTACGCTATTCCTTTTGGTCGAGAGGGCGCGTACCAATGATCGGCAAATCCCCTGCGATGCGTCGCATCGCAAGAATCATAGACCGTATTGCACCCTCGTCGGCGTCAGTAGTTATCGCCGGTGAGAGCGGTACAGGAAAAGAGCTTGTGGCGCGGACGATTCACGATCGGTCGCCCAGGCGGAGCAAGCCCTATATCGCAGTCAACTGCGCAGCTATACCAGACACATTGATTGAGAGCGAACTGTTTGGGCATGAGCGGGGCGCATTCACAGGAGCGGATCGTCGTCGCCAAGGGCGTTTCGAGCTCGCCAATGGCGGAACACTTCTGCTCGATGAGATCACAGAAATGAAGGTCGAGCTACAGGCCAAACTCTTGCGAGTGATTGAAGAGCAGAAGCTGCAGAGGTTAGGCGGCACGAACGATATCGCCTTGGACGTCCGTATAGTGACCGCTTCTAACCGAGACCTGAGGGACGCCGTCCGCGAGGGTCGTCTTCGCTCGGACTTGTATTATCGGCTCGCCGTTTTCGTCATCGAGCTGCCGCTTCTAAGGGAGCGCCTTGAGGATTTGCCGCTTCTGGCGGAGCATTTCGTTCACGAATTTGGCTCCGCAAATGGTAAGCTCTCCCTTACAATTCATCCGGAGTTTCTCGTGGCTCTGAGCGCCTATTCTTGGCCCGGCAATGTACGCGAGCTGCGGAACGCGATTGAGCACGCAGTGATTATGGGCAGTTCTGAGCTCCTGACCGTGAGCGACCTACCGCCCTGGCTGCAGCCAGCGTGGAGCGTTCCGACTAGCCTCGAGAGCGAGCCGGTCGCTTCACTGAGGGAAGTCGAGCGCGAGTACATCTCCCGCGTGCTGGAATTCACGGGCGGAAATAGGGCGCGGGCTGCTCGTATTCTTGGAGTGAGCACCAAGACGCTGCGTGAACGCTTACAACGTTCTCCTTTCGCAGCAGTTCACGCGAGAGCGGGCAAGCAAGACTAGTGTCGTGTCTCGTAAGATTCTGTAGCAACGCGGACGGATCTCTCTCCGTTTTCTCCCAAGGAACGCGGCGTTTCGCCAGACTAAGGCCTTCGCGTTCGCTCCAGATATTTGCGAGACACGACACTAGCCTGCCACTTGCCGGTAGGTAAGTCACCCATGTAGCAATCAGGAAAATCTCCAACATTCGCCTGCGCCTGGCCGGGACTGCCAAGTGAGCTTCAAATTCGTCCCCGTCTCCAGCTTGCTACCTCGAAGGGTAGGTCGTCGAGGGTAACGCGTCGACCGTGACTTTGGGCTAGTGCTCCTTGAATGACACTTCGCAACTCCGCAACGTTTCCCGGCCACGGATAGGTCTGAAACGCAGCAAGACATTCCTGATCAACGGTGGGGGGAGCCACTTGGTTACGTCGCGCGAAAGTCTTGATGAAATGGTTCGCAAGCGAAGGAACGTCTTCCATGCGTTCACGAAGCGGTGGCAGTTTGATGGAGAATATCTTGAGGCGGTAATACAACTGCTCCAGTAATCGTCCTCGATTAACGGCTTCTTGCCAGTTCATAGTCGATAGGGCCAAGACCCGAATATCGAGTGAAGCTTGAATTGGATTCCCTGACGCTCGCCACTCTCGTTCATCTAGAACAGGTACCAGTCGAGCTTGGAGCTCGGCTGCCAAGCCGGACACCTCGACGATCGCTAGCGTGCCTCGCTTGACGCCTTCGAGGCAGCTGCTGAAGGCACCTCCCGGGTTTGTCTCGCGACACAGGATGACTGACGGCGGTGAATCGGCTTCTTTAATGGCAGGAGCCTTCGAAGCGTCGAGTAACACGAAAGCGTTGCGGCTGCGGGGCGAGAGGTCATGAATTGTCCGTGCGAAAAAGCGTTTACCTGTACCACGCTCACCGCTAATGAGGATCGGAACGTCTGTCGAAGCGACCCGTCTGACCACCCGAATTACTGCGCGCATTGACTGGGACTCGCTCCGCATAGTCGCAACCACTATGTCGTGTTTGTGAATTCGGGGACGATTCGTTGGTAGCATACGCGTGTTCGCCAGCGCTTGATCATCTGCGTCTTAAAGGGTTCTGGTGGCCCGCTAGGCGGCTTTCTTGATCAGCTCGTTACTGCCGGGTACTAGAAGGTTGCTGAAGCAGCGCCAGTGGAAAATCGCAAAGCCGCCCGAAAGATGGCAGCGAATCCAATTTTCGGCCGGTTCACCTTTCTGTTTGCACATCACGCAGGTCTCCATGGGTGGTTTACTCCTTTGCGCTTCCCTCAGGGCAGAGCCGGTCCGTTTTCTGACGCCCAGCACAGTCGATGCCGAAGCCGCGTGGTCAGCGGAGCGGTTGTACTGCGTGAACAGCTTTTCTAGCCGTCCTTTCCGCGTAGTCGAGCTGCCGCGCGGGCTCGCCTTTTTTTGAAAGGTCACGAGCTCCAATAATTTGCTCCCTGATTTGTTGTTCCGAGAGGCCACGGCACGCGGCGTGTAACGCCCAAGCCATGTCAGCGGGATGGAGATCGCTGCCGTACCGAGAATCGCGATGAAACACTTTCAAGGGCCGAACTGAGTTTTCGGTCGGAGGCGGTTCCGATGTCATCCGCGTCGGACGTACAGCGATAACTGTCTTTGCGAGCGATTCTACTTCCTCGAGAAATTCGCGCGCTGCGCTATAAGTCCGTCCCTCGCAGTAACGCAGTCGAACGAACGGGGGGGAGGCCATTCTGCAAGCGCCTCTTCAGTTTCTGATTAGTGAGGCCCGCAAGTCGGCCGAAATGCCGCCAGTCGGCGCTGGGATGATCAGCTCCGAAGCGACGTGCCAATTCCTTCGCGGCCTGGGTGCTGAAAATGCGATCGGAGAGTATTCGTCCGTGGTTTACCCATGCCTGAAAGTTGCCGGCGAAGTCTCTATGATGAGGGCTGGCTGAAATCCGGCGTCTGTCATTCGCGCGATCGCATCAACGCCGAGATCATCGACTAGGCTCAACGCATGAGCGCCGTGTGGTCGCACGAATATGTGTGCACCACGCGCATTCTCCCGTTTGAGCCAGCCAAGTGCAGCGTCGATCTGCTCGGAGCTCCAGCCGTTGCGGAGCAACACCCGTCCGTCCTGACGAAGAATGCCAATTTCGAATAGTTCGCAGCCCGTCGCGCAGAGCTGCTTACGGACGACCGATCGTGTAATTGAAGCGCTCATGGATACTGCTTCCGCCGGCGCTGCTGACGGAGAAATTCTCCGCTCAGATTTTGCCGGTCGCCTTACCCATGGCTGTTGTGCGGCTGTTGCCGTTTCCGTGGCGCGCAGTGCCTGGATTCATCGGCGTTGTATTTGGAGCGCGCGACGGCATGATCGACGTGCCGCCAACATCCTTGGGAGCCGGTACCCGCTGTCCGCTGTCAGGACCAAGATTGCTGAGCTGTTGCGTCTGTCGACCGAAGTCCGTCGCCCTGGCCCAGCCAGTGGCTTCGCTGTTGCTGCCCACGCCAGAGTTGCCGAGCTTCGCGACTTTGTTGAATCCGGTCTGCAGTGCGCTCGTGATAGGCCGAATGACTGTCTGGGCAATAAACGCGGCCTCGAAGGCATGGCTCAGGGCGAGGCCGACTGTGCCGCCGGCAATACTGGACGCAGTGTAAGGTACGGCGATGCTGACGATCATGAAAACGATTGCCAAAGCTGCGTAGTCGAGCATGTCGGACACCGAGACGCTTCCGGAGCAGACTGTCGTCATGATCGAACCAGGCGGGACACCGTAGGTGGTCCACCAAGGTAGCGTCGCAAGGACAGGCTTACAGGCCGCCATAACGGCCGCACTCCACTGATTTGCCATCTGCACGCCGATAGCGAGTACCAAGTAAAAGAACAGAAGTCGGACGCCGATGCGGATGACATACCCGAAGTACCCCTCGGCGGCCGGTGCGGTGAACCGGTTGGCACCAAAGCCCAACAAGATCACTCCGCCGCCCACGACTAGGTAGGCCTCGATCAGCGTCAGTAACAGCATCGCAGCCGTGATGACAAACGAGAGGAGCACGAAGAAGGCAGATACGCTCTGTACGATGGCGAGTTCAATGTCCGTCATCAGACTCGCATTCGCGGGAGCGTTGAAGATCGTACTGGCGATGTTGCCGCCAATCTGAAGGACAGTTTGCGGACTCAGGGCGGGCAATCCGGTGACTGCGGCACCGATTGCTGAGAAGCTCTTGAGCACGGCGTTCATCCACGAGAACGCATTGACGATCATGAGATACACGAATCCGCCGCTGAGCATTTGCTTAATCAAGCGGCCGAGGAAGTAAGGCGCGTCGAGTTGTCCGTCGGCGGAGAATTGGATCCAAGTAACGAGGATATCGATCAGGAGAAGCGCGACGAAGAGCTTCAGCGCGTACGGTTGAATCGCGGCACTGTACTTTGTGCCGGCGGTATAGAACTGAACTGCGATATCGTTGAATCCGTGCATTTTTCCACCTCCCTAAAGGGGCTCGATCTCACGGCTGTGGTGGCGGCGGACCCGGCGAAGCGTGTATGACATCTGGGACGCCAGATGACGCGGGGGCTGCAAACAGCGCACGCGCCCGCTCGCGTGTGGACTCCCGCTCGTACATGTGCCAAGCACCGTACACCACTGCGCAGAGGCCAACTATTGCGAACAGCACTACTATTCGGTCCTTCATCGTGGACCTCCCGCTGACCAGTCTAGGGCTGTGGTGGCGGAGCCCCTGGATCAGCGTGTAAGACATCTGGCGTGCTGGGTGAAGCGGGCGCCGAGAACAAGGCCTGCGCCTCAAGACTGCTCTGCACCTGAGTGTTGACCTGATTCGCTGCCGCGACGTTCTGTGAATTCATCTCGGCCATCACTAACTGGCGAAGCATCTGAACCTGCTGCACCTGCGCGAGCGCGATTTCGTTGCTGACCTGAACCGCCTGCAGGTTCCCTATCGCCGTTTGATTCCTGAGCTCAAGGGTTTGCAGCGACGCCTGCTCCGCCTGGAAGTTCTGCGCCTGAGCCTGCGCCGAAGCGAGCGCGCCATTGAGAGTGTTCAGCGTTGTGTCGATCGTCGCCTGCGGACTCTGAACCCCTGCCGTCGAGGCCGCGTTGAAGCCTGGATAGAGTTGCTGGAACTGCTGCGTCAGACCCTGAAAGGTGTACGAAAGCCCTTCCTGCTCGTTGATCAGATTTCCTAAATTCGTGAGCAGATTCTGGTTGGGCTGCCAGATTCCTGCGCCACCTCCGGTCGTGTTTTTAATCGCGTACTGAAGCTGCTGGGCCAGATTCGTGACGGTGGCGGTCTCCTGCTGAAGCTGCTGCATCTGCCGCGCGAACATCTGCGGATCGAAGACGATCTGACTGCCGCCTCCGAACTGGGCGCGTGCCGACGGTGGCCATCCGAACAGACAAACTAGCGCGCCGACGATGGCGAGCAGCTGCCGGGAGCGTTTTGTACAATTCATTGATGCATCTCCCTTTGATTGAGTCTTCCGTCGGTATGGAAGGATTCCCCGTTCGCTCCGATGATCGCTTCTACCGGCGGGTCGAATTGTCGGCGGAGTTTGTCGAGGTACTCGGCCCAGTTTGGCAAACCGCGCGTGCGAAGCCATTCAACAGTCCAATGGTCGCCGTACTGTTCGATCATTCGCCGCGCGGACAGCACGTCGTCTTTTGATCCCGCGCCGATGAAGGCGAGCGCCGCCGGACCAAGTGAGAACTGGAACAATCGCCGCCCGAGCGGCGAAACATAATAGTAGTGCCGCTTGGGAGTGGCGTCGGCGACGATGTCGATCTGCCGATCCGAAAGCCCAAATCGTCGGTACATCTCCTGCGTCCCGCTGTTCTTCGCCTCGGGATTCGGCAGATAAAGCTTCGTCGGGCAGGACTCGAGAATCACGTCGCGATGAGGCGAATTGGCAATTTCGCTCAGGCTCTGGGTAGCGAGCACCACCGCCGCATTCTTCTTGCGCAGCGTGCGAAGCCACTCCTCGATCTTCGCGCCGAAGACGCTGTTGGTCAGCATGATCCACGCTTCATCGAGGATAACGAGCGTCGGTCTGCCGTCGAGGCGCTGATCGATGCGGTGGAAGAGGTAAGTTACGACGGGCACGACGACCTTCGGCCCCATAGCCATCAGCGTTTCGAGCTCGAAGGTGACGAAGCGCTCTTCGAGCAGAACATCACGGTCGGCGTCAACGAAGCGCCCGAGCGGACCCGCGAGCGAATAGGCGCTCAGCCCGTCGCGCACGACACTGTCCTGCACCTGAGTGACGAGGTTGCTGATAGTGCGCTGCTCTGACGGTGCTTCCGCGACCAGTTCCAGCGCCCGCCACAGTGCCTTGCGCTGATTCGGAACGAGCTGCACGCCCTGAAGCTCAAGCCAGTCTTCGAGCAATCCTTGCATCTTCATACGATCGGTCTCGTCGTCTATGCGTGCGAGCGGACAAAGCGGAACCTCGTCCTCTCCGAGATCGAGATGCTGTCCGCCGAGAGCCTTGGTGAGAACGTAGGCAGAGTAGCCCTTGTCAAAAAAGAATACCTGGCCGTTGGGCGTCGCGCGGAAGTTCGCTGCAAGCGTTCCCAGCGCGACGCTCTTGCCGCTGCCCGTCGGTCCATAGATGCCGGTGTGCCCGGTATCGCCGACGTGAAGGTTGAGACGGAACGGAGTGTTGCCGGTTGTCGCGCCGTAGCAGAGCGCCGGAGTGTCCTTCGGGTAGTAGGGGCAGGGATTTGCGGCGAGACCGGCCCAAATGCCGGTGAGCGGCAGAATGTCGGCCAGATTCTGAGTGTTGACCAGCGGCCGGCGCACGTCGTACCAGCCGTGTCCGGGCAGAGATCCGAGCCATGCTTCGACGGCGTTGATGCTCTCGATTCGCGGGTCGAAGCCGATGTTCTGGCAGACCTTGAAAACTAGCCGTGCGTTCTCGTCCGCGTCTTCAGATCTGTCCTCAGTGATAATCACCTTCGGAGTGACATAGCAGTAGCGGACTGCGCCGCCCTCGGCCTCCGCGATCGCCTCGTCCGCGTCGGCCGCCATCCTCAGTGCGTGCTGATTTTGAAATGCCGCTCCCCCGCCTGATCCGAAATGTTCACTGATCACACCCCGAAGTCCGAGTCGCTTCTGAAACCAGTTGCGCCGGTACACAGTGAGCTGGCTGATCGCCGTCCGCGGCCCGACCGGAATCCCGCGCGTGGAGTAGCGATAGGAGATCGGCAACTCGCTCAGGAATGCGGCCATCTCCGCATAGGAGAATGGCGGGAACCCGGCTAGCGCGACGACTCGAATATGGCGCCCTCCGATGCGCGGCTTGAAGCCCGCAATCAAATCCTGATTGCCTAGAACCGCATCGAGGAAGATCGGCGGTCTCGGCCCTGCCACTCTGCAAATCCGACCGTTGACGCAGGTCGCCAAGTGCGAGAGCAATTCGGACATATCGAGTGCCGTTAATTTCCAAACGGGGCTGATCGCATCCGCGAATTCGCGGAGCCGCTGCTTGAACCAGTCCAGTTGTCGGCGCCAATCAGTTCTCTTCGGGGCACCGGACATGAAGACGCCCGCTATCCTCGTCTGCACGTCGGCGAGCGGCCGGTAAGTGATCGTGAGAACACAACTGGTCTCGAAGTGTTGCCCTTCAGCCGAGTATTGAATCTCCCGCTCGCGATCGAGCGTCGCGCTGACCGGATCAGGGAAAATTCGGCTTGGGTACTCGACGCTCGGATGGCGGATGAGATCAATGTTGTACATGAAGCCGTCGTCCAGCCGCGCGAGCGCGCGATTAGCCTGGGCTCGATGCGCGTCGAGTTCTTCAACGCTGGCTGAATTGAGATCGAGTCCGAAGCATTCGAAGCACGAAAGGAATGCGCCGTCCTTCATCGCGATCGTATAATCGTCGACAGGGATTGCGTAGTTGAGCTGGTCAGGTAGTGCGAGAAGCCTGTCACGCTTTCGTCTTAAGTCCTTGAACTCTTTCAGGAACATAATTCGTCCCCTTCACTGTCAGGCCCGCATTTCCTTTGGCGTTTGCACCGATGGACGGATTCGCGGCGGCGGTGCCGAAATAGAAGCGCGTGCCGGATAGTGGTTCTGGTAGCGGATGTGGCGGATGTAGACCTGGCTCAGTTGCGAGTCGAACTTCGCGGCCTGAATTAGCGCCCAGTGGCCCACAGTCACGAGGAAGACGCCCATAGCGACCGTGTACAAATGGAGCCCTCCACCAAAAATTAGAGCCGCCGCGGTGATCCAGTTCGCGATCGCGAGAGATCGCTCCGCCCCTGCCAGCAGTATCGGCTGGGTAAGTGATTGATGAATCGCACTCACCCGCCGGTCGCCGTTTGCCACAACAAACCCTCCGTTCGCCCTAGAAGAGCGCTCCGCCCATCGGGAAGAGCGTAGTCATCACTTGCGTGGCGCCAAGCGCGCATGCGCCGCCGAATGCCAGTGACGACATCTTACGAACACCGGTTCCGTGCTCGCTGACTGACCACATGATGCCGGTACCGATAACGGCCGCGGTGGTCACCGCGTGCGCTACAGGTCCCTGCAGATCGTTTTGCAGCGTTGTGAGCGGGGTGTCCCACGGGAGCGCTCCGCCCGCGGCGATCGCCGCGAACGCCTGGACTGGCCACGCAAAAGTGATCAATCCGTACGCGTAAACAACCGACGATGCCCATTTTCTCCAAGTACCTTTCTTTCCTTCCAGCCGCTTCATTTCGCGTACCTCCTTTTCATTCGCTGATGACTTCAAAACGCTATTGCCCTGAGCCTTTGCTTGACTGCGTGTCCGGGAAAGTGAGTTTGAACCCATCGGTCGCGCTGTATCCTTCGACGCGCGCCAGCTCTCTCACGCGCCGTCCTGCAGCCGTGCGAACGATGAATGCGAGCAGGTTGATCGTCTCGGCAATTAGTTCCGGTTGTGGCGGAACGCCGGCCTCCTGTACGAGGCTGGAAAGCCTCGTCAGCGCGGCCTTCGCGCTGTTGGCATGGATCGTTGTGACTCCGCCCGGATGGCCCGTGTTCCAGGCTTTGAGCAGCGCGAGCGCCTCGGCGCCGCGCACCTCGCCGATGATAATTCGGTCCGGACGGAGCCGCATCGTCGTGCGGACCAGGCGCGTGAGGTCCGCTCCTTCGGCGGTATGGAGCTGCGCCAGATTCTGGGCGCGGCATTGAATTTCGAGTGTGTCTTCGAGGATCACGTAGCGCTCGTTGGGATCGGATAGTTCGACCATTTCATTGATGAGCGCGCCCGCGAGAGTCGTCTTGCCGGATCCGGTCCCACCAGCGATTACAATGTTTAGTCGCGCATTGATCGCTTCGCGCAGGGCGGTTGCCTGACCTTCGCTCACGATTCTGTCACGCACATAATCGTCCAGGGTGTAGAGAACCTGAGCCGGCTTGCGCATGACGCAAGACGGCTTTCGTGCCACCGGCGGGAGCAGACCTTCAAAGCGAATTCCCGCAATCGGGAGTTCGCCCTCGACAATCGGATTGCCTGTGTTCGCCACAGTACCGAGCGATGATGCGACTGTGCCGATCAGGCTTTCCACGTGTGAAGCAGCGAGCGCCAAGCCTGCCTGGTGCATTCCTTTCCCGTATGACTCGAACCAGACACGGCCATCCTCGTTGACGATGATCTCGGTGATTTGCGGGTCTGCGATCGCCGCCAGAATCCGAGGCCCCAGTTGTCGCCGGAGAAGTTCGTCCAGCCGCCGCTCCTGAAGTTGTTGCGCAGAATTCATGCGTGCTCTCCGTTCTGACCAGCGCTCTTTTTGCGCACCGACGCCTCGGCATCCATCTGTCTCAGCGTCTCTTCCACTTCCGCCCGCCATCCGCGATGACGCCGCTCGCCAGCGGCGAGCGCATGTTTGCGCTGGGGCTCCGGAATCTCCGGCATGTGGCTCAGCATGCTGAGCGCGAACTGATCGATCATCGCGAGCAGTGTCGTAAGCTGCTGGGCGAGCGGTTTCAGACTCTGCGCGACTGATTTTCGGTTGGCTTCGATGATCCGCTTTTCGGTGGCGGCCAGCGTTGCGTCAGAGAAGGTTAGCCCGGCTGGGCCGTCAGACTGGAAAAGACGCTCCTTGATGTAGCGCGACAACGTAATTCCGCGCTCTTCGGCCTCGGTTCGAAGCCGCTCGAAATCCTCTTCGCTCACGTATGCGGTAAGCTGTCTCCTCACAGTAGTCTCTCCTTGCCGTCTTTCTCGGCCGCCCGGTCTCCGTTTCCGTTCTCTATGGCGAATTTGAGGAACGAGAGCTGCTGTTTGGATTCCGATTTCGGACGAGGTCTCTTTGCGGCAGGAGTAGAAGCGCCGGTCGATACTGGCGGTACAACCGTTTCGTCGACGACCTGCGTTGCATCTTCGGTCTCCGTGGCGCGGTCGCTAGCGTTTGCCGTCTTCGGCTCGGATGCCAACTCGATCCGATCGCTCTTTGACGGTGGTGGAGCTTCCGCGAGCCGCTTGAATAACGGATCGGCGTAGTAACGCAGCTTGCCGGCGCGAATCGCCGGGCGTCCGCTCGCGAAAATCAAGGCTTCGTTTGCGCCCATACGCATTGCCTCGTCGGGGGTAATGAGGGGACGGGAGACCTCCGGTTCTGAAACGCTGCCGCCTGAGCTGGAAACTGTGCGATGCGCGTGGCGAACCGTGGTTTCTCCGGTCATCTGCGAGAGCAGGCGCGCGGTTTCGATTCGATTCGGCGTGAACGCGATGCGTGTGTGGCAGTTCGACGTGATCGCCTCGTCGTGGCCATACGCTCCGTGAATCTGGCTCAGGTCCTGGGCGATCAGGCACGCCTTGATCCCGTACCCCGCGATCAGCGAGAGCGATTCGGCGAACATGTCGAGCCGCCCGAGACTCGGGAACTCGTCGATCATCAGAAGCAGGCGGCGCCGGTAGCCCGTCACGGCGCGACCGTTCCGAAATTCCAGGTGCTCGGTCAGCCGGTGCAGGATCTGACTCAGCATCAAGCGAATCAGCGGCTTCACGCTGTTCTTGTGAGCGAGCGGTACGACGATATAGAGCGACACTGGCCGTTGGTGATTCATCAGATCGGTGATTCTGAAGTCCGAGACCGCCGTGGCCGCTGCTATGACCGGATCGCGATAAAGCTCGAGGAATCCCTTCACCTCGGAGATCACGCCGGAGCGCTCGTTTGGACTTTTGTCGAGCATGCTGCGCATAGCGCGCGCTATTATTGGATGCGTCTTCGTTGGCACGCCGCGCGAGTCCGTCCATCCCATTGATCCGGTCGGGTCATGCTCAGCTCGAATGATCTGCTGCATGGTGTCGTCGATCGGCTGAATCGGATCGCAAAGCCGGGCTTCCATGCCACTCAGGCTTTTGTCGCGGCCGGTGTAGAGCTGATCGAGAATCATTCCGGTCAGGAATGCAGAACCCTCGCGCGACCAGTGATCGGGGAGCCCCTTCCCGTCGGGGTCGATGATCATCTGCACGATATTGCGCACGTCACGAATTTCGTGAGGCGTGCGAAGTCTGACCTCGGCGAGCGGGTTGTATCGTGCTCCATCATCATCGGCTGACGCCGGCGCGAACTTGAGACAGATCTGGCCCATTCGCTTTCGTGCGCCAGCGGTGAGCGCCCAGTTCTCACCCTTGAGGTCGTGAACCAGGACAGAGTGAGGCCACGTGAGGAGCGTCGGAACCACGATTCCCACGCCTTTGCCGCTACGCGTCGGGGCGAATACCAGCACATGGGCAGGGCCGCAATCGCGCACATACGAGAACCCTCCCAGGCGCCGCCATATGCCTAGATAAATTCCGGAGCGATGCGCGCGCGACCGGAGAAGGTGCATGCGGACGCCGATCCTGCGAAAAGGTCTGGGCACCAAGCTAAGCCGATCGATCAAGCGTGCCGCCTTGAGGTCGCGGATTGTCGCCCAGCGGGCGGAGCCATAGAGATCAGAATTGTTCGCGAACCATCCGTGCCGCGCCATCGCGATCGCTCCCGTCGCGATCGCGGCTACGACTGCCATTGGGTAGAGCGCCTCCCGCGCGCACAATTTCCAGAGCGGTGCCAGCGCAGGCGCCCCATGCCAGTGCACCCACCACGCTATCCACAACCACGGCGGGTAGATCGGTCCTAATCTCGGCAGATGAAACACCGGCTGCCCGAGCCAGCTTGCATCATGGAGCACGCTCGCGGCGTGTTGCGTCGTCACCCAGTTGATCGCGATGAACGCACCGGCCAGCGATATCAATGCGAGGCTCTTCACCCGCCCGAGCGATGCATTGGATGCGGAGCCCGCAACTCGATAGGGTCGCTGCTCAGGCATTGCTCTCCCTCCGACGCCCGCGCGTGCGATCCAAACCTTCATCGTTTTCCCGCTGACGGTTGTGCGCGCGGCTCTTGATCACGTCCTTGGAGCGCTGGCGATCTCGCAGCTCACGCTCGTGGTCCGCCGAGAGGTGCCAGCTTCGCTCATCGAGTTGGCGTGCGAGCCCCAGTCCCGAGAGGAACTGCAGCCGGTCTATTTCCTGCTGCGCTCGCACGCGCGCGGCATCGCTTCGCGGCGTGAACTGATCGTAGCTGACTACCCCTTTCGCATCGGCCCTGCGCTGCAGCGCCCGGTCGATCTCCGTCCACTGCTCACGCCGGATGACGCGTTCGCGCGCGCGCAGGACTTCCCGCTCCAGTCGAGGACCCAGTTCGCGTGTCACGATTTCCTGGCTGCGCATGCGGACGCCCCACCGGAGATAGTCGCGATCGATCTCCAATGGCCGACCGTCTTCGCGAACGCCGCGGACGAGCAAATGAACATGAGCGTCATCGGTGTTGTGGTGATCGATCGCAACCCACTCAAGCTTCGTTCCGAGGTCGCGCTCCATTTGCAGGACCAGTTCACGGACGTGCTCGCGAAGATTGAGGCGATCCGCGTCCTCCGGGGACACAATGAATCGCCACATGAGTTTGTCGTTCTTCTCCCAGTCCCGAACCGTCGTCAGCATGTCGATCCCCTCGCGCGTCGCGTCGAAGCCCAGTCCCTTCGCCAGCTCCCTCTGCGCGCCCGGACGCGAAAGGTAGCGTGCATGTGCCGTCCATGCGCCGCTCTTGCGATTCCGCGTGAATGACGCCTTCACCACGCTGCGCCGCGCATAGGCCCTGAGCTCGCCGCCTGAGTTGCGCCACGCCTGCGAGCGGCCGAGACTGCCGTGCTCTTGCCGCCGCAGCCAGCCACTCGCTCGGAATCGTCGCAGCGCCCGCGCCCACCACGGAACCAGCCTGCGCGGACTTCCCGCGCGTTGGGGCCGCAGCTTGATGTCGACCTCTTCCTGGCCGAAGAACCTAAGCCGCCCCATTGCACGTCTCCGTGAGCATCTCGCTAAGTACCAATGCCAGCCTCGTCGAATCGTCCGGTACGCGTCCGCCAAGCGCCTCGATGATCTCGCGGACCTGAACGGTGCTCAGCGTGATTGCGTGCAGATCCTGCGCCCGCGTCCACGACTTCCATGCGCGTTTGCCGGTGGCGCGCTCGTCCAGTTTCTGCCGTCCGATCAAGGCGACCTGTGCGCGTTGCGGCACGGTCAGCCTCGCAGCTTCGTGAGCGACGCTTAGCAGCACGCCGAGGAGAAAGTCCGGCGGCTCCCCATCGAGGCCAGCGATTGCCACCAAGCCTCCGAGATTCGCGAGGTGATGAACCCTGAGTCCCTGCTCGGGGCTGTGTCCGTTTCCGTTGCTGCTCATCGTCGTCACCACGTGAGAACCGGTTCGAGGTCGCCGCGTACATTCGCGACTGGAATCGGACCGAAGTAGCGAGAGTCCCAGCTGCGGCGATCGTTGAAGCCGAAGAGCCAAACCTCATTAGTCGCAACCTGGTGCCTGCCCCATGCAACATGCGAGAGCGGACGGCCAGCGCTGTCGCGTCGAGCAAGTGCACTGTGAGCGAACCGCACTCCATTGACCGCCACCCATTCGCGCTCCACGTCCACCACGTCGCCGGGCAGGGCGCCGATGATCTTGCCGATAGCCTCGGCATTTCCTGCGCATGCGCCAGTGCGCAAATAGCCGCGTGCGAGTCCTTCCTGAGCGATCGAGATCGGCAGGCACGCTGCAACCAGCTCGCCGTGCTTCATGTCGCGGCCAACCACGCGATAGACGCCCGCCGGCGCTGCGCTGTCGGTGTTCGAGATCAACACTCCAAGAGCTTGTCCGACCGCGACCAGAACCGTCGCGGCGATCGCAATTCCGACCATCGCCGCGATTGGTCCGCGAGCACCTTCCAAGCGCTGAAAATGGAGTCTCTGCGCGATCGATCCGGCAGCGTTTTCTGCCGTACTGTACAGTTGGCTGATCATGACCGTCTCCGAAGGGGAAAAGCCGCGAGTTCGTTGGGGAAAAGGCCAAAAATGCCGTACCGTACCGCAGTACCTTTATCTTGCACTACGAACGATCGGCTTTTTCCCCTCACTCCCATACCCTCAAAACCCCTCTTATCCGCGCGCCGCATTGCGGCGGAGAAATTCGTCCAAAAGGTCACTGGAGCTTCTCCGCTGACCCGTCATTCGCCCGGCCGTTGGTCTTCCCTTCCGGGAGCCGTGCTCCTTCGAGTTCAGCCTTCACCTGCTTGCAGAGCCGCCACATTGCCGCGGTGACCGTCTCGTTGAGATCGAAGCCCGCCGCTTCGGCACGACTACGAAGCTCCTCCAGTTCACGTTTGAGTGCGGCTGGAACTTTCAGGCTGATCGCTTCGCTTTCCTGTTTGCGTTTTAGAACTCCCATTGTTCGACTCCTTGCTGGGATTTGATGACTTCAGTTCTTGTAGGCACTCGGAAACGCGAGGTCCTCTGTGACCATCACGTTGAACTGGTAACCCGGTCTGATTTCGATCGTGGGCGGCCGGTTCATTCCATTCCCGATCATCTGCTGGCCAAGCGCACCGAACTGTCCTGAGGCAGCTGAGCCAGCCGTCTGACTCGCCATCGCCCACTGATTCGGCTGGTAGTAGCCGTAAGGTCCGTAACTGCCGCCGCCTCCGAAGGTCGCCATCTGTCCGACCATCTGGCCGGCGGAAATCATGCTCATCAGCGCAGCCGTTCCGAACGTCCTCAGGTAGTGGTTGTCGACCTGATCGGTGAAGCCCGCGAAGCCGCCCTGATCGGCGCCGGGCATCTGCGGAAGAATCATGCTCGACGTGTTGGGGAAGATGAGCCGCTGCCACGCGATCTGGACGCGCTGTTGACCGTATGCGGAAGCGTTCTGATACGCGCCGATCAACCGGCTGCCCTGCGGGACGAGCAAATGTTTCCCAGTCGCGCTGTCGAAAACGCTCTCGCTGACCTGCGCGAGAATCGGTCCTGGCAGATCGGAATTGATTCCGCTGACGAGGACTGCGGGGATCACGCTTCCCGCCATCACGGTGTACGGCGATGCTGGTGGGTGCAGGGTCACAGTTGGATCGCTTGAGCCGGGTGAATTGAAGTCAGTACCCGACTGACCTTTCGCGCTCGCGATCTCCAGCGATTGTCCGCCATGAAAAGCCGCCACCATTTCCGGCGCTTCGAGCGCTTTCATGTATTTCTCCTCGGCCCACTGCGCGTATCGGCTTGGAGGCTTCGGAGCTGCGGGCTGTGCAGGCGTCTGTATGACCGGCAAGACCGGCAGTACCGGAGCGAAACTTGGCGCTGAGTGAGGGACTGCGCCGTGTGCCGCGAGGTCCGCGATCTCGCCGCTGTTTCGGGCCGCAGAATTGGGGTCGTCGACAAACTTCAGAGAAGCGGCGCTCCCGCTAGACCCCGACGACTGCACGCCCAGCGCGAGGAGCACTCCGCCGAGCATCGCGACTGCGACAAATGTGATGCCCAACAGCCGGTTGAATCGACCGCCGCCTGGGTGCCCCGTTTCCTGCTGCTCTTCCTGCCCTTCGATAAGTTCTTCGATGGCCATGATTGTTACCTCGCCACGCCGGCGTACGAGATCGTCACGCGATCCTGATCGCGCCCGACTCCCGAGACGAGAATCGCGTCGGTGACCAGGCGGTCGACGACGTAGTAGTTGCCCTTGACCCGGTAGTTCACCATCTGGGTTCCGCTGCCCGCGTTTACGAGCAGCGCGGGCGCCTCACTCGACTTCATTCCGGGTGGCATCTGGATGTACACATGGGAACCGTCATCGAATGCGCGCACCGGCTTCCATGGAACGTTGGCTCCGGCGACGCTGTACGCGAAGTTGAGTTGCGCGGGATCGACATTCGCGACCTTCACCACGTTGTCGGAATCACCCGCCGGATCGACCGCTTCTTGCTGTGACTTTGCCGCTGCTGAATCGGCGTCTTTCATCGCCATCAGCAGTTCGTCGGGATAGTAGAACTCGACCTCCTGCATCGCGTGGTTTCCCCGCGAGTGCAGAAGCATGTGGTAGATGTGCCTCGTCGTGTAGATCGTGAGATTGGTTTCAAGTCCCGGAGCTTGCGGTTTCACTGCAAGGTGAGGGATTGGATTGCGGGGATCACCGGAAGCCGCGGGCGTGGTCATCCACCGTTCGGTATCTCCCATTGCCACGTCGGTGATCGTCTCTCCCGGTTGAAGCTGGATGTCGGTCGTGCGCAGCGGCTCGCAATCGACGACAGGCTCTGGCCGCTCGTTGTACGGATAGAGCGTGTATTCGGCCGTCTTGAAGATTGGCCATTTGCCGTTCTGCTGATGCTCCCTGATCGCCTGCCGCACTTCAGAGCGTTGTTCGGCAAGGAGTTGAGCACCGGTCGGTGCTGCAGGCGTCGCCTCCGGCTTGGATGGCGCCTCCGTTACTAGATTGAGCGGTGGTGGAGCGGGTGGCTGTTTGGCCGCGCAACCTCCCAACGTCAGCGCCAGTGTCAAGGTGCCTGCCGTCACGATGCGCTTCATCGCTCTTCCTCCATTCGTTGGCGGTCTAGGATTGCTGCTCGGTCCAGCTGATCTGCGTCACAAAGAAACCAAGCGGATTGCTCACGATCGCGTCGTCCGAATTGGGCGGAACTATCTGGGTTTGCAGGACTGCTTCCCAATGTGTCGGCGCGCCGATCGCGATGCCGTTCAGATCGTGCTCCAACTCGGTCCATCGCACCTGGTAACTGTGCGCAGAGAGTTGAAGAATCGAATCGATCTGGACCGATACGGTTTTCTTCTCCGCAATCTTGAACGGGTTATGTGCGAATTCGTCTGAGTGGAAGTAAGCGTCGAGGAATCTGTCGGCTGCTCCGCGCGAGTGCGCGAGCAAGGCATTGAGCGTCTGATGTTCGACTTGGGGATCGCTGGTGACAGATCGCGCGTCGCGGATAAACGTGGCGATTTCGTAACGCTGCATCCGCGCGGTCGCGTCGGGCACGGCGGCGGGCGTGAGTGGCTGGGGAACGGTGAGCGCGTAGCCGAGCTTGTCGACTTCAACGATGTAGGGAATGTAACGGCTTCGATTGCTGATCCAGACGAAACCGGCCGCGAGAATCAGACTGAGGATCAGCAGCCCGCCGGCCGCTATCTGCCAGTTGCGTTTGCCGAGCACGAGATCGGCGTAGCGTTCATCCCATTCGCGCCTGGCCTCGACATAAGGATTCGCGTCCACGGCTAAACCTCCGCTAGGCGTTCAAGAGTTCGAGGCGAGCGCACCGGTGCGTCTGGTGCCATGGCCGGAAGCTCGCCCGATGTGCACGAATGACGAGAGTAAGTTAGAATTTGAACTGACGATGCGCTGACAGAGCGCACAGACATCTTCAGAGACAGATCAAATTTTCTGGCAAATTTCTGGCAAACTGCGCGGGAATCAGCGGGAAATCGAGTTCCCGGCAGGGAGCAGCCCAGTAGCGAAAAGCCTTGTGGGAGAAGGGGTTTCATCCCTCCGGCTCCTCGTCGTTCCCTGGGTTGACAGAATTAGCAATCTGGTGCCTTCGACCACTCGGCCACCTCTCCGCGGCCTTGAAAAGGGGCCCGGAGAGCTAAATAATTACGCGCTCATCGGCTGACTGGCAACCTCGCGCCAGCGGCCGCCGGCTGTGCTGCGGCGAGCCCCGCCTTTGGCTGGGCGACGGCTCTGACGACCGCTCCGTGCAGCGCCGCTCCGTCGATCTGGCTGGTTTTTCGCCGTCACCTCGCGGCGCTGAGGGGCCGCCCGGAAACGCTGGAGATCATGGCCTGGGAAACCGTCGAGCGCGATGAACTCACTGCGGCGCTGGCCGCGGTGCGCGAAACGCGGAGCCTCGCGGTCATGAAGGCGCCGGTCGGCCGCTTTGCGGTTCCCGCGGGGTTCGGCGTGGCTGCATTCGGCGCGCTCTTCGGCGCCGCCACTAACTATCTGCTGATTTGCGCGCGTGGGATCCGCGCCTTCCAGGGATTCGACCCCGGCAAGCCAGGCGGCTGGGAGCGGATGTTCAAAACGATCGAGCAAATCGCAATCGCAGTTTGGTCGGCCCGACAATTGTGGCCGCGAACGCGCATTACACGTAGCCGTGGATGTTCTGCGTCAATCCCGGCCGGATGGATCTGGACGCCGACGAGGGCCGAAACGTAGCTTGTGCGACCGCTCAGCTGTTTCGGCTCGGCTTTCGGAACGTCCAGCGCCGGCGTGCCCGCGCCGCAATGGGTGATTTTCACCGGCGGATGCCCCGGCCCTGCACCCGATTACATCTACGCGTGCCGCGGGATTTCGATCATCGCCGGCCGACAGACGGAGGTTCAGTGCGACGCGACCATCCAGGCGACGACCATCAGACCGGACACTAGCACGATCGTCAGACCGTGGGTTTCCAGCCATCGTCGCGCGCGGCGGCGCGTCCTGCGCATCTTAGGAGACGAAAATCGGTCGGCGAGTCGACCCATCCGTCCACCGAGCGTCTGGCGGATCGCACCGCTCTGACGCAAGTGGAAACTAAAAGATCCACGTTCTTCGTTGGTACTCATGACACAAATCGGCGCAATCGCGATGAATTTTAGCGAAAACTAGGAATTGATAAGACTACCATGCCATAAATTAGACGACAATAAAAATCCTACGAAGATCTTGTTAACGGGATGTAAACGGAGCGGACAATCTGCTCTGCGTTGTGCCGGTTTGGAGCACCTGTCTCTTTAGCAACCCACGTGCTGTCTCTACTTCGGAACTGGACTCGGGTCGATTCGCTAGCCGCTGACATCCATAGAACGACCTCCCGTCGCGCCACGCCAAATCAGGCTCCGGGGCATCGCTCTTGCTCTCCTGAGGACCGAGAGAGACCCGCGCTTTTTCGTCCGTGAAACGCGGACACCGCGGTGTGACCCAACGGATGGACACGCACTCAGAGCACAGCGAGCGGCTGAAATCGGCGGCGCGCGTATGGCTGGATTCCCGCACGGGCACGCCCGGTTCATGGTCGCGCTCGCCTGCGCCTCGGAATCCAACCTGCGGCAACTCAATGCGTTGCTCCGGACCGGCCTCGGAATCGTGCTCCTTTTCGAACTCGGCACCTGGTTGAAGGTCGCGCGAGGCGAGCCGGCGCTCCTCCATACGGAGCGGCCCTTTTTCATCTTCGATATCGCGTTGGTGGGCGTCGGTCTCTGCCTGACCTACATCAAGTGGTTCAAGAATTGCTGGCGCCCGGTGACGATGGCGTTCTGTCTGATTCTGCTTGCCAGCCGTACGCTCTCGACCCTCGCCATCGATCAGGACGCGCCATTGCTGCTGGCGCTTTTCGTGCTCGCGCTGGGCGCCGCGGTGCTGGTGCCGTGGAGCGCGCGTTGGCAGGGCTTGCTTAGTCTGGCCGGCTTGATTGCTTTCACGATCGCCGCCATGGAAGGAGTGGTCGAGCCGGAGGACCTCAATCGATGGCTAGTGCTCGCGGCAATAGGGGCATTCGCGGTGAGCTTCACGGCGCTTAAGGATCACTATCGATCCCAAACAATCCTGATCGACGCTCTATTGGACAAGGAAGGGCGCCTGGCCAAGAACGAGGCGATGCTGCGTACGCTCTTCGATGCGGTCCCCGACATTGTGACCCTGACCCGGTTCAGCGACGGAAAGCTGTTCGAGGCCAGCGAGGAATTTCTAAAGCGCACTGGGCTGGGGCGAGAGGCGGCGCTGGCGACGTCGGTGGTTCAACTCGGCGCCTGGGTGGATCCGGAGAAGCGCGCCAAGTACATCCAGCAATTGATGAACAAGGGCCGTGTACGCAATCTGGAAGTCGATTTCCGCCTCGGCGGGGTCGTCGCGCCGTATCTCATTTCAGCCGTGGTGGTCGAAATTCATGGCGAGCTGCACGCGTTGAACGTCGCGCGCGACGCCACCAGCGTGAAGGAAAATGAACGCGCGCTGCGCGAGGCGCAGGAGCGGCTCCACGCGCAGGTCGAGGAGTTGACTGCGACGCAGGCGTGCCTGCGGACCGAGATCAGCGAACGCGAGGCCGCGGAGCGCGTCGCGCGCGACAGCGAAGCCACGCTGCGCAAGGTTTTCGAAGCGAGCCCCGACATAATCACCGTTTCAAGCCGGCGCGATTTTCGGCTTCTCCAAGCCAACAGCACATTTTTCAGCGAGACCGGTTACTCCCCGCAGGAAGTTCTCGGCCAACAGATTTACTCGAAGTTTTGGGCCAGCCGCGCCCAGCGCGAGCAGCTCCGGCAGGCGCTGGATCGCGACGGCTTCGCGCACAATATGGAGGCCGACCTCATAATGAAGAACGGCACCGTGAATTCCTACCTGCTATCCACGGTGGCGCTTGAGTTGGGCGCCGAGCCATGCCGGGTCTCTTTCTGGCGCAACGTCACCGACGCCAAATGCGTCGCGCAACGGATAGCCGAGAGCGAGGCGATGCTGCGCAGCATGTTCGACGCCACGCCCGACATAATCATCACTCGGCGCGCAGACGGTCCGATCCTCGACGTCAACGACGAGTTTGTAAAGCGCACGGGGATCTCGCGCGAGCAGGCGGTGGGGACCTCGATGGAGAATATTCGCCTCTTTCTCCGGCCCGAAGATCGCGCGGAGTTTCTTCGCCGAGTCCAAACCGACGGCATGATCCGGGATTTCGAGGCCGACTACTTACTCAAAGGCGTCCCGGTGCCGTACCTCGTGTCGGGCGCAATGGTCGACACCCCAGACGGGCCGATCATTTTCGGCATCTCGCGCGAGATCGCCTCGCGCAAGCGCATGGAACAGGAGGTGATCGCGGCGCGCGAGGCCGCGCTGGCCGCCTCGCAGGCCAAGTCCGAGTTTCTCTCCAGCATGTCGCATGAGATCCGCACGCCGATGAACGCGATCCTCGGAATGGCCGACCTGCTGAGCGACGGCCAGCTGGAACCCGAGCAGCGCCGCTACGTCAACACGATGCGTTCCAACGGCAATGCCCTGATGCATCTCATCAACGACATCCTCGACGTCGCCAAGATCGAGAGCGGGCGCCTGAGCCTGGAGTCCGTCGGTTTCGACCTCGAAGACGTGGTCGGCAAGGCGCTCGAAACGATGAGCGTGCGCGCGCATGCCAAGGGCCTCGAACTCACGGCGCGCATCCTGCCCGACGTGCCGCCCAATCTGATCGGCGATCCACTGAGGCTGGGCCAGATTCTGATCAACCTGACCGCCAACGCGATCAAGTTCACCGACGAGGGCGAGGTCGCGCTGACGGTCGAAAACCTGTCGCCGGCCGAGGCCCTGCGGCTGGGTTTTGCTGCCGACTCGGCCGAGGGCGAGGACGGCCATCCCGGCGCTCCCGCCGCCTGGCTGCGTTTCTCGCTAGCCGACACCGGTATCGGAATCGCCGCCAGCCAACTGGGTGCGATCTTTTCCAGCTTCGCCCAGGCCGACACCTCCGTAACGCGCCGCTTCGGCGGCTCGGGCCTGGGCCTGACCATCGTGCGGCGCCTGAGCGAGATGATGGGCGGGCGGGTCGAGGTGGAGAGCGAAGTCGGCCGCGGCTCGATTTTCCGCGTCACCGTCGCCCTGCGGGTCGATACCCATCCGGCGACGGCTCAAGCGCGCGGGGCAGCAGTTGAGCTGGACGGCGTCCGCATCCTCATTGTCGACGACAACGAGACCAACCGGCTGGTCCTGCGCGAGATGCTCGTGCGCAACCGCGCCAGCGTGACCGAAGCCTCAAGCGGCGCAGAGGCGCTGGCGGAACTCGCGCGCGCACGCGCGGCCGGCCGCCCGTATCGGCTTATGCTGCTCGATTATCGGATGCCGAAAATGGACGGAGTGGAGGTCGCGCGCAAAGCGATCGAGGAGGGTTTCGCACGGGCGTCCCCGGGCGGACAGGACACCGTAATTCTGATGCTGACCTCTGACGACCTGAACTTCAGCCTCGCCCGGGTGCGTGAGGCGGGCCTGCATGCTTACCTTATCAAGCCCGTCAAGCGCGCCGAGTTGCTGGAGAAGATAGGCCTCCTGCTGAGCGGTATCGGCGACGAGCAGACGCTCCCGGAAACCGCCGCGCCGCCGGCCGCGCCGGGCTACGGGATCCCGCTCTTCATCCTGCTCGCCGAGGATGCGCCCGACAATCGCTTTCTCATCCAGGCTTACCTAAAGAAGCTTCCCTACCGGATCGAGATCGCGGAAAACGGCCGCGTCGCGATCGAGAAGTTCAAGGTCATCCGTCCCGACCTGGTGTTGATGGACGTGCAGATGCCCGAGATCGATGGCTTGGCTGCCACGCGCGCGATTCGCCAGTGGGAAAGCGAGCAGGGCCTCTCACCGACGCCGATAATCGCGCTCACCGCCTCGGCGCTCGACGAGGACGTGAAGCGGAGCCTGGCCGCCGGCTGCGATCAGCACATCAGCAAGCCGGTCAGAAGGCCGGCGCTATTGGCGGCGATTCGCAAGGCGATGGCGAAGCCCACGGCCCCTGCCGCCGAGCCGGAGCAGGCTGCCGCCGCGAACCCGCAGTCGCACGATGCGCCGGATTCGCTGGAGCAGGCGGAGTTGGCTGAGTTGGCGGATCCGCAGATTGTTTAGACTCGCTAGAGAAGGCCGGCAGCTTTTTTTGGCTCGTAGCATCCCGGCGCGGCGCTGGCAAGCGCATCGCCGTGCACGCGGCGATCGATCCCGCGCGAGTGCGCTACACAGCCGCACCGGCGATCGGATAAACTCGTCAACCCGTGAGATCCATCGCGCAGGACCGATCGCTGCGGACGCCGTGGGATAGCTTCGAGCGCGAGGCGCTCGAATACCTGCGAGCGCTCATCCGTTTCGATACCACCAATCCGCCCGGCAACGAGCGCGTCGCAACCGATTTTCTGGCCGCCCGGCTGGGCGCCGAGGGAATCGCGTCCGTGGTGCTCGAGAAAGAGCCGGCCCGCGCTAACCTGGTGGCGCGCCTTAAGGGTGGCGGCGGCGCCCCGCCGCTGATGCTTTCCTCGCATACCGACGTCGTGCCGGTCGAGGCCGCGCGATGGAGCCGCGCGCCGTTCGGCGCCGAGCTGGCCGACGGCTGCATATGGGGCCGCGGCGCGATCGACATGAAGGCCAAGGGTGCGATGGACCTGGGCCTGGTACTCGCGCTCAGCCGGGCCGGCGTCGCGCTCAACCGCGACCTGGTGCTGGCGGCGGTGGCCGACGAGGAAGCGGGCTCTGAACTCGGCGCCCGGTTCCTGGTCGAGCGCCATCCGGACCTGGTGCGCGCCGGATGGGTGCTGAACGAGGCCGGCGGGTTCACCCTGCATCTCGGCGGACGCCGCTACTATCCGATCCAGGTCGCCGAGAAGGGCTACGTGACGGTGAAGATGACGGTCAGCGGGCCGGCCGGTCACGGCTCGATCCCACGCGCAGACAGCGCGATCGCCGCGCTTGCGGAACTCGTGGTACGGATCAGCCGAACCCCGATGCGGATGCGCCTGACGCCATTGATGCGGCGCACGCTCGAACAACTCGGGCTCGATCCGCAAAGCGCGCCGCCGCTGTTTCGCGCGATGATGGCCAACACCGTCGCGCCCACAATTTTGCGCGCCGGCTATAAGGACAACGTCATCCCGGGCGAGGCCTCGGTGGTGCTCGACGGCCGCACGTTGCCGGGCGAGACGGCCGAGAGCCTGCTCGGCGAGTTGCGCGAGATCGTGGGATCGGAGCCCGCCTTCGAAGTGCTCAAGTGCGCGCCGCCGGCCGAGAGCAGCGCCGACACGCCGCTCTTCCGCCTGATCGCGCATCATGTCGAGATGGCCGACCCGGGTGCGCGGGCGATCGCCTGGATGCTGCCCGGGGCGACCGACAGCAAGTTCTACGCGCAACTCGGCGCGACCTGCTACGGGTTTGCGCCGGTGCGGATCGGTCCGCGGATGCCGTACGGGGCGCTCTACCACGGCAACGACGAGCGCATCCCGGTGGACGGCTTTTTCTGGGGATTACGGCTCTACGCGGAGGTCGTACTGAGTTTTCTGGGCCTGCGCTTCGAGCAGGTATTCAACTAGCTGTTGTCCCGAAAATACATTCAATATTGGTGGTCAGACGCTCTATGTGTGAAAAAATGCCTGACCGAAACTTTCCGGCTCGGTAAAGTTGAGTCAATGAAGGCGAGATCGAAGATGAAACGGTGCGGTTAGACGAAATCTTTGCGAGGCTTTTTCGCTTAAACGCGCGCTTTAAGACGCAATCGATTAAGGCACCCGACTTGCAGCCTGGCTTCGGACAGGAATCGGTGGCGATTCCCGGGAGCTAGACTATGAACCGGTTGAAGATCCTCATTCCAATGCTGATCCTCGCTGCTGCGATGGGCCCGCTAGGCTGCGCGAGCCAGGAAACGCGCACGACCGAAACGACCACTACGGCTCAGCCTGCGGATGCTAGCGCGACGCAGCCGGCGGAAACCAACCAGACTACGACCACCACGACCACCAGCGATTCCGGGCATTCGAGTTTGCTCGGTGCGACCGCCAATTTCGTCTGGACCGTGGTCGCGTTGCCGTTCCGGATCGTTGGAGACATCATCGGCGAGATCGTCTAGGGTGGAACTTTCCCGGTGCCTACGCACTAGATGTGTTTCGGCATCGGGCGCAGGCGCATCCGCGCGTCGACCACCACCGCACCCTTGCCCGGCGGCAACACCTTGACCGGATTCAAATCCATCTCAGTCAATTCGGGAATCGCCTCGATCAACGCCGAGACGCGCTGTAGCACCGCGACCAGCGCCTCGCGGTCGCCCGGCGCGGCGCCGCGGTAGCCGTCGAGAAGCCGGCAGGTTCTGAGCGTCGCCAACATCTCGCGCGCATCGATGTCGGTGACCGGACTAAGGCGGAAAGCGACGTCATGGATCAACTCGACCATCACGCCACCCAGGCCGCACACGAGCAGCGGACCGAAAGTCGGGTCGGTGGTGACGCCGACCAGCGCCTCGATTCCGCCCTGCACTTCGCGCTGCAGCAGTACGCCTTCGAGCGTGGCGCCGGCCGTGCGCGCGCGATCGGCCAGCGTGACCGCGGCCTCGGCCACGGCGAGCGGTGACTGCAATCCCATGATCACGCCGCCGATATCGCTTTTATGCATGACGCCGGGTGCGATCACCTTGGCGACCAGCGGATAGCCGATACTATCGGCGACTTGCGGCGCGTCGGCGACCAAGGCGCGCTCAGCCAGCGCGACTTCGATTCCGGCGGCGCGCAGGATGGTCGCGATGTCCTCGGCCGCAAGCCAGATCGAGTCGTTTGCATCCTTGAGCGCGCGATCGACCACCGCGCGCACCGTACTCATCGCGAAGGGAGCTAGCTCCAGCGCCGTGCCGCGCGGCCGCTCGCGCCATCGCGCGTACCGATACGCCGCCGCGAGCACCATCGCGGCGTTTTCCGGAAACGCGTAGGACGGAACCTGGCCGCGCGCACCGGCATCGATCACCGGTGTCGGCCATTGCGAGGTCAGGAACACGGTGAGGACGGGCTTGTGCGCGGGCACCTGGGATGCGCCGCGCGCGATGGCGTCGGCGACGAGGTTGCGCGGTGCCTGGGTCGCCGGAACATAAACCGCCACCACCGAATCGACGTTGGGGTCGGCGCCGACCGCCGCGATCGCGCGCTCGTACTCGGCGGGTCCGGCGGTCGCGGTCAGGTCGACCGGATTGCCGAAGGACGCGCGCACCGGCAGGAACAAGCGCAACGTGTTTACCGTGGCGTCGGCGGGCTGCGGCAGGATCAGGCCCTGCGCTTCGCACGCGTCGGCGAGCAGGATTCCCGGACCGCCGGCGTTGGTTACCACGCCGACCCGCGGGCCGGCGGGAACCGGCTGCGTCGAGAGCATCGCGACCACGTCGAACAATTCCATCAGCGTGTTGGTGCGGATCACGCCGGCCTGTTCGAACAGCGCCTCGACCGCGACGTCCAGATTGGCGAGCGCGGCGCTGTGGCTGGAGGCGGCGCGCCGTCCGGCCGCCGAGCGCCCTGACTTGACCGCGACGATCGGGCGGCGGCGCGCGACTTCGGGCGCGAGGCGCGCGAACTTGCGCGGATTGCCGACGCTCTCGAGATAGAGCACGACCACGCTGGTGCGCGTGTCGTCGAGCCAGTATGCGAGCAGGTCGTTGTTCGAGACATCCGAGCGATTGCCGGCCGAGACGAAGGTCGAAATTCCCAGGCCGCGGCTTTTCATGTAGTCGAGGATCGCGATACCCAGCGCGCCGCTCTGCGAGAACATCCCGATATTGCCGGGCGACGGCAGGGTCGGCGCGAAAGTCCCGTCCAGTAGCACCGCCGGATCGGTATTGAGCACGCCCATGCAGTTCGGTCCCACCATCCGCATTCCCGACGCGCGCACCGTGTCGAACAGCCGCTGCTCCTCCGCGCGTCCCGCCGGCGAGACCTCGGCGAAGCCCGACGTGATCACCACCACGCCATGCACGTGCGCGCGGGCGCAGTCCTCGATCGCGCCGTGGACCATTTCGGCGGGCACTGCGATTAGCGCGAGATCCACCGGCGCGCCAATCGACGCCACGCTCGGAAATGATCGCAGCCCCATCACCTCGGTAGCCGCCGGATTGATCGGATAGAGCGGCCCGTTGAATCCGGCGCGCTGCAGATTGGCGAGCAGCGCGCCGCCCAACTTTGCGCGCGAGCGCGACGCGCCAATCACCGCGACCGAGCGCGGATGGAGCAACTTGCGGATGCTCTCGCCGGCCGCGCTCCAGTTGCGCAACTCGCTCGCTTGACGCGAGGCCTCGGTCTCCCCGGTGGGGAAGCTCAGATGGACCACGCCGGCGTCGGTCGAGCGCTTCACGCGGAAACCGCTCTTGGCGAAAACCTCGAGCATTCGGTTGTTGTCGCCCAGCACGTCGGCCTGGAACTCGACGATTCCGGCCGCGCGCGCGACGCGTCCGAGATGGTCGAGCAGAACCGTGCCGATACCGCGTCCCTGATGCTCGTCGAGTACGGCGAAGGCGATCTCGGCGCGCGCCGGTCCCGTGGTGACATAGCGGCCGATGCCGATGAAGCGCTCGTCGGCCCCGGTGCGCAGCGTCGCGACCAGCGCGACGTGGCTCACGAAGTCGATTTCGGTGAAGCGTGCGAGGTCCTGCTCGCTCAGCGTATGCTTCAATCCAAAGAAACGATGGTAGATCGAGTCCTGGCTCATGTGGCGGAAGTGATCGAGCAGGCGTTCCTTGTCGTCGGCGCGGATGCCGCGGATATGGATCGAACCGCCGTCGCGCAGGACCTCGTGCGCGGAGTAATTTCTGGCTTCGAGACTGGTGTCGTCGGTCACGATGTTGCCGTTCCGTCGTTACCGTACTGCGTTACCGCACTTAATTATTTCTGGCTGCCCGCGAGCGCGCTGCACAATTTTTCCGGCAGCGCCGAGGCGCGCACGAAGACCCATCCTTCCATCAACCGGCGCGCCGTGCGGTAGACGGTCGCGCTTTCGGCGAACCATCTATAGCGTCTGCCGTCACCGCCGCGTCTGACCGTCGCGCCGACGACGGTGACACCCGAGGGCTGCGCGATTCGCACCGGGTCGCCGGGCGAGGCGCTCTGGCGCGCAATCCGGCTCACCACCGTGCCCTCGATTCGCGACGCGACCGCGAGACACATCGCACCCGTCAGCGGCACGGCGCGATGCGGCTGGCCGATCGAGATCATGCGCACCGTCACGTCGGCCTCTTCGGCGGCAAGCCGCTCGCCCGCGAGCGTTCGCGCCGTGCGGGCCGGCGCGACCATCGCGATCTTCGGAATACTGGGGATTCGCGCGGCGGCCTCGGCGGTTTTCGCGATACCCATCCTGAGGCTCGCGGCGATCCGGATCGCCTCGAGTCGTTGCAGCAACGCGCCGTTGGCCTCCAGCTCATCGGGCATCTCGAGCCCGCTTGCGCCGAGCGCGTCGGCGGCGACGAACACGCAAGGATTCGCCGCGTCGACCATCGAGACCTCGATTCCGCGCGCGCCGTCAGCCTCCAGCGTATCGACCGGGTTTCCGGTCGGCAGCAACTTTCCGGTGCCTGCGCCGCCGGGCTCGAGGAAATCCAGTCTTACTGACGCACCGGTGCCGGCGACGCCGGGAAGCCGGAAATCGCCATCCACGGCGGCGCGTCCGTCGTCGAGCGGAAAACGCGCGATGATCATTTTGTGCGTGTTGTTATTGTGGATTCGTACCGTCGCTTCGCCGGCCGCGTCCGCGACCGCGGCAGTGACAAGGCCGTCATCGACCGCGAACGGACCGACGGCGGACGACATGTTGCCGCAGTTGCCGCTGTAGTCGACCGAGGCATCCTTAATCGAGACCTGCGCGAACGTGTAATCGACGTCGGCGCCGGCGCGAGTTGGCGGCCCGATCACGCAAATTTTCGAGAGCGACGAAATTCCGCCGCCCATCCCGTCGAGTTGGCGTCCATTGGGATCGGGGCTGCCGATCACGCCGAGAAAGATCGGCGCCCACAGCTCGCGCTCGGCCGGCAGATCGGCCGCGCGCAGCATCACGGCCTTGCTGGTGCCCCCGCGCATGAAGACCGCGCGCAATTTGAGCTGTTTCATTTTTTCGTTCTTCTAACTTGCGGCTTCATCGCCGGGGTTTCCGGGCGCTGCGGCGATTTCCCTCACCATTGCGAGGTGGCGTGCGCGGCGGTGCTCGCGCTACGGCCAGCGATCCTGCCGAAGACCGCCCCCGACATTAGTCCAGAGCCGCCGGGATAGTTGTTGTGGAACAGCCCGCCGACCATCTCGCCGCAAGCGAACAGCCCCGGAATCGGATCCCAATCGGTGCCGATCACCTGGGCGTGATCGCTGACCTTCACGCCGCCGAACGAGAACGTGATTCCGCCCGTCACCGGGTAGGCGTAGTAGGGCGGCGAGTCGAGCTTTTGCGCCCAGTTGGATTTCGCGAGCGCGAGGCCCTCCGTGTGCATTCCGTCGCGCACGCCGGGGTTGAACGAGCCGTTGCCGGCTGCGGCGTTGTACTCTGCGAGCGTGCGCGTCGCGGCCGTGCGATCGAGTCCTAGCTGAGCGACAAGGCCGTCGAGCGTGTCGGCGACGATCGGATGGCCGGTAGAGTAGCGCGGCTCGAGCAGTGCGACAGCCTTGCTGTCGAAAATCTGCCAGGCGACGGTGCCCGGCTGGTTAAGGATGGTCCCGCCGAATTTGGCGTAGGTGTAAAGATTCTGGTCCTCGCCCTCGTCGACGAAGCGTTGGCCGAGCTTGTTGAGCATCACGCCATAGACGTAGGAGAGGCGGTTGGTCTTGTCGGTCAGCTCGCGATCGCCGTAGGGCGCCGCCTCGGCGTCGATCGGCGTCGCATGGCATCCGCTCCACTGCCCCCACGGCATCGCGCCGATCTCCATCGCCATGCGCAAGCCGTCGCCCTGGTTATGCCGGGTGCCGCGCACGCGCGCGTGATCCCACGGACGGCCAAGGTACTGCGCGCGCCACGCCATGTTGGCCTCGAAGCCGCCGCATCCGAGCACCACCGCGCCCGCGCTGATTTCGCGAATCCCCTCGGCGTCCCGCATCAGAACGCCGCACACGCGTCCCTTGCGATCCTGCACCAGGCGTTGCGCCGGCGAGCCGTAATGGATTTCGACTCCCGCGCGGCGCGCGATGTTGAACCACATTCGCGAAAGCCCCACGCCCTCATGCGCGGCGCGCACGATCGCGCCCTTGGGCCATTTGATCAGGTTGCCGACGCGCACGCCGCTCAGCGACAGGGCGAGCTCGAAGGCGATCCCCTGCTCGGCCATCCAGCACACCGTCTCGTACGAATTCGCGATCAGGATTTGCGAAAGCTCTGAATCGGTGCGCCCATCTGTCACGCGCATCAGATCTTCGCGGAACGCGTCGGCGGGATAGGCCTCGATTCCTTCCATGAAGCCCGTGACCTCGCGCGCTTTGGGCACCAAGCGCAGCAAATCGCCGGGGCGGTTGAACGCAAAGCGGAACAGGCCGCCGCTGAAATGAGTATTGCCGCCGCGGTCGTGCTCGGGCGCCTTTTCCAGCACCAGCACGTGCTCCGCGCCCGCGCCGCGTGCCGAGACACTGGCGGCAAGGGCGGCGTTGCCCGCTCCTATAACGATAACGTCGTACTGCGCCATCACGCTCCTTCGGCTGTATCTCGGGGTCAACGAATCATTGCACAAAAGGACATGCTCGCGAAAAGCCGTTCGCGGCGGCGCACGGGCCCCGCATCGGATCACCTTGGCGGGCGGATATAATGCGCCTGGAGTGCGCGCGAGCGCGAGGCGCCGCGAGACGGATCGTATCCAGCGAATGCGTACACGGAGGAGATACAGATGACATGGCTGACGCAAGCGGATAGCGCGGCCTCGGCCGGCGAGCGGCTCGCGAAGCTGTGGGAGCGCTCGGGCATCCTGACGATTCCCGGCGCGCATAACGGGCTCGCGGCGATGCTCGCGCGGCGCGCGGGCTTCGAAGCGCTCTATCTCTCGGGCGCGGCGCTGAGCGCGAGCATGGGGTTGGCCGACCTTGGGATCATGACGGTCGAGGAGCTGACGATGTTCGCGCGGATGATTTGCCGCGCCGCGGGTTTGCCGCTGATCGTCGATGCCGACACGGGGTACGGCGGGATTCTCAACGTGATGCGCGTGGTGCGCGAGCTCGAAGATGCGGGCGCCGCGGCGATGCAGATCGAAGACCAGCTACTGCCGAAGAAGTGCGGTCATCTGAATGACAAGCTGCTCGCCGCGCCCGAAGAGGCGGCGGCGCGAATCGCGGCGGCACGCCGCGCGCGCCGAAGCCTCCGCATCATCGCACGCACCGACGCGGCGGCCTCAGAGGGAATCGACGGCGCGCTCAAGCGCGCGCGGCTTTATCTCGAGGCCGGCGCGGACGCGATTTTTCCCGAGGCGCTGACCGACGCCGGGATGTTCCGGCGCTTCGCGCGCGAGATTCGCGCACCGCTGCTCGCCAACATGACCGAGTTCGGCCGCACGCCGTATTTCACCGCGCAGGAGTTCCAGGAGTTCGGTTTCAAAATGGTTATCTGGCCGGTCTCGTCGCTGCGGGTCGCGGCGAAAGCGATGAGCGATCTGTACGCGGAGCTTAAAGCGAGGGGCACGGCGGAGGCGATGCTCGATCGAATGCAGACGCGGGCGGAGTTGTACGAGACGATTGGCTATAGCGACTACGAAAACCTCGACACGTCGGTCGCAGCGAGCGTCGTCCCACCCGATCCACCTAATCGAGACTGATTGCGTAGCGCCAAACGACGATCAAAAAGTGTCATCCCACCAGCCATATCCCGATGGTGTCTCGCACGAAATAGAGATGTGGAGCAGCTTCGTAAGTATCGGATTAAACCGTGTTCCATCACTTTTCACGAACTCCAATGCTCCAACCGAATACTTCTTGTGGGCCCTTATCACCGGGACGTTGAGCTTGAATCCACCGAATATAATGCCGGAGTATATTTCCACTTCCACGTCTTTCCAGTCGAAATTATCGGAATTGTCGATATTGAATTCTGTACCCGTGAAATCGATTGAAGCACAGATGTCTACCTGTCCCGAAGGTGACGATGCTGATTTTTTTGAGCTTCCGCATTGGTCTGAGATCACGGCAATGACGATGATGACGACGACAATACCGAGGCAGCCAAGCGTGACTCGTTGCGTCTGTCGATCTTCGATCGTCTTCGCAACGGGATGCCCGCAACCAGGACAGGCCACGGCCTGGTCTGACACGTTCTGTTTACAAGCGGGACACGGAATTATCGGCATGTCTCCTGCTCTCCATTCACAATTTACGCGAGCCGACTTATATATGAGAGATGTTTTTCCGTTCATCTGAACCATCTTGATCGATGACGGGAGCCGCGTTGGATGCCTTCCTCTTATGACGTAGTCGTGGTCGGTGCGGGCAACGCCGCCTTGTGCGCGGCGCTCGCCGCACGCGAGTCGGGCGTCAGCGTGCTGGTGCTCGAATGCGCGCCGCAATCCGAGCGCGGCGGCAACAGCCGCTTCACCGCGGGCGCGATGCGCGTCGCTTATAGCGGCGTCGACGATCTCGCGCGCCTGATGCCCGATCTGACCGACGAGGACAAGGCGCGCACCGACTTCGGCGCCTACACCGAGGACCAGTTCTTCGACGACCTCGCGCGCGTCACTCAATACCGCACCAACCCCGAGCTGGCCGAGCTGCTGGTGCGCCGCAGCTTCGAGACCATGATGTGGATGCGCACCAAGGGGGTGCGCTTTCAGCCGATCTACGGACGGCAGGCCTTCAATGTCGGTGGGCGCTTCAAATTCTGGGGCGGGCTCACGGTCGAGGCGTGGGGCGGCGGGCCGGGATTGATTGACGCATTGCACGCGGGCGCGGCGCATCACGGAATCGACGTCTGGTATCAAAGCCGCGCACTCGAACTCGAGCACGACGACAGCGGCGTGACCGGCGTCGCGATCCGGCGCGTGGGACGCACGATTACCGTCGCGGCGAAGGCCGTGGTGCTCGCCGCGGGCGGCTTCGAGGCCAACGCCGAGTGGCGCACGCGCTACCTCGGCCCCGGATGGGATCTCGCCAAGGTGCGCGGCACACGCTTTAACACCGGCGACGGAATCCGGATGGCGCTGGAAATCGGCGCGATGCCCTACGGGAACTGGTCGGGATGCCATGCGGTCGGATGGGACCGCAACGCGCCCGAATTCGGCGACCTAAGCGTGGGCGACGGCTTCCAGAAGCACAGCTATCCGTTCGGAATCATGGTCAACGGGCGCGGCCGGCGCTTCGTCGACGAGGGCGCCGACTTTCGCAACTACACGTACGCCAAGTATGGCCGCGTGATTCTCGAACAGCCGGGCCAGTTCGCCTGGCAGGTTTTCGATCGCAAGGTGACGCACCTGTTGCGCGACGAGTACCGGATCAAGCGCGTGACCAAAGTCAGCGCCGACACGCTCGAAGCGCTGGCGGGCAAGCTCGAGGACGTCGACGCGGCGGCTTTTCTCGACGAGGTGAATACCTACAACGCCGCCGTCGACGCGAGCGTCGAATTCAATCCGAATATCAAAGATGGGCGGCGCACTCGCGGCCTTGCGGTCGACAAGACCAACTGGGCCAATACGATCGACACGCCGCCATTCGAAGCCTACGCCGTGACCTGCGGAGTGACGTTCACGTTCGGCGGTCTGCGCATTGATCAACACTCCCGTGTGATCAATACCGACGGCGATCCGATCGGCGGCCTGACGGCGGCGGGCGAATTGGTCGGCGGACTTTTTTATTTCAACTATCCGGGCGGCACCGGACTGATGTCGGGTTCGGTGTTCGGGCGAATCGCGGGGACCAGCGCCGCGCGCGCCGCACTCGAACGCAAGTGAACTCCCGCTTTACTTGCGGCCCTTGAGCAAGCGATTGACGATGTCCTTGTATTCCCTGGCCATCGGCGAGCGGTAAAAGCGCTGGCGCGTGAAGTACGGGTCGCCCGCGTAGAACCATTCGTACTGCAACTGGCGGCTGCCGAACTGTTCGCCGATCATGTCCCACGCGAGCTTGAAAAGCTGCACGCGATCGCGCGCCGTGGCGTTCTTGCCGCGCAGATATTTTTCCAGGTAACCGGCGATCTCGGGGTTGGCGAAGTCTTTCTCGCTCGGCGTCAGGATAAGCCCGCTGCCGCTGAGCTCGCGGATCACCTGGATCGCGCGCACCTGGCATTGCGGGATCAGCACCCATAACGTCGCCGCGACCGATCGATGCGCCAACTGCTCGCGCTTGGCGGTTGCGACCTCCTGCGCCGCCGCGCGCACCAATCCGCCCACCAGCTCGACGTTGGCGATGAGCTCGCCCAACTGTGCCTGCACGTGAACCGCCTCGGTGCGGCCGATCGTCTCGGCGATCTGGCAGGCGAGACCCGCGAGCAGCTTCAACTTCGCCAGGCCGCGGATGCAGGCCTGGAGCTGCGCGTAACCGGGCCGACGCACCAGGATGCTGTTGAAGATCGCGATGTCGCGGTAGATGAACATCCGCTCCCACGGCACCGTCACGTCGTCGAAGACCGCGAGCGAGTCTTCCTCGTCGTAGTGCGCGCTCAGCGGGCGATCGAAGTCGCTGCGCCCGGTGTCGTAGGGCTCGCGGCAGACGAACTTAAGTCCGGGCGTGCCGCACGGGATCGCGAAGCAGAGCGTGTAGTCTTCCTCGCCCTCGCGCCGCGGATAAAACGGGCCGACCCATAGCTCGTTGGAAAACGGCGCCAGCGTCGAGAGCATCTTGGCGCCGCGCACGACCACGCCGGCGTCGGTCTCGCGCACCACGCGCAGCACCAGGTAGGGATCGGATTGCTCAGCCGGCCCGCGCGAGCGGTCGACCTGCGGATCGACCAGCGTGTGCGTGAGGCACCAGTCGCGCTCGCGGCATTCCTCGTAGTAGCGACGCATGTTCTCGCCGAAACGCGGGTCGCGCGCGCCCAAATCGGCGACGCCGCTTGCGAGGTCGGTCACCAGGGCGTTGCAGAAATCGGGCATCCGCCCCATCAGGCCGTAGGTGAAATCGGCGCGCATCTGCTCGGCCCGCGTACGCCACTCGACCTGCTCGACCGACCCGGCCATCAGGAAACTCGCCGCCACGCGGTCGCCGCTCGAGGGCGAGCGAAAGGTCAGTTCCTCGGGATGCTCGTGCTGGAAGTCATAGAGCGAGGCGAGCGTCGCGACGATGCCGCGAAATGGCGGATGCGTGGTCACGTCCTTGACCCGCTCGCCGCCGACATAGATGGTGCGCTCGTCGCGCAGGCTCTCGACGAATTCCTTGCCGCTGCGGATTCCCATCGCGTCTCCCGCCCTCCGCGCCTGGCGCGTCTCGTTTGGGATTCTTTTCTAGTGTGTCTCTCGAGCGCGGGCGAACGGCGCGAAATATTCGGGCAGGCTCGGCTCGTCGGGTGCGAATTCGAGCTTGTCGAGTCCGAAGTACGGATTGCGCATCTTCGCGATCTCCTCGGGCGTGTTATCGACGTAGACCTCGAGCTGGTTGCCGTCGGGATCGAGAAAGTAGATGCTCCGCGTCACGCCGTGATTGACGGTGAAGCTGATAGGCACGCCGCGCTGCTTGAACTCGCGGTAGGCGTCGAGCAAATCCTCCTGGCTCTTGAGGCGAAACGCGCAATGCGCGAGCCCCACGTCGCCCGGCTTGGGCGCGCCGGCGCGCTCGCCGACCTCGGCCAACGCTATCTCGTGATGGTCGCGGCGATTGCTCGCCAGGAACACCATCTTCACCTCCGGCAGCTCTTTCATCACTTCGAGTCCCAGGACTTCCGTGTAGAAGGGGCGCGAACGCTCGAGACTGCGCACCTTGAGCACGATATGCCCGATACGATCCGGATGAATCATCGCAGTTCCTCCCTCTGCTTCGTGCGTTCGGCTAAACGCCCGAAAGGGCGTCCGCCGCGCGCGCTCAGTCACAGGTTATAGAGCCGTTTCGCGCCGCCCGCCAGCACCGCGGCCTCAGTCGCCGGCGGCATCCCCATCTTTTTAATCATTTTGGCCGCGCCCCAAAACCCGTCCAGATGCGGATAGTCGGTCGCCCACAGGATAGTGTCAGCGCCGAGGTAGTCCGCGAGCAGCTTGAGGCTCCGCTCGACCGGCTCGAACGAGATGAAACACTGGCGGCGATAGATCTCGCTCGGGCGCATCGAGAGCCCCGTGTCGTTCATCCCCTTGTCGTCGTAATGCCGGTCCATCCGATCCAGCCATCCCGCCATCCAGCCGCCGCCCGATTCCAGAAACGCCACGCGCATGCGCGGGAACTTGTCGCACACTCCGCACATGATCATGCTGGTCGACGCCGCGATCATCTCGAACGTATGCGCGACCGCGTGGCGCACCGCGCCGCCGCGCTTGAACCGATCCATCGCGAGCGTGTCCTGGCCGCTCTCGGCGCCGCCGTGGATGCCGATGGCGAAGTCGAGTTCCTGCGCCTCCTGCCATAGCGGATAGTATTCGCGGTCATGAAGCGGGCGGTCGTTGTACGGATTGGGCCGCACGAAGCCGGTGCGAAAACCCAGATCGCGCCGCGCGAAACGCATCTCGTCGATGATTTGCTGGACCGACGACTGCATCGGCAACATCGCCGCGCCGAACAGCCGGTCCGGGTACGGTTTGCAGTAATCCGCGAGCCATCGGTTGTAAGCGCGGCAGGCCGCCGCCGCGGCATTCGGGTCTTTCATCCCGCCGAGGAACAGTCCGAGACTCGGGTAGAGGAAGGCGGCGTCGATTCCCTCGCGGTCCATGTCGACGATGCGCGCGTGCGGATCGAAGCCGCCCTTGCGCCCTTCGAGATACGGCATGCGGGTATCGACCTCGCCGTCGCGCGAGCCGATCGAGCCGAGCACGCCGAGCGTCGCCGGCTCCTTGCCGCGACGCCGCAAGCCGAAGTCGAAGCTTTCGTCGACGAAGAAACTCTCGTTGCCTTCGCCGTCGATGACGAGTTTGGGGCAGTGGTCGCGGTACTTGGGATCGATGTACCGTTCCCACAGATCGGGCGGCTCCAGGATGTGGCCGTCCGCGTCGATGACGTTGTATTCACGGGCCATCACATACACCTCGTTGCGGAAGACTTATGCTCGGAGCTTAGCAAAGCGCCGCGCGACAGGCATACATGAATGTGAAAGCGCTCCGATGGCTGCCGCGCTTAGTGTTGGCGCTCTGATAGGGGCGATCTGATAGGGCTTGCTGTGGCGCGTCGGTCAGCCCCAGACCTCGCGCGCCACCTCGACGCACAGCCGGATCTTCGCCGTCTCGTCGTCGACAGTGACCTTGTTGCCCGGCGCCGTGCTGGCAAAGCCGCATTGCGGGCTTAGCGAGAGCTGGTCGAGATCGATATATTTCGCGGCCTCATCGATACGCATCTTGAGCAGCTCCTTGGGTTCGAGCTCGGGGAACTTGGAGCTAACCAGGCCCAGCACCACCGTCTTGTGCCTGGGCACGAGGCGCAGCGGCTCGAAAGTACCAGCGCGCGGCGTGTCGTATTCGAGGAAGTAGGAATCAACATTTATCTTGTTGAACAGCGTGTCGGCTACCAGGTCGTAGCCGCCCTCGGCGCTCCAGTGGCTCTGATTGTTGCCGCGGCAGATGTGCATCGCGAGATGCATCCCGGCAGGGCGTCCCGCGAACGCCGCGTTCATGATCTCGGGGTAGGATTCGAGCAGGAGCTTGCGGCCGTCGTCGCCGCGGCGCGCAAGATATGTCCAGCTCGAGGTGTCGCTCAGGGAGGCAAGCGTGGTTTCGTCGATCTGCACGTAACGGCATCCCGCCTCGTAAAGCGCGGCAAGCTCCTTGCGAAAGGCGTCGACGACGTCCTCCCAGAAAAGATCGAGATCGGGATAGGCCTCGCGGCTGATGTGCTCGCGCGCCGAGCGCAGGTGCAGGATGGTGGGTGAGGGGATCGTCATCTTGGGGGTGCGCGAGGTGAGCGAGCGAAGAAACCTGAACTCCGCGGCGTGGATCGGCGCCTTCCATTTGAGCCGCGTATCGACGGTTGGAATTATGAGCGGCAGCTTGTGCCCCTGCCGATCGACGAAGGCCCATTCCTGGCCTGAAGTGTCGTAGGTCGCCGAGACCCCGCCCAAGCCGCCGTAAAAGCCCATATAGAAGACCGCGCGCCGGTACTCGCCGTCGGTTATCGATTGGAGGCCGAGGCTTTCCTGGAACTTGACCACGTCGCGAATCGCGGCGTCTTCGATCGCGCGGAGGTCCGCGGCGGAAATTTTTCCCGCTTCGCGATCGGCGCGCGCACTCAACAGTTGCGGCGGTCTTAGGAAACTGCCGACATGATCGGCGCGAAACGGCGGATTGTGCGGTGCGGACGCCATACGATTACCTCCCGGGCCGGAGTTCGTATACTAAGACTCAAGGTGCGCGATTGAAAACCGGTTGCGAGTCCGCACTTGCGCGGCAAGCCTCGGCGATGAACTCTACACGAGCGAGGTTGCTGAGTCTGACTAGTGGCTGAATTCGAATTTCGCGCCGCCCGGCCCGATGAACTTCCCGGGCCCGCGCCCTCGATTTCATGGGGTCCGCGATGGCTTAACCGCAATCTGATCTGCCTGTTCGCCGGTAGGGGGCTGCGCAGCGCCTCGCAGGCCTATCTGGTAATCGTGGTGCCGCTCTACCTCGCGACGCTCGGCTACGACGCGATGCATATCGGGGTGATGTTCGCGATCGTGGCGATGGCTAGCGCCGTGATGGCCGCGCTCACCGGGATTATGTCGGACCGCTTCGGGCGCAAGACGATGCTGATCGTTATTTCGCTGATGACCGCGGCGGGCGGCGCGGTATTTGCCTTCTCGACCAGCTTTGTCGTGCTGACGGTAGCCGCCGCGCTAGGCACGATCGGCCGCGGCGGCGGAGCCGGGAGCGCCGGAGCTTTCGGTCCTTATTATCCCGCCGAGCAGCCGCTGATCGCCGAGCAGGTTTCCGACTTCGATCGCACCACGGTCTTCGGCGCGTTGTCATTCGTCGCGGTGCTCGGGGGCGCTGCCGGATCGCTGCTCGCATGGACGCCGCGGCTGATGCAACAGGGCTTCGGGTGGCCGATCGTCGAGGGCTACCGCGCGCTGTTTATCCTGACGGCCGCGATCGGGCTCGCGATGGTGGCGGTGGTGATGCCGGTGCGCGAGTCGCACAGCCTGGGCGCGCATCAGACGGGCGTTCAGCTGGGCGCATCTGGCGCGCCGGGGGCGCTTGGACCCGAGACGGCGCGGACCGGCGCGTTGATACTCGGACTTTCGCGCGCGTCGTGGCGCCTGGTCTCGCGCTTCATGGTGACCGCCGCGACCAACGGTCTTGCGATCGGGATGCTCGGGCCGCTGCTGGTCTACTGGTTCTATCGGCGCTTCGGCGTCGACGCGGCCGAAATCGGTAGGCTGTATTTCGTACTCAACCTGGTAGCCGCCGCGCCCTATCTGCTGGCGGGGCGGATGGCCGCGCGGTTCGGATCGGTGAATGCCGTGGTCGTTTGCCGCGCGGTCGCCTCGCTGCTGCTCGGCGTGATGGTGCTGATGCCGAGTTTCTGGCTGGCGGGTCTGTTGTATGGCGCGCGGATGATCTTCAACACGCTTTCGATCCCGGTGCGCCAGTCATTCCTGATGGGCGTGATTCCGCCCGCCGAGCGCTCCGCCGCGGCCGGGATGGCGAGCTTTCCCGCGCAGGTCGGGTCGTCGATAAGTCCGTACGTGGCTGGCTACCTGATGCAACAGGTGGCGCTGGAATTGCCGTTGGAAGTGGCGGCGCTGCTCCAGGCGCTGAACGCGACGCTTTACTATTTCTTTTTTCGCGCGGTGCGGCCGCCCGAAGAGATCAGCGCCGACACCGGCGAGCGGCTATGAGCCATCCTGTCAGTGCCGGCGCTGTTAATGATCGCCTTCGAAAACCTGGTAACGGCTATTCGAGGACTAGCTATCGGTGAGTTTGCCTTGTTATGCGGCCAGGCGAGGCGAACGATTCCCGGTCTGTGCCTCGGCGCCAGACACATCCACTGCCAGTTCCGCGGCGTCGCGTTTCTCAAAACGTCCGGGCTCGAGCATATAGCCGAAGATCGAGCCGATCGCCGAGATGATCACGATACCGAGCAGAAGCATTTGTACTGAATTCACCATTGTCATCGCCTCCCTGTTGTGTAACCCCACGTCGACGCTACCGTGAATCCGGATGCGCCTACGCTGCCTCGCGGTTTCCAGGCCGCGACACTATTTCATTCGAGCGCCTTGCCCGACTGTTCACATTCACTGCGCATGCGATAGCGGACACCGGCGGCAATCCAAACATGCCCATTGGGTCGACCTGCCGCGGATTGAATATCGATCCGAAAAGCACAACGGCCGCGCCGACTAGAATCAAACCGAAAGTAAACATTTGAACCAAAGCCCCGGTTACCACGACTCTCTTCCTCCTCTTTCCATGCTTGGATAGACCTTGGAGCATCGATCGTGCCATCGCGGTGGCTCGCCCGCAGCGTTTGAAAATATGTCGAGTTTGGGGCCGAATCCCAGTACTTTTTGTACCAGTCTGACGTGCCGTGAAGCTTCGCGCATGCGGCCCCATGCGTGCAGACCTTTGCGAAACGCGAATCAGACGCGAAACGGGAAGGTTTGCGAAGATCGCGAAGAGCGAGGCGCGTTCGGACATATATACGTCGCGAAGATCAGTCTGTTACGCGCTCATGAAAGGGCCGCGCCAAGCCACCGCACGCACATCGCTGAACAGTCAAAGAGGTGACTCTTGATAGCCGCGCAGTCGCTCGCTGGACGCGGACGGTTCGGCGAGTAATTCTTCCTGCCGAGGGCGGAGCACGTCTCGCCCGCCAAGCGGATGCGGCAGGTGACGGAAACGGGCGAGCAGATTGAACTCCTGATCGAGGGCACGCTGGACCAGCTGCTCTACGTCAACGAGCAGAGTGGCTACGCGGTCGCGGTGCTCGAACGCAGCGACGAAGTCCTGCGCCGGCGCGTCACTGTGGTCGGCAGCCTGGCCGGGCTCGACGTCGGTGCGGGTCTGCGTCTGCGCGGCCGCTTCGAGCGCCATCCGAAGTACGGCGAGCAATTCCGGGTCGAGGATTTCGACACCATCCGTCCGGCCTCGGTGGCCGCGCTCGAGCGCTATCTCGCCGGCGAGATAAAAGGCGTCGGGCCCGCGCTCGCGCGGCGGATCGCCGAGCACTTCGGCGAGGCGCTGCCGGCCGTGCTCGACGAGACGCCCGAGCGCCTGCGCGAGGTGCACGGCCTGGGCGCGGTGGTCGCGGCGCGAATCGCGGTGGCGTGGCGCGATTCCTCGGGTCTGCGCGAGCTCACGGTTTTTCTGCGCGGCAACGGGATCGCCGCCGGCCACGCGCGACGCATCCACAAGATGTACGGGCGCGACTCACTCGAGACGGTGCGCCGCGACCCCTACGTGCTCGCACGCACCATCGCCGGCATCGGGTTTCGCACCGCCGACATGGTAGCCGAGAAACTCGGCATCCCCAAAAATTCGATCCAGCGCGCGCGCGCCGCGATGGTCTTCCTGCTCGAGCGCATGGCCGAGGAGGGGCACGTCTTCGCGCCCTTCGGATACCTCGAGCATCAGTTCGGCGCAGGACTCGAGATGGATCCGCAGCTTGCGGCGCAGGCGGTCGAGGAGCTGGTCGAAACCGGCGAGCTGATGGCCGAGGATCTCGGCGGCGACGGTAATCGCGCGATCTATCTGCGCCGCCTGCACGACGCCGAGACCGCGGTGGCAGAGCGGATGCGGCGGTTGACGCAGGGGCGTCCGATGGGCCGCGCGGTGGTCGAGCGCGCGATGGAAGCGGCCGGCAGCGCCGGCGGCGTCGAGCTATCGGCCGAGCAGCGCTCGGCGCTCCGCTGCGCGCTGCAGAGCAAGGTCACCGTGATCACCGGCGGCCCCGGCACGGGCAAGACCACGCTCCTGCGCTCGCTGCTCGCGGCGCTTTCCAGCGCCGGCGTCAAGGCGACGCTCGCCGCGCCCACCGGACGCGCCGCGCGCCGGCTCGCGGAGGCTTGCGGCCGCGAGGCCAAGACCATCCATCGCCTGCTCGAATACTCACCCGAGTCGGGCGGCTTCATCCGCGGCGAGGCTTTTCCGCTACGCACGACGTGGCTGGTTATCGACGAGGCCTCGATGATGGACCTCGAACTCGCGGCGAGCCTGCTCGCGGCGCTGCCGCCCGATTGCTCGCTGCTGCTGGTTGGCGACCGCGACCAGTTGCCCTCGGTCGGTCCGGGCAGCGTGCTCAAGGACGTGATCGCCTCGGGGCTGGTGCCGGTGGTCGAGCTGAGCCAGATCTATCGCCAGGCGCGCGCGAGCCTGATCGTCGCCAACGCCCATCGGCTGAACCGCGGCGAGATGCCCGAGACCGCCAATGATCCCGAGGGCGATTTCTTTTTCTTCGAGCGCGGCGCGCCGGAAGACGTCGTCGGGACCATCAAGCAACTGGTGCAGCATCGCCTCCTCGGCGATCGCTTCGAATTGCGCGACCCTCGCGAAATCCAGGTGCTCGCGCCGATGAATCGCGGGCCGCTCGGCGCTCATGCGCTCAACCATGAGCTGCAGGCGCTGCTGAATCCGGCCGGCCACGAAATTCGCGCCGGTGACCGGGCGCTCCGCGTGGGCGACCGCGTGATCCAGTTGCGCAACAACTACGACAAGCTGGTTTTCAACGGCGAGATCGGACGTATCGCGGCGGTCGACCCCGAGCGCGGCCGCGTCGGCGTCGCTTTCGAGGACAATCACGCGGAATACGATCTGGCCGAGCTCGATGAGCTGGGGCTCGCTTACGCGATCTCGGTTCACAAGAGCCAGGGAAGCCAGTATCCCGCGGTCGTGATCCCGCTCCACCCGAGCCACTACCTGATGCTGCGGCGCAACCTGCTCTACACCGCGATCACGCGCGCCGAGCGGGTGTGCGTGCTGGTCGGCACGCGGAGCGCGTTGATGCAGGCGGTACGCAACGTCGACGAGCGCCGCCGCTTCAGCCGCCTGGCCGACCGCCTGCGGATTGATTAGGCCGCGCGCCGACGCTTCTTAAGTCATCCTGAGCGAGCGCTGCGCGAGTCGAAGGACCCCGATCTTTTCCGGGCGAGCATCGCGAGAATCTTGGAGCATAAGGATCCGGGGTCCCTCGATTCCGGCAGCCTTCGCTCGGGATGACAAAAAAGAAGAGCGCTTCGCCGACGCGGCGTCGCTCAGGTTCGGGATGCGCTGCCTTCACGCGGCGGGCGGCGGCGCGCGCCCTGCAACGGAGCGAGCGCTGCCAGCGCCTCGAGAATCGAGGCGGCTTCGGCGCGAATCGCGTCGAAGTCGCCGCCGCGTTCGGCCACGATGCGCGCGACCTCGGCGGTCGTCCGCGTGTAATCGTTCTTGAAGCGGCGGTTAAGCTCCTTCCATGGAATCCCGGCGAGCAGGCGCGTCGCCGCCGCGCTCGCATGCAGCGTCCCTCGCGCGATCAGCACCGCGATCGCCGGATAGCCCAGGTAGCCCTGCCAGTACGAGGCGTTGTCGTTGGAGCTGATCTCGCGCCCGTCAGCCGAGATTTCGACGCGATACTTCTTTGCGCCGTCGGACGAGACAACCTCCCACACGCGCGGCGGATCGCCATTATCGATCACTCGAACGCGTCCGCCGCCGATAGCACCGATCGCCTCGTAAACCTTGATCGGCGGCGGCATCCCCCATTTTTTCATGCCACGTCACTTCTTCTTCAGCTTCAGGCCCGGTACGACTTTCTCCCATTCGGGATCGGCCGACAGCGTCGGAAAGCCCGAGCCGATCTGAATCAACACACCGTGCGAGGAGCGCGGCGAGATGAAGGCCTCGAAGGAGGTCGGCGAATGTTCCTTTTCCTCCACCACGCGCACGCCCGCCGACTTCAGTTCAGCCACGCGCGCCTTGGAATCTGGAACGTCGAAGGTGACGTGATGGAAGCCCTCGCCGTTTTCGGCGATGAACTTGTGCATGAACGAGTCCTCGCGCAACGGCTCGAGCAATTCGATTATCGTGCCGGCGAGGTCGAACTCGGCGTACCTGAAGCCGCCCGGGTTTTCGTGCTCGTATAGAAAGGTCGCGCCAAGCACGCCTTCATAGAACTTGCGCGCCTCTGCGATGCTTTTGACCGCGATTCCGATGTGATCGAGTTTGCCGATCGGCTGCTTAGCCATCTTTATAGTCAACTCTCCGCCGTGATGATCCGTTTGCGGCTTTCTTAGCACAGAATCCGATCAACCATGACGCAGTGACACAGCGGCCGGGCGGGGGGGAGCATCGCGTGGTGCCCCCCCTACAACTCGCCTCTGCTATCTGACACGATTGCCTACGGGCACGATTGCCTGACAGCATCGCGATGAAAGCTGCCTGATACTCCATAGATGAAGGACCTGATCGTATCCATCCTGAACGCCGCTATCGAGCGCGCGCGCGCCGCCGGCCAACTCGCGACCGCGCCGCCCGCCGCCGCGAGCGTCGAGGCACCCAAGGACCCCGCCCACGGCGACGCGGCGAGCAACGCCGCACTGGTGATGGCGCGTGCCGAGAAAAAGCCGCCGCGTGCGATCGCCGAGATCATACGCGCCAACCTGGAACTCCCGCCCGAGGTCGCGGAGGCGAGCGTGGCGGGCGCGGGATTCATCAATTTCCGCATGGCGCCGGCGTTCTGGCATCGCGAGTTGCGCCGCGCCGCGGCCGAAGGCGAGCGCTTCTGGCGCCCGCAGATCGGCGCGGGTCGCAAGATGCAGGTCGAGTTTCTCTCGGCTAATCCCACCGGGCCGCTCACCGTCGGCCACGGACGCAACGCCGTGCTCGGCGACACGCTGGCCCGCATGCACGAGGCGAGCGGCTTCGTCGTCACGCGCGAGTACTACTTCAACAACGGCGGACGGCAGATGAAGCTGCTCGGCGAATCCGTGCGCGCGCGGTATCTCGAAGCGATTGGCCGCCCGGCAACGATGCCCGAGGACGGCTACCAGGGCGAATACATCCGCGATATCGCGCGCGACCTGGTTGCGCGCCACGGCGAGGCGCTGGCCGACGCGACCGATCCGGAAATTTTTCGCGCGCCGGCCGAAGAAGCGATCTTCGCCGACATCCGCGGGACCTGTGAACGCCTGGGTGTCCGCTTCGACGTCTACACCAACGAACTCGATCTCATCCGCGGAGGCCAGGTCGACGCGGTTATCGAGGGCTTGCGCGAGCGCGGCCTTATCGCCGAGTACGACGGTGCCGTGTGGCTTAAGGGCGAGCCGCTGGGACTGCCCAAGGATCGCGTGCTGGTGCGCTCTGGGCCGGCGCGCGAGCCGACCTATCGCACCCCGGATATCGCCTACCATATAGAGAAGCTGCGGCGCGGCTTCGACAGCGTGATCGACGTTTTCGGCGCCGACCATATCGCCGAGCATCAGGGCGTGCTCGCGGCGGTCAACGCGCTGGGCTTCGATGTCACGCCGATTCACGCGATCATTTACCAATTCGTGACGCTCACGCGCGCCGGCGAGAAGGTCAAGATGTCAACGCGCAAGGCGACCTACGTCACGCTCGACGAATTGGTCGACGAGGTCGGCGCCGACGTGGTGCGGTTTTTTTTCCTGTTTCGCAAGCACGACAGCCATCTCGACTTCGACCTCGATCTGGCCAAGCGCCAGGCGCCGGAGAACCCGGTCTTCTACGTGCAGTACGCGCACGCGCGCCTCGCAAGCGTCTTCCGCGAGGCGGAGAAAAAGGGGATCGGTCTGCCCGAGGATCTTTCGGCGGTCGATCTCGGGCCGCTCTCGGAGGAGGAGATCGCGCTTGCGCGCAAGCTGGTCAACCTGCCCGATGTGATCCGCGGCGCGGTCGAGAGCCTCGAGCCGCATCGCGTGCCGTTCTATCTGCTGGAATTGGCTGGCGATTTTCACCGCTACTACAACAAGCCGTCAAATCGTATAATTAGTGAACAACGCGAACTGAGTCTCGCGCGGCTGTTCCTGGCGCGGCTGCTGATGGGCGGAATCAACAGCGGGCTCGAACTGATGGGCGTGAGCGCGCCCGACCGAATGTGAAGTACTCGGCAAGAAGGCTCGGCCAGGCTCTGGCGAGACACGGAAAAGACGCGGTAAAAAAACTCCAAGGATGTGAGTAAAACGGATGCGTTTTGAAATCGGACCCGGCGGTGGATTTGTCGTCCTGGTGGGATTGCTCGGGCTCTCCGCCGCGGTGTTTTTCTTAGGCATGATCTCCGGGCGCGAGATGGCGCAGAGCGAGCAGGGACAATCCCAGCTCGCAAGCGTATATCCGATGCCCGCCGGCGCGCCGCCCGCGGCGCCGCCGCAAGCCGCCGCCGCGCCGGCCGCTCCAGCCGCCGCTGCCAACGCAAACCCCTCCGCTCAAACCGCGGCCGCGTCGTCCTCCGAGAACGCCGAGAGCACGCCGCCGGCGGTACAGCCCAAGCCGCCGCTCAGGCATAAGACATCGCCGCGCCCGACCCTGGCGAGTGTCCCGCCGGCCCATCCGTCCGCGCCCGCCGCTGAGGAGCCGGACACCGATTCCTCGGCTCCGTCCGATTCTTCCGCTTCGACTGATGAAGCGGACACCGGTACCGACGAGGGCACGGCCAGCGCTCCGGCGCCGCGCGCCGGCACTCACGGCAAGGGCTACAACATCGTGATCGACGCCGCGATGGACCGCGGAGCAGCGAACCGGATGGCGTCGCGGCTGCTCGGGCTCGGCTACACCTCGCATATCATACCGACGCAGATTAACGGCCAGACCTGGTATCGCGTGCAGGTCGGACCATATCTGAGTGCGGACGACGCACGCGCGGCGCAGGCGCAATTGCGCGCAGCTTACACCGCCCGCTACGTCAATCGCGCGGGGGCGGCCAGCACTGGTTCCGCCACCACGGACACCGACACGAGCGATCCCGGCGCAGCCGATACGGGATCGTCGGACGACAGCGGCGGCGGCGGAGCCTCCGCGCCGTCTGATTGATCCGCGCCGCCGACGCCGTCTGGTTGATCGGCGCCGTTTGTTGACAACGTGCTCGGCGGCTGGCTAACTGAACTGGAGACGAGATTGATGACCCTGAAGCTCACGGCTGGATCGCGTTGGTGGTGGCACACCGTCGCGCTCGCCTGCGCTCCGGGATCGTAATTCAACGATCAGCAGGGTTTGTAGAAAGGGGCCGCGGGCGAAGAGTCCAGCGGCCCTTTCTTTTTTTCGTTTTTTCGATGGTTTCGGACTCTTGCTTGCAGTGAGAAGTGAGAAGTGAAAAAGGCGGTTTTGGGAGAGAGCGATGATTACGCCAAACGAGCGCGAGTTCGAGGCCCTGGCCGCGCAGGGCTATAACCTGATTCCGGTCTGGCGGGAGATTGCCGCCGACCTCGAGACTCCGGTCAGCGCCTTTCTCAAGGTCGCGCGCGGGGAGTACGCCTTTTTGCTCGAGAGCGTGCAAGGCGGAGAGAAGTGGGGGCGCTACACCTTTCTCGGCTCGGAGCCAGCGATGGTGCTGCGGGGACGGGGCGGGCGGCTGGATCTCACGCGGCCGGGACGCAGCGTCGAGGTGCGCTCGGTCAGGAGCCCGCTTGAGGGATTGCGCGACGAGATGCGGCGTTTTCGCGCGTACCAGTCACCCGAGCTGCCGCGCTTCTTCGGCGGCGCGGTCGGCTTTCTCGCCTACGACATCGCGCGCTATTTCGAGCGCCTGCCTACGCATGCGCAGGACGAACTCGGCACGCCCGACCTCTACCTGATGCTGACCGACACAGTGCTGATTTTCGACAACGTGCGCCAGACGCTCAAAATCGTCGCCAATGTCGCGCTCGAGGAGCATCCTTCGATTCGCGCGGCCTACCGCGACGCGGCGGCGAAGATCGACGAGCTCATCGCGCGCCTCGATGCTCCCGCGGAAGCGCCGCGGCTCGAAAGCGCTGCGAACCTCAACGGTGACGCGGTAGAAAAACTCGTCTCCAACCAGACTCGCGAGGGTTATATGGCGATGGTCGAGGCGGCCAAGGAGTACATCGCGGCCGGCGATGTGATCCAGGTGGTGCCTTCGCAGCGTTTCGAGGCGCCGCTGGGGAGCCATCCGTTTAACCTTTACCGCAGCCTGCGCGCGATCAATCCGTCGCCCTACATGTTCTACCTGCAGATGGACGATCACACGCTGGTCGGCGCGTCGCCGGAGGTGATGGTGCGGGTGGAGGGGCGCGAAATCACGCTCCGCCCGATCGCGGGGACGCGCCGGCGCGGCGCGACTGAAGCCGAGGACCGCACGCTCGAACGCGAGTTGCTGGCTGATCCCAAGGAGCGCGCCGAGCACGTGATGCTGGTCGACCTGGGTCGCAACGACGTCGGCCGGGTCGCGGAAATAGGCTCGGTCGAAGTGACCGAGCTGATGACGGTCGAGCGCTACTCGCACGTGATGCATATCGTCTCGAACGTGCGCGGGCGGCTGCGGGAGGGATGCGACGCGTACGACGCGTTTCGCGCCACCTTTCCGCAAGGCACGGTGTCGGGCGCGCCGAAAATCCGCGCGATGGAGATTATCGACGAACTCGAACCGGTGCGCCGCGGCGTGTACGCCGGCGCGGTCGGCTACTTCAGCTACACCGGCAACACCGACACCGCGATCGCGCTGCGGACCATCCTGGTCAAGGCCGGCCGGGTCTATATCCAGGCCGGCGGCGGCGTGGTCGCCGATTCCGACCCGGCCGCCGAGTACGAGGAATCGGTCAACAAGGCGCGCGCGATGGTTCGGGCGCTCAGCGCGGCGCGCGCCTTCGAGACCGCCGGCGGGAGCAAGTAAGTCCGTGGCGCGCATACTGATGATCGATAACTATGACTCGTTCACCTACAACCTCGTGCAGTACCTGGGCGAGCTCGGCGCGGAACTCGAGGTTCGCCGCAACGACGCGATCGATGTCGCGGGCGTTCGCGCGATGGCTCCGCAAGCGATTGTGATCTCGCCCGGTCCATGCACGCCCAGGGAGGCCGGGGTGTCGGTCGCGCTGCTCCGCGAGATCGCGGGCGAAGTGCCGATCCTGGGGGTCTGCCTGGGCCATCAGTGCGTCGGCGAGGCCTTCGGCGCTACGGTGGTGCGCGCGGGACGCCTGATGCACGGCAAGACCTCGCCCATCGTGCACGACGGCAGGAACATCTTCGCCGGGTTGCCGAGCCCGTTCGACGCGATGCGCTATCATTCGTTGCTGGTCGCCGCGGACTCGATCCCGCCGTGCCTGGAGGTAAGCGCGCGCACGGCAGAGGGCGAAGTGATGGGGCTAAGGCATCGCACGTTTCCGATCGAGGGTATCCAGTTCCATCCCGAATCGATCGGCACGCCCGAGGGAAAACGGCTGCTCGCGAATTTTCTACGGATGGTCGCGGCGTGAGCGAATTGCGCGACGCGTTCACCGCGGTGCTCGACGGCCGCTCGCTCGACGCCGCCCGCGCCGAGCGCGTGATGGGCGAGATTCTAGAAGGCGATCCTGCCGAGGCGTTGGTTGCGGGCTTCCTGGTAGCGCTAAAGCTCAAGCGTGAGTCGGCGGCTGAACTGACCGGCGGCGCGCGCGCGATGCGTCGACGGGCGCGCGCGCTCGAGATTAACGGCGGCAACGTGCTCGACACCGCCGGGACCGGCGGCGACGGCGCGGGCACCTTCAACATCTCGACCGGCGCGGCGCTGGTTGCGGCGGCGGCCGGCGTTCCGGTCGCCAAGCATGGCAATCGGGCGATCAGCGGACGGGTCGGTGCGGCCGACGTGCTCGAGCGCTTCGGGGTGAAAATCGATCTCGCCCCCGAGGGCGTGCAACGATGCTTTCGCGCCGCCGGATGCTGCTTCATCTTCGCCCCGGCGTACCATCCGGTGCTCGCGTGCCTGGCCAGCCTGCGCCGCGTGCTCGGCGTGCGCACTGTCTTCAATCTGATCGCTCCGCTGAGCAATCCGGCGCGTCCGCGACGCCAGTTGCTCGGGGTCGCCGAGCCGCGGCTGGTGCGCCTGATGGCCGAGGCGCTGGCCGCGATCGGAGTCGACCACGCGATGGTGGTGCATGGCGAAGACGGGCTCGACGAACTGTCGCTCGCCGCGCCGACGCGGGTCGCCGAGGTACGCGGGGCCGCGATAAGCGAGTTCGAAGTCCGGCCGCGCGAACTCGGATTCGAGCCCGGCGACACGTCGGCGCTGACGGTGACCGGCGTGGAGCATGCGACCGAGGTCTTGCGCCGCACGCTTGCGGGTGCCGACGGGCCGGCGCAAGATGTGCTCGCGCTCAACGCCGCGGCCGCGATTTACGTCGGCGGCCGCGCGGCGTCGCTCAAGGAAGGCGTCGCGATGGCGCGCGAGATTCTCGCTGCCGGCCGGGCGCTCGAGGTGGTGGAGCGGATGCGCCGGGCGAGTCACGGAGAGACCTCATGAGTTCAAGTTCCGCTTCAACTTCGGCCGCGAGTTCAGTCGCGACGTCAATTCTGGGGCGAATTTTTGCTGCCAAGCGCGCCGAGCTCGAAGCGGAACGCGCCGCCGTGCCGCTCGAGGCGATGCGCGAAGCCGCCCGGGCCGCGCCCCCGCCACGCGATTTCCTGACCGCGCTGCGCACGCGCCGCCCGGCGATCATCGCCGAGATTAAACGCGCCTCTCCGAGCAAGGGCGACATCATGCCCGGGCTCGACCCGGCTGCGGTGGCGCGCGACTACGCGTCCTCAGGCGCGGCTGCGATTTCGGTGCTGACGGACCGTCACTTTAAAGGCTCACTTGAGGATTTGCGGACGGTGCGGGCGGCGATCGATCTCCCGCTTTTGCGCAAGGATTTCATTTTCGACCCTTACCAGGTTCATCAGGCGCGCGCGGCCGGTGCCGACTGTATCCTGCTGATCGCCGCGATGCTGAGCGAGCCCGACCTGGCTGCGCTTTACGCGGCGGCGCGCGAGCTCGGTCTTCAAGCATTGGTTGAAGTCCATAACGAAGAAGAGTTGGGCGCCGCCGATCGCGCCGGCGCCGAAATCGTCGGGATCAACAACCGCGACTTGCATACTTTCGTCACTGACATCGCGGTCACCGAGCGGCTGCTCAAGGGCTATCGCGGTACGGCGCTCGTCGTCTCGGAAAGCGGAATCGATACGCCCGAGGATATTCGCCGGCTCGACCGCGCCGGCGCGCGCGCCTTCCTTATCGGCGAGAGCCTGCTGCGGGACGGCGATCCGCGCCGCAAGCTCGAGGCGCTCTCAGCCGCGCTCACGGACCCGGGGCCGACGATCTGCGATCCAGGCAAGCCTCCGACTCGCGCCGGTCAGTAGGCGATCAATGGCCGTGCGGATAAAAGTCTGCGGGATCACCCGACGCGAGGACGCCGAGATGGCCGTCGGCCTCGGTGTGGATTTTATCGGGCTCAACTTTTATCCGCCGAGCCCGCGATGCCTGACGCTCGAGCAGGCCGCGGTGATCGCTCGAGTCGCCAAGGGACGCGCGCGGCTGGTCGGCGTCTTCGTTAACGCCGAGCGCGCTTATATAGAGGAGCGCCTGGAGTCACTCGAGCTCGATCTGCTGCAGTTTCACGGTGACGAGGACGAGGATGCGCTCAAGGGATGGCCGGTGCCGGTGATTCGCGCGCTGCGGTTACGTTCCGACGCCGTGCTCGACGCGATAAAAATTGGCATCGGCGAAATCAAGGCCGACTTTATTTTGCTCGACACGTTTCATCCGCAGCTTTTCGGCGGCACCGGCCAGGCGCGCCGGCTCGATGCGCTGAGCGCGCTGGACCTGCGCCGGGTATTCGTCTCGGGCGGACTGACGCCGGATAACGTGGCCGAAGCGGCGGCGCTCAATCCCTACGCGATCGACGTCGCCAGCGGTGTCGAGGCGGCGGCGGGGATCAAGGACCACGACAAGCTCCGAAGCTTCATCGCGAATGCGAGATCTTCCGACAAATCTTCCAACGAATCCTGCAAGACCGAATCAGGACTTCCCCACGCTCATGCAAAGTTACCCCGATAAGCGCGGACGCTTCGGCGAGTTCGGCGGACGCTACGTCGCGGAGACGCTGATGCCCGCGCTCGCCGAGCTGGAGAGTGCCTACCGCGCGGCGCGCCGCGACCCGGCCTTTCGCGCCGAACTCGAGCGCTACTCGCGTGAGTACGTCGGCCGCCCGACGCCGCTTTACTTCGCCGCGAACCTGACCGCGAAACTCGGCGGCGCAAAAATTTACCTCAAGCGCGAGGACCTTTGTCATACCGGCGCGCACAAGGTGAACAACACACTTGGCCAGGCGCTGCTCGCGGTGCGGATGGGCAAGTCGCGGATCACCGCCGAGACCGGCGCGGGACAGCATGGCGTGGCGACGGCGACGATGGCGGCGCTGTTTCGGCGCGAGTGCGAGGTCTTCATGGGCAGCCTCGACGTCGAACGCCAGTCGCTCAACGTTTTTCGCATGAAGCTGCTGGGCGCAAAAGTCACCACCGTCGACGCCGGCAGCCGCAGCCTCAAAGACGCGCTCAACGAGGCGCTGCGCGACTGGATCGCCTCGGTCGCCAACACCTACTACCTCATCGGCACCGCCGCCGGGCCGCATCCTTACCCGATGATCGTGCGCGACTTTCAATCCGTGATCGGGCGCGAGGCGCGCCGCCAGATTCTCAAGCACGAGGGCCGGCTGCCCGACGCGCTGGTCGCCTGTGTCAATGGCGGCTCCAACGCGATCGGACTTTTCTATCCGTTCATCGCGGACAAGGACGTGCGCATGTACGGTGTCGAGGCCGGGGGGTTGGGACTAAACGGCGCCGCGCACGCGGCGACGCTCAACGCCGGCAGCGTCGGCGTGCTGCACGGCAATCGCACCTACCTGTTGCAGGACGAACTCGGGCAGATTCGCGAGACCCATTCGATCGCCGCCGGGCTCGACTATCCCGGCGTCGGCCCGGAGCTCGCATGGCTCAAGCAAAGCGGCCGGGCCGAGTACGCCGCGGTGACCGACGCCGAAGCGCTCGAGGGATTGCGCCTGCTCTCCGAGAGCGAGGGCATCATCCCGTCGCTGGAGAGCGCGCATGCGGTCGCGTACGCGATGCGGCTCGCGCCCACGATGGCGAACGACCGCGTGATGATCGTCAATCTCTCGGGGCGCGGCGACAAGGACATGCAGACCGTCGCGCGCGCGTTGGGGGTGATGCTGTGAGCGCTCCCGCGATGGCGAAGAAAACGGCGGGGCGAATCGAAAAAACATTCGCCGAGCTGCGCGCGCGCGGCGAGGCGGCGTTGATTCCGTTCATCGTCGCCGGCGACCCCAATCTCGAGGCCACGCGCACCCTCGTGCTCGAGCTGGAAGCGCGCGGCGCTGATCTTATCGAGCTGGGCGTGCCGTTTTCCGATCCGATGGCCGACGGCCCGGCCAACCAGCGCGCGCTCGCCCGCGGGCTCGCCTCGGGCGCCTCGCTGGCCGCGATCCTCGCGATAGTGAGTGAGCTTCGCCGCCAAACCCAGATCCCAATCGTCCTCTTCGGCTACTACAATCCGATCCTGCACTACGGATGCGAGCGGTTGTGCGCCGACGCGGCGCGCGCCGGCATCGACGGCTTGCTCGCCGTCGACCTGCCGCCCGAGGAGGCGGCCGAGCTTGCGCGCCCGGCCCGCGCCCACGGCCTCGACATCATCTATTTGCTCGCGCCGACCACGCCGGTCGAGCGCATGCGCACAATCGCGCACGCGGGCAGCGGTTTTCTCTACTACGTCGCGGTGACGGGCGTGACCGGCACGCGCACCAGCCTCGCCGCCGGTCTCGAGACGCGGGTGCGCGCGCTGCGCACGGTTACCGACCTTCCGATCGGCGTCGGCTTCGGCATCTCGACCGCGGCGCAGGCGGGCGAGGTCGCGAGTTATGCCGACGCGGTCGTGGTCGGCAGCGCGCTCTCGTTGATAATCGAGCGTGAGGGCGCGGGGCCGAGGCTCGCGGCAGCAGTGGGCGAGGCGGTCGGTGCGATGAAGGACGCGATGCGCGCGGCGCGCGGAATCAAGCGCGCCACAACCGGAGGCTGAACGATGGCGGAGCGGGAGCCGGGCGAGCGGGCGGCGGCGGCACAGGCGGCGCAAAGCGCCGCCGACGAAAACATCTGGGTGAAATGTCCCGGATGCCGCGAAATTGCCTTTCGCAAGGAGGTCGAGCGCAATCTCAACGTCTGCCCCAAGTGCGGGTACCATCATCGCCTTACGGTCGAGCAGCGTCTGACGATAACGATCGATCGCAGCAGTTGGCGCGAGCTTTTCGAAGACCTCGCGGCGGGCGATCCGCTGGAATTTCACGACTCGAAACCCTACCCCAAGCGCCTCCAGCAGGCGCAGCGCTCCTCGGGACGCAACGACGCGGTGGTCACCGGTGTCGGCAAAATCGAGGGACGTCCGGTGGCGCTCGCGGTGATGGACTTCGCCTTCATGGGTGGCAGCATGGGCACCGTGGTGGGCGAGAAGATCGCGCGGCTTATCGATCACGCGGTCAAGCATGGCCTCGGCGTGGTGGTGTTCTGTTCCTCGGGCGGCGCGCGGATGCAGGAAGGCGTGCTGTCGCTGATGCAGATGGCGAAGGTGGCGGGCGCGATTGGGCGGCTTCGCGATGCGCGTTTGCCCTACCTCGCGGTGCTGTGCGATCCGACCACCGGCGGCGTGGCGGCGTCGTTTGCGATGCTTGGCGATCTCGACCTGGCCGAGCCGGGCGCGCTGATCGGTTTCGCCGGGCGGCGCGTAATCGAGCAGACCACCAACCAGGTGCTGCCCGAGGGTTTTCAGAGCGCCGAGTTCCTGCTCGTGCACGGGATGCTCGACGCGATCGTGCCGCGCGGGCAGATGCGCGCGACGCTCGGCCGGCTGCTCGCGATGCTCGGCGGACGCGGGTCGCGCGGGCGGCGCAAGCCGGCTTAGGTTTCGGCGGGCCGCAGGCTAAAATCCGGTCGCGATGCCACGGATGTCCAAAACGCTCGACTGGCTCTATTCGCTGGAGGGGCGCGGCGAGATCTACAAGCTCGAGCGCATGGACCAGGCGCTCGCGCTGATCGGCGACCCTCATCGACGCCTTCGCGCGGTCCATATTGCCGGCACCAAGGGCAAGGGCTCGGTAGCTGCGATGCTCGACGCGATCGCGCGTGCGGCGGGGCTGCGCTGCGGGCTGTACACCAAGCCGCACCTGGTCCACCTGACCGAACGCACGCGGATCGACGGCGCCGAGATGCCGGCGCGCCTGATGCTGGAGTATATCGAGCGGCTGCGCGCGATTTACGAGCGCGCCGACCTTGCGCTCACTTTTTTCGAGTTCACGGTCGCGCTGATGTTCCTGTACTTCGCCGAGGCGGCGGTCGATCTCGCGATTATCGAGACCGGGCTGGGCGGACGCCTGGACTCGACCAACGTGGTGGCGCCGCTGGTCAGCGTGATAACACCGATCGGCTTCGATCACATGGATCGCCTCGGCCATACCATCGCGGAGATCGCGACCGAGAAGGGCGGTATCATCAAGTTCGGCGTGCCGGTAGTGATCGGCGCGCGCGACCCCGAGGCCCGCCGGGTGCTGGCATCTTTAGCTGCACAACGCCAAAGCCCAGCGCGGATTGTGGACCGGGACTTTTCTTTTCGCTCGCTCGCTCCCGCCCATCTGCTTGACTATTTCGGACTGGGGCTTAACCTTGAGCAAGTCGAGTTGGGAGTAGCCGGGCCGTTTCAGCACGAGAACGCCGCGATCGCGCTGGCGGCGGTCGAGGTCCTCGGGGCGCAGGGCTGGCGGTTCGAGGAGCAGGCGATACGGCAAGGGTTGAGGGAGCTGAGCTGGCCGGGGCGGTTCGACGTGGTTTCGCGCCGGCCGCTGGTCATCCTCGATTGCGCGCACAACGAACTGAGCATCGGCGCGCTACTCGACACGATCGCCGTTGAGCTGGGGCCGCAAGTCAGGCCGCGTCTGATTTTCGGTTGTCTCGAGGACAAGCAGTGGGCGCGCATGGCGGCGATGCTGGCGCCGCGCGTGCGTGACGTGACGCTGACCCGGGTACGGCCCAAGCGCCCGCTCGAGCCCGAGAATCTGCTGCCGTTGTTTTCCGCGCAGGTTCCGGCGCGCGTGGTGCGCGAGCCGCGACGCGCGGTGGAGCAAGTGATGGCCGAGAGTGGACCGGACGACGTTGTAGTGGTAACCGGATCCGTCTATCTGGTTGGAGAGATATATCCGTACTTCCTCAAGCGGCAGGGTCGGCGGGGGTTGTTTTCCTGAAGCTGCGATGTAAAGCGCTACTGGTGGTGGCGTTTGCGATCGCGGCCGCGGCCGTGCTCGCCCCGTCCAACGCGCATGCACAGGGAGCCCCCGGCACGGCGCTGCTTCTGCAATCCCATCATGGCGCCGTGGACGTAACCGGCCGCCAGTTCGAGTACGACTATAAAACCGACACCTTCGTGGTCACCGGCAATGCGGTGGTCAATCAGGCCGCGACCACGCTCACCGGCGATCGGATCGACCTGATGCGCAAGACCCATGAGGCCGCCGCCTTCGGCCACGTGCATTTGACCGATACCGAGGGGCAGATGTTCGGGTCCGAGGCCCACGTCAACTGGGAGGACGAGACCCTTGAGCTGACCAACGGCAAGCTGCGCGCGGCCAGCAATACCTATCGCCTCGAAGGCAAAAAGATTTACAAGCTGAACGGCCAGCACTACGAGGTCAGGGACGGATTCTTCACCACCTGCGGATGCGGCGGCGATAGGCCGGACTGGTCGATCTCAGGCGCCGACATCGACCTCCACGTGGGCGAAAAGGGCGTGGCGCGCAATGCCCACTTCGACGTGCTGGGGTATCCCGTCGTCCCCCTGCCGTACGCGCTCTTCCCGGCAGATAGCAATCGCCAGAGCGGCTTCCTGAGCCCGCGCGTGGGCTACTCCAGCTTGCGCGGCGCGCAGTATATGCAGCCGTTTTACTGGGCGATCAACAAGAGTTCGGACGCGACCTTCGCGCTCGATGTCGAAACCAACAAACGCGTGGGGTTGTTCGACGAGTACAGGCTGCAAAACGGTATCGACGACTACCTGCGGGTTGATATGGCGTACGTGAACGAGGGCTTGCGTTCACAGGCCTCGCGCGTCAATGACGTCGTCGACACCCAGATTGCCGACCCGCACATTCCGATCGACCGCTACAACATCATCGGGATGATGCGCCAGCATATCGACGACAACCTGGTCGCTTACGGCGACGCGATCTCGGTCAGCGACAGCCTCTATCTCCGCGAGATGAACCTCTGGACGTTGTCCAAGGGTTTCGGCAACGGCTACAACACGATGCGCGACGCGCAATCGCATTTCGGCCTGATCGACAGCTTCGAGGACGGCTACGCGCAGTTCGGCGGTACGTGGCATCAGGACCTGATCCAGCCGCAGCAATTTGCGTTGCAGACGCTGCCGGAGTTCCTGCTGAGCGGGCGCCGAGAGCTCTTTGGCGGGCTCGCTTATGCCGACTACGACGTGCAGGGTGACAATTTCTGGCGTTCCTCGGGTGTGAGCGGTCTGCGCCTGGACGTTAATCCGCAGCTCACGGTGCCGTGGCGGCTGGGCGAGTATCTCTTCGGATGGGGCGCCGTCGGGGCCCACGAGACGATATACGACGTCTCCGGGCACGACATTACGGTGATCCCGGTCGGCACCGACGGGCTTGTGAATAACAACGGTCTTAAGCTAGGTCCGCTGACCAACGGCGGACTGAGCACGCGCGAACTGCCTTATGCCAATTTCGGCGCGCAAACCATCCTCGAGAAGGTCTATCACGTCGATTGGAAATCGATTGACAAACTCAAGCATACCTTCGAGCCTTTCGCTTACTACAACTACGTGCCGAACATCGACCAAAGCGACTTCCCCGTCTTCGATCAGCTCGACCGTATCAATGCGCGCAGCCTCGCGACCTTCGGCTTCATCTCGCGGCTCTACGCTCACTCCGCGGCGCATACGGCGATACCGCAGGGCAATGTCGCCCAAAGCGACGTCGCCGAGGAGGAGGAGGACGAGGAGTTGGCCGGCGACGCCCCCAAACCTGCAACTGTGCCCGGGATGGCGCGCGAGTTGGCCGAGTTTCAGCTCTTGCAGGCCTACGACACCAGCCACGCGGTCGCCAAGGGCGGCTCGCAGTGGTCCGACCTGGAGGGCACGGCGACGGTGTACGCGACCAACTGGATCTCGGCGGGGTCGCAGCTGGGCTTCGATCCGCGCGATACGCGCATCACGTACTCCAGCATCGGTTTCACGATGCAGCCGTGGTGGAAATTGTACACGCCGCCCACCCTGTACATGGGCCGTTCGCTGTCGGGCTCTTTCCTTCAGCTTTCGTACAACTACATTGCGCCCGGCCCGACCGTAGCGCAGCCCGGAATCAATTCGACTTTCTACGAGTTTGTCACCTTGCGCGCCTATTACGACCTTATCGACCGGGTCGGGCTGTTCTTCGCCCCGTCATACGACATCGCCAACTCCAAGCTACTGTCGAACGAGTACGGCGTGCGTATCAAGTCGCCCTGCAATTGCTGGTCGGTTGACGTCGGCGTGAGCCAGTCGATCAACCCGAGCGAGACCGCCGTGCAATTCATGGTGACGCTGGGCGGAATCGGCTCGGTCGGCCAGAATCCCTTCGGCCGCAGTCCCTTCCAGCACGCCACGAGCGTGATTCCCAGCATGTACTGACCCGCTTCCCACGCTGGTATCGTTTGTGCTCGAGCGCGCTGTGGCGGCTGCGCGCTTCGCACCCGGCGTGGTTCGCATATAATCGGGAGGCATGAGCGCGATCCTCGCCGCGATCATCCACTTCGTCGAGCGCACCGCCGCCATCGCGCGAACCGGGCTCGCCTTCAATGCCCAAGGCTTCGACGCCGAACGTTACGAGGAGCTGTTACGCGAGGCGGCCGTGATGCGCGCGGCACTCGACGGCGCGGAGTCCGCGGAGGCCGCCGAGCTTTTGCGGCGATGGCGCGCTGAGGTGCGCGACGGCTACGACGGCTACGTCACGGCGGCCTCGGGATGCGGCGTGATCGCGTTCAACCAGCGCGGCGAAGTGCTGATGATCCGGCGTCCCAACGGCCGCTGGTGGTACCCGACCGGATTCTGCGAGGTCGGGTTGTCGCTGGCCGAGAACGTGGCCAAGGAGGCTGAGGAGGAGACGGGGCTCGTCGTGCGGCCACTCAGCCTGATGGCGGTAATCGACAGCCGCAAGGCCGGCTCGATTCATCGCCACATCTACTCGCATCTCTTCTACTGCCGGATCGAGGGCGGCGAGCTCAGGCCCAATCCGCTCGAGGCGCTGGAGGCCGGCTTCTTTGCGTTGGAGCAACTGCCCGAGCCGCTTCACGGAAGCGATCGCAAATGGATCGGCCTTGCGCGCGAGTTCCATTTCGACGGCCGCCGCGAAACCTACTTCGATCCGATTGATTGAGCCGACATTTTCGGCTCAAAGAATTCACAACTTTGACGATGATCGCCTTTCCAGCGAAACGACAGATGGAGTTTGCGATGTCGTTCGTTCTCAGTTATCCAGTAACTCGCTACAAACCCTCCCCGATTGTCGATCTGTGCACCAAGGCCGACCGCGAGCGGCTGAGCCCGCCGGCGATCAAGGCGTTCTTTAAGATCAGACGCGATCGGATTCGGATGAGGCCTTCAAGATTCAGCGGACAAGACCTGGTCGAAAACGGGAAGACCCACTCGGGCGCCCATTAATTCAACTGCGCAGCTTCCTGACAACTGATTTCAAAGCAGCGACGCCCTCCGGTCCTAGTTTGTGAGCTACTTGGCTTTGCGCTTGTTGCCAGGCGGGATAGCTTTTTCGGAGCAGAGCCTTCCCCATGTCCGTGATTGTGATTTGATGGCTACGCCGATCATCCTCGCCAGGTTCCAGCCGGAGCCAGCCCCTCGCGCACAAGCGCGCCACATTGCGGCTGAGCGTCGACTCGTCCATCTCAAGAAATCTCGCCAGTTCGGCGGGTCGCGTGTCCTCCCGGCTCGCAACTGCGTTTAATACGCTGAACTGGCTGACCTTCAATCCCACCTCCGCAAGCGCGTCGTCATAGACCGCGGTGATCACCCGACTCAACAGCCGGGCTCTAAACCCCAGACACTCTGATCCCACTCGCTTGATGTCTTCAGCCATAATCAATGCATTCAAATAGTTAGTTTTTGTGAACCGCATTGCATGAGCCGCTTCGCCCGCCCATAAGAACACCATCGGACGGTCCGATTCGGCTCATTTCGCGTTCTAATAGCCCACGGTAACACCCCTCAGAACTTTTCCTTAAACGGACGCACGTCGATATCTAACGTCCAGGCGCTGGGGTCCTGGTGTGCGAGGTGCCAGTAGGTGTCCGCGATCGCGGACGGCTTGAGCATGTCCTCCTCTTTAAGTTGCGGAAAGCGCTCGTGGATGGCCGGCATATCGATCATCCCATCCACGTTGATCCATGCGACGTGAATCCCCTCCGGCCCAAGGTTGCGCGCCATCACATGGGCGAGGCCGCGCATCGCGAACTTGGCGGGCCCGAAAGCCGCCGAGGTCGGAAACGGTTTAACACCTGCAGTCGCCCCTGTGAACAGAATCACTCCCCGCCGCCTCTGGAGCATTGCGGGCACCACTTGCTGCGCGGCGAGAAAGGCACCAAAGCTGCTGACCCGCCACGTGTTCTCGAAGGTGCTGGGTCTCGTATCCATCAATGTGCCGAACGGGCGCATCGCAGCATTGTAGAGTAAAACGTCCGTGTCACCCAGCTCGCGGCGGATTCGCTCGAACACGCCAACGATCTCTTGCTCCTTGCTCACATCAGCAGGGACGACGAGCGAGGTTCCGCCGGCGGCGGAGATTTCTCTTGCGAGTTCGACTAGTTTCTCGGCATTACGCGCCACCAGCGCCACCGCATAGTCTGCCGCAAAGCGGCGGGCCAGCGCAGCGCCGAGTCCTGGTCCTACGCCAATAACTGTGGCGACCTTTTTGTCTGTCATGATTGTTCCTCTGCTGACTGATGTTGCCCGTGCGCGATTTACGGTCTTCGGCTTTGGATTGAATTGTTCAAATTGTCTCTGGCTTAACTGCCGTTCAGGCCGTGCGCTGACCGCGTAGCGCCGTTCGTGCGACAGTTCCCGCCGGCCCCGCGTTGTCGCGGTCGGCTCTTTTCTTCACCGAAATCACAATTGCGTCCAGCCCTCTCTTGAGACGCCAGAAAAAAGGGCCGTGTTTGTCCGCCCGCTATGAGCGCCATCGGCAAACACGGCCTCGAGCCGCTGCGGTCTATTGGCCAGCCGGCCAGAAGACCAGCGCTCGGACTTCGATGCTCTCGCGCGGCGCCGCGTCCGCTGGGCTGGTTGGGTCATCGAACGCTGAATGGGCCGTGAACCGCGCTCGCCCATCCTCCTTCGAGTCATAGCACTTCAGAAGAATCACCTCGTTACGCTCGAGACGCGGGAAATAAGACCAGCGGTGGCGAGCATCATAGGTGAAACGATAGACCTCGCCGACCTTGTCGCGGTACACGAAGTCGGCAGGAACAAAGTCCTTGGGTGCGATCGATTGCGCGTCACAAACAGCCAGCGGCGTGGATTCGATCGGTCCTCGAATCGGCCGCCAGACATTTATTTCCGCGAAGCGATGACGCAATCTCTCCTCCGCTTCGGCTGCTAGGAGGTGATCCCGCACGCGGCGCGGTCCAGACTTTGCCGTATAATCGTTGTGTACTGTCCTGACATACTCCCTGGCGTTTCTTTCACCTTGCTTCGAGAGCTCAATGTTGCGAACCTGATGGTCGAAGACGACCACCTTCTCCGCGCCGGTAGCTTCTTTCAGCAAAATCTCTACTTCCGGGTAGTAGACTTTCTCCACTTCTGCGCGATCGTAAAAGTCGCGCACCGCGGTTTCCTGGCGAACGAGCTGAAATCCCTGCCGGTCAAGTGACAACTCTTCTCCGAGGCGGGCGTTACGAATTAGAACCGACCGTGACTCGAATTTTCCCGTCGTCTTTGGAATTCCGGGCGGCGGTTCATAAGTGTATATGACCGGTTTCTCAGAGGCGTCGACCAAGTAGTTTAAAGTTGCTTGGACAAAACTCCTATCCGAAATATTTTCCGCTGATACGTGGCCTTCCGTGAGTCCGCTCATTTCAAAACTAGCCTCCTGTGTGAAAGTGCTCTTAAGAATAGTGATTTTCGTATCGCTCGTTTAAGCCGGTTTGGACTGCTCGCCCGGGCCACACCCGTCGACCGCAGCTTGGCTTGTCACCGCACCAATCGCATCGCCTAATTCCATTCCTTGGGCACCGCCTGCGCGCGCTGGTGGTTGAGCAGTTTCGCGCGACGCGCCTGCTCTTCCGGCGATATCGTCGCCGGATCCTCCCTCAATTCCCTTCCGATCCCGATTCCTTTCTTGACCGCAGGACGCTCGCCCACCGCAGCCAGCCAACGGCGAACATTGGGGAATTCTTCCAGATCGATGCCTCGTCCTTGCCAGAGCGACGCCCAGGGATAGCAAATCATGTCGGCGATGGTGTATTCGTCGGTAGCCAGATAGGGCTTATTGAACAACCCGAGATTCAATACGCCGTAGAGACGATGCACCTCATTGTCGAAGCGTAGTAGTGGGAACGACAGGTCACCGTGCTTGGAGTCTTGCGCCGCGCGACGAAAGTATCCCTGTTCGCCAAATTTCGGCCCTTGATTGCCTGCCTGCCACAGGATCCACTGGCAGACCTCGTACTTGAGATGAGGTTCTTGCGGCCAGAACTTTCGGGTCTTTTCGCCGAGATACATCATGATGGCGCCCGATTCGAAGATCGTGATCGGTCCGCCGCCGCCCATCGCCTCGTGATCGACTATCACCGGCATCCGCCCGTTGGGCGAAACCTTGAGAAAGGTCGAGGATAGTTGGTCTCCACGGCCAATATTGACTGGCTTGATGGTGTAGGGGAGACCGCACTCTTCCAACATGATTGTGACTTTCCAGCCATTCGGGGTCGGCCAGTAGTAAAGATCGATCATGACTTCTCCTTTTCCTTTTCGTTATAGCCCTGGCTCTTGGGTCCTTAATTAACTCGTAGCCGAATGCCATAGCCCGCGCGCGTGCTGCTTGTTTGAATACCTCGGGGCTTCGATCCAGGTTCCCCACGCCATTTCACACCAGCTTGCGCAATGCCTCCTCGACGAAGTCGAAGCGATTGCCCCAGAACATTTCGCTACCGACGAAGAACGTTGGCGCTCCGAACACGCCGCGTTCGACGGCCCGGTCGGTGTTCTGACGCAATCGGTCCTTTACCTCCTGGCGCTCGATGTCGGCCATTAGCGTGGTCGCCGGGACGCCGACGTTTTCCAATAATTCTCGCAATAGCGTATCGTCGCCAAGGTTCTGCGTTTCGGCCCATGTGGCCCGGTAGATCGCGCGGTGGTAGAGAGCGAACCATCCGTTTGCTTGTGCCGCTACGGCACCGCGCATCAGCCGCAGCGTGTTAGACATGAACCCGTGAGGATTTGGTTTGAAGGCAACGCCATAGCGTGCCGCCCAACGCCGCAACTCGGTCGCCATGTAGCGTCCCTTCGCTGGAACCGTCATCGGCGACGCATTACCGGTCGCCTTGAGTACCGCGCCGAGCAGAATAGGGGTGTAGGTAACTGCCGCGCCGTTACGTTTGGCGAACCCTTCGATCTGCAGATTGGCGAGATAGCTGAAGGGGCTGCCATAGTCGAAAAGAAACTCCACTTCCGGGTTCATGTCTGGCTCCAGCTGGATTTCTCGCAAATCGCCCATTATTTCGCGATTTGCTGTGAGATCGTCGCGTCGCACTTAAGATTCACGGCGGCTTTGTTTGTATATGCAACATTTGCACCAGTAGCCCATCTCGTTCTCGCTACTGGGACCTGGACGGATCGGTCACGCCCTTTATGTTCGCAATGCTCATGATCTTTCTTTCAGCCACAGACTTAGACGCTCCCGCCTCCTGTTCGCGCGAGATCGCTTTCGGGCAGTCGGGCGCCTGTCTGAAGCGGCCAGGCTCCTTTGGGAAATCTCTCTGGCACGCTTCTAGCTGAACCCAAAGGAGAAACTGATTCGGCGGGGCTTGGTCGTGACCAGAGCAATACGGACGTACATAGTGATTGATGGTTTCTCCGAATCACAGGCGCCCGCGCAGGCTACGATCACTTCGTGGTGCAACTGGTTCCCCACCACGAAAGCGCAATCGACGACTGGGCCCATCTGTTCGACAGAACGTGAGGCAGTGCAAGGGCTGATTGCGCAAGTGCCTTGAAATCGTCATCACCAACAATAAAAGCGAGGTCTTATATGTCACGCGTCGTAGAGTTCTCAGAGGCCGGAGGGCCTGAAGTATTGAGGTTCAAAAATGTCGATGTTCCCGAAGCGGGACCCGGCCAAGTGCGCATTCGGGTGAAAACCATTGGGTTGAATCGTGCCGAGTCGATGTGGCGCGAAGATAAGTACATCGAGCCTGTTAAGTACCCCGCTCGGCTTGGCTATGAAGCGGTGGGCACCGTAGATTCGGTCGGCAAGGATGTCACCACGATTGCCGTCGGCGATGAGGTCAACACGATTCCGTCGTTCTCGATGAATCAATACGGGATGTACGGTGAGGTCGTGCTCGCACCCATTCATGCGGTGGTTAAGCATCCGAAAGGGCTGTCACCAGTCGAAGCCGCCTCGATTTGGATGATGTTTGTTACTGCATATGGCCCGTTGATCGAGGATGCGAAGATCACCGCACAAGATGCAGTGGTCATTCCCGGCGCGTCGAGCAGCGTAGGGCTGGCAGCAATCCAGATCGCCAATTCCGTCGGCGCGAAGTCGATCGCGCTCACTCGTACGAGTGCGAAGCGAAAGCAGCTCAGTGACGCCGGTGCCAAGTATGTCATCGCAACGGAAGAAGAGGATTTGGTGAAGGAGATTGACAAAATCACTGAAGGGAAAGGCGCCCGTGTCGTGTTCGACCCGGTCGGCGGACCGACGCTGCCGAAGCTAATCAAAGCAATGTCGTTCCAGGGGCTCCTTTATCTGTATGGCGCGTTGAGCGATCAAGCCACGACTCTTCCCGTGCTCGACCTCATCGGAAAGATCATCACCATCAAAGGGCACAACATCTGGCTCACGAGCGGCAATCCCGCACGCCAAAGGGCGGCCGTGGATTTTGTGATCAATGGATTAGACAAAGGCACCCTGAAGCCAATCATCGACAGAGTCTTTCCATTCGACAAGATTGTTGACGCGCACCGTTATCTCGAAGCGAGCGGGCAGATCGGCAAGATCGTTGTCACGATTTGATCCAGCGAGGCCTTGGCCGATGGGCGGCATCCTTTCACGTGTTCAAGCACGGGCTCGGACCAGGAGCACCTGCAGAAGGAGGACGTCGCCGTCGGCCTCGAGCATGCCCCACGAGCGTTCATGCGGCTGTTTACCGACGAGAATTTCGGGAAGCAGCTGGTGAAAATTACCGATGCGGCGGCCTAGCCCCGATCGATCAACCGGTCTCGCGGTGCGCGGACCAGCGCCTGCTGGAAGCCCTCGCTCCATACTGAACGATCATCAACGAAGGTTGCCTGTTACCTTCTGGAGGACTGACAGATGGAAACCCCAAAGACCCTTTTATTCGAGGTTCGCGAGCATGTTGCTCATATAACGTTGAACCGTCCTGAAGTCTCCAATGCGATGAACCTGGAAATGTCGCGTGAATTCTATGAAGCCGCTTTTGAGTGCGAACAGAGCAGCGACTTGCGGGCTGTCCTGATCACTGGCGCCGGACGGGCATTCTGCAGCGGCGGGGATGTGAAGTCCTTCGCGGCGCAGGAGCCCAGCCGTCTGCCCGCCTATTACCGGCGTATCACGCTGTTTCTGCATCAGGCCATCCATCGCTTCGCCCGAATGCGCGCGCCCGTGGTGATGGCGGTCAATGGCACCGCCGGTGGTGGAGGGATGAGCCTAGCGTGCGCGGGCGATATCGTACTGGCTAGTGAGTCGGCACGCTTCACCATGGCGTATACGCAAATCGGCCTGACGCCTGACGGCTCCTCGACCTATTACCTTCCGCGGATCATTGGCCTGCGGCGCTCGCTCGAACTGGCGTTAACCAATCGCGTGCTAAGCGCGCGCGAGGCGGAA
>Ga0185299_10000497_pt1 | contig 104416 bp, 100 predicted proteins | sample PaiPotPPA55metaG_FD_128002 | JGI IMG/M metagenome (GOLD analysis project Ga0185299, IMG submission 128002) | Iron sulfur acid spring bacterial and archeal communities from Banff, Canada, to study Microbial Dark Matter (Phase II) - Paint Pots PPA... ... | reverse complement strand
GTGCGGAGCGTGTTCATCGAGCCCGCGAGCACGCCGCGCGCGCGGGTGAGCAGCTCGATCCGGTCCAGCAGTTCCGGGTCCTCGCGGTCGTCGCCGAGGCTGAGGGCCGCCAGCGCGCTCGCCACCCGGTTGTCGAAGGCGAATCCGGTCTTCTCGATCAGCGTGATGCGCATCGCAGCGCCGGCGAACCCGGTCGCGAAGCCGAGCGTCTGGGTGGCGACCAGGCCGATCACGGCGGCGATCACCCCGCCCCGGTCGTGCGCGCCGGCGGCGTCGACGAGCTCGCGCAGAAACAGGCCGATGAAGGCGAGGTCGAACGCGCTGAGCGGTTCGAGCAGCGTCCCCACGGTGCGCAGCGGGTCGGCGCGCAGCCCGGTCCCGATGACCAGCAGCCATCGTCTCACGACGTCGCCACCTGCTCGGCGAAGCGTTCGGCCTGCAGGCTGAACATCTCGTGGTAGCGGCCGTGCGCGGCCATCAGCTGCTCGTGCGTGCCGTCCTCGATCACAGTGCCCTGATCGAGCACGATGATCCGGTCCACGCCGCGCACGCTCGCCAGCCGGTGCGTGATCAGCACGGAGGTCACGTCCGCGGACCGCGCGAGGAAACGTTCGAAGAAGGCTGACTCGGCGCGCACGTCGAGGTGGGCGGCGGGTTCGTCGAGCACGAGCAGCCGCGCGCCGGCACGTACCGCGGCGAGCGCCCGGGCCAGGGCGACCGTCTGCCACTGACCGCCCGACAGGCCGGGCTCCGTCCCGTCTTCCGCAGGCGTCCGCGATGCCGGGGAGTCGAGCAGGCGGCCGCCGCCGGCCTCGCTCAACGCTCGGCGGGCGAGCTCCGCGTCCTGCGGCCCGTCTGCGCCGAGCAGGACGTTTTCCAGCAGGCCGACCGGGTAGCGCACGAAATCCTGGAAGACGGCGGCGGGTCGGCCGGCGAGGCGGATCCGGCCGGTGTCCGGCTCGTAGAGACCGCAGAGGAGTTTGGCGAGCGTGGACTTGCCGGCCCCGTTGGCCCCGACGATCGCCACCGACTGGCCTTGGGGAATCCGGAGACTAACATCGCGGAGCACCGGTCTATCCGAACCTGGGTAACGGAAGGCGACGCGGTCCAGCGTGATCGCGGCTTCGGGGTCCGGCGACGGTGGGTCCGTTGCGTCGTCGGGGTGCGGACCGGCCGCGAACGCGTCCCGACGCAGGTCGAACAGCAGCCTTGCGCACGCTCCGGCTCGGGCCGCCGTCCACTGCGGTTTGCCGACAGGGCCGAGCATCGCGCTGCCGAGCACCGCTTGGGCCAGTACCAGCGCGCTCGCCGCGCTCAGCCCCGAGCCGACCAGCGCTGCGGCGAGGGCGCCGAGCACCAGCGCGTGCGCGAGGGCGACCAGCGTCAGCCCGATCAGCATGCTGCGACTGCCGCGACCCCGCGCCCGCCACAGGCCGCGCATGGCCCCGGTCCACGCCTCCCGGTGGCGCGCCACCAGCCAGGGGCCGAGACCGAGGAACCGGGCCTCGGCGGAGCCCGCGCCGTCGACGACGAGGCCGAGCAGGTACCTGGCCTCGCGCAGGCCCGCCGAACCGCGATCCGGCAGCAGCAGGCCTCCGCTGCCTATCCATGCCGTGAACTGCCGGTTCACCACGATCCAGGCGGCGAGCAGCACGGGCGCGGCCCACCAGCGGAACGACAGCAGCACGGCGAGCGAGGCCAGGCCGGTGACCCGCAGGCCGATCATGATCCGCAGGTCGGGGACGAGGCCGAGGATCAGCTTGGTCTGCTCCGCCTGCTCGATCCCGGCGAGCCGGGCACGGTACGTCTCGGTCTCCAGCTCGGACAGCAGCGGCGGGGCGATCAGCGCCTCGGCGACGAGCTCGGCGAACGCCGTGTCGCAGCGGGCTGTGACGTCCAGCACGAGCCAGTCCGCGAACGCGTCGAGGACGGCCGCCGCCAGCAGCAGGCCCGCGATCGCGCCGAGTAGAGCCCGGCCGGGCGCCGAGCCGAGTCCGGCGTGCGTGGCGCCGGGCAGTTCGGCCACGACACGTCCGGTCGCCAGGATCACGCCGACCGGCGCCAGGCCGCCGAGCGCGGCGCAGACCGCGAGAACCACGGCCCGCCAACGGGCGGCCGACCACAGCAGGCGTATCAGGGCGCTCCATCGGTCGAGCCCGGCCCGGAGCGGCTGGAGCACGCTGTTCACGCGGCGCGCCTGGCGACCTGCGTCCAGCCGCGCGGCGGGGCGAGCAGGGTTCTGGCATGCGGAAGTCGGCCCGGCGCCACGTGCACCTCGCCCCGGTAGTCGCGCAGGATGGACAGGCACAGCTCCTCCAGCGCGCGCAGGGCGAACCCGTTCGCCGGGCACATCTGCTCGCCCTTGCCGAAGGGCAGGTACGCGGCGCGCTGCTCGCGGGTGGCCCGGCTCCAGCGGTCGGGGTCGAAGGCGTCCGGCTCGTCCCACACGGCGGAGCGGTGGATGGCGTGCAGGTCGATCAGCACGTCGCCGCCGTGATCCACCGGGCAGCCGCCGATCTGATGCGGCTTCTCCGCGACGCGCCACAGCCGCCAGGCCGTGGGATACAGCCGGAGCGCCTCCTGCACGAGCGCGCGGGCCTCGGCCTCGGTCAGCTCGGCGCTGTCCCGGCCCGACTGGTAGGCGAGCAGGATCGCCCACTCGAGGGTGATCCCGGTGAAGCCGACCGTGGACAGGATCAGGCGCTGAAGAAGTTGGGCGCGGTCGAGCGTGGAGAACTCCCCGTCCAGGGCGAGGACCACGTCGATGACGTCGTTGGGCTCGCCCTCGGGAACCGGCAGGCGGCGCAGGTGCTCGGCGAACCGCTCGCGCAGGGCGTGTTCGGTGCGCCGGGTGCGCCATTTCGCGCGTCCGACGACGGCCGAGGCGATGGTGGAGTCGCACACGTAGGTGTTGATCAGCCTCGACATCTCGGCCGAACGCCGGTGGGCGAGGGCGCCGGCGAAATGCGCGTGCACGGCGCGTACGCCCCAGCCCTGATGCGCGAGCCTGCCGCCGCCTCCCCCGAGCGCCGCGATCAGCCGGTGCACGTCCGTGGTCCGGGCCCCGTCGTGGCGTCCCAGAACCGTGAGAAGTCCCTGAACCGCCTCCGTGCGCTGCCGCTCGGTGAGGGTCTGCCGACCGAGCCGCAAGAACGCGGATTCGCGCACGTGGTTCTCGGCGGGACCGAGCAGCGCGTCGCGGGCACCGGTCGCATCGGCCACGGCGAGCGTCCCGCCGGGGAGCGTGAAGACGCCGCCTTCGCTCGCGGCGGCCTGCGCGCGCCAGCGCTCCATGTCGGGCCACAGGGTCCGCTTGTGCGAGTACATCCGCCCTCCGGGACGTGCTGGGTGCGGGGTGAGCGGAGCGGCGCGGCGACTGCGCCGCGCCGCCCCCGGGATCACGTCGTTTAGTCGGGGGTCGGGTACTCGTGGCACCGACCATCACAGCCGAACGGCAGCGCACCCTGCTGGCCGCGCTACTGCTGCGCGCCGGGCAGGTCGTTCCGGTCGAGGCGCTGGCCGAGACCGTCTGGGACGGACTGCCCCCGGAGGGCGCGGTCGGCACGGTGCGCGCGTACGTGATGCGGCTGCGCAAACGGCTCGGGCCCGAGGCCGGGTCCCGCATCGTCACCCATCCGCCGGGCTACGTCCTGCGGCTGGAGCCCGACGAACTGGACGTCGCCCGGTTCGAGCGGCTCAGCGCCGCGGCCCTCGGCGCCGCGCGAGCGCGGGACTGGGCGCGGGCCCGCGACACGGCCGGCGCCGCGCTGCGGCTGTGGCGCGACACGCCGCTGATCGACGTGGAGAGCCAGAGCCTCAAGGACGCGTGGCTGCCGCGGCTGACCCGGCTGCGCCTGCGGACCCTCGAATGCCGGATCGGCGCGGATCTGTGCCTCGGCGAGGACGAGTCCCTCGTGCCGGAACTGCGCGAACTCGTGCGCGAGCATCCGCTGAGCGAAGCGCTGCACGCCTCGCTGATGACGGCGCTCGAACGCTGCGGCCGGAGCGCCGAGGCCCTCGAGGCCTTCGACCACGCGCGGACCGTGCTGGCCCGCGAGCTCGGCACCGAGCCCGGCGCCGAGCTGACCGCGCTGCGCCGCGAGATCCTCGCCGGGCGCGCCCCCGCCCCCGAATCCGCGCCGCGACCGACGCGGCCCGACGCGCTGCGCGGTCCGCGCCAGCTCCCCGCGGACACCCGGGCGTTCGTGGGCCGGGAAGGGGAGCTCGAGCAGCTGGAGGAGCTGGCCGGGGCGGCGCTCGCGGGCTCGGGTCCGGGAACCGCGGTGATCTCCGCGATCGACGGGATGGGCGGCGTCGGCAAATCGGCGCTCGCGCTGCGCGCCGCGCACCGGCTGCGCGAGCGCTTCCCCGATGGCCAGCTCTACCTCGACCTGCGCGGCCACACGCCCGGGGCCGAGCCGGTGACGGACGCGGAGGCGCTCGGCGCGCTGCTGCACTCGCTCGGCGTCGGCCCGCAGCGGATCCCCGAGGGCGTGGACGAGCGGGCCAACCTCTACCGGGACCGGCTCGCCGACAGCAGAACCCTGATCGTGCTCGACGACGCGGCGAGCACCGAGCAGGTCAGGCGGCTGCTGCCGGGCGCCTCCGGCTGCGTGGTGCTGGTCACCAGCCGCAACCGGCTGAGCGGACTCGACGACGCGCACGCCGTCTCGCTCGGGGCGCTGACCGCCGAGCAGTCCGAGCGGCTGCTCGCCGCGGTCGCCGGGGCGGACCGGGTGCCCGCGCGGGACCCGTACGTCGCCGAACTGCTCGACTGGTGCGCCGGCCTGCCGCTCGCGGTGCGGATCGTCGGCGCGCGGCTGCGGCACAACCCCTCGCTGCGCGTCGAGGGCCTGCTCGACGAACTCGCCGACGAAAGCAGGAGGCTGCGTTCCTTCGCCGACGGCGAGCGCGACCTGAGCGCGGTCCTGTCCACCTCGTACCTCGCGCTGCCGACGGCTGAGCAGCGGCTGCTGCGGCTGATGAGCGTGGCCCCGGCGAACGACTTCGACGAGCACGCGGCGGCGCGACTGCTGGACGTCGACCAGCCCACCGCGCGACGTTGCCTGCGCTCGCTCGCCCGGCGCAACCTGCTGATCGAACGCGCCGCCGGCCGGTACCGATTCCACGACCTCGTCCGGCTCTTCGCCCGCGACGTGGCGGAGCGGGAGGCGGAGACCGGCTGCGAGCGCGAGCAGCAGCAGGCGGCGCTGGAACGCCTGCTGGACTTCTACGAGTGCGCCGCGGGGGCCGCGGACGAGGTCATCAATACACTGCGTCACCCGGCGCTCGACCGGCTCTTCGAGCGCTCGCGGGCGGGGTCGGCGCGCCCGCCCGCGTTCGCCGACCAGCCCGCCGCGCTGGCTTGGTTCCGCACGGAGCACGCGAACCTGGTTGCCGCGATCCACTGGGCCAACGCGGGCGGTGGCGGCGATCCGGACCGGGCGTACGCGCTCAGCGCCGATCTGGCCACGTTCCTCATCCACGCGGGCTACTGGCACCAGGCGGTGGAACTGGCGAGCGCGGCCGCCGACCGGGCCGAGGGCGAGGGCGAGGGAGGCCGTCGGTGGCAGGCCATCGCACTGGAGAATCTCGGCGAAGTCAGCCAGCGCTCCGGCCGGTACGACGCGGCGCTCGCGTCGTACGAGCGCGCGCTGGAGCTCTACCGCGAACTCGGCGACGTGCTCGGCGAGTGCACCGCCGCTCTGAGGCTCGCCAACGCCAGTTATATGCGCTACGACTTCGCCCGCGGCGAGGAGCTGGACCGGTTCGCCGTGACCACGCTGAACGCGCTCGGCAAACCGCGGCCCGAGGCCGTGGGCCTGTGGCATCTCGGCAGGTACCGCTTCGCGCGAACCGATCCGGACCAAGCCGCCGCGTACCAGGAGCGGGCCATCGACATCGCCCGCGGCACGGGAGACCTGCGGCTGGAGGCGGACGTGCTGTGCGACCTCAGCCGCGTGCACCACCTACGTGAACACTTCGACAAGGCGATCGAGGTTCTGGACCGGGCGCTGGAGATCTTCCAGAGGCTGGAGATGGTCAAGGGCCAGGCGAACGCCCGCTGGCACCTGGGCCGCATACAACACGAGTCCGGCGACCGCGAAGCGGCCCTCGCGACGCTGCAGCTCGCCCTGGACGCGTACCGCGAACTCGGCGACCGCAACGGCGTAGCGTGGGCGTACCTGGACATGGGCCGCGTCCACCACACACTCAAACAGTACGAACTCGCGATCGACCGCATAGGCCAATCCCGGGCCGCCTTCCACAGCATGAGCCTGCTCAACGGCGCGGCCAACGCGGCCCTAAGCCTGGCCAGGGCACACTCCGCCCTCGACCAGACCGACCAGGCCGCCGCGCTCTTCGAAGAGTGCATGAACTACTTCCGCAGCGTCGACGATTTCCAGAGCCAGGCGTCCACCCTGTGCGGCATGGCGGACCTGGAGGGTCGGAGACTTGGTCCTCAGCGGGCGATCGAGCTCGCCCGGGAGGCGCTCGGGATCGCGCGCAGAATCGAGAGCCCGATCAACGAGTCGGGCGCCCTCGCGGTGATCGAGAGGTGGTCGGGGGCGGCAGCGACGTTGGCCGGGTGAGTTGGCCGAGCAGTCAGCGGTGCCGGAGCGATATCAGAAGTGGCTGATGTCCAGCGTCAGGAGCTTCGCCCAGGGAGCGTCCACCTCGTCAGCGCCCATCGACACGATGAGGTGGCACAGCATGCCGCGAGCAAAAAAGTTCTGGACCTGGTGTTCGTCACCCCCGGAGGCGCCGCGCACGTACTCCACCACGCGCGCGTACCCCTGCCGGACGGCGTCGCGCACCGCGACCTCGGACACGGCCGCCGCCTGCGCGTGCAGCTGGATGAGCACCAGGTCGCGGTCGGTGATCAGCTTGGCGTAGCCGACTCCCATGGCGGCGAGCACCACTTCCGCGCTGCTGCCCGGCGCCTCGGCGGCGGCCTGCTCCAGGCAGGCGCGGACCTGGACGAAGCACCGGTCGACCACCGCGACGAACAGCGACTCTTTGTTGGGGAACAGCCGGTACACGTAGGCCTGGGAGATCCCCGCCTCCTTCGCGACCTCGGTCGTGGTGGTCCCGAAGTAGCCGCGGGCCGCGAAGGTGCCGATCGCCGTGCGCAGCACGGTCTCGCGGCGCTCCTCGGCGGTGGACAGTTGACGGGTACGTTCCGGTGTCATATGAGTAATACATCACTCACACTTCTGGAAGTCAAGCCGGCCGGATCACGCCGGGTTCGCCGTCGTGGCCGGCTCGGGCTGCGGCTCCGCGATGCGGGCGGCGAGCTCCGCCACGGTCATCGCGAGGTCGGCGGTCTCGGTCTCCAGCGGCACGTTGGTGCGCTCTTGCAGGATGTCGAGCAGTTCGACGGCGCCGAGCGAGTCGAGGCCGAGGTCCTCGAGGCTGGCGTCCGGGCCGACCGCGTCGGGGTCGACCTCGAACTGGCTGCTCAGGAGAGTACTGACAAGCTCGTAGGCTGCTGACTCGGTAGCGGATGCGGGCATGGCTGTTCCTCCACGGGCTCGGGGCGGCTGGTCGGGATGGCGGGTGCGGCGCGGCGGGCGCGGCCGGAGTCGGGCGGGAGTTCCACGGGGCGCACGTCGGGCCAGGTCAGCGCGATGGATCCCCAGGTCAGGCCGCCGCCGAAGGCGGTCAGCAGGGCCCGGCCGCCGACCGGGATCGAGGACTCGCGGGCGACGGCGTCGGCTAGGGCGAGCGGGACGGAGGCGGCCGCGGTGTTGCCCACCTCGCGGATGTTGCCTAGGCGCGCGGGTCCGGGAACGCCGAGCCGGTCGGCCACCGCGTCCAGGATTCGCTGGTTGGCCTGGTGCCCGATGAATCCGTCCAGCTGCTCGGCCGGCCAGCCGACCTGCGCGAGTACGGCGTTCGCCGAGGCGGTCATCCGGCGCACGGCGAGCCGGTAGACCTCGCGGCCCTGCATCCGGAAATAGCGCAGTTCACGCGGCGTATCAGGGGTCACGCTCGGATCCCGGGAGCCGCCGGAGGCGATGGCGACGAGGTCGGCTCCGGCTCCATCGCTGCCGAGTTCGACGCCGTGGATCGCGCCCGGCTCCGTCGCGGTGCCGCTGCGCAGAAGGACCGCCCCGGCTCCGTCCCCGAAGATCACCGCGGTGTCGCGGTCTTCGGGGTCGATGATGCTCGAATAGGTCTCCGCTCCGATTACCAGGACGCTGCGATACAGGCCGCTGCGGATCACCGCGTCGGCCATGGCGGCGGCGTAAACGAACCCTGAGCACACGGCGGCGAGGTCGAAGGCGGGCACCTGGCCGAGGCCTAGCCGGTGCGCAACCTCGGGCGCTGTCGCCGGGCAGCGGCGGTCTGGGGTCGTGGTGGCGAGTACGACCAGGTCCGCGGCAGTCTCGCCTGCGGAGCGCAGGGCGGCGGCGCCCGCGGCGACGGCCAGGTCTGAGGTCGCGATACCCGGGCCGACGAAGCGCCGTGCGCCGATGCCGGTGCGGGTGCGGATCCACGCGTCCGAGGTGTCCAGCCGCTCGGCCAGGTCGTCGTTGGTCACCGTCCGGGGCGGCAGGCAGCTGCCGAGTCCGGCCACCACGGCGGAGTTGGTCATGGGGACGGCCTTTCGGGTGCGTTGCGGAACACGTCGACTGGGGCGGGGGGCGCGGTAGAGCGCCCGGTTTCAGTAGATCGGCGCGGCGGGCCCGGCCGGAAGGAGCTCGGCGGATGGGGGCGTTGAACGTGTTGCACGGTCCGGCGCCGGTCACTCGCCCAGGGTGCTGATTCTCGCCAGCGTGGCGCGCGCGCCGGGATTGCGGGAGAACGGCCGCAGCCGGGTACGCAGCGCTTCGAGCGAGCCGGTGGCGCGCGCCGAGTGGAGGTACGGGATGTCGTCGCACAGCAGGTCGACGGTCGTGCAGGCCGCCTCGAGGTGCCCGATGTCCAGTTGCAGATGGGCCAGGCGCGCGACGGTGATGGCGCGCGAGCGGCGTTCGCCGTCCGGGCGTTGCCGGATCGAGGCGGCCAGCACGCCGATCGCGGCCGGCCGGTCGCCGCTCGCGGCGAGCACCTCAGCGGACTGATGCCAGAGGGATGACCGGTGGTACGCGCCGACCGGTTCGTCCGCCGCGCCGCACTGTTCGAGCAGACCTTCCGCTCGTCGCAGGTGCGACGAGGCCTCGCGATGCAGTCCGTTGGCCGCCGAAGCCACCGCGAGCTGCCCGGCCAACGCCGCGGCCCTGGCCGGTGGCAGTCTCCTGCTATACGCGTCCGCAGCCTCGGCCAGCCGCAACGCCTCGCGAACGTGCCGCAGACTGTAGGCCTGCACGCTCATCCCGCGCAGGATCGTCGCCCGCAGCAAGGGATCCCCGCTGTGCTCGGCGAGTCCGAGCGAGGCCAGGTAGTAGCGCTGCGCGAGGCCGTGCAGTCCGGAGTCAAAGCACACGAACGCCGCGAGGTAGCCCAGTTCGGCGACCGCCTCGGTCAGTTCGCGCCGGGCCTCTGAGGATCCCGGCGTACTACGCATCCAGTGCGCGACGTCGCCGGAGAGGTACGCGGTGAGCGCCGGACGGATGTGTTCCCCTCCGAGCAGGCTGTCGGCGGTGGAGAACAGGCCGGTCATGGTGCGTACCGCCTGCGCACGCTGCGAGCCGCGCGCCCGCTGCCGTCCGTCGACGCCGACCGCGCCCGGCACGGTCCGGGGTGGCCCGCCGCCCGCCGTGCGCAGCGCGGACACGCTGTAGACGAGGTCGCGCAGAGCGGCCCGCCGGGTCGGATCCGCGTCGGCCGCGCAGAGGTCCACCAGGTGCGCAACACCCTCATCCAGTTCGGGGCCCTCGGGCGCGGCCGGCACCGTCGCGCGCAGGCCGGGCGGGCCGAGGCCGGTGTCCGGTACGGTCACCACCCGGCCCAGCCGCCGGGTGAACGCCTCGGCGGCGAGCCGGGCCACGGTCGTCGGGGGCCTGCTGCCGGAGAGCCAGTGCGAGACGGCGGTGCGGTCGTAGGTCAGGTCGAGGCCGAGCTCGAAGCCTGCGGCGTTGACCGCGCGGGCGAGGCCCTGGCCGGTCCAGCGGGCCTCGGTGATCAGGGCACGAAGCCGGGTGTTGGGTGTGCGGGAGGTGGCGGGCATAGTCGGATTTCCCCATCCCTCGGGTTGCGTGACGGCACTTCAGACACGGCCTAGGCGGCGGCATCGGCACCCGTCGGCCCCTCGCATGGGAGCGGTCCCGGGACTGAGCCCGGCGATCTTCTCCCGCCAGGATCGAACGCGGCTGTGAGCGCTTACCAGGGCGCGCGGTTGCATCGGGGGTCGATCACGAAGCGCGGTCGTTCACAAGCGCGCAAGCGTTCATCCCGTTCACGCCGTGGCGCGCCGCCGCGCTTCCGCCCGAGGCGCGGCGTCGGGCGTACTGGAGCAAGACGGCCGCTCCGCCCCCGGCCGCGCACTAGGGAGGCGACCCATGTCCCGGTCCTCAGCCGACGCCGCGCCCATCGGCGTCCTGGCAACCGGCTCCTACCTGCCGCCGCGGATTCGCGGCAACGACGAGGTGGCCGCAGACAGCGGAGTGAGCGCCGAGTGGATCCTCGAGCGCACCGGCGTACGCCGCAGGCACGTCGTCGAGCCGGGCACCGCCGCCTCGGATCTCGCCGCCGAAGCCGTGCGCCGCGCGTTGGCCAACGCGAGCCTGACCGCCGCTGATCTAGATCTGATCGTCCTGGCGACCTCGACCCCTGACGAGCTCGGGCCGTCCTCCGCCTGCCGGGTGCAGGCCGCGCTCGGCGCCCGCCGGGCCGTGGCGTTCGACGTCGCGGCGGCCTGCTCAGGCTGGCTGTTCGGCGCCCGGGTGGCCAGCGACTATCTGCAGAGCTCCGCCGCGACCGGCGCACGGTACGCGGCGGTGGTCGGCGTCGAGGTCTACAGCCCATTCATCGACCCCGCCGACCGGGCCACCGCGGTCCTGTTCGCCGACGGCGCGGCGGCCGCCGTGCTCGGCCCGGTGCCCGCCGGCCGCGGCTTCGCCCCGATCGTGCTCGGCTCGGACGGCACCCACGCGGGCGACGTGCTGATTCCCGCCGGCGGCAGCCGCAGGCCCGCCTCCGCGCACACCCTCGCCGACGGGGACCACCGGATCCACATGGACGGCAAGGCCGTGCGCGACTTCATCCTCGAGATCTTCCCGAAGGCCGCGCGCGAGGCGCTCGACCGCGAAGGATTGAGCCCGAGCGACATCGACCTCGTCATCACCCACCAGCCGAACCCGCTGCTGCTGCGCCGCGCCTGCGAGGAGGCCGGGTTCCCGGTCGAACGCCTGGTCGTGATCGGCGACGAGGCCGGGAACATCGGCGCGGGCTCGCTGCCCTACGCCCTGGCCGAGGCCGCCGCGTCCGGTCGCCTGCGCCCCGGCTCGCGCGCGCTGCTGGTGGCCTTCGGAGCCGGGCTCACCTGGGGTAGCACGGTGCTGACCTGGGGCGCTTCGTGAATGCTGAGATCACGGCCGCCGAACTCGTCTACCTGGTCCCCGGTCAGGGCGGGAATCCGCGCGGGGCGCTGCGCGGCCTGTACCGGACCGGGGCGGCGTTCCGGTCCGCGATCGACGAGGTGTGCGCGCGGGTCGATCCCGTAGGCGCCGAACACGGGCTCGATCCGGTCGGCGACGTGCTGCTAATCGATCAGCAGAAACTGGTCCCGGGAATGGCTCCACTCGCCTCGTACACCGCGTCCGTCGCGCTGCACAGAATCCTGACCGAGGCGGACGTGCGCCCGACGTGCGTGATCGGGCAGAGCTTCGGCGAGATCGCCGCGCTGGCGTGCGCCGGAGCGTTGACCGAGGCCGAGGGCGCCGCCGCCGTGTGCGCGCTCACCGAGGCTTTCCGAATCGCGCACGGCCGCGGCGGCATGGTTCTGATTCGGGCATCGGAGCCGGACACGGAGAAGATCCTTGATCGGCTGATGCGGCCGGAGCTCGTCGTGGCCTGCGTCGACTCGCCGGACGAGACGATCGTCAGCGGGCCGACCGACGCGGTGGACGCGCTGCTCACACTCCGCGACGTGGTAGGCGACGCGCTTCCACCGATCGACCGGCTCGCCGTCCCCTACGCATCCCATCACCCCGACCTCGTACCCGTGGCCGAACGCTTCCGCGCCGGGCTCGAACCGCTGCGTCCGCGCCCCCTTGCCTGCCAAGTGCTCTCCCCCGTGCGCCGCCGCGCGTACACCGACGCCGACGATCTGCGCGACGCGCTGGCCGACTGCGTCGTGAAGCCGGTGCAGTTGATCGAGGCCTTCGAAAACCTGGCCGTACCAGATCCCCTGTTCGTGGAGATCGGGGTCGGCGCGGGCCTGTGCCGGTGTGCCCGCGCCACGCTCCACGGCGCACGAACGCTCGCGCCGCTCTCGGATCCGCTTACCGCGCATGACGTACTTCGATCCCTGATCGGATAAAAGCCCGAACGAGAGGAACGCATCGTGGCCTCGCTCTCCCCCTCCTCCTTCAGCCTCGACGGCAAGAACGCTTTCGTCACCGGCGCCTCGCGCGGGATCGGCCGGGCCATCGCGCTCGGGCTCGCCGAGGCGGGCGCGAACGTGGCCGCGGTGGCCCGCAGCACCAGCGCGCTCGAGGAGCTCACCGCCGAGATCGGAAAGCTCGACCGCACAGCTCTCGCGCTGACCTGCGACGTCGCCGACGCCGACCAGATCGGCCTGGCCGTCGCCGACGCGCACTCGGAACTCGGCAGCCTGGACATCGTGGTCAACTGCGCCGGTCAGATCGAGCACGCAGGACCCTTCCTCGACCTGACCGCCGAGGACTGGCGCCGGCTGTTCCAGGTCAACTTCGAGTCCGTACTCCACGTCTGCCGCGCGGCCGGTCCGCACCTGCTCGATCAGAACGGCGGCTCGGTGATCAACATCTCCTCGGTGGCCGGGACCGGCGGCGTGCCGTTCTTCTCGCATTACGCCGCGTCCAAGGCCGCGATGATCTCGCTCACCCGCACGCTGGCGGCGGAGTGGGCGGCGCGCGGCGTGCGCGTCAATGCCCTGGTACCGGGTTGGGTCGGCACGGAGATGACCCGCGCGTTCCATGGGGATCCGGCCGTGTCCGAGGGACTGCTCAGCCAGGTCCCGGCCGGACGCTGGGGCGAGCCGGAGGACGTCGTCGGCGCCGCGGTCTACCTGGCGAGCGACGCGGCCCGCTTCGTGACCGGCTCCTGCCTGACGATCGACGGCGGGATGACCGGGGCCGCCGGCGGTCCGACGATGATCGGCCTGCTCGCGCTGGGGAGGATCGCCAATGCCTGACTCGCTGCCCGAACCGGTGCGGGCCACGCTCGACGCGTTGCGCGACCGGGTCCACCCGCTCGTACCCGCCGCAACCCGACACCGAATCAGGGACCTGTTCGGCGGACCGGAGTTCGCGGCACGACGCGACCTCGACCGCGAGGAGACGACCCGGCTCGTCTACGCGCAGATGCGTTCGGTGAACGAGAGATTCGGCCCGGGCAGCGACCTGCTGGCCGAGCCACCACGGTTGTTCGCGCTCTTCAGCTGGGCAGGACTGGCAGACCCCACGCTGGCCTTCGTCATTCTCGTGCACTACTGCCTTGCCCTAGCCACCGTCATCGATCAGGGCACTCATAGTGAGCGCGTCGGCGAACTCGACGATCTCACCAGCTACGGCAGCTTCCTGATCACCGAACCGCGCCGAGGCGGCAGCCACGTCGCCACGCGCACCCAGGCGCGCTACGACGCCGAACACGACGAGTTCGTCCTGCACACCCCCTCGCCCGTAGCCGCCAAGCTGGCCAGCGCCGCGTTGCCGGGCCTGCCGAAACTCGGCGTGGTCTGCGCTCGGCTCGAGGTCGCCGGCCGGGACCGCGGCGTGTTCGCGTTCACCGTGCCGCTGAGGAACAAGCGCGGGCTGCTGCCGGGAATCCAACTCGACGCGCTGCCCGGAATGCCGCTGCCGGCAACCGATTCCGGCCTCGTGAGCTTCGACCACGTGCGCGTTCCGAGACGGGACTGGCTGCCCGGCGGCGCGTCCATCGACGCGGACGGCAAGTTCCACGATGGCGGCGCGAACGTCGACGCGCGGCTCGTGCGCACGATGTCGGGCGGCTCGTACTGCTGGCCGGCGCAGTCGGTCGCCTTGGCCGCCGCCGCCCGAGGCTGCGTCACCATCGCGCTGCGCTATGCGTCTCAGCGGACGACGATGGGCAGGCGTACGCCCCGACTCCCCGCCATCGCCCACCGCAATCAGTACCGTCCGCTGCTCGGAGCGCTCGCCGAGGCCTACGCGATCACCTTCCTCGCCAACGAGTCGGCGATGGGGACACCCGGCAAGTCCACGGGCACGCTCGGCTCGGCAGCGACCCCGTGGACCTCGGTGAACAGCTCGTCCGCCCTGACGAAGGCCCTCGCCGCCGACGGCCTCGAACACGTCGCGGAACGCTGTCGGCACAGCTATGGCGCACTCGGCCTGATGACGGCGAACCGGATCCTCGACTACCAGCTGCTCGGCCACGCCTTCCACGCCGCGGGAGGAGACGGGCAGCTCATCATGCTCGACACCGCCCGCGCCCTCGCCGCCGGACCGGGCCCGCAACCGCCCGGCTCCGTCGAAGACGGCAACCTCCTCGACCTCGACTTCCTGCAAGCTCTGGCCGAAGCCCGCGAACACCGCGCGTATCAGCAGGCTGCCGAAGTTACCCAGAAGACGTGGAACGAACAATACGACGCGTACCTGCAGCTAGCCCGCGCGCACGGCGCCGCGAAGATCCTCGCGGCCGGGCGACGCGCCGCAACCGAGACCGCTGATCCCCAAGCAGCCAGCCTCCTCGCAGACCTCTGCACCTTGCACGCCCTCGAAACCACGCAGGCCGCCAGCGGATGGCTGCTGGCGAACAAGCTCCTGACGCCGTCCCAAGCCCTCGAGATCCCAGACGCGATGAACGTGCTCTGCGAACGCCTGCTACCGCATATCCCGACTCTGATAGACGCATTCGACATCCCAGAGACGCTCCTCGGCAGCCCTTCGATCTAAGCCGCTATCGCACGGCGTCAGCCACCGGCCGCATGCGGGCGAGCAGCTCCGGGATGGGGACGGTGGCGAAGCCGATCTCGTTGTCACTGATGCCATACGGGATGACGAGCGTGTCGCGGTGGCGCATCGCCCCGCAGGAGTACACGACGTTGGGCACGTAGCCGTTGCGCTCCTCGACGTTTGGGCTGATCAGCGGGTCTTCGAGGCTTGCGATGACGCGTTCCGGGTGTTCGAGGTCGAGCAGGATCGCGCCGATGCAGTACGTGCGCATCGGGCCGACTCCGTGGGTGAGCACGAGCCAGCCCTGCTCGGTCTCGATCGGCGACCCGCAGTTGCCGATCTGGGTCAGCTCCCAACTGCGTACCGGGGTCCGGATCGTACGCGCCGCGGTCCAGGTCTGGCCGTCCGGGGAATCGGTGATGCTGGTGTTCTCCCGGTCCCAGCGCGAGAGAGCGAGGTATCTTCCGGCGACCTTGCGCGGGAACAGGGCCATGCCCTTGTTGGCGGCTGCCGGACCGCTGAGCTGGGTCGCGTGGAAGACGCGGAAGTCGGGGGTCTGCAGGCGTTGCGGGACGACCGTGGATCCGTCGAACGCCGTGTACGTCGCGTAGTACGACGCGGCTCCACCGTCCTCGGTGAAACGGACGAACCGCGCGTCCTCCATCCCTTGGCGCTCGGTCGGTCCGGTCGGCCACAGGACCCTCTCCGAGATCCGCGTGTCGGACGGGAACTCCAGGTCGTAGGTGGACGCTGCTATCCACTGGATGTGCTCGATCGTGCGGTGGGTGCCCTGGCGGGGCGTCAAACCGTCGGGCAGGTTGCGCAGTGTGTTGTCCAGGTCCTCTGCGGAGAACCTGGCGGCCAGGTGCCGATGCAGGAACGCCGTGACCTCGTCGTCATCGGAGTGCGCGGACAGGACCGACTCGAACAGCCGTCGGTCATAGTCGGCTGGCCTCGAGCGGCCGAGACTGGTGACGGGCGTGAGCGGATCCACCTCGATTCGCGCTCCGGGCCCGACCACTCCGGTGCGCAGTTCGATGCACGACATGTGCCCCTCGCCGATGGCGCGGGCGCTCAGCACGAACCGGGTCTGGTCGTCCGCGAGCCCGTCCTGATCCGGGTGGGCCACCATCGAGGGATTGCACAGCGCGGCGCCCTCGATCGAGTACTCGTGTGTGAAGTAGGCGCCGATCAGCAGTCGATGACGCTCGGAGACCTCCTGGCCATGCGGAATGCGGTGGGAGATCGTGTCGAAGTGGCTCGTGAAGGTGCCGCGCAGATCACGGTGACGCCCCTCGAAGGACTTAAGGGTCTGCGTCAGCGTCTCCTCGACCTGGTACTCGTCGAGACTCAGGACCCTGGCGATGACGGCGGCCGTGCGCGACTCGTTCTCCGGCACCTCCTCGCCGGGGACGAAGAGCTTCGCGATCACCCGGCCCGGATCCGGGCTGATCCGCACGGACGAGCGGGTGGCCAGTTCGCGCGCGGTGATGTCGATGCCTTCGTTGCTGGAGAACCCGCTCAGCGCGCTCATCGTGACGCCTCGCAGGCGATGCCCTGTTGAAGGGCGGAGATCAGGGCCAGCGTCGACTCAGCCCCCTGGTTCAGGCTGTGCCCGTGCGGGAGCAGGCCGTCGTAGCCGCCGCCGGTGTGCGGGTCGTAGAGCGGCGCGTTCGCGTCGTTCTCGCCGAGGAACCAGCCGACGGCGCGCTCGACCCCGCGGATCCAGCGCTCGTCCCCGCTCGTCGCGTGGGCCCGGGCGCACGCGTCGGCCAGCGCGGCTGCCTCTATGGGCTGCTGGTCGAAGCAGGGCCTCGGCTCGCCGGTCGCCCAGCCGTGCGATCCGGTGGGAGACAGGCGACCCGATGCGGTGTCCGTCTCCGTGTCCAGCAGCCAGCCGAGAAGTTCGAAGCCGTATTCGCTCGCCTCGCCGTCCCCGAGGTATCGGCCGGCGGCGATGAGCACCTCGGGAAGCAGGGCATTGGCATAGTAGAGCCGCGCCTCCGGCCATGGCCAGTCCGCGCCGGGCTCGCCGCGTTTGATCATCACGGCGGCGTCGCCCAGCAGGTCGAGCGCGGTCTGGTCGGCGGGGCTCACCGCGAGGATCTCGGCGGCGCCGAGGGCCGCGAACGCCATGGACCGCAGCCACGGCGAACGCCGGGACGCACCGGTCGCGAAGGCGTGCCGGGCGTTCTCCCGGACCGAGGGCAGCGTGCAGCGCGCGGCGGCGGTGCCCAGACCCCACAGCCCCCGGCCCCACCAGTCGCCGAGCCCCGGCTCGTCCCGCCAGCGCCGATCGAAGGCCATCCGGTTGTGGAAGCGGCCTCCGGAGCTCTGCGCATGGGTGACGAACGCGAGATAGCGCTCGATGAGCTGGTCTCTGCGCGGGGACTGCCGCGGATCGGCATCTCGGCACAGCACGACCAGGCCGCGGGCGACGTCGTCGAGGCAGTAGCCGTGTTCGCGGCGCGGCGTGGCGTAACGGGCGTGTTCGAACAGCGCGGTGTCGTCGCTGAGCCTGGCCAGGTGGACGTAGGCCGCCGTGAGCAGGGCGGGCGCCGCGCGGGTTTCGAGCATGGCGGTCATGTGGCGACCCGATCGAGAGTCTTGGTCTCGAGCAGCGTTTTCGCCAGCTTGCGGTAGCCGTCGGCGATCGTCCGCCAGGCCAGCGCGGGGGCGAGCTCGGCGGAGCGGGCCTTCATCGACTCGCTCAGCCCGGGTTCGGTCAGTACTCTGCGAATGGCGTGCGCCATGGCCGCCGGGTCACGGTGCGGCACCACGAGGCCGGCGCCGCCGGACAGCAGTTCGCGCGCGTGCGGGAAGTCGGTGGCGACGACCGGTCGGCCCGCCGCGACCGCCTCGACGAGCACACCCGACGTGGCCTGCTCGGTGGAGTCGTAGGGCAGCAGCACGAGGTCCGCCGAGCGCACCAGCGCGGTCAGCGGTCCGAGCTCCCGGTACTTCGGGTCGAACTCGACCTGGCCCGCGACGCCGGTGGACGCGGCCCGCCGCTGCAGCGAGGCCCGATACGACTCGCCCTGCTCGGCCAGCACCTTCGGATGGGTCTGCCCGGCGACGAGGTATTTGGCGGTGGGACGCAGGTCGCCCAGCTGGCCGAGCGCCTCGATGGCCCACTCGATCCCCTTGCCCGGACCGATCAGACCCCAGGTCAGGATCATCGGGCGGACGTCGTCGGGCCGGGTACGCCCGGGCTCCGCGGGGGTCACGGCGCCGTGCGGGATGACGTGGATGCGCTCGGGCTCGATCAGGTAGCCGTCCGAGAGGGTGCGGGCGGCGGTCCAGGACAGCACGACGAGCGCGGCGGACGCGTCGATGACCCCTTGCAGGACAGAACGCTGATGCGGAGTCGGGGCCGCGAGCACCGTGTGAAGGACCGAGACTACTGGGATCTCCATTGCGGTCAGGACGTCCAGGACGTCCTCACCGTCGAGGCCGCCGTAGAGACCGTATTCGTGTTGGAATATCAGAATATCGAATTGGTTGAGGGCGTCGATCGCCCGCAGAACACTGACAGGACGTCCGTTGACGAGCCGGACCCTCGTGTCACTGCGGCCATGCGGAACCGGCAGGTCGTCGACCACCGGCACGACGCCGCAGTGCTCCCCCGTCGCCGGATCGGCCAGGTGCCGCATCAACGCCGCGCAGAAGGTGGCAAGACCGCATTGCGTGGGCGGATAGGTGCTCAGAAAACCGTAGTTGACCATCGGGGTGCCTCACAGGCTGCGTAGGCTTACGGCCGCGCGCGGGGACCGGGCGCGAAGCCTCACGCGGACGTCCCTCCTTGAGAACCCGACCGCGTGGCCTGTCGGTGGCGCGTGCGCCAGGAGGAAGTTAGAAGGCGAAGACCGTCATGGATGTGGTGGACGGTGTGAGTGCTTTGAGCCCCACGCTGCGGCGACGGCCAGTCAGCTCACAGTAGCATCCTGCCCGACGCCGGCCGCGAGAACGCGCAGCCAGGGCGGCGGCGCACGGATGCGCGGGCAGTGCGCCGGGCGCCGCCCGCGCACCGTAACCGGACGGCTCCGACCACGCGTAGAATGAAGCCACCGAGGGCATTTCGAAGCCCGCCAACCGCGGCGGACCCGTCACCGGCGTACGGCTAGTCCGGGCCGTCCTCGGCCTGGGGACAGGTCCGTGTGGTGACCGTCAGCGAAGTCCTTCCCGTCAGACGTATCGAACCCTCGAAACCCATCGATCCCGACCTCGGCGTCGTCGTGGATCGCGCCGCGCGAGGCGGCTCGCACCGGTGAAGGGGCTGTTCGCGGCCGCCGCGCTGCTCGCGGTCCTGCTCGGCGCGATATTCGCGTACTCGTGGGGCTCGTCCGGCTCCGGCGCGATCTTCCACACCGCGGGCGTCGTCACCATGCTGGCGGGACTGGCGGCTCTCGCGGGTGTGCTGGTCAAGGCCGTGGCCGGGCTCCGCCGGACGGGCAAGCACCGCCGGTCCGGGCTCGCCGCGGACCTGGACTCCGGCCCCCGATACACCGATAACTTCGGCCGTGAACGTGAATATGAGGGCTCACCCGCCCCGCGAGGCTACCGGGAGCCGGCTGCGCGGACCGATACGCCGGCCGGCTGGTGACCTCGCTCCGCGCGTGTTCTGCGCCATTGACCCCATTCCCCTGCCCGAAGCGGCAAGAACGCTCTACGTTGATTGCATGAGCGAGTCGCGCGAAGAACAGCTGGCCGAGGCCTTCGTCGAGGCGGCCGACACGCTCCTCGACGACTTCGACGTCATCGAGTTCCTGCAGACGGTGGCCGGCCGGTGCGTGCAGTTGCTCGACGTGGACGCCGCCGGACTGATGTTGGCCGACGGGTCCGGGCGGTTGCATGCCACCGCCGCGTCGAGCGAGGGCCCGCACTTGCTCGAGCTGTTCGAGCACTGCGCCGACGCGGGGCCCTGCGCGGAGTCGTTCCATACCGGGACTCAAGTGGTCAACGCGGACCTGGAGACGAACCAGGACCGCTGGCCCGGGTTCAGCGAACGGGTTTGGGGCGCCGGTTACCTCTCCGTGCACGCGCTGCCGCTGCGGCGACAGGCCACGGTGATCGGCACGCTGAACCTGTTCTGCGCCCACCGCCGCGTGCTCGGCGCGGCCGACGTGCGCACCGGGCAGGCGCTCGCCGACGTCGCCACCATCGGCATCCTGGCGCAGCGCAGCCTTCACCGGTCCGAGACGCGCGGGGCGCAGCTCCAGCAGGCGCTCGAGAGCCGGGTGATCATCGAGCAGGCCAAGGGCGTGCTCGCCGAACGCCGCCGGATCAGCGTCGACGAGGCCTTCGCCCTGCTGCGCGGGTACGCGCGCGAGCACAACCTGCGTCTGACGGATCTCGCCCGCCGGGTCGCCGACGGTACGTGCACCGCCTTCGACCCGTCTCCCGATCCGGCGCCGGAAGTGCGCTGATCTAGGCTGCGGATGTCCCGCAGGCCCGTCTGCGACGATCGGCGCTCGGCCAGCGCACGTCGCTCGCCCAGCCGAGGAGCTCGAATCCGCGGATCAACGCCGCGGTCGGGTCGATCTGGCCGCGGTCCACGCCGTGGCGCGCGCAGGCCGGGTCCGCGTGGTGCGTGTTGTGCCAGCTCTCGCCGAACGAAAGCAGCGCCAGCGGCCAGAAGTTGGCCGCCCGGTCGTACCGGCGGGTGGCGTAGGGCCGGTTCCCGAGCAGGTGGCAGACGGAGTTCACACTCCAGGTCACGTGCTGGAGCAGCAGGATGCGCACAAGCCCGGCCCACAGCAGGGCCTCCCAGGCCGCGGATATGCTCCACCCGCCGAAGGCCCAGCCGGACAGGGCGGGCAGCGCGAGGGAGGCCGCGCACAGCAGCGGGAAGGCCCGGGAGACCCTGCGCATCGCGAGGTCCGCGGCCAGGTCGGGAGCGTAGTGTTCCGGATCGGTGTAGTCGTCGCCGAACAGCCAGCCGACGTGCGCGTGCGCGGCCCCGTGCAGCAGGCCGATCGGGCCGGTGCCGTAGCGGTACGGCGAGTGCGGATCGCCGGGGCGGTCGGCGAACGCGTGGTGCCTGCGGTGGGTGGCGACCCAGCCGATGACATCGCCCTGGAAGCTCATCGAGCCCGCGATCGCCAGCGCGCCGCGCAGCACCGGGACCGCCGTGTAGCCGCGGTGGGTGAGCAGCCGGTGGAATCCGGCCGTGACCCCGAAGCCGGTCAGCAGGTAGAAGAAGGCCGCGATGCCGAGATCGGCGGCGCCGAGGCCGCGTCCCCACTGGGTCCAGATCGCGACGCCGAGACCGACGAAGGGACCCACCACGATCAGGCCGGTGACCACCAGCTGGATCGCCCTTTGGGCGCCCCTGCGGCCTGAGTATTCGATGTCTGGAAACGGTTCAACGCCGTCATAGGCCGACGCGGCCATGAGCTCCACCTCGCGCAAGGTCTCGGGAGCAGCAGGGCGGATCTCGAGACCGGCGTCTGGTCTAGACCTATATCGGGAGTTCGATCGGCTGCGTAAAAGTACGGTTCTTCCCCAGTATGGGTGCTATCCGGCCAGGGCGGTAGAGGCCGGGGCAGCCGCGCCCCGCGGACTCGTCAGCGTTCGAAATTCCGGCCTGCCGCGGCCCGCTCCAGCGCTCTGACCAGGGCGGGGCCGTCGACGCTCGCACCGGCCGGGTCCGCCACGAACCGCGCGGCCAGCGCGTGCGGTTCGACCCCGTCCGCGGCGGCGAGCTCGGACAGCAGCCGCGCCGCGTGCTCGACCGGGAGCCTGAGCCGCTCCGCGAGGATGCCCGTGGCCTGCTGGACCAGGACGCGCCGGTCGAGCGCCACCCGCCACTGCTCGGCGAGCAGATCGCCGCGGCGCAGCGCCCGGGTGCGGGCGATGCCGATGGCGGCGCTGTCCGCGAGGGTCTGGCCGAGTTCCACGGCCGCCTCGGGCAACGGCCCGGAATGCTCCCTGACCAGGTCGATCGCGCCGATCGCGCGCCCGGCCCGGCGCAGCGGCAGGGCGGAGACGGCCCGGGCCCCGTCCGCGAGCGCCGCCGGGGCGAACACCGGCCACCGGGAGTCCGCCGCGGCCAGATCGTCGCAGTGCACCGCGGACGCCGTGCGGAAGGAGTCGATCGCCGGGCCCTGCCCGTGGCTGACCTCGAGGAGCCCGACGACGCGCGCCCGGCACCGCGAGACCGCGACGAGGCCGAGCTCGCCGTCGTGGTCGGCGAGCAGCACGGCGCACGCGGTGATCGGCAGCAGCTCCATGCAGCACTCGGCGAGCTCCAGCGCCAGCGCGGGCTCGTCGGCCCGCGCCTGCTGCGCCCCCGCCAGGTCGATCAGGGCGCGCAAGGTGCGCCTCTCGATGGCCACAAGCCCAGCCTCCCTGCCCGACGAATCCGCGTCGACACATTATTGTAGACCTTTGCGATACCGTGCGGGTTTCCGACGCCGCGTCGGCTCACCCCTCGGCGTCCAGGCGACCCAGCGGCGGTTCGGCGCTGCCCTCGATGACCTCGCGCGCCACCTCGTGCAGCGGACGCCGGTTGCGCCGGGCGAAATCGCGCAGCCGGACGAGCGCCTCGTCCACGCTCTGCCCGCCCCGCTCCGCCAGAATCCCCTTGGCCTGCTCGATCACGACGCGGCTGGTCATCCCGTTCCGCAATTGCGCGACGATTTCCGCGCGGCGCAGTTCCTCGAGCCGGATCCGGGCGTTGGCCGCGGCCGCCTCCGCGAAGCAGGACACGAGCTGCTCGGCGTCGCCGCCCGGCCGACCAGGCCCGGTCCCGAGCAGGATCATCGCGCCCAGCGTCTCGCCCCGGGACAGCAGCGGCACCGCGTGGGCGGCGAGGAATCCGGAACGCAGCGCGGCGCGCGACCACTCGGGCCAGCGCTCGCGGGACGCGGTCCCGTTCAGGCAGTCGACGGCGCGGCCGGTGGCCAGGCATTCGAGCCCGGGGCCGCGCTTCGCGTGCGCCTCGACCTCGGCCAGTTCGGGCGCGCCCTCCCCCCAGCCCGCCGTGATCCCGGCGTCGGCGATCAGGAAGATCACCCCCGCGCAGTGCAGCACGTTGACGCACTCGGCGGCGAAGGCCCGCAGACTGTCTTCGAAGTCGAACTCGGGCGAGAGATTGTCGAGAAACTCGGCGATCACGGTGTAGAGCTGGCGGTATCCCGGCGGCATCAGACGCTCACCCCTGCGTGGTGGGAGCTGTGGGTCACCGCCATTGTTCACCCACACGGAGGGCGCGCGCGAGACGGACAGGGCGCGCGTCACGTTGCACACTCCCTCCGCGGCCTGCTTTGTCGCGCATTTGCTTCATGCAATTGCATAAACACCGGCCGATCGCTCCCGCATGGGTTATTGTCGGATCGCGGCCCCCAGACCCCGGGTTCGGAGCTCATCCGAGGCCGTCCACCCGCGCGCGGAGGACGGGCACTCAAACGCCTGAGGAGCCGTCCCGTGGAGAGCATCGCCGATCTGTCCGTCGTTCCACCATCTCAAGCCCCCTCCTGCGTCGTGCTGGACCTGGCCGGCGAGCTCGACGTGGCATCGGTGCCCGAACTGCGCCAGCGTCTCACGACCCTGATCCTGTCCGGCCGCAGCAGGCTGGTGCTGAACGCGGCCGCCCTCGAGTTCATCGACGCCGCCGGGATCGGCTGCCTGGTGCACGCGGCCAAGCTGGCGCGGGCCGAGGGCGGCTGGATCCGGCTGATCCGCGTCGAACCCAGACACCTGCGTCTGCTGCGGATCCTCCGGCTCGGCCTGATGCTGCCGGTGCACGAGAACCTGGAAGACGCCCTCCGCGAGGGGTGATTCAGCCCTCGAGCCGGATCCGGCGCGCGACGAGGTCCTCGGCGAGGTCGTCGACCGGCACGTCGGCGGCGAAAGCGCGGGCCTTGATGAGCGCGAGCGCGTCCGCGAGGGAGCAATTGCTCTGCACCGCGACTATGCCCGTGGCCTGATGCACGACGTCGTGCCAGTCGGCGTCGGCGAGCAGCGGATCGTGGGCGCTGGGGCTCCCGTCGCGGGTCAGCACGATCCGATGCAGCGTTCCGGCTATCGTGCGCAGCAGGTCGAGGTCGGCCTTCCCCCGGTTGACGCCGGGCTCGTACACCGTGAGCGCGCCCACCGGCGTGCGGCCGATCTCGATGGGCACCGCGGCGAGCCGCCGCACCCCGAGGCGGACGGCGGCCGGCCCGTAGAGCGGCCAGCGCCGCGTCAGCTCCGCACCCGTCGCCGTCACCGCCCCGCGCACCCGGCTGCAGGTGTGCGCCGGGCCCTCGCCGCAGACGAATTCGAGGTCCTGGACCGACTTGACCCTGCCGTCCGACGCGGCGGAGAGCAGTTCTTCGCGTTCCGGCCCGAACAGGGTGACCGCGGCGCCCCGCGCGTCGGCCGAGTCGGCCACGGCCGCCAGGAAGATCGGGGTGAGCGAGAGGCGCGGCGCGGCCTCGGGGGGTGCGAGGGCGGCGCACCACGTGCGCAGGCGTTCCGCGAAGGAGCGTTGCACCGCCGCGGCGGTGCGGTGCCGGCGCTCGACCTGGCGGTGGGTCGCGGCCATCCGCAGATGGAACTCCCGCAGCTGGGGCGGGGACTCGTCCGCGGCCTCCTCGTGGCGGGCGGCCACCTCGCCGGCCCGGACCGCGCGGCGCTGTTCGATCGCGGACTGGGCGAGCGCATCGCGAAGAACATCCTGGCCTGGTGCAGGCTCCGCCATACCAAGCAGCGTAGCGCCGATCGGGTGTTCCTGCGGCAGTGCTCGAACGCCGGTTGTCCGAGCGTGAGCCTCAGGCCTGCTTGCGGGTCTCCTCCATGAGCAGGACCACGCCGCCTTCCAGCCGCTCCAGCGGCGAGCAGGAGACCGCGCAGACGATCGAACGGCCGATCCGATTGACCGCGTCCAGGCGCAGCGGCTCGGTGCGGCGGCCGGTGGAGAGGCACAGTTCGACCACACCCCGGAGTTCGACTATGGGCAGCCCGAAGTCGAGCGAGAAGAACTGCCGGTGCTCGACCTCGTCGAAGCGCAGGCCCCACAGGTCCTCGGCGCCCCGGTTCCAGCTGCGCACCTGCAGTTCGGCGTCGAGCACCACGACCCCCGCGGCGATGCTCGTCATCACGCCGGACAGGAACGCGTGCGCCTCGTCGAGCTCCGCCGTGCGGACGCGGAGCTCCTCGTTCATGGTCTGGAGCTCCTCGTTGCCGGACTCGAGCTCCTCGTTCGTCGTCTCCAGCTCCTCGTTCGTCGACTGGAGCTCCTCGTTCGTGGTCTCCAGCTCCTCGATGCTCGACTGGAGCTCCTCGTTCGTCGTCTCCAGCTCCTCGTTCGTCGACTGGAGGGCCTCGTACGCGGTCTCCAGGTCCTGCCGGATCCGCTGGACCTCGGACTGCAGCCTCGTGGAGAGGGTGCAGTCGGTGAACGCCATCATGACCCCGACCGGCGCCCCGCCGCTGCCCGAGAGCGGCTGGACCAGCACGTCGAGGTACTGCTGCTCCCCCGACGGCCTGCGCCGCTCCACCGCCGCGACGCGCACGGCGCGGTTCTCGTCCTGGGCCTGCTCGATCAGGGAACGCAGTTCGATCGGCCGGTAGGACACCTCGAGGTCGCGGAAGGGGCGGCCGAGGTCCTGCGCGGAGAGCCCGAACAACACCCTGGCCTGGGCGTTGAAGGTCACGACTGTGCCCGGACCGTCGAGCGCGATCACGGCGCTCGGCGCGGATTCCAGCGCGAGATCGCGCACCGTGCGCTTCCGGCTGGCATCGCGCACCTCCTGGCCCATCGCGGCGTCAAGACGCAGCGGCGTGGTGCTGTGCTGCGTCCCGGCCTCGCCGGCCCGGCGCTGGAAGACACGGTGCCTTATGCTCTCGACATCGAAGCGGTCGGTCTCGGACAGCAGCATCTCCGCCTTGCCGAGGAACAGATGGCCGCCGGGCCGCAGGGCGAAGTGGAAGCGCTCGATGATCTGCGACTGCGCCTCGGCGTTGAAGTACATCAGCGTATTGCGGCAGACCAGCAGGTCGAGCCGGGAGATCGGCGCGTCCCTGGTGATGTCGTGGCGGCCGAAGATGACGCGGCGGCGCAGGTCGGGCCGGAAGGCGTAGCGCCCGCCGCTCTCCTCGAAGTACTGCTCGCGCAGCTGCGGGGAGAGAGCGTCGAGCGACTTGGCCGAGTAGACGCCCGCGCGGGCCTCGCGCAACGCCTCCTCGTCCACGTCGGTGCCGTAGATCTTCAGCCGGCGGATGCACTCCTCGATCCCGAGGACCTCGGCGAAAAGGATCGCCAGCGAATACGCCTCCTCGCCGCTCGAGCAGCCGGCGCTCCACACCCTGATCTCATCGTGCGCGGCGGGGGCGGTGGCGAACTCGGGCACCACCTCGCGCTGCAGGAAGGTCCAGGACTCGGTGTCCCGCAGAAAGCCGGTCACGTTGATCAGGATCGTGTTGAACAGCTCGCGGAACTCGTCGGTGTCGGTCTCGAGCAGGTCCTGGTACGCGGCGTAGTCCGTCATGCCGCGCTCGCCCATCCGTTTGCGGATGCGCCGGGCGAGCGAGGTGCGCTTGTAGCCGGTGAAGTCGAAGCCCCGGGAGTCGCGGATGAACTCCAGCAGGTCCTCGAGCCCCTGCCCAAGGCCGTTCGCGGACGAGTCCTCGGACATCGAATCCTCCTCGGGTTCGGCCGCGGCGGCGTTCCGATCGGGGGTCCGGGTCACGGCGTTCCCATCAGTCGGCGAAGAGCCGGGCCGATCTCGGCCAGCGGCAGCACGCGGTCGGCCGCGCAGGCCCGGACCGCCGCGTCCGGCATGCCCCTGAACTGCGCGGACTCGGGATCCTCCACGATCACGGTGCCGCCGCCGTCCTTCACCGCCGAAGCCCCCTGCGCGCCGTCGCGCCCCGTGCCGCTCAGCACGCACACCAGCGCGCGCGGGCCGTAGACCTTGGCAACCGATTCGAAGAGCCGATCGGCCGCGGGCCGCACGAAATGCACCCGCTCGCCGACGTCCAAATGAACGCGGCCGTCTGCGGCGACCAGCAGATGGTGGTCCGGAGGCGCGACGTAGACGATCCCCGGCACGATCCGCTCTCCGTCCTGCGCGAGCTTGACCCGGAGGTCGGTGCGGTGGTCGAGCACCTCGGCGATGATGCTGTCGTGATGCGGCGCCAAGTGCTGGACGACGAGCACCGGCACCGGGAAGGCGGCGGGCAGCGCTCCGAGCACCTCGCTGAGCGCCAAGATCCCTCCCGCCGACGCGGCGACCGCCACCACGGCGGGCCCAGAGGGCCCCTGAGAGCTCATCGAAGCCTGCGGAACGCGCCCCTGGCGGGGCGGAAGTACGAACCTTTGGACACGTGGTCAGCCTAGCGGACAGAACAGGTCCAAACGGATCTGCGAGGACCCGGGAATGACGCGGACCCGGCACGCAGCGCGCCCCACTCACGAGGACTCCCCGGGCCCGTTCGATGGCGCATCACCGCACGACATGATCGACTATGGTGCTGGCCATGCCCGCGGAAACCACGCCCATGGCGACGCCCACCACCCCTGCCGAGCACGAACTCGTGGCCACCGAGTCCAGGGTCGTCTACGCGAACCGCTGGATGAGCGTGCGCGAGGACAAGACGCTACGCCACGACGGCGCCGAGGGGATCTACGGCGTCGTCGACAAGCCCGACTTCGCGCTCGTCATCCCGTATGCCGACGGCGGCTTCCACCTAGTCGAGCAATACCGGTACACGGTCAAGAGACGCTACTGGGAGTTCCCCCAGGGCTCATGGGAGACGAAGCCGGATGCGGACCCAATCGCCCTGGCCCGCGGAGAACTGGCCGAAGAGACCGGCCTGACCGCCGGCACGATGACGCCGCTGGGCCAGCTTTACGCGGCCTACGGCTGCGTCAACCAGGGCTTCCACGTGATCCTCGCGACCGATCTGACGGCCGGCGAGCCCGACCTGGAGGAGACCGAGGCCGGCCTGATCAGCCGCTGGTTCCCCGAAGCCGAAATCTGGCAGCTGATCGCAGAGGGCCGCCTCAAGGACGCGCCCTCGATCGCCGCCCTAGCCCTCTTCCAACACCGCCGCGCCGCGCACGAGGTGTAGTCCCTCAGGCATACGCTGGACGGTGATGTTAGTCATCGTTAACATTGCTCCGACGCGACCGGTCAACGTCTGGAGGAGCACGTGAACCTGAGCGAGTCCACACCACCCCGAGTCGTACAGCAGCGGGGGCTCTGGTTCGAGGAGCTGGACACCGCCGTCACCTACCGGCACTCGCCCGGCCGCACCCTGTCCGAGGCGGACAACACGCTGTTCAGCACCCTGACGATGAACCCGCAAGCGCTGCACCTGGACGCCGCGTTCAGCGCGGAGACCGAATTCGGCGAGCGCCTCGTCAACAGCCTGCTGACGATGTCGGTGCTAGTCGGCCTGTCCGTAGGCCACCTGACGCAGGGCACGCTGGTCGCGAACCTGGGCTTCGGCGAGGTCAGCTTCCCCGCTCCCGTCCGGCACGGAGAGACCATCTACGGCGAGACAACCGTGCTAGACAAGCGGCTATCCCGCAGCCGACCAGGGCAAGGAGTGGTCACCTTCCAGCACGTGGCCCGCAACCAGGACGGCACGATCGTAGCCAGCCTCACCCGCACGTCGCTGATGCGCTGCCGACCCGAGGCGGAGACGGAGACGGAGACATCATGATGGATCACCAGCTACCCGGCCCGGCCTTGCTGTTCTGCCCCGCCGACCGCCCAGACCGATACCAGAAGGCGATCGACGCCGCAGACGTCGTGGTAATCGACCTAGAAGACGCAGTTCCAGCCGCGAACAAGGCCAAAGCCCGCGAGTCCCTAGTCTCCACCCCCATGACCCCGGACCGCGTAATCGTCCGAGTGAACTCCCCCACAACCCCGGATCACGAGGCGGATCTCGAGGCCCTGCACGCCACCGCGTACCGCAGGATCATGCTCGCGAAGACAGAGAACGCGCGGCAGCTAGCAAAGATCGCCGAGACCCTTCCCGACCTCACCGTCGTAGCCCTGTGCGAAACCCCCCTCGGCGTCCTGAACGCGCCCGAGATCGCCGCCGCCCCCAACACAATCGCGCTCATGTGGGGTGCCGAAGACCTGATCGCAGCGATCGGCGGTCGCACAAGCCGCTTCCCAGACACCGGCCGCTACCGCGACGTAGCCCTCCACGCACGCTCATCCGTACTCCTAGCCGCCGCCGCATACGGAAAGCCGGCGATCGACTCGGTCTACACGGCCATGACCGACCTAGACGGCCTCGCCGCAGAAGCCGAAGACGCCGCCGCATGCGGCTTCGCCCTCAAGGCCTGCATCCATCCGCGCCAAGTCGACGTAGTGCGCCGCGCGTTCCAGCCGGACGAGGCCCAGGTCCGCTGGGCCCGCCGAGTCCTAGAGGCGGCAAGCGACGGCGGCGCGAAGTCCGTAGACGGCCAGATGATCGACGCCCCATTGGTCCGTCAGGCGGAAGCTGTACTGGCCTCGTTGCACTGATCCGCCCGCGCTAGCTGGCTTTACGTGTGTGGTTGGCCCTCCTAGGTGTCCCCGGCACTGCGCTGCGCTTCGTGCCGGGTCCTCGTACGGGCATGCCCTACGTTCCTCGGGCGCTTTTCGTCCTCCCTCCGGTCGTCCTCTACGCGCACTGTGGTCTGTTCGTGGCGTCGCGTCGGCTCCCTGCGTCGAGTGGTTGATGGAAAGTCAACGTCAACTGCGCCTCCGGCGGACCGGCTCGGAGAGCATCGGGGGGTGTCGGTCCGGTTGGGGTTTGCGTGTGGTGGGGTTTTACCCCGTGGTGGCTGTCGCCGGTTGGATCGCTCTCCTCGCCTGGCACCGGAGGCGACCAGGAACCTGCCGGGGGCGCAACAGGCGGCAGGGTCCGTGGATGCTGAATATAACATTCGCCTGTTGCACCCCCGACAGAACCCTGGTAGGGCTACGCCTGCCAGGCGAGGAGAGCGACCCAACCTCAAGGGTAAAAATTTGCGCTGCGCTCGGGCTCAGTCCCGCCGCCCGATCTCCGATGTTAAATTCCGCATTCACGGACAGGGTCAGGATGGCGTTCGCGGGGAAATTTCGCATCGCCCGACCTCGCCCCCATCAGCATCGACTCGATCGGATGCGATTTTTCACTTTCGAGTTGTCCAACTATAAAGAGAACGAGCCGCTCGCGCCGAGAGTTCCCGAGATTTCCATTTCTGTCGGTGCTCTCTGCTAGATTGGAAAGTAGTCGGGAAAGCTGTTCGAGTGGATGTTAAATTTGACATTGCGAATTGGGCCGATGCGACCGTGGCACAGCGCAGCGTAAATTTTTACCCTTGAGGTTGGGTCGCTCTCCTCGCCTGGCAGGCGTAGCCCTACCAGGGTTCTGGTGGGGGTGCAACAGGCGAATGTTGAATTCAGCATCCACGGACCCTGCCGCCTGTTGCGCCCCCGGCAGGTTCCTGGTCGCCTCCGGTGCCAGGCGAGGAGAGCGACCCGACCGGCGACAGCCACCACGGGGTAAAACCCCACCACACGCCAACCCCAGCCGGACCGACACCCCCCGATGCTCTCTGAGCCGGTCCGCCGGAGGCGCTTTTGATCTTGATGTTCCTCACCACGACACCCGCGCAGGGAGCCGACGCGACGCCACGAACAGACCACAGTGCGCGTGGAGGACGACCGGAGGGAGGACGAAAAGCGCCCGAGGAACGTAGGGCATGCCCGTACGAGGACCCGGCACGAAGCGCAGCGCAGTGCCGGGGACACCTAGGAGGGCCAACCACACACGGTCAGCCGGTGAGGCCTAGTTCGCGGGCGATTAGCATGCGCTGGACTTCGGAGGTGCCTTCGCCGATCTCTAGGATCTTCGCGTCGCGGTAGAAGCGGCCTACGGGGTACTCGTTCATGAAGCCGTAGCCGCCGAAGACCTGCGTGGCGTCTCTGGCGTTGTCCATGGCGGCGTTGGAGGCGGTGAGCTTGGCGATCGCGGCCTCCTTCTTGAAGGGCTGGCCGGCGAGCATCTTTGCTGCTGCCTGGTAGTAGGCGATGCGCGCGGTGTGGGCGCGTGCTTCCATGTCGGCGATCTTGAACTGGATCGCCTGGTAGTGGCCGATGTTCCGGCCGAATGCGGCGCGCTCCTTGGCGTAGCGCAGGGACTCGTCTACGCAGCCTTGGGCCAAGCCGACGGAGAGGGCTGCGATCGCTACGCGGCCTTCGTCTAGGGTGCGGAGGAACTGGGCGTAGCCTCGGCCGCGTTCGCCGAGGAGATTCTCCTGCGGGACGCGGCAGCCGTCGAAGGAGAGCTCGCGGGTGTCGGAGGCGCACCAGCCGACCTTCGAGTACTTCTTGGAGACCGTGAAGCCCGGGGTGCCTGAGGGGACCAGGATTGTGGAGATCTCGGGCTTGCCGCCGTCGCGGGTGCCGGTTACGGCGGCGACTGCTACTACGCCGGTGATTCGGGTGCCGGAGTTGGTGATGAAGGCCTTGGTGCCGTCGATCACCCAGTCGCTTTCTTCTCGGCGGGCGCGGGTCAGCATCGCGCCGGCTACGTCGGTGCCGCCGCCAGGTTCTGTTAGGCCGAACGCGCCTAGGATTTCGGCGGTGCACAGGCGGGGCAGCCACTGCTGCTTCTGCTCGGGGCTGCCGAAGCGGTAGATCGGCATGATGCCTAGCGCTACCGCTGCCTCCAGGGTGATCGCGACTGAGGAGTCGACGCGAGCGAGTTCCTCTAGGGCTAGGCAGAGTGCGAAGTAGTCGCCGCCCATGCCGCCGTACTCCTCGGCGACCGGAAGGCCGAAGAGGCCGATCTTTCCCATCTCGGCGACGACCTCGTAAGGGAACTCGCCGCGCTCGTACAGGTCGCCGATCACCGGGGCCACGGCATCGCGGGCGAACTCCGCGACTACGGAGCGCAGGGCCTCGTGCTCTTCGTCTAGCTCAAAGCTGATCGTCATCTCCGCTACCCGCCTACTCCGCTGATTCCGCTGGTTGAGCCGATTGAGCTGATCCCGCTGCTGGTTCAGCTGGTTGGATGCTGGCTAGGGGTTCGTCCATGGGGACCCGCTGGCCGGGCTTCGCCGTCAGGCCGGTCACCACTCCGTCACAGGGTGCTGTTACGGTGTGCTCCATCTTCATCGCCTCGATGGTCAGCAGCGGCTGCCCGGCCTTGACCTGCTCTCCGTCGGTCACGCTGACGCTCTGCACGGTTCCCGGCATCGGGGAGCGCACTACGCCGTCGGCGGAGCCTGCAGCGGCCTGCTTTCCGCTCTCGGCGGCGGTCTGCTCGTGCACGGTCCATGTGCGACCCTCGCGGCCTAGCCAGAGTGCGCCGTCTTCGGCGGAGGCGTGGTCGTAGCTGATGGTGCGTCCGTCGTAGGCGAGGGTGAGGGTGTTCCCCGTCGTTTTCAGGTGCGCGGTTACCGGTGCGGCTTCGCCTACGGACGTCTCGGTCGATGTCGGGGTGCGTCTTAGGACTCTGACTTCTTCGGTGCGTGCGCCGCAGGAGAGACGGAAGCGGATCGGGGCGCGGCCTCCGGCTCGCCAGCCGTCTGGGATCTCCCAGGGGTCGATGACGGGAGTGACCGGTTCGAGCGTGAGCAGGCGGGCTAGGGCGGCTGCGGCTAGGACTTCGTCGGGGACGTCGTCGGGCGTTAGGTCTGTGAGATGGCGCTCGACTAGGCCCGTGTCCAGGTGGCCTTCGACCACTTCGGGGTCGGTGAGTAGGGCGCGGAGGAAGGAGAGGTTGGTGCGCACGCCCAGGACGGCGGTGGCCGCGAGGGCTCCGTCTAGTCGGCGCAGGGCGGTGGCTCGGTCGGCTCCCCAGGCGATGATCTTGGCGAGCATCGGGTCGTAGTCGCTGCCAACGCGCGTGCCGGCTAGCAGGCTCGAATCAGTGCGCACGTGCGGGGTGGTGGCTGGCTCCGGTTCCCGCAGCGTGAGCACCGTGCCGCCGGTGGGGAGGAAGCCTCGGGCCGGGTCTTCGGCGTAGACGCGGGCTTCTACTGCGTGGCCGGTCAGGCGCACGTCGTCCTGCGTGAAGGGGAGGGGTTCGTCGTTGGCGATTCGGATCTGGAGCTCTACCAGGTCTAGGCCGGTTACTAGCTCGGTGACGGGGTGTTCTACCTGGAGGCGGGTGTTCATCTCCATGAAGTAGAACTCGTCGGGGTTCTTGCCGGAGACGATGAACTCGACGGTTCCGGCGCCTTCGTAGCCGACGCTTCGGGCAGCCTGCACGGCCGCCTCGCCCATCGCGGCGCGGCGGGCGGGGTCCAGCAGGGGCGAGGGGGCCTCTTCGATGATCTTCTGGTGGCGGCGCTGCAGGCTGCATTCGCGTTCGCCCAGGTGGACGGTGGTGCCGTGGCGGTCGGCTAGGACCTGGATCTCGATGTGCCTTGGGCGCTCAATGAACCGCTCGGCTAGCAGGGTGTCGTCGCCGAACGCGGCGCGGGCCTCTCTGCGTGCTCCGGCTAGGGCCTCGGGGAGTTCGTCGGTTCGGTGGACTAGGCGCATGCCCTTTCCGCCGCCGCCTGCTGAGGGCTTGATCAGCAGGGGGAACCAGGATGCGTCTAGGTCTTCGGTGAGGTCGGGGCCGGAGAGTCCGGGGACTACCGGGACTCCAGCCTTGGCGACTGTTTGCTTGGCGCGGATTTTGTCGCCCATTGCCGTGATCGCGGCTGGTGGCGGGCCGATGAAGACCAGGCCGGCCTCGGCGCAGGCGTGTGCGAACTCGGGGTTTTCGGAGAGGAATCCGTAGCCGGGGTGGACGGCCTGTGCTCCGGTTCGGCGTGCGGCCTCGAGGATTCGCTGGATATTGAGGTAGCTTTCGGCGGCTGAGGCGGGGCCTAGCCGGACCGCTTCGTCTGCGTCGAGGACGTGGCGGGCTGCGGCGTCGGCGTCGCTGTATACGGCGATGCTGCCGATACCTAGTGCGCGGAGCGTACGGATGACGCGGACCGCGATCTCGCCACGGTTGGCGATCAGGACCTTGCTGAACATGTTCCGCCTCCACTCACATCCGGAAGACGCCGTAGCCGACGGGCTCGAGCGGGGCGTTCGCCGCTGCGGACAGGGCCAGGCCGAGCACGCGGCGGGTGTCCAGCGGGTCGATGATCCCGTCGTCCCACAGCCGGGCGGTGGAGTAGTAGGGATCGCCCTGCCGCTCGTACTGCTCGCGAACGGGCCTGCGGAACTCCTCCTCGTCCTCGTCCGACCACTCCTGGCCGCGCGCGTCCATCTGGTCGCGGCGGACCGTGGCCAGCACGCTCGCGGCCTGGTCGCCGCCCATGACGGAGATGCGGGCATTCGGCCACATCCACAGGAAGCGGGGGGCGTAGGCGCGGCCGCACATCGCGTAGTTCCCGGCTCCGAACGAGCCGCCGATCACGACGGTGAACTTCGGCACGCGGGCGCAGGCGACCGCGGTGACCATCTTGGCGCCGTGCTTGGCGATGCCCTCCGCCTCGTACTGCCTGCCGACCATGAAGCCGGTGATGTTCTGCAGGAACACCAGCGGGATCTTCCGTTGGTCGCAGAGCTCGATGAAGTGGGCGCCCTTGAGGGCGGAGGCGGCGAACAGGATGCCGTTGTTCGCGACGATGCCCACCGGATGGCCGTGGATCCGGGCGAAGCCGGTGACGAGGGTGGTGCCGTAGTTGGCTTTGAACTCGGCGAACCGGCTGCCGTCGACCACCCGTGCGATTACCTCGCGCACGTCGTAGGGGGTACGCCAGTCCGCAGGTACTACACCGTAGAGCTCCGCCGGGTCCGCTAGCGGCTCCTCGGTCTCGGCGACGTCCCAGGGGCGCGGCGGGCGCGGGGCTGCGGTGCCGACGATCGATCTGACGATCCGTAGCGCGTGCGCGTCGTCCTCGGCGAGGTGGTCGACCACGCCGGACACCCGCGCGTGCACGTCGCCGCCGCCGAGTTCCTCGGCCGTCACGACCTCGCCGGTGGCGGCCTTGACCAGCGGCGGACCGCCGAGGAAGATCGTGCCCTGATTCCGCACGATCACGGTCTCGTCGCTCATCGCGGGCACGTAGGCGCCGCCTGCGGTGCACGAGCCGAGCACGGCCGCTACCTGCGGAATGCCCCTGGCCGACATCGTCGCCTGGTTGTAGAAGATCCGGCCGAAGTGGTCGCGGTCCGGGAAGACCTCGTCCTGCATCGGCAGAAACGCGCCGCCGGAGTCGACCAGGTAGATGCACGGGAGGTTGTTGTGCAGCGCGACTTCCTGGGCGCGCAGGTGCTTCTTCGCGGTCAGCGGATAGTACGTGCCGCCCTTGACGGTCGCGTCGTTCGCGACGATCACACACTCCCGGCCCGACACCCGGCCGACGCCGGTGATGATGCCCGCGCCCGGAGCCTCGTCGCCGTACAGGCCGTTCGCCGCCAGCGGGGAGAGCTCGAGGAAGGGCGAGGCGGGGTCGAGCAGCGTGTCCACGCGCTCCCGGGGCAGCAGCTTTCCGCGGTCGACGTGCCGACGGCGCGCGTGCTCGGAACCGCCCAGGCCCGCCACGGCGACCCGCTCGCGGAGCTTCGCGACCAGCGCGGCGTGCTCCTCGGCGTTGCGTTGGAAGACCTTGTCAGCCGGATCGGCCTTGCTGTGCAAGACCGGCGATTCGGAGGACAAGCACATCACCGCCCGTTGTTAATGACTGCTAGCGCAGATGCGCATTATTGCGCCTTCTTACGTTAACGCTCGCTAACAGGTATTGTCTAGTGCGTGGCAGTGGATAACAGCGTCAGCTCAGCTCCGGTCGGCACTCCTCCCCGGGCGCGTCGCGGGCTGCGCCGCGAGGAGATCATGACCGCCGCGGCCGGCCTGTTCGCCCGCCGCGGGTTCCACGGCGTGTCCATCGACGACATCGGCGGGGCGGCCGGCATGTCCGGGCCCGGCATCTACCGGCATTTCCCGGGCAAGGAGGCCGTGCTCTCCGAGATGCTGCTCGACATCAGCGGACGCCTGCTGGACGAGGGCAGCCGCCGGGCGATAGACGCGGCCGACGCGGCCTCCGCGCTCGACGCACTGCTCCGCTGGCACGTCGAATTCGCCCTCAGCCAGCCCGATCTGATCACGGTGCACACCCGGGAACTGGACAACGTCCCCGAGTCGGCGCGGCGTCAGATACGGCGGCTGCAGCGGCTGTACATCGAGGAGTGGGTCACGGTGCTGAGCGAGATGTTCCCGCTCGCGCCGCAGTCCCGGCTACGCACCGCGGTCCACGCCATGTTCGGGCTGCTCAACTCGACCCCGCACAGCGCGGTCGAGCTGCCCTCGGCGAGCATGTCGGAGCTGCTGTTCGCGATGGCCAGAGCCGCGTTGCTCGCCGCCGGGGAACCAGCCGGGGAACGCTGACGGTCCGCCCGGTTCAGGGTTCAGCGTTCAGGGCAGCAATCCGCCGCGCCGGGCCGCGACCACCGTCTCCATCCGGCTGTGCGTGCCGAGCTTGCGCATCGCGTTGCGCAGGTAGCTCTTCACGGTTTCCGGCAGCAGGCCGAGCCGCCGACCGACCTCCGCGTTGCCGCAGCCCATCGCGACGAGGGCGAGCACGTCCAATTCGCGCGGCGAGAGCGGGTTGCCGGAGACGCGGCGCAGCCCGGACATCTCCTGCGGGGTCAGCCGCTCGCAGACCGATTCGAGGCGTCGGCGCAGGTCGGGGTCGGCGACTTCGCGGGCGATCGAACGCAGCTCCGCGTGCGCCTCGCGGACCTGCTCCCACTCGGGCACCGTGGCGTGCGCCTCGCGGGCCGCCCTGGTCACCTCCGTCGCCTCGAGCTCGGCCAGGCGCCGCTCGACCTGGGCACGCACGGTCAGCTCGATCCCGGTCCGGGTGGCGACGTTGACCATCGCGTCGAGCACGCGGGCGCCGATCGTCAGCGGCTCGCGGATCGCGCCGTAGAGCACCGCGGCCACAAAGTCCCCGGCGACGATCGGCACGGCCGCGATCGCGCGCAGGCCCTCGGCGGTCACCGGCTTGTCGTACTCGTGGCTGATCCGCAGGTCGGCGGCGTAGTCCTCCACGCTGCCCGGCCGGGCGCTACGCAGGACACGGCCGCCGAGGCCGTTGCCCGAGGTGACGATCAGATTCCGCATCGCGCCGGTGTTGACGCCGACGAACTCGGTCAGCCGGACCTGCCGCCCGCCGCGCGAGACGGCGCCGCCGAACGTCACGGGCAGGTTCGTCGCCCGGCTCAGCCGGCTCAGGGCAGCCCGCAGCAGCGCCTCGTATTCCGGCACCGCCACCGCTGCCGGACGCTGGGTCGTCACCGCCACGTCCTCAGCATGGCACAGGCCCCCCGGCCTGCGGCTACCCCTGAACGGGGGTGGCCATCCGGGCCGCGCTGATCGATGCTTGCGGCATGGATGCTTCCGGCACGGGCGAGACGGCCATATCTACTGGGCGCGCGTTGACCGTCTCCTACACCTCGGGCACCAGCACGGTGCCCCTGCTCGGGGAGACGATCGGCGAGAACCTTCGGCGGACGGCCGAGCGGCACGCCGACCGCGAGGCGCTGGTCGACGTGGCGGCCGGTCGGCGCTGGACCTACCGCGAGTTCGACGCGGCGGTCGACGAGGTGGCCCGCGGGCTGCTGGCGCGCCGCATCGCGAAGGGCGACCGGGTCGGGATCTGGGCGCCGAACTGCGCGGAGTGGGTGCTGACCCAGTACGCCACCGCACGGATCGGCGCGATCCTGGTCAACATCAACCCGGCGTACCGGACCCACGAGCTGGACTACGTCATCCGCCAGTCCGGTCTCAGCCTGCTGATCAGCGCCCCCGCGTTCAAGACCAGCGACTACCGAGCGATGATCGCGCAGACCGGCTTCGAGCGCGCACTGTTCACCGGCGGGCCGGACTGGGATGAGCTGCTCGCCTCGGGACGCGGCGTCGGCCCCACCGCGTTGCGCGATCGGGCGGCTGAGCTGGCCTTCGACGACCCGATCAACATCCAGTACACGTCGGGGACCACCGGATTTCCGAAGGGCGCGACGCTCTCGCATCACAACATCCTGAACAACGGGTACTTCGTCGCCGAGGGCGTCGGCTACACCGAGCAGGACCGCGTCTGCCTGCCAGTGCCGCTCTACCACTGCTTCGGCATGGTGATGGGGAACCTGGCGGCAACCTCTCACGGGGCGTGCATCGTGCTGCCAGCGCCTGGCTTCGACCCGGAGGCCACGTTGAGCGCGGTCCAGGCCGAGCGGTGCACCTCGCTCTACGGTGTGCCGACGATGTTCATCGCGGAGCTCGGCCACCCGCGCTTCGCCGAGTTCGACTTATCCACGCTGCGTACCGGGATCATGGCGGGCTCGCCGTGCCCGGTCGAGGTGATGAAGCGGGTCGCCGACGAGATGCACATGGGCGAGGTCGCGATCTGCTACGGAATGACCGAAACTTCCCCCGTCTCGACGATGACGCGCCGCGACGACAGCCTGGCCCGCCGCACCGCGACCGTGGGCCGGGTGATGCCGCACCTCGAGGTGAAGATCACCGACCCCGACACCGGCCTCGTCGTACGCCGCGGCGAGCCCGGGGAGCTGTGCACGCGCGGGTACTCGGTGATGCTCGGCTACTGGCAGGAGCCTGAGAAGACGGCCGAGGCGGTCGACGCGGCGCGCTGGATGCACACCGGCGACCTGGCGACCATGGACGCCGACGGCTACCTCAACATCGTCGGCCGGATCAAGGACATGGTGATCCGCGGCGGCGAGAACGTGTACCCGCGCGAGATCGAGGAGTTCCTCTACACGCACCCTGACATCGCCGACGTCCAGGTGATCGGCGTGCCAGACGTCAGATACGGCGAGGAGCTGATGGCCTGGGTCGTGATGCGTCCCGGGTCTGAGCCGCTGACCGCGGAGCAGATCAGGGCCTTCTGCGAGGGCCGCCTCGCGCACTACAAGATCCCCCGCTACGTCCACGTCGTCGACGGGTTCCCGATGACCGTCACCGGCAAGGTGCGCAAGGTGGAGATGCGCGAGGCCTCCATCGACCTGCTCGACCTGCGCGAGGCCGCCGCCGTCCGCAAGGCGTGATCAAGGGTTGAAATGGGCCGGTTCGTCGGTCATCCCACCGCTGCCGCCGAACAACCGGGTGTTCGCGGTGGTGTGGGGATCGTAGACGGACCAGCCGGGATCTCCGGTCTCGGCGAAGCGGCGCCAGGCTTCGTGCAGCTCGTCGCGCACGGCGAGGTTGGCCGGCGTGCCGAGACCCATGCCGTCGAGCAGGTCGAAGATGAACGGGAGGTCCATGCCGTGCGGCGTGCCGGCCTCGGGGCCGAACGGGTCGGCGGCGAACAGCGCGCGGTACGCCTTCCCGCCCGCTTCGACCTGGGCCTGTGCGAGCCGATTGGCCGGGACGGCGTAGATGGCGTCGGTCAGGAACCGGGAGCGCAGTTCGGCCAGGACGGCGTGCGGATGGCGAGTGCGGTAGGGGGTCAGAATGCTGCCGGGATCGTCGAAGCCGGCCTGGCGAATGCCGGCGAGCAGGCTGTCCTCGTCGGCCGGGGCGAAGCCGGGAAGCTGCTCGAACGCCTTGATCTCATCGCGGTTGGTGCTGATCAGCAGGGGGACGTGCACGACGACGCCGCTGCGCACGGCGTCGGTGGGGTGGCTTGGGAGCACACTCCCGTCGAGCACGACGCCCCACGCGCGGCCGCCGGGCAGGTTACGGCGCGCGATATCTGATTCGATGACCGTGCCCTGCGCGGCGAGCAAGCGCTCGACCGGCACGTCGGCGAGCTCCGCGACCGACGAAAGGCCCAGCGCCTTCAGCAGATCTTCGGCTATCGCGGTCGCGGTCGCGGCGGAGAAGATCCGTTCGGTACTGCCGCTGCTCAGGATCGCGCGGTGGAAGGTGCCTGATGCATGAGGCGCTGCCAGCAACGAGCCGATCGAGTACGCGCCGGCGGATTCTCCGGCGACGGTGACGTTGTCCGGGTCGCCGCCGAACGCGGCGATGTTCTCGCGAACCCAGTGCAGGGCGGCGATCTGGTCCTGCAGGCCGAGGTTGGTGGATCCGGCCCAGTCCGAGCCGCCGAGGTCGGCCAGGTGCAGCCAGCCGAGCGCGCCGACGCGGTAGTTCGCGGCGACCACCACGGCGCCGGTCGCGCGGGCGAGGGCGGCCACGTCGGTCATCGGCGGGGAGGCAGTGCCGACCTCGAATCCGCCGCCGAAGATCCACACGATCACCGGCCGCGCGCCGTCGAGGGCAGGGGTAAATAGGTTGAGATAGAGGCAGTCCTCATCGCTGGCCCAGGGCATCCGCTGTTCGGCGGCCAGAGCGGTGCCGCCCTGCGCGGGTGCCGGGGCGTACGCGTCCGCCTCGCGCACCCCGGTCCACGGCTCGACCGGCTGAGGCGGACGGAACCGCAGTTCACCAATCGGCGGCTGGGCGAAGGGGATCCCCGCGAACAGAACCCCGCCGCCGGGTACGTCCCGGCCGCGCAGTTGCCCGGCCTTGGTGGTGGTCGTGGTGGGGTCGCTCATCTCGGCTCCTGTCGTTCGGGAAGTTCGGGAAGTTCGGGAAGTTCCATCTCCAGCAGGCACGAGCTCAGGCTCTTGCCGTGGACGTCCAGGTTGAGGGTGCGGGTGGCGCCCCCAGCGAGGGCGTCGTGCAGCACGAACTTCAGCGCGTGCAGTTGGGGCAGCTCATATCGGTCCACCAGGCCACGGACGATGTCGGAGAAGTGTTCACGTACGCGCTCGGCGGTCACCTGGTCGCGCAGGAACTCGTAGTCGTCCGGCTCGTAGGCGATGACTGAGATGTCGGAGACGTTACCCTTGTCGCCGGCGCGGGCGTGCGCGAGCTGATGCAGCCTCATATCGAATCACGACTCCAGGAAGGTGATCACGGGGCGCACCTGGTCTCTCGGCAGGAGCACGGACGCGATGGCGACGAGGTCGCTGGTGCGACTGGTGGCACCAGCGCCGCCAGCCGGGCCGTTGAGCCAGAGCGCCGAGACCTCGTGGCCGATCCTTCGTGCCTGGTCGAGGGTGACGGTGCGTCCGGCCACGCGCGCACGTACCTCCTGCGGCTCGGCGACTGTCTTGTCGACCTTGTCGACGGTCTCAGCGCCGCCGCGATGCACCGCGTCGACGCCGATCAACTCGAACCGGGTTTCCTCGGTGGGCACGCCGATCAGCTCCAGGCGCTCGCGCACCAGGTCGAGAGCGAGGCGTCCGCGGGCGACGGCGTTGGGCCCGGCGTAGGAGATCTCGCCCTCGCCGACGTAGCCGTCGAGGTAGCCCACTGAGACCTTGAGCGCGTCCGGGCGCCGCCTGCCGGTGACGCCGGCGACCGCGACGTCGTCGTGGCCGATCTGAGTCAGCCGCGCGCCGGAGAAGTCCGCCACCGCGTCCGCGGAGAGATAGGCCGCCGGGTCGTGCACCTCGTAAAGCAACTGCTCGGTGCAGGTGCGCACGGTGACGCGGCCGCCCGAACCGGGCACCTTCGTGATCGAGAACGAGCCGTCCTCGGCGACCTGCGCGATGGGGAATCCGAGGCGGGCGAGGTCCGGGACGTCCTTGAATCCGGGATCGGCGAAGTATCCGCCGGTGACCTGGCCGGCGCATTCGAGCAGGTGCCCGACGCAGACGCCCTTGCCCAGCAGATCCCAGTCATCCGGGGGCCAGCCGAATTCGTGGACCAGGGGCGCGAGGTACAAGGAGGGGTCTGCGACGCGTCCGGTGATCACGATGTCCGCGCCGCCTGCGAGCGCCTGCACGATCGCCTCGCAGCCGAGGTAGGCGTTCGCCGAGATGATCGAATCGCCGAGCGAGCCGACGGTCCCGCGCCGGTCGAGCAGCGGCAGGTCGCTGCCCGCGACCAGATGGAGCACGTCGTCTCCGGTCACCGCCGCGATCTTCAGCGCCGGCAGGCCATTGCGGCGGGCGACGTCCGCGACCAGCTCGGCCGCCGCCGACGGATTGGCCGCGCCCATGTTGGTGATCACCCTGATTCCCTGGCGCACGCAGTGCCCGAGCACCGCGTCCATCCGCTCGCGCAGCCACGGGTTGAACCCGGCGCCCGGGTCGCGCAGCCGTTCACGCTGGGCAAGCGCGATGGTCCGCTCGGCCAGGCACTCGAACACTAGATAGTCGAGCCGCCCGTGCTCGGCGAGCTCGGCGGCCGGCTCGATGCGGTCGTCGGCGAACCCGGCGCCGGAACCGATCCTGACTCTCCTCATGATCACTCTCCGCGACCAGTATCCGCCGCCATTCCCCGCAGAGCCACTATCAATTCCCTATGGACTCATACACTGAGAGCATGAGTCTGACGCTGCACCAATTCGAGGTCTACCAGCGTGTCGCGCTGACCGGGTCCTTCACCCGGGCGGCCGAGGAACTCAGGCTCAGCCAGCCGGTGGTGAGCAGGACCGTCGGAGACATCGAGCGCACGCTCGGCGCCAGGCTGCTGGAGCGGACCACCCGCAGCGTGGAGATGACGGCCGCCGGACGCGAGTTCCTCGGCGTCGCACAGGGCGTTCTGGACGCCTACCGACTCGGGCTGAGCCGCTTCTCCGCCTACCGCGAGGGCGAATACGGGCACGTCACGATCGCCGCGCTGCCCTCCGTCGCCGCCGTCCTGCTGCCGCCGATCGCCGCGGGCTTCCTCGCCGAGCACCCCGGCGTCACCCTGCACCTGCTCGACGGCACGACCCGGGAGGTGCTCGAACACCTGCGCTCGGGAGCGGCCGATCTCGCGGTCACCGATCAGAGCCCCGCGTCCGCCGGTCTGAGCGTGCATTCACTCGTCGAGGACCGCGTGCTCGCGGTGCTGCCCGCCGGACACCGCCTCAGCGCCCTGACGAAGCTGACCTGGTCCGACCTCGCCGCCGAGCGGTTCATCGCGTTCAGCCCGGACAGCAGCGTGCGCAGGCTCACCGACCTCGGCTTCGCCCAGGCGGGCGTCGCACCCGAAACCCTCGTGGAAACCCGGGCGGTCGCCACCGCGGGCGGAATGATCGCCAGCGGACTCGGTATCAGCGCCATGCCCGAACTCGTGCTCCCCCTGCTCTCCTTCACCCACCTCGACACGCGCCCCCTCGAACGCCCGACGATCACCAGGAAGCTCGCGCTGCACCTGCGGCCGGGCGAGACACTGCCGCCCGCCGCGCGACGACTGGCCGATCATCTGGTCGACGCGGCGGTCCGGAGGAACATCTAGTCGCTTAGTCCGCAGCCTGCGAATCCGCCCCGGCACTGGTTCTCTCCTGCAGTTCCTCCGCGGCCCAGAGCGCCCATTCCTCGTACATGGCGGTCAGCCGGAGGCCGTATTCGAGCACGAACCGGCCGTTGGCGCTGACCGTGTCCTGCCGGGTCCAGTCGATGGAGTCACGCAGCGCCTTGAGCCGGACGTGGCGGCCGGCGGACTGCTCGGCCAGCCTGGCCAGGTACTCGTGGCCCTGTTCTGGCGAGAGCACGTCGAGGAAGAACACGCGGAGCAGGCCTTCGCTACGGCGCGGGGGTTCGGGGCGCGGATCGGTCATCCAGGTCCGCAGCTCCGCCAGCCCCATTTCGGTCAGCGCGTACTCCTTGCGTCCACGCGGCCCCTGGGCGGCGACCTCGATCAGACCCGAGTCGGCCAGTCGGGTCAGCTCCCCGTAGACCTGGCTCTGCGTGGCGGGCCAGACGTTGGCCAATGAGGTGTCGAAGGCCTTCATCAGGTCATACCCGCTGGCCGGACGGACGGACAGCAGGCCGAGGAGTGCGTGGCTGAGGCTCATACCCCGATATTACCTTCCACTCTTGACAGGTCAACCGTGGAGCTTCTACTTTCGACCTGTCAGTTTTGGAGTATTGCCGAAAGGGACCGACCCATGAGCCTGCGCAGCTTCCTGCCGTTCATCGTTTTCGCCGCCATCTCGGGCGCGGCCTGGCAGTGGGCGGCCGTCGCCGCCTTCGTCATCGGCCTGCGCATCCTGATGGAGGACCGCAAGGCCGGCGTGCCGCTCGACGCGATGATCCTTCAGCTCAGCAACGCCGCCTACTTCGCGGTCCTCGCCGCGGTCGCCTTCGCCATGCCGCACTCCGAGCTCAAGCACTACTGCGGGGCGCTGAGCACGGCCTGGATCGGCGCCACCATGGGTGCCACGCTCGCCATCCGCCAGCCCTTCACCCTCGGCATCGCCCGCCAGAAGGCCCCGCGCGAGGTCTGGAACAGCCCGCACTTCCTGCGCATGAACGACGTCCTCACCGCCGTGTGGGCCGCCTCGTTCCTCGTCGCCGCCGGCGCCATCGCCCTCTGCGTCGCCGGTCACGCGGGCACGGCCGCCACGCTCAGCTGCCAGGTCGTCGGGTTCCTGGTCCCGGCCGTGTTCACCAAGCGCTACCCGAAGATCGTCCAGAGCCGCCTCGCCGCCGCCGGGGCCGCCGCCGGCACCACCCCGTCCGCCGCCTGATCTGCCGCCCTCACCCACTTCACCGGAGCCACCACATGACCACCACGACCGCACCCCACATGCTCGGCGGCTACGCCCCCGTCCCCGACGAGATCACCGTCTCAGAGCTCTCCGTCACCGGTTCCATCCCGCCCACGCTGACCGGCTGGTACCTGCGGAACGGACCCAACCCGCGCGAGGCCGCGTCCGCGCACTGGTTCCTCGGCGAGGGCATGGTCCACGGCGTGCGGATCGAGGACGGACGGGCCACCTCGTACCGCAACCGCTGGATACGCACCGAGATCTCCAACGGCGACAGGCTGACCGGCGGCGCCGCCAACACCCACGTCGTGCGCCACGCCGGCCGCACCCTCGCCCTGGTCGAATCCTCATACCCCCACGAGCTGACCTGCGAGACCGGGCACGAGCTCGACACCGTCGGCGTCTACGACTTCGGGGGCCGCCTGCGGACCCCGATGACCGCCCACCCCAAGATCTGCCCGAGCACCGGCGAACTGCACTTCTTCGGCTACGGCGGCCTCACCCCGCCCTACCTGACCTACCACCGTGCCGACGCCGCGGGCGAACTGACCGTGACCCGGCCCGTTGAAGTGCCGATGCACACGATGATGCACGACTTCCACCTGACCGCCGGGCACGTCGTGTTCATGGACCTGCCCGTGGTCTTCGACAAGGACAAAGCACTCAGCGGCACTCCGGGCATGCCCTACGTGTGGACCCCCGAATACGGCGCCCGGCTCGGCGTGCTGCGCCGCGACGACCCGCACGGCGCGGTCCGCTGGTTCGAGATCGAGCCCTGTTTCGTCTACCACTCGCTCAACGCGCACGAGGAAGACAACGGGAACCGCCTGGTCCTGCACGTGATCCGCTACAACTCGCTCGGCGACGGCGCGCATGTGACCGGCCAAGGTCACCTGTACCGCTGGACGATCGACCTGACCACCGGAACCGTCCGCGAGGACCTGGTCAATGACCGGCCCGCCGAATTCCCCCGCATCGACGACCGACTCGCCGGGCTCGATGCCCGCTACGGCCACGCCGTGGCCGGCAACGGTCCCGACGGCGGCGCGATCCATCGCTGCGACCTGCACAACGGCACCGCGACCAGCCACATTCTCGGCCCTGGGCTCATGCCGGGCGAGGCGGTGTTCGTCCCGGCCGACGACGCGCCGGGCGGGGACGGCTGGCTGATGGCCTTCGTCTACGACGCCGCCACCGACGGCAGCGACCTGCTCATCCTCGACGCGAGCAACCTCAAGGCACCGCCGGTCGCCGCGATCCACCTTCCCCGCCGCGTCCCCGCCGGCTTCCACGGCAACTGGCTGCCGGACGAGGCGAGCTGACCGAAGGGCTACGAGCCGTAGGTGATGCCCCGTTCGGCGATCGCCGGGGGACGGGTGCCCTGGATCGAGGAGACCATGTCGAGGACCTGCCGGGTCTCGGCCACCTCGTGGACGCGGTAGACGCGGGCACCGAGCCAGGCGCAGATCGCGGTGGTGGCCAGGGTGCCGGTGAGCCGCTGGCGGACCGGCTGGTTGAGGGTTTCGCCGATGAAGTCCTTGTTGGACAGGGAGACGAGGACCGGCCAGCCGGTCTCGATCATCTCGCCCAGGCGTCGGGTGGCCTCGAGGGAGTGGCGGGTGTTCTTGCCGAAGTCGTGGGTGGGGTCGATGATGATCGACTCGCGCGGCACGCCCAGCTCCAGCGCCCGCTCCGCGAGGCGCAGGGTCTGGCCGAGGATGTCGGCCATCACGTCGGCGTACTCGACGCCGATGCGCGGGCGCTTCCTCGGCTCGGTACCGCCGGTGTGGGTGCACACGATGCCGACCTGGTATTCGGCCGCGACCTCGGCGAGCTCGGGGTCGTAGCCGCCCCAGGAGTCGTTGAGCAGGTCCGCGCCGGCCTCGCAGACGGCGCGGGCCACCTCGGCGCGCCAGGTGTCGACGCTGATGACGAGGTCGGGGTGGCGGGAGCGGACCTTGGCGACGAAGGGGACCGTGCGGCGGATCTCCTCCGCGATGTCGACCTCTTCGCCGGGGCCCGCCTTGACCCCGCCGATGTCGACGATCGGCACGCCCTCGGCCACGACCTGGTCGACCGCGTCGAGCGCCGCGTCCTCGGCGAAGGTCGCGCCCTTGTCGTAGAACGAGTCGGGGGTGCGGTTGACGATGGCCATCACGACCCGTTCGTCGGGCCGGAACACGCTCCGGCCCAGTCTCAGGTCCCCCTGCTTGGCAGCGGGCGTCGGCGGCGCAACCACCAGGTACCTCCCTGTTTCCCTGTGTCGCTCTCAGTCGTCCTGCGCGGCGCGGCCGGCGCTGACCATGCGTTCGCGGTACTGCGCGAGCGTGTTCATCGGCGGACGTTCGACCGCCGTGATCTCGTAGGTCAGCGAGCGGAAGCCGCCGTCCTGGCGGTGGAACTGGGTGAAGCCGGTGTGCACCGGTTCGGCGCCGACCCACCTGCCCGAACGCTCGAGGCGCGCCAGCGCAGTCTGCCAGATCTCGCTCGACATCCGGCCCAGCGCGTGATCCGCCTGGTGACGGTGGTACCGCGTGCCGACGTCCACCTGAGCGAGAGCGTCGAGCCCGGCCACGGCCAGCGTGTCGACGAGGAGGCCGATCTCGACGCCGTAGCCGCAGGGGAAGGGCAGCTGTTCGAGCAGGCTCCGGCGGGCCGCGTACTCCCCCGCCAGCGGCTGCACGATGCCGGCCAGCTGCGGCCAGTGCAGGTTGAGCAGCGGCCGGGCCACCAGTTCGGTGACCCGGCCGCCGCCGCCCGGCAACACGGTGCCCGCGTCCAGCAGCGGCCGGTCGTAGGCCGCCTTGACCAGTTGGACCGAGGGGTCGGTCAGCAGCGGGCCGAGGATCCCGCGGACCAGCGAAGCGTCGAAACGGCGCAGGTCGGCGTCCACGAAGCAGACCACGTCCCCGCTCGTCACGAACAGGGAGCGCCACAGCACCTCGCCCTTGCCCGGCACCGCGGGCAGGCTCGGCAGGATCGCGTCGCGGTGCACGACCCGGGCGCCGGCCGCCGCGGCGACCTCGGCGGTCCGGTCGGTCGAACCGGAGTCGATCACGACGATCTCGTCGACCAGCGGCGCGGCCTCGACCAGCCGCGTCCGGATGCGGCGCACGATCTCGCCGACCGTCCGCTGCTCGTTGAGCGCGGGCAGCACCACGCTCACCGACGTTCCCGAGCCCTCCGCCTTGGCGGCCAGCAGCTTGGCCGTCGGCCAGTCGTCCAGCCTCGACCAGCGCCGCTCCATCCAGCGGCGGACCTGGTCCGAGGGGTCGGAAGCGAACCCGGGCAGCCGCGCCGGCCCGTCGGCGCGTTCCCCGTCCTGATCCGAATCCGTACCCTGGTTCATAGCGCCGACCCTCCACTCGCGGCCACAGCGGATCCTGCCCGTTCCGGCAGGCGCTTAGACCGCCGCGGACCGTCGTGATCTCGCACCGGCCGGCGGCACCGGCCGGTCAGTACCGCGTTCCGCCGGTGGCGGGGTGCCGGAAGTGCCGCATGAACAGCGAGAGTACCAAGGCCGCCGCGGCGGCGATGGTGAAGATCACGAACATCTGGGTGTACGCGGCGTTCGTCGGCAGCTGGGAGAGCGAGCCGGTGTTCAGCGGCGTGTTCGTGACGTGCCCGGGAGCGTTGACGTGCAGCACGAGCGGGTGCGCGGCGACTACCGAGGCGATGATCGAGGTGGCGAAGGCCGCACCGAAGTTGCCGACCGAGCCCACCATTCCGGCGCTCACTCCCTGCTGCTCCTGCGGCACCGCCTCGACCACCATGTTGGCCGATGTGCCGAGGAACAGCCCGACGGCGATGCCGAGGATCAGCAGGATCAGCGCTATCTGGACCACGCTGTTGTGGAAGAAGACCAGCAGCAGGCAGCTGAGCGTGAAGCAGAACATCCCGGCGACCATCGGCTTCTGCAGCCCGATCCGGGTGGACAGGCCGCCGGCGAGCGGGGAGAAGATCACGTATACGACGGCCAGCCCCAGGGTGAGCTGCACCGTGAACTGCAGCAGGGTCAGGTTGAGGCCCGGCAGGTCGCCCACGACGGAGAAGTACGGCTTGAGCACGGCGGCGGGCAGGTGGTACTGCTGGGCGGCCGAGGCCGCGGCGCCGTTGACGATCTGGGCCTTGACCGCGTTGCCGGCGGCCCCGCCGGGCGTCTCGGCGAGGTAGCCGATGGTGTAGCTCGCGCCGTTGACGATCCCGTTGGCGACGAACGCGATGCCGAGGATGGGCAGGAACCGGCTCGAACGCAGCAGCGCGGGGCTCATGATGGGCTCCGAAGCCTGCGTCTCCCACACGTAGAACAGCACGAGCAGGACGAGGCCGCCGATCAGCCAGGCGAGGGTGACCGGCCGTCCCCAGCCCCAGCCGCTCCCCCGGCTCAGGTAGATCATGACCAGCGCGATGCCCGCGCCGAGCAGCGCCGCCCCGGGCAGGTCGAGCTTGACCTTGTGCCGCAGCTTCGTCTCCGGCACGAACAGCAGCAGCAGGGTCAGCGAGGCGACGATCCAGATCACGCAGAACCAGAACAGCGAGCGCCAGCTGTAGTGGTCGGTGAGGTACCCGCCGGCCAGCGGGCCGAGGATGGCGCCGAGGCCGGTGCCGCCGCCGGCGATGCCGATCGCCATGTTGACCATCCGGCGCGGCGCGAGGTCGCGGATCAGGCCGAAGGAGATGAACATCGCGGGGAACGCCACCCCCTGCAGGCCGCGCCCCACCAGCATGACCGTCCACGAGGTGGTGACCGCGTCCAGGACGGAGCCGATCAGCGAGATGGCCACGCAGACCGCGATCAGCTTCTTCTTGCCGATCACGTCGGAGAGCTTGCCGATCACCGGCACGGCGACGCCGCCGACGAGCGTGTAGATGGTGGCGAGCCAGGGGAGCTGGCTGCCGGCCGCGGGGAAGGACGCCCCGATCTTCTGCGCGGCCAATCCGATGAACGCGGTTTGGAAGGGGACGATCTCGGTGCTGGCCACGATGGCCAGCACGATGAGGACGACTTTCAGTCTGGACGCGTCGTGCAGGCGTCCGGTATCGACCTCGGCCGGCTGTGTCACACCGGCGGGGAGTGTTGCCATGGCTGTTCTCCCTTCGTCCGGGCCGCGCGTGCCGCCGTTGGCCCGCCGCACCCGGACGGAATTAGATTCTGCACATTAGAGAACACGATTTCCGGAGAACGTCAATGGCCCTGGCCACTCTGCGAGGCAACCGTTTCCGCCAGGCAGCCGGCCGAGCGTCAGCGCAGCTGATCCTTCATCACCTTGCCGGCGGCGTTCAGCGGGAGCTCCGGCAGGAACTCGACGTGCCTCGGCGCCTTGAAACCGGCGATGCGCTCACGGCTCCAGGCGATCAGCTCTTCGGCCGTGACCGGGGCGCGGCGCACCACGAACGCCTTGCCGACCTGGCCCAGCCGTTCGTCGGGCACGCCGATGACAGCCGCCTGCGCGACCGCCGGATGCTCCATCAGGAACGCCTCGATCTCGGCGGGGTAGGCGTTGAAGCCCCCGACGATGAACATGTCCTTCTTGCGGCCGGTGATCCGCAGACGGCCACGAGGGTCGAGCGTTCCGAGGTCTCCGGTGCGCAGCCAGCCGTCCTTGTCGATCGCCTCGGCGGTCGCGGCCGGGTCGTCGAGATAGCCCAGCATCACGTTGTAGCCGCGGACCAGGACCTCGCCGTCGTCGGCGATCGACACCTCGACGTCGTCGCAGGGCGTTCCGACCGTCGAGGCGATGTCCTCGAACGAGTCGCCGGCCCGGGACGCGGTGACGGTTCCGGCCTCGCTCAGGCCGTAGCCGGTCATGATCGACTTGAACGGCAGCTCGTCCCTGATCCTGCGGATGAGCTCCACCGGGATGTCGGCGGCGCCGGTCACGGCCGCGCGCAGGGATGACAGATCCCTGGTTCCGGTCGCGGCGAGCAGCGAGTGGTAGAGCGTCGGCGGCCCCGGCAGCATCGTCACCCTCTCCCGCTCCACGAGCTCGAGGACGCGATCGACGTCGAAGACCGGCACCGGGAGGATGGTCGCGCCGCGGATCAGCGAGGCGAGGCAGCCGGCCTTGTAGCCGAAGGTGTGGAAGAACGGATTGACGATCAGATACCTGTCGCCCTCGCGCAGGTCCGCCAGGTCGCACCATTCCTCGTACGCGCGCAGGTTCTGGGCGTGCGTCATCTGGACGCCCTTGGGACGGCCGGTCGTACCGGACGTGTACACGATGTCGCACACGTCGTCGGCGCTCATCTGGCGTTCCAGTGGCGAGCCGCTGGACAGGAAGTCGCCCTTGAGATCGATGCTCGGCACGCCTTCCGGCGGCGTCTGGTCGAGCCCGAGGAAGCCTTCCTGCACGAGCACGGCCTTCGCCCCGCTGCGCCGGATGACGTCGTCCGCCTCAGCCGCCTTGAACCGCGTGTTCACCGGGACCAGCACGCCGCCCGCGGTGAGCAGCCCGAAGGCCGCGATGACCCACTCGGCGGAGTTGGGCGCCCGGATCGCCACCCGGTCGCCCTTCTCGATCCCGGCCGACGCGAAGGCCCCCGCCGCGACGCGCACGCGTTCGGCCAGCTGAGGGAACGTCAGCCGGAGCGGGCCGTCCACGACCGCTTCGGCGTCACCGAAGCGGTCGGCCGCGCTCAGCACCATCTGCGGGATGGTCTCCCACCGGGACTTCGACCTCATTAAGGGATCAGCCTGGCCAGATTGCCGCCCATGATCTTGGCCTGGTCGGCCTCGCTGAGGTTCTTGATCGCGTCGAGGTACGTGTACGGGTCGGCCAGGCCCTCGGGGTGCGGGTAGTCCGAGCCGAACAGCACCCGGTCGACGCCGATCAGGTCGACCAGCTCGCCCAGGTCGTCTTCGTAGAAGGGGCTGACGTGGATGCTGTCCTTGACCGCCCGCACCGGGTCGCCGAGGAACTCGTTCGGCATCTTCCGGTAGACGTCGGCGAGCTCGTCGAGCAGCGGCTTGACCCAGGACGAGCCGTTCTCGATGAGCGCGATCTTCAGGCCCGGGACCCGGAACAGGGCGCCGTGGCAGACCCACGCGGCCACCGCGTCCTGGATCGGCCGCCACTCGCCGATGGTGCGGAAGGCGTTCGGCTTGAACGGCAGCATCTCGCTGCGGGCGCCCTCCCAGTCGCTCGTGTACCGGGCGTAGCCGCTGTCGGAGGAGTGCATGGCGACCAGGACGCCGGCGTCGGCGACGCGCCGCCAGAACGGATCGAACTCGGGCAGCGCGAAGGACCGCGAGCCGCCGAAGCCGGGAACGGGGGCGGGCCGGACGAGGATGGCCTTCGCGCCGCGCTCGAGGACCCACTCCAGTTCCTCGATCGCCTTGTCCACGATGGGCAGGGTGATCACCGGGGTGGTGAAGATGCGGTCCGTGTAGTTGAAGGACCAGGTCTCGTGCAGCCATTCGTTGAGCGAGTGGATGACGACGTGGATCAGCTCCGGATCGTCGCGCATCCGCTCTTCGATCAGGCTGGCGAGCGTCGGGAACATCAGCGTGCGCTGGACTCCGAGCTCGTCGAGCAGCTCGAGCCGCGCGGCGGGCTCGCGGAAGGCGGGGATGGAGCGCATCGGCTCGCCGAAGATCTCGCGTCGGCTCTTGCCCTCCGGGTTGCCGTGCTTGAAGTACTCCTCCATCGCGCCGGGGCGGGCCACGACCTCGAAGGTCGGGTTCGGGATGTACTCGCTGATCTGGCCGCGGATCGCGATCTTCGTACGGCCCCGCAGCTGCACGTACTCGATCGCACTGCGGAACTCCTCCGGCAGATGCCTGGTCAGCGCCTCCTCGGTCTCGTAGAGGTGGTTGTCGGCGTCGAACAGCGGATACGGCACATCGCGCGAAGCCATGAGATCCTCCTTCTCTTGTGTGAAGAACTATATTCTCGGGCACCATACCCTGCAAGGCCCCTGCCGCCCTGTGAGAATTGCGCTCTCTCTAGAGGAGAAGGTAACTTTCAACCATGGCACGAGACCACGGCTTCCATCCGGCCCGGATCACCCGGGTCGTGCAGGAGACCCGCGACACGCGCACGTACGTGCTCGACCTCGGCACGCCGTCGACCCCCTACCGGGCCGGGCAGTTCATCACGGTCAAGGCGTGCGGGACGCTGCGCAGCTACTCCATGTCGAGTTCCCCGGACACCGACACCGAGCTGATGACGACCGTCAAGCGCGTCCCCGGCGGCCTGGTCTCGAACTGGATGCACGACAATCTGCGGGCCGGCGACGTCATCGAGACGACGCTGCCCACCGGAGTGTTCTGCCTGCGGGAGAACTCGGCTCCGCTGGTGGCCTTCTGCGGCGGCAGCGGGGTCACACCGATCCTCTCCCTGGTCAAGACCGCGTTGGCCACGACGGTGCGCGGCGTCCGAGTGCTGTCGGCCAACCGGGACGCGGACTCGGTCATCTTCGGCTCGGCGTTGGCTGAGCTGGCCGAGCGGTATCCGGACCGCTTCGAGATCCATCACCACCTCGACGCGCAGCATGGGTTCGTCACCGAGGGCGGAGTGCGAAACTTCACCGGGGACGATCGTCACGCGGACTTCTACCTGTGCGGGCCCGCAGCGTTCATGGAACTGGCGGAACGCGGCCTGCTCGCGCATGGGGTGAGCGCGGATCAGATCTTCGTCGAGCGGTTCGGGGCTGCGCCTGAGGTAGCGGCGGATGGCGAGGAGGAGCAGGCAGAAGGCGGGACAGTCGAGATCGTGCTGTCCGGCAAGCGGCATACGATCGCGCAGCACGCCGGGGAGACGCTGCTGGAGAGCGCGCGCCGGGCCGGGCTCGCGCCGCCGTTCTCCTGTGAGGCGGGTAACTGCGCCACCTGTATCGCCCAGGTCACCAAGGGGGAGGCCAGCATGCGTGCGAACAACGCGCTCGAGGACGACGAGATCGCCGAGGGGTGGGTCCTGACCTGCCAAGGTGTACCCGTCACCCCGCACGTCACCGTCGTGTACGACGACTGATCGGAGCAGCAGATGGACGTGGAACTGGAAGCGGACGGCGACCTGGCGATCATCACCGTCAACCGGCCGAACCGGCGCAACGCGATCGCGCCGGACACCATGGACGCGCTGGACAAGGCCCTGGACGCGGCCGCGGACGCGGCGGCGCTGGTCGTCACCGGCGCGGGCGACCGGGCGTTCGTCTCGGGCGGCGACCTGAAGGAGCTCGCAGCGATCCGGACGCTCGAGGACGCGCAGGCGATGGCGCTGCGGATGCGCGGGATCTGCGACCGGCTGGTCGCCTTCCCCGGACCGGTGATCGCCGCGTTGAACGGCTCGGCGTTCGGCGGCGGGTCCGAGTTCGCGACGGCGGCCGACATCCGGCTGGCCGCGCACGACATCAAGATCGCCTTCAACCAGCGAGAGCTCGCGATCATTCCCGCCTGGGGCGGGGCCGAACGGCTCAGCAGGCTGGTCGGCCCGAGCAAGGCGCTGCTGCTCGTGGGCACCGGAGCCGCGCTCGACGCCGAGCAGGCCGAACGCATCGGCCTGGTGGACCGGGTGTTTCCGCGGGCCGAGTTCGACGAGGGCTGGCGCTCGATCGCCCGCTCCCTCGCCACCGGCCGGGCGCGCGCGATCAAGCGCCTGGTGACGCGGAACCCGACGAATGAGGAAGCGGCTCTGGCCTTCGCGCAGTTCTGGGTGACGCAAGAACACTGGGACGCGGCGGACGAAATGGCGGAGAGGATGATGAACCGTGGCCGATGACCTGTTCGTCGAGACGAGCCCCATAGGGCCGGTGGTGCGCCCGGCGCAGCCCTCTGAGACGGTCGTTCTCTACATCCGCAGCGACTGGTTGCTGCCGAAGTCCTCGTCGCCGATACCCGCGACGGCCGCGCAACTGGCCCGGGACTCGCACGCCACGGTCGTATGCTGCGGCTACCGGCCCTCGTTCCCCGGCTCGTTGGAGGACGTGCGCGCCGGATTCGACTACTGCGAAAGCCGGGGACGGACCGTCGTGGCGGGGGAACGCCTCGGGGCCGGGCTCGCCGCCGCCCTGCTGCTGTGCCTGCGGGACGAGGGCGCGACGCCGCCGCACTGCGGGGTGCTGAGTTCGGCGCTGTTCGACCTGACCCTGGAGGCGCCGAGCCTCTCGCTCAACGCGGCCGCGAATCCCGAGTTCGACATCGTCAGCCTCGGCCGCCGCGTACGTCGCTACGCGGCCGGTGCCGCGCCGACCAATCCGCTGCTGAGCCCGCTGTACGGCAACCTGCACGGCCTGCCGCCGATCCAACTCCTCGCCGCCGGCAACGACCCGCTGCTCGACGACTCACTGGGCTTCGCGGCCCGCGCGGCCCGATCCGGCGTCACCGTGGACCTGCGGGTCCGGCAGGTCGGCGCCGTCCCGGACGCCGAGGCCGTCGCCGCGATGACCGGCTTCATCCACACTCACACGGGCGTCGACCCCAGCAGGACCGAGAACACTTCCCGCATGATCTCGGGATAGTCGGCCTGCTCCCGGTCGAGCAGCCACTGCTCCTGCAAGCCGTCGAGCAGCGCCAGCACGGCCATAGCGGCGGCCCGCGGGCTCAGGCCGCTCGGCAGCCGCTCCCCGTACCGCACGGTGAACTGCTCGACGACGTACTCGTGCAACGTCGAGTAGTAGTCCTCAACGTCCTGCCAGACCGGATCGTCCCGGTCCACGCCCGCCACCATCAACTTGCTGTTGACCTGGGCGAGCGCGGGCATCTTGTGGTCGAACGCGAGGACCTCGGCGAGCAGGCCCGGCAGGTCCCCGTCGGCGTGGCCGTCGGCCAGGTGGTCCCGGTGCATCTCCTCCCGGAACCGCAGGATGGCCACCAGCAGCTTCTTCTTGCTCGGGAAATAGTGCAGCACCCCTTGCCGGGTCAGGCCCGCGCGCTCGGCCACCTCGTCGAACGAGGCGCCCCGGAAGCCCCGCTCGGCGAACACCTCCACCGCCGCCTCGAGTATCTGTTCGCGTCGGGCCGTCATCGTTGGCTTCCCTCCGGCTGTTCGAACACTGCCTCCGCCCACCTTATAGAGGACGGCGTCGAAAGCCGAGGTGGAGACGGATCAGGGGGCCGGCACCTCGATGACCATGGCGGAGCCCATTCCGCCGCCGGCGCACATCGACGCGACGCCGATGCCGCCGCCGCGTCGGCGCAGCTCGTGCACGAGCGTGACCAGCATGCGTGCCCCGGTGGCGGCGATCGGGTGGCCGAGGGAGCAGCCGCTGCCGTTCACGTTCACCGTGTCCGGGTCGAGGTCGAGCCGCCGGATCGCGGCCACGGCCACGGAGGCGAAGGCCTCGTTGATCTCGAACACGTCGACGTCGGCGACCTTGAGGCCGCAGCGGGCCAGTGCCTTGGGGATGACCTGCACCGGGGCGAGCCCGGTCTCGGCGGGATCGACTCCGACGGAGGCCCAGGACCGGACCGTGGCCAGCACCGGCAGTCCGCCCGCGTCGCTGGCCACCACCAGGGCCGCCGCGGCGTCGTTGTTGCCGCACGCGTTGCCCGCGGTGATGCTGAACCCGCCGATCTCCGGGTGCAGGGTCTTGAGCCCGGCCAGCTTCTCGAGGCTCGTGGTGCGCCGCGGGTGCTCGTCGACGGCGAAAAGGCCGAGCGCCGTGTCGATCGGGACGATCTCCGCGTCGAAGCGGCCTTCGTCGATCGCGCGGATGGCGTTCTGGTGCGAGCGCAGCGCCCAGGCGTCCATGTCCTCGCGGGTCACGCCGGCGCGGACGGCCGTGTTCCAGCCGATGGTGATCGACATGTCCAGGTTGGGCGCGTCGGGCCGGTTCGGGTGGGTCGGCGGGGTCCAGGGATCGACCCACTCCCCCGCGATCTGGAAGCGCTGCTTGGGGCCGGTAGAAGAGGACTGCACCCCGCCGGCGATGATGAGTTCGTCCATACCCGCGCGGATGCTCGCCGCCGCGCCGGCCACGGCGGCGAGACCGGCGGCGCAGTGCCGGTTGAGCGCCTGTCCGGGGACGTTGGCGAGTCCGGCGGTCAACGCGACGTGCCGGGCGATGACGCCGCCGCCGTAGTGCTCCTCGGCGAGGATCACGTCGTCGATCGCGGCCGGGTCCAGGTCCTTGGCCGCGGCCAGGATCACGTGCTCGGCGAGGTCGTAGGCGTTGGTCTCGCGCAGCGAGCCCTTGACCGCGGTGCCGATCGGCGTGCGCAGCGCGGAAACGATGACGGCTTCAGGCATGGGTGCTCTCCGTGTCCAGTTCGGCCGGCAGGGTGCGGCGCAACAGCTTGCCGGTGTCGGTCCTCGGCAACGTGTCGCGGAATACGACGAGGTCGGGCGTCTTAGCGGAGCGCAGCCGGTCCCTGACCCACTGCCTGATCTCGGCCGGATCCCCGGTACCGACCAGGACGGCCACGAGACGCTGGCCCCATTCGGGATCGGGCAGGCCGAGCACCGCCGCCTCGAGGACGCCGGGGTGGGCGAGCAGGACGTCCTCGATCTCGGCGGGGGCGATGTTCTCGCCGCCGCGGATGATCGTGTCGTCGGCGCGGCCCTCGATGAACAGGTAGCCCTCGGCGTCGAGCCGGCCGCGGTCGCGGGTGGCGAACCAGCCGTCCGCGTCCAGGACGCTGCGGCCGCCGTACTCGCCGGCGATCTGGCCGCCGCGTACGAATACGAGGCCTGTCTCGCCGACGGGGACCGGCTCGTCGTCCTCGGTGCGGATCTCGATCTCGATGCCGGGGAGCGCGCGGCCGACGGAGCTGAGTCTTTGCTGGCCTGCGGCATCGTCGGCGGCGAGGGCGCTTCGGTGGTCGTCCGGGCCGAGGACCGCGATCGAGGACGAGGTCTCCGTCAGCCCGTAGGCGTTGACGAAGCCGGTGTTCGGGAAGACCTGCAGAGCCCGCCCTATGACGGTCCGCGGAGTGCGGGCGCCGCCGTACGCGAGGGCGCGCAGGGTCGGCGCGTCGGCCTCGGCGCCGTCGGGGATATCGGACACGATCCGGGCCAGCATCGTCGGCACGACCAGCGCGTGGGTCACGCGCTGCTTGCGAACGGTCTCCAGCCAGTCCTGCGCTGAGAACGCCGCGAGGTAGACGACCCGGCGGCCCGAGTAGAAGTTCGTCAGCACGTTCATCAGCCCGGCGACGTGGTACGGCGGGACCGCGACGAGCGAGGCGTCCGCGGCGTCGGCCGACATGAACTCCTGCGTGTTGAGCACGTATGCGAGCAGATGCCGGTGCCGCAGGGTCGCCGCCTTGGGCTCGGCCGTCGTGCCGCTCGTGTAAAGGACTACGGCGACGGGGTCGTCTTCGCGCGCGGCCTGCTCTTCGAGCTCCTCGGGCTCGTCCTCGGCCGCGGGTTCCGGGGTGAGCAGCGCGTCGAGGTCGTCCGGGCGCAGCACCACGGCGCCGGGATGGCGCTCGATGATCGCGGCGGTCTGCTGCTCGCTGAGCCGGTAGTTGAGCGGGACGAACGGCACGCCCGCGATCGCCGCGCCGAACAGCGCGACCGGGAAGGCGAGGCGGTTGGCGCCCAGGTAGAGCACGGCCGAGTGGCCGCGCCAGCGTCGGGCCGCGCCCCGGGACAGCTCCAGGAGCTCCGCGGCGGTCAGTGACACGCCGTCCGCGGTGACCGCCGGGCGATCCTCCGCCGAGGCTGCCATTTCAAGGATCATCGTGATATCCATGGTAACGGTATTCTCATCCAGAAAGAACGCCACTCGCAAGAGGAGAGACGATGCAGATCATGGGGAGTTCCGCGATCGTGGTCGGCGGGGCGGGCGGCCTGGGCGAGGCGACCGTCCGCCGCCTGCACGCCGCGGGGGCGAAGGTCGTGGTCGCCGATCTCGCCGACGAGAAGGGGAAGGCCCTCGAGCAGGAGTTGGGCGCGCGCTACGTGCGCACCGACGCCACCTCCGAGGAGTCCGTCAAGGCGGCGCTGGCCGAGGCGGCGGCCGCCGGACCGCTGCGGATCGCGGTGGACACGCACGGCGGCCCGGCCAGCGGCGGGCGCCTGATCGGCAAGGACGGCGAGCCGCTCGACCTCGCGGGCTTCCGGCAGACCATTGAGATCTACCTGACCGGCGTGTTCAACGTGCTGCGGCTGGCCGCCGCCGCCATCGCCAAGACCGAGCCGGCCGGCGAGGACCAGGACCGCGGCGTGATCGTCAACACGGCCTCGATCGCGGCTTACGAGGGCCAGATCGGCCAGCTCCCCTACGCCGCCGCGAAGGGCGGGGTGGTGAGCATGACCCTCGTCGCCGCACGTGACCTCGCGCCGCTGGGCATCCGCGTCGTCACCATCGCCCCCGGCACCTTCCTGACCCCCGCCTACGGCAAGGCGGGCGAGCAGCTGGAGGCCTACTGGGGCCCGAAGATCCCGCACCCGAAGCGCATGGGCCACTCCCCCGAGTACGCGTCGCTCGTGCAGCACATCTGCGAGAACGACTACCTGAACGGGGAGGTCATCCGGCTAGACGGGGCGCTGAGGTTCCCGCCCAAATAAGTGACACCTTTCCAATTTTGCGCCTAAGATTGGAGTTATGGACACTAGAAGCCGACCTGGGCCGCGTAGGATGCGGATGGGGCCCAAGGGGCGTATTTCGATCCCGGCGGAGATGCAGCGGGCGGTGGAGTTGGTCGAGGGCGGAGAATTCGTGATCAGGGTCACTGCGGACGGCGGCCTGGCCATTGAGACTCCGGCGGCGATCAAGCGGCGGCTGCTCGCGGCCGCGCCGCTCGGCGACTGGGACTCGACCGCTGAGGCGCGGTCGGATCAAGAAGACGAGGAAGCTGACGACGCACGGCTCGAGGCACAGCGGTGACGGCGGAGCCGTCCTATCTGCTGGACTCTTCCGCCGTGCTCGCCTGGCTCTTCCGCGAACCAGGCGGCGCGATGGTCGAGCCGGTTCTCGCGCGGTCGGTGATGACGACCGTGAATCTGGCCGAGGTTCTACGTCGCGCCGAGGCGCGCGGATACCTGCGCAGCTCTGACGAGCTCACGGCCGATCTGGGCGCACTGATCGATTTCCAGTACATTGTCCCCGAACCTGACGCCAAGCGGTGCGCGGAACTGGTGCAGGTTTCGTACGCGCAGCGCGAAAAGCGCAAGACTCCGGCGCTCTCACTGGGCGACGGGATGTGCATCGCGGTGGCGGAGCGTCTGGAACTGCCGGTGATGACGAGCGACCGCGCGTGGAAGGACCTCGAAGACCTCTTCCGGACCGAAGTCACACTGATCCGCTGATCCTGTCGGGCTTCACATGACGAGGCCGCCGTCCACCGGCAGGACCTGGCCGGTGATGAAGGACGCCGCGTCGGAGGCGAGGAAGACGAAGCTTCCGGCGATCTCCTCAGGCTCGGCCCAGCGGCCCATCGGGATGCGGGCGAGCATCGTGTCCTTGAACCGCTCGTCGGTGCGGATGGTCTCGGTCATCGGGGTCGCGGCCAGCGGGGCCAGCGCGTTGACAGTTATACCCTTGCGGGCCAGCTCGCGAGCGAGGGACTTCGTCAGGCCTATGATGCTCGCCTTGGCCGCGGAGTAGTTGACCTGGCCGAGCGTTCCGGTGATGCCGGCCGAGGACGTGACGTTGATGATCCGTCCGGTCCCGTCCTGCGGCAGGTACGCGAGCGCGGCCTGGGCGCAGTGGAACGCACCCATCAGGTGGATGTCGAGGATCCTGCGGAAGGACTCCTCCTGGAGCTTGCCGAACATCGCGGGCGCGGTGACGCCGGCGTTGTTGACGAGGATGTGCAGAGTCCCGCTGGTGAGTCCGGCGGCCTTGGCCACCGCGGCGTCGGCGGCTTCGCGGTCGCAGACGTCGAGCGCGGTGCTGTCGGCCGTGCCGCCCTCGGCGCGGATCTTCTCGGCGACGGCCGCCGCGGCGGAACCGTCGAGGTCTGTTACCAGGACGCCGGCTCCGGCCCGGGCGAGCGCCGCCGCGACGGCGGAGCCGATGCCGCCAGCGGCGCCGGTGACCAGCGCGGACCTCCCGGTGAGATCGAATAGTGCGTTTCCACGGCTCATCAGTAGCTCCTCGGCATTCCCAGCACGTGTGATCCCAGATAGTTCAAAATCATTTCCTGGCTGATCGGCGCGATCCGCAACAGCCGGGCCTCGCGGAAGTAGCGGGCGACGTGGTACTCCTCGGAGTAGCCCATCCCGCCGTGGGTCTGCAGCGCCCGGTCGGCCGCGTCGAATCCGGCCTCCGCGCACAGGTACTTGGCGGTGTTCGCCTCGCGGCCGCAGGGCCTGCCACGGTCGTAGAGCCAGGAGGCCTTACGCAGGACGAGTTCGGCCGCGTCCAGCCGAGCCAGCGAGTCCGCGAGCGGGAACTGAATACCCTGATTCGCCCCGATGGGCCGGCCGAACACGACGCGCTCGTTGCTGTAGCGCACGGCCTTTTCCAGGGCCACGCGGCCGATCCCGAGCGCCTCGGCGGCGATCAGCATGCGTTCCGGGTTCAGACCGTCAAGCAGGTAGCTGAAGCCCTTGCCCTCTTCGCCGACCCGGTCCGCGACCGGCACCCGCAGCTCGTCGATGAACAACTCGTTCGAGGTGACCGCGTTGCGTCCCATCTTCGGGATCGGCCGGATCTCCACCCGGCCGCGATCCAGATCGGTCAGGAACAGCGTCATCCCGTCGGTCCGCTTCGCGACCTCGTCGATCCGCGTTGTGCGTGTCAGCAACAGGATCTTCTCGGACTCCATCGCCTTGGAGATCCAGACCTTCCGGCCGCTGATGACGTAGTGGTCGCCGTCGCGCCGCGCGAAGGTCGTGATGCTCGCGGTGTCCAGGCCGGCCCCCGGCTCGGTCACGCCGAAGCAGACGTGCAGGTCGCCGTTGACGATCCGGGGCAGCGTCCGTGCTCTGAGCTCCTCGGAGCCGTGCACCACGACGGGCTGCATGCCGAAGATCGACAGGTGGATCGAGCTGGCGGCGTTCATCCCGCCGCCGGACCGCGCGACCTCCTCCAGCAGCAGCGTGGCCTCGGTGATGCCGAGCCCGTGCCCGCCGTACTGCTCGGGGATGGTGAGCCCCAGCCAGCCGCCGCGCGCTACCGCGTCGTAGAACTCTGTGGGGAACTCGTGTTCCAGATCCTTGTCCATCCAGTACCGGTCGTCGAAGTCCCGCAGGAACCCGGCGACGGCCTTCCGGATCGTCTCCTGGTCCTCGGTCAGCTCGAAATCCACGGGCCGGACACCTCCGCAAGTCGACGTGCGGCAGACCATAACAAAGGTCAGACCAAACGTCGAGCGTCAAAGTTATACGCTGGAACCATGGAGAGCCCGCGGTTCGAGCCGCTGACCGTTCCGAAGGCCTCGGACATCCTGGCCGCGCAGGTGCGCGAACGGATCTTCTCCGGCGAGCTCGTCGAGGGCACGGCGCTGCCGGCCGAACGCCAGCTGGTCGAGCAGACCGGGCTGAGCCGGGCCACGGTCCGTGAGGCGCTGCGCGTGCTCGAAGTCGAGAACCTGCTGCGCATCCGGCCGGGTCGCGGCGGCGGCGCCTTCGTACATCGGCCGGATCACAAGTCCCTTGCGAATACCGTCCAGCTGGTCATTCGTGGCCAGCAGATTCGCCTCGAATCCCTGCACCAGACGCGCGAGGCGATCGAGCCCACGTGCGCCGCGTTGGCCGCGCGGCACCGCACCGACGGAGGGCTCGCGGAACTCGACGCGGCCAACGCGGACCTCGTCGATGCGGGCGCCGACATTCCGCGGTTCCTGCGCGCGAACGTCCGCTGGCACAACGCGGTGGCGAGGGCCGGCGAGAACGAGCTGCTGATCGGGTTCATGAGCGCGCTCTCGCAGTCGATCTACGCCGCGACGGACCTCGAGCGGTTCATGGATGCGCAGATCCGCGAGCTCACCGTCCGCGCCCATGCCCGGATCACCGAGGCGATCCGGGAGCAGGACGAGGCGGCCGCCGCGCGGCGGATGACCCGGCACGTGTGCGGATTCGCGCGGGCCGCGGCCCAGGTGGACGAGCGTGGGCTGCTCAACCTGGGCGAATCGGCCTCGGACTGAGCGGCCGATGATCGGCCGACCGCCGCAGCCTTGACCGGATTCGGTCCGACCTTTAGGCTTCCGCAGCAGTGAGAGGCTCATTCTCGTTCTGCGAGAATGAGAATCCGAGGCGATGGCGCCGGGCGAGGAGCGGACGATGACGGAGTCTTCGAGGTTTTCATGGCCGAGGTGAGTTCGGTGCTGACCGTGGAGGCTGACGGGGATGTCCGCGTCGTCACGTTGAACCGGCCCGACCGGCTCAACAGTGTCTCGGCGGAGCTGCACCAGCGGCTGTCCGAGGTCTGGCAGGAGATCGCGGCGGATCCCGAGGCTCGGGCCGTGGTGCTCACCGGGGCGGGCCGCGCCTTCAGTGCGGGCGGGGACCTGGACCACCTGCGTAACCACCACGATGATCCGGCCCTGAGACGGCGCTCGATCCACTTCGACCGGACCATTCAGACGGAGATGGTGCACTTCCCGCTGCCGGTCATCGCGGCGGTGAACGGCCCGGCCGTCGGGCTCGGTTGCAGCCTCGCACTGGGTTGCGACCTCGTGCTGATCGCGGACGACGCGTACCTCGCCGATCCGCATATCTCGGTCGGGCTCGTGGCGGGCGACGGCGGTGTGACCCTGTGGCCGCTGCTCACCAGCCTGCTCCGGGTGAAGGAATACCTGTTCACCGGGGACCGGATCCCGGCGGCGACGGCGGTTGAGCTCGGGCTGGCGAATCGCGTCGTTCCGGCGGAGAAGCTTCGGGACGAGGCGCTCGCGCTGGCCCACCGCCTTGCCGCGCAGCCCGCCGAGGCGCTGCAGCAAACGAAGCTGGCGCTTGGTCAGTTGATCGAGCACGTTTCAGCTGGGGCGATGGAAGCCGCGCTGGTAGCCGAACAGGCGACGATGACCAGCCCCGACCACATCCGAATCATCGACGAGATGACGGCTCGCGCTCAGCGTCGGGCTGCGGCGGCGGGCCGGGAGGCATAGCCGGTGGATGCCGAAGAGTTCCAGGCGGTGCGCGATCTGCTGCGCTCGTTCGTCACCCGGTTCGGGGTCGGCTCCGGCATGCCCGACCCGAAGACGCGGGCCGCCGCGCGGCAGACGCTCGACGACCTGGGCCTGTCCGAGCTGCGCAGTTCGACCCCGCCAGCCGCCACCGCGCAAGAATGCGCCCTGCTCGCCGAGGAACACGGTCGGCAGCCGATGACGACCTCGTTCATCGGGACCGCGCTGCTCGCCCCCGAGCTTCTCCGACTCCTCGGCGACCATGCGCTGCCAGAATGTGCGGCGCCGACGATCGCGCTCACCGAGGATCTGCGGTTTCCGGGCGTCAACCACATCGGCGGGCTCGCCGCGTGGGACTGCGACGGCGCGGACGCCGCGCTCTGCGTCGCTGCCGACGGGACCGTGACAGTGCTCGAACTGGGACCGCCCGCACCGACCGCGGACCTCGGTCGTGCCGTCCGGACGATACCGAAGGACTCCCCCAGCCAGGAGCTCGGCCGACTCGACCCCGCGCAGTACGCGCAGTGGCAGGCCTTCGCGCTCGTGATGGTGAGCAGCGAACTGCTCGGCGCGGGCCGTTCGCTGCTCGAACAGAGCGTCGAATACGCGCGCGACCGCCACCAGTACGGGCGGGCCATCGGTTCGTTCCAGGCGGTCCAGCACATCCTCGCCGACGCGACGGTCTTAGTAGAAGCCTGTACCAGTGCCACGAGATACGCCGCGTGGTCCCTCGACGACCAGCAGCCCACGCAGGCGTTGAAGGCGGGCCGAGTCGCGAAGGCCGAGACGAACACGTCGCTGCCCGAGGTCATCCGCGCCGCCATGCAGGTGTTCGGCGGCATAGCGCAGACGTGGGAGTTCCCCGCTCATTTGTACCTGCGCAGGATCCTCGTGGGCAGCCTGACCCTGGCGACGACGCCCGACCTGTTGGCAGTGCTCAGCGGCGCGGATTCGGAGGCCGCAGCGTGACTGATCTGCCCTTGGACTTCGGCGACCCGACGGAACTCGGGGAACTCCGCGCACAGTTCCGCGTCTGGCTCGCTGAGCATCCGCTTCCGCAACGTCACGCGGATGAGCCGGTTTCGACCTTTCTCAATCGCTGGCACCGGCTGCTGTACTCGGGCGGCTGGGTCGGCCTCGATGTGCCTACGCAGTACGGCGGACGCGGGCTCAGCACTCTGCATCAAGTTGCGATCAGCGAGGAGCTTGCGGACTGCGGCGCGCCGGGCGTGCCGCGGATCGGGTATCTGGCACACGCAATCCTGGAGTTCGGGACCGAGGAACAGCGCGCGCGGTTGCTGCCCCGGATGCTCGCGGGCGACGACGTGTGGTGCCAGGGATTCAGCGAGCCCGGCGCGGGATCGGATCTCGCCGGACTCACAACGGTCGCTCGACGGGATGGGGACCACTACGTCGTACGCGGCCAGAAGCTCTGGACCAGCTACGCTCAATACTCTGATCTATGCCTGCTGCTAGCGCGGACTGACACTGAGCCGACAGCGCCTCGACACAAGTCGATTTCGGCCTTTGCGATGCCGCTCGATCGCGCGGGCGTGACTGTGCGGCCGCTGCGTGCGGCGAACGGCGACGACGAGTTCTGCGAACTGTTCCTGGATGACGTTCGAATCGAGAAAGCTGAACTTATCGGCGCCGAGGGCGCAGGCTGGCCGCTCGCGATGACGACCGTGTCCTACGAGCGCAACGCCTTGGACACCGGCCACATCTCGAAGTACGGGCTCGTCGTTGAACGGCTCCGGCGGGCCGTGCGCGAACGGCGGACCGAACTGGCCGACGGGCTTATCTCTGAAGTCGGGCAGTGCGTCGTGGACTACGAGGTTCTCGTCGCCCACGCCCGGCGGCGTATCGCTGAGCGCCTTGACGGGCAGGTCGCGGGCCCCGAGTCGTCCATCGACAAGCTCCTGATGACCCGGGCCGAGCAGCGGCTTTACGAGACCGCGCTCAGGGTGTTCCCCGAAGCGTTGCTGGAGGAGGCAGGGTCCGGCGAGCTGTTCGGCGAGTACCTCTACTCCCGCGCGGCGTCCGTGTACGGCGGCACGTCCCAGATCCAGCGGAACATCATCGCGAAACGGCTGCTGCGTCTGCCGTCGGGCGACTGACAGACGGAAGGTACCGTCCGATGATCATGCGCTATGACCAGCGATACCCGAGCATTCCGCACGTCGTGCGCAGCGCCGCCGAGCGTTTCGGCGGCGCGCCGGCGATCATCGACGGGGAGCAGCGATACGGGTTCGACGAGTTGGCGAACCAGATGGTCGACGCGGTCCGGGCGACGATCGCGCTGGGCGTCGAGCCGGGAGACCGGGTCGGGCTGTGCGCGCCGAACTCGGCGGAGTGGATCATCGCCGCGCTGGGGATCCTCGGAGCCGGCGGCGTCATCGTGCCGCTCAACACGAGGTTCAAGAGCGGCGAGCTCTCGTACATTCTGCGTAAGTCGGGGGCGAAGGCTCTGCTCGCGTCGTCCTTCCTGGACAACGACTACATCGCCGACTTACAGAAGGCTGATCCGGACCTGCCTGCGCTGCGTCGGACGGTGTCTCTTCTCGGGCCTCCCGGGGCAGCGAATCTGGCTTGGCAGGACTTCCTCAAGGGCGGCGAGAGCGTCACTCGGGAGCGGGCCGAGGAATCGATCAATAGTCTGACTCCGGACACGGTTTCAGACGTCATGTTCACCTCGGGCACGACCGGAAATCCGAAGGGTGTCGTGCTGACGCACGGCCAATCGGTGCGCGCCTATGGCTGGATGGCCGAGGAGTACACGTTCGCCGAGGGTGACAGCTTCCTGATCATCCCGCCCTTCTTCCACTGCTTCGGATACAAGGCGGGGTGGCTCGCCTCGTTCATTCACGGCGTGACTGCGCTACCCATGCGGGTCTTCGACGCCGGCGCGGCGCTCGAGACCATCAGCCGGGAGCGAGTCAGCATCCTGCTGGGGCCGCCGACGATCTTCTCCGACCTGCTGAACCATCCGCGGCGTGCCGAGTTCGACCTGTCCTCGCTGCGAGTGTCGATGACCGGCGGCACCACGATTCCCGAGTCGCTGGTCCATGCGATGAAGCGGGAATTGTCCTTCGATATCGTTCTCAGCGCCTACGGACTCACTGAGGCTTCGGCGCTGGTGACGACGACGCATATCGGTGACTCCGAGCAGACGGTCGCGGCCACCTCGGGGCGGGCGATCCCGGACGTCGAGGTGCGGATCGTGGACGTGGGCGGCGCCGATGTGCCGGCGAACAGTCCGGGCGAGATCCTGGTGCGCGGCTACACCGTCACCCGCGGCTACTGGGACGAGCCGGAGGCCACCGAAGCCGCCATCGACGCAGAGGGGTGGCTGCATACGGGCGACGTGGGGATGGTCGACGAGGCGGGGAACCTCTCCATCGTCGACCGCAAGAAAGAGATGTACATCGTCGGGGGCTTCAACGCATATCCGGCCGAGATCGAGAAGATCCTGCTGGGCTTCGAGCCCGTGCAGCAGGTCGCGGTGATCGGAGTTCCGGACGAGCGGCTCGGCGAGGTCGGCTGCGCATTCGTCGTCCTGGGACCAGGCCATCTCAACACGACCGAGGCCGGCGTCATCGAGTGGGCACGCGCGAACATGGCCAATTTCAAGGTCCCGCGGCACATCCGCTTCGTCGAGAGCCTGCCTCGCAACGCCAGCCAGAAGATACTGAAGGACGAACTGCGTGCCCAGATCAATGTCCGGTGATCCCACGCCCGATGACGGCCCCCTTGCCGGCGTGACCGTCGTGTCGCTGGAGCAGGCCGTCTCGGCGCCCATCTGCTCACGCACCCTCGGCGATTTCGGGGCCAGGGTGATCAAGGTGGAGAATCCGGCGGGCGGCGACTTCGCCCGGCACTACGACGACGTGGTCAACGGCCTCGCGGCGCACTTCGTCTGGGCCAACCGGGGTAAGGAATCGGTTGCTCTGAATCTGGCGACGCCCGACGGGATGCGTGTTCTACACCAGCTGCTGGAACGCGCCGATGTGCTGGTCTCGAACCTCACCCCGGGGGCCACGGCCAGGCTCGGCATCGGGTCGGAAGACCTGGCGGCGCGTCATCCGGCACTGATCGCCGTGGAAATCGACGGGTATGGGCCTGGAGGTCCGCTCTCCCATAAGCGCGCCTACGACCTGCTCGTGCAGGCGGAGTCCGGAGCGTGCTCGATCACGGGATTCCCCGGCGCGCCCGCCAAGGCCGGGCCGCCGATCGCAGACATCTGCACCGGCCTGTACGCGGCACTGTCTATCATGGCATTGCTCTGCGAACGTGGCCGGTCCACAACAAGGGAGGGCGGACGCGCGGTCTCGGTGAGCCTCTTCGACACGATGACGGACCTGATGGGGTACGCGCTCACGTACACCCAGCATTCCGGCATCGATCAGCAACCACGAGGCATGGGCTCACCGGCTGTCGCACCCTATGGCGCGTACGGCACAGCTGATGGCCAGACCGTCGTACTCGGCACTACGAACGACCGCGAATGGCAGCGTTACGCCCGTGAACTGCTCATACGTCCCGATCTCGCGGACGATGAGCGTTTCCGGACCAACCCGGGCCGCGTCGAGCACCGGGCGCTGCTGGACGAGCAGGTGGCCGCGTGGTGTGCCGGGCGCGATCTGGCGGAGATTCAGCGCGCCGCGGACGCTGCCGGAATCGGCAACTCCCGTTACAACACGCCGAGTGATGTCATCGCGCATCCGCACCTCGCCGCCCGCGACCGGTGGCGTCAGCTCGACACGCCGAACGGTTCGGTTCCGGCTCTGCTACCGCCGCCGGTCATATCGGGCTACGAGCCGCCGATGGGGGCCGTCCCGGCACTGGGTCAACACACTGAGGCCGTGCTCGCCGAACTCGGGCTCGACGAAGAGGAGATCAGGGTTCTGTGGACGAACGGCGTCACCAGTTTCGCCACGACTCGGGGAGGGGCATCGTGACCGAGGATCCTGCGCTAGAAGCCGTACTGGTGTCCGAGGACGCGGACGGTGTGCGAACCCTGACTTTGAACCGGCCGCGGCGAAAGAACGCGATCAACGACGAGCTCTGGGCCGCTCTTCGGGAGGCGTTCATCGCGGCGGGCAACGATCAGAGCGTGCGCGCGTTGGTACTGACCGGGGCGGGCGGCGACTTCTGCTCTGGCGCCGACATCTCCAGCGGACGCATCAGAACCACCCACCCCATGCACTACATGCGCACGCTGAACGAGGTCTGCATCCTGCTGCACGAGCTGCCGATCCCCACTGTCGCCAAGGTAAGCGGCGTGGCCGTCGGCGCAGGCTGGAATCTCGCGCTCGGCTGCGATCTGGTGGTGGCCACGCCCGAGGCGAGGTTCTCGCAGATCTTCGCGCGACGCGGGCTGTCGCTGGACTTCGGCGGCTCATGGCTGCTGCCGAAACTCGTGGGTCTTCAGCAGGCCAAGCGGCTTGCGTTGCTAGCCGAGATGATCGACGCCGAGGAGGCCAGGTCGCTGAACCTGGTGACGTGGGTAGTCCCGGCGGCCGAGATCGACGCGTTCATCACCGACATCGGCGCGCGGCTCACGGCTGGCCCGCCGATCGCGCTCGCGCAGAGCAAGGCGCTGCTCAACGAGGGTGCCGATCGCACGCTGCGTGACGCGCTCGCGAGCGAGGCACGCGCGCAGGCGGTCAATTTCGCCACGGCCGACGTGCCCGAGGCCTTCGCCGCGTTCGCCGGGAAGCGGACACCGGAGTTCACCGGCCGGTGGGCGGCGAACGGCGCCAATCTTCCGGCTGTCGACCGACCTGACCACGGAGCGTCCGATGCGTGAAGCAGTGATCGTAGAAGCAGTGCGCACCCCCGTCGGCAAGCGGAACGGCGGGCTGTCGGCCATGCACGCGGCCGACCTCTCGGCTGTCGTGCTGAACGCGCTCATCGAGCGGAAGGGCATCGACCCGGCCGCCGTGGACGACGTGGTCTGGGGCTGCGTGTCCCAGGTGGGCGACCAGGCGGGCAACATCGGCCGCTACTCGGTGCTGGCTGCGGGCTGGCCGGAGAGCGTTCCGGCGACCACCGTCAACCGGGCCTGCGGATCGAGCCAGCAGGCGCTTGAGTTTGCCGTGCAGGCGGTCATGTCCGGCCACCAGGACCTCGTCGTGGCCGGCGGGGTCGAGGTGATGAGCCGGGTGCCGCTCGGCTCGGCGAAGGCAGGCGGCGAGCCGTACGGGCCGCGGGTCCTAGAGCGCTATCAGGACTTTTCTTTCAACCAGGGGATCTCGGCCGAGCTGATCGCGCAGAAGTGGGGTCTGACCCGCGAACGGCTCGACGCGTTCGCCGCGCTCTCTCACGAGCGGGCCGCGCTCGCGCGGGACTCCGGCGCATTTGATGACCAGATCGTTCCGGTTGTGGTGGATGAAGACGGGACGGTGTGCGCGCGGGACGAGGGGATTCGGCGGGGCACGAGCGTGCAGAGCCTGGCCAGGCTCAAGCCTGCCTTCAGTGAGGACGGCGTGATCCACGCGGGCAACTCGTCCCAGATCTCTGATGGCGCGGCGGCGCTGCTCATCACGACTCCCGAGAAGGCGCGCGAGCTCGGGCTTGACCCGATCGTGCGCTACCGAGCGGGTGCGGTCGTCGGTTCTGACCCGGTGCTGATGTTGACCGGCCCGATCCCGGCGACGGAGAAGGTCCTGCGCAAGGCCGGCGTCGGACTGTCAGAGATCGGCGTGTTCGAGGTGAACGAGGCCTTCGCGCCGATACCGCTCGCCTGGCTGATCGAAATAGGCGCCGACCCGGGGCTTGTGAATCCCCTCGGCGGCGCGATCGCGCTAGGCCACCCGCTGGGAGGCTCCGGCGCGATCCTGACGACCAGGATGGTCTACCACATGCGGAAACACGGCATCCGCTATGGCCTCCAGACCATGTGCGAGGGCGGCGGCACCGCGAACGCCACCCTCCTCGAACTCGCATCCTGACACGAGGGGGACATCGTGCGCCGAGACGTCTTCACCGCCGAGCACGAGGAGTTCCGGGCTCTCGTCCGAGACTTCGTGGCCAAGGAGGTGGTCCCGCATCACGCCGAGTGGGAGAAAGCCGGTCGGCTGCCGCGCGAGATCTTCGAGAAGCTGGGGTCCCTCGGCGTCCTCGGCATCGCTCTGCCCGAGAAGTATGGCGGCGCGGGCATCGACGACTACCGCTACAACGTCGTGCTCCAGGAAGAAGCGGCGCGGGCGCTGGTCACGCTCGGCACGGTGCGTACTCAGCTCGACGTCATCCTGCCGTATCTCCTCGCCTACGCGGACGCACGGCAGCGGGAGCGCTGGTTTCCGGGCCTCGTCGCCGGCCGCCTGCTGACCGCGATCGCGATGACCGAGCCGGGCACCGGCTCCGATCTCGCCGGCATGCGCACCGCTGCCGTGCGCGACGGCGACCATTACATCCTCAACGGCGCCAAGACGTTCATCACCGGCGGATTGCTCGCCGACTTGGTGATCGTCGTTGCGCGCACGTCGAGCGATCCCGAGGACCGGCGCGCGGGCCTGACCTTGCTGGTCGTCGAGGACGGTATGCCAGGGTTCGTACGTGGCCGCGCGCTCGACAAGATCGGTATCAAGGCGCAGGACACTGCTGAGCTATCGTTTGACGACGTGCGGGTCCCGGTGACCAACCGGCTCGGCGAGGAAGGCGCGGCCTTCGGCTATCTCGGGCGCAACCTTCCGCAGGAGCGGATGACGGTCGCGGTCGGCTCGGTCGCTCAGGCTAAGGCCGCGCTGGACGCGACGGTCGAATACGTCAAGGAACGCAAGGTGTTCGGCGCTCCGGTCTCCTCGTTTCAGAACACGAAGTTCGAGCTCGCCGCCGTCGCCGCCGAGGTGGAGGCCGCGCAGGCGATGCTCGACCGCGCGGTCCTCGAACTGGTCGACGGCCGACTCTCGGGCGCCGACGCGGCGAAGGTCAAGCTGTTCTGCACGGAGGTCCAGGCCCGGGCGGTCGATCGCTGCCTTCAGCTGTTCGGCGGCTACGGCTACATGCTCGATTTCCCGATCGCCCGGCTGTACGCGGACGCGCGCGTCGCCCGCATCTACGCCGGCACGAGCGAGGTCATGAAGGTCATCATCGCCAAGTCCCTCGGACTGTGAGACGGCAGGAACCAGATAAATGGACGTGGTGGAACAGGACTTCAGCGACAGAGCGGGGATCGCGTTCGTCGCGGGCGGCACCGGGGGAATCGGCTCGGCGATCGTCAGAACCCTGGCAAGCCGGGGCAGCGACGTCGTGTTCTCCTACCGCGCCAACCAGACGGCGGCCGACGCCCTGAAGGATGAGGTCAAACAGCTCGGGCGGCGGGCCTTCGCGCTTCGCCTCGACCTGGGCGACGAATCGGCCACCGCGCACGCCGTGTCGGCGCAGGCCGAGACGCTCGGCGGCATCCACACACTCGTCTACGCGGCCGGTCCGCACGTGCCGATGGTGCATCTGAGTAAGGTCACGCCGAGCCAGTACCGCGCGCAGCTGGAGGCGGACGCGGTCGGCTTCTACAACCTGGTGCATCCCGCGCTGCCGCTGCTGCGGGCGAGCCGGGGCAATGTCGTCGTCGTGACCACGGTGGCCACGCGCCGGTTCCCGGTCCGCGACGGACTGTCTTCCGGGACGAAGGGAGCAGTCGAGGCGGTTGCTCGTGCGCTGGCCGCCGAGGAGGGACGGTTCGGCGTCCGCGTCAACTGCGTCGCGCCGGGCATGCTGACCGACGGGATCGGCGCGCGGCTGATCGATTCCGGCGAGCTCGACGAGGCCGCGCTTGAGGTCGCCCGGCGCAATATCCCGCTGCGCCGTTTCGGCGACGCGACGGACATCGCCGAGGCGGTCGCGTTCCTCGCCTCGGACCGGGCCAACTTCATCACCGGCCAAGCCCTCGGCATCGATGGCGGCTACAGCGTCTAACCGCCGCAGCGGCCGGAGGCGTTCGCCATAGCCGCGCACTAGTCCGTACGCTGTCGGCGGCACCTGAAAGTCGGCCGGGCCCACGCGGAGGACACACAGCGATGAGAGCAGTACTGTTCGCCACCCTTGTCGCGCTGATCCTCTCGCTGGTCGGCACGCCGATAGCGGTGCGGTACTTCACCCGACGCGGCTACGGCCAGGAGATCCGCGAGGACGGGCCGAAGTCGCACCTGGTCAAGCGGGGCACGCCCACGATGGGCGGCACGGTCATCATCCTGGCCACGCTGATCGCCTACTTCCTGACCAAAGCGCTGACCTGGAAGGCACCTACAGTCTCGGCGCTGCTCGTGCTCTTCCTGATGACGGGCCTCGGGGCGGTCGGCTTCGTGGACGACTTCATGAAGATCTACCGGCGGCGCTCGCTCGGCCTGCGGGCGAAGGCGAAGCTGGCCGGACAGACGATCGTGACACTCGTCTTCGCGGTGCTGGTCCTGCAGTTCCGCAACTCGCTGGGGCTGACCCCGGCGAGCGAGCACGTCTCGTTCCTGACGGATATCAGCTGGCTGAGTCTCGGCCCGGTGCTGTTCCTCATCTGGAGCGCCCTGATGATCGCGGGCTGGTCCAACGCGGTCAACCTCACCGACGGCCAGGACGGGCTGGCCGCCGGCGCTTCGGCGATGGCCTTCGGCGCGTACGTGGTGATCGGCGTCTGGCAGTACGGCCAGAGCTGCGGCACGTCGGCGAGCGCGGGCTGCTACCAGGTGCGCGACCCGCTGGACCTGGCGGTCGTCGCGGCGGCGCTGATGGGCTCCTGCTTCGGATTCCTCTGGTGGAACGCGGCCCCGGCGAAGATCTACATGGGCGACACCGGTTCGCTCGCCCTCGGCGGCGGCTTCGCCGGCCTGGCGATCTGCACGCGCACCGAACTGCTCGCCCTGATCATCGGCGGCCTGTTCCTCGCGGAACTGCTCTCGGTGGTGATCCAGGTCGGTTCCTTCAAGCTGCGCAAGGGCAAGCGCGTGTTCAAGATGGCGCCGATCCACCACACCTTCGAACTGATGGGCTGGGCCGAGGTCAACATCACGATCCGCTTCTGGATCATCGCAGGGCTCTGCGTGGCCCTGGGCCTCGGCGTGTTCTACGGCGGGTTCGCGGCGACGAAATGACCCGCGGCGCCCGGGATCAGCCCGCCGGGCGGATGTGCATCACGTCCTGGCCTATCTCGGCCGGCCGCGTGACGACCTCGAACAGGATCTGCGAGACGTCCGCCGAGGTGATCGCCTTCGCGGCGCCGACCCTGGCCAGGTAGCCGTCGGCGTCCCAGACGGGGCGGGCCCGCTCCCGGTCCTCGCGGGTGAAGTTGTTCTCGAAGAAGGCCGTGTCGCCGACGGAGCCGAGGATCACCAACGTGACCCGGATGCCGTCGCCGCGCAGGTCCTTGCGCATGGCGTTGGTGAAGCCGTTGAGCCCGTGCTTGGTCGCCGCGTACAGCGACATCAGCGGCATGTGGTCGAGCGTGATCTCCGAGGACACGTTGACGATGTCGCCGCCGCCGGCCGCGCGCAGCAGCGGCACCGCGGAGCGGGTCGTGTGGATCGGGCCGAGCAGGTTGGTGCCGACGCAGGCCTTGATGTCCTCGTCGGTGGAGTCCTCGATGGCCCGGATCCGGGCCGCGCCGGCGCAGTTGAACAGGATGTCCACCTTGCCGAAGCGCTCGGCGACCGTGCCGAACGCGGCGCGGACGCTCTCGCCGTCGCCGATGTCGGTGGGGATGCCCAGCGTGTCGCCGCCGATCTCCGCGACGGCCGCCTCCAACCGGTCCGGGCGACGCGCGAGCACCACGACCCGCGCCCCGGACTCGGTCAGCTGCTTGGCCACGGCCTTGCCGACCCCGGTCGATCCTCCGCTGACGACCGCGATCTTGCCTTCGACGCTACGACTCATCACGCTTCCTTTGATGAACGATGAAGTGGGTGGAACGGGGTTCAGCGGACGCCGCCGAGGACCGCGGCCACGGCCCCGCCGTCCACGAGCAGGTCGATGCCGGAGACGAAGCTCGAGTTCGGGCCGAGCAGGAACTCGACGGCTGAGGCGATGTCCTCCGGCGTGCCCGGACGCTTCGCGTTGGAGTTCTCGATCATCGCGCGCATCCGCGTGCCGCTCGCGCCGCCCAACTCGGCGCGCCCCATGGCGGTGGAGATCACGCCGGGGCTGACGCTGTTGATCCGGGCGCCGCGTTCGCCCCACGCCCGGCTCGCGCCCTGCACGCGCAGGCGGTTGGCCCATTTGGCGAAGCTGTAGGCCAGGCCGGGCTCCTTGAAGTTCCCCTCGGCGGCGACCGGCAGCGCGAGCAGTTCGTCCGACGGGGCGTTGCGCAGGGCCGCGGCCTGCTCCGGCGGGACGGTGTCCGGGTGGAAGTACCCGGACATGCTGGCGATGACCACGCCCGCGCCGCCCGGCGCCATGATCGCGCCGAACTCCTCCGCCACCAGCGCCACGCCGAGCAGGTCCACCGCGAGGATCGCCTTGACCGAGGCCTGCACCGGCGAGAGCCCGGCGGTGTGCACGAGGCCGGTGACCGGGCCGAGGTCGGCCGCGTGCTTGGCCAGGGCCGCGACCGACTCGGGCGAGGAGACGTCGACGACGTGGGTGTCGACGCGGTATCCGTCGTCACCCAGCCGGGCGGCTGCCGCGTCGAGGCCGGCCGGGGCGATATCCGCGAGCAGCACCTGCTTGCCGGAGCCGAGCCGTCGTGCGACGGCCAGGCCCATGCCGCCCGCTCCGGTGATCACCAGGACGTCCTGCGTCATGACTGGGTACTCCCTGCGGCCAGCGCCGTCGCCCGACGCGCGCGGGAGCGGTAGGCCTCGAGCTTCACTTCGGGCGAGATCACCCGGTGGCTGCGGGAGCGGATGGTGATGTCGTGGCCCTCGGCCTGCTTACGCAGCGCGCCGACCGTGGCCTGCTCGCGCGGGATGTGGCTGAATGGATCGAAGGAGTACCAGCGCATGGCGTTCTCGTGCGTCATCTTGTTGATGTCGGAGTCGGACACGGCAGCGCTCTGCATTACCGCGAACAGCTCCTCGGGCGCGCCCGGCCACATCGAGTCGCTGTGCGGGTAGTCGCATTCCCAGGCGATGTTGTCGATGCCGATGTCGTGGCGCAGCCGCACTCCGAGCGGGTCGCTGATGAAGCAGGTGAGGAAGTGCTCCTTGAAGACCTCGGACGGCAGCTTGCCGCCGAAGTCCTGGAGGGTCCACGTCGCGTGCATCTCGAAGGTACGGTCGACCCGCTCGAGGAAGTAGGGGATCCAGCCGGTGCCGCCCTCGGACAGCGCGATCTTCAGGTCCGGGAAGTCCTTCAGGACCCGCGACCACAGCAGGTCGGCTGCGGCCGAGACAATGTTCATCGGCTGCAGCGTGATCATCACGTCGGGCGGTGAGTCGACCGCGGGGATCGAGAGCCGTCCCGAGGAGCCGATGTGCACGGACAGCACGGTGTTCGTGTCGCACAGCGCCTGCCAGAGCGGGTTCCAGTACGGGTCGTGGAAGCTCGGGTAGCCGAGCGCGGCGGGGTTCTCGGTGAAGGTCAGCGAGTGGCAGCCCTTCGCGGCGACCCGGCGTACCTCGGCGGCGCACAGTTCGGCGTCCCAGATGACCGGGATCGCCATCGGGATGAACCGGCCCGGGTACGCGGCGCACCACTCGTCGATGTGCCAGTCGTTGTAGGCGCGGACAAGCGCGAGCGAGAAGTCGACGTCCTCTGTCGCGAAGAGGCGCGCCGCGAAGCCGGGGAAGGACGGGAAGTTCATCGAGCCGAGGATGCCGCCCGCGTTCATGTCGGCGACCCGCTCGTTCACGTCGTAGCAGCCGGGCCGGATCTCGTCGAGGCCCTGCGGCTCCAGGCCGTACTCCTCCTTGGGCCGGCCGGCCACTGCGTTGAGCGCGGAGTTCTGGATCACCGTGTCCCGGAACTTCCACACGTCGGTGCCGTCCTCCTGGTGCACGAGCTGCGGCGCGTCCGCGCTGTAGCGCTCCGGGAGGTGGTTCACGAACATGTCCGGCGGCTCGATGATGTGGTCGTCGACGCTGATCAGGATCAGATCGTCTCGCTGCATGAGGGGATACTTCCTTTTCAGTCGGAGGCGGGCAGCGGCTTGGCGGCCTTGATGGTCATCGGCGTGCCGTCGCAGCTCAGCGCGCCGGACCCGGAGCTGACGCAGAGCAGTTCGAGGGTCTCGTCGGCGTTCACGTAGCGCTTGCCGATGAGCGTGCCGGGCTCCTCGGGCGCGGCGGACGACGGACGCGGCCCGGCCGGGCGCGGCGCGCCGGACGCGGGAACCATGGGCTCGCCGCCGCAGGTGATCAGGGGTCTCACACCAGACGGGGCCCGCACGACGACCACGCGGGCGGCGCAGCCGACGCTCGCGAGCTGGTCGCCGGGGCGCAGGGGGGTGGCCGGCGGGTCGGCTACCACGGCCGGTGTCCCCTCCGAGCGCACGACGGGCGGATCGGTGGGCTTCTGCACGGTGGTGGCCTCCTCAGTGCCGGTCTTCATCGACCTTCGAGCGCAGGACTTCCGCTCTCCACCTCCGTAAACTATCTTCTCGTTGACGGAGAATCAACCTTTCGGATCCAGGAGGAGCCGTGCCGCAGCAGCGCCGGGGAAGAGCGATCGCGATGACCGAGCCGGAGCGGGACGCGTTCCTGCGGGACCAGTACGTCTGCCGCGTCGCGACCATCGGCCCCGGCGGGGCGCCGCACGCGAGCGCGCTCTGGTTCGCCTGGGACGGGACCGCACTGTGGCTCAACTCCTTGGTGCGCAGCCAGCGTTGGACCGACCTGGCCCGGGATCCGCGCCTCAGCGTGGTCGTCGACGACGGAGGGCCGGATTTCCTGCGGCTTCGCGGCGTCGAACTGGCCGGCCGGGCCGAGGTCGTCGGCGAGACGCCGCGCGCGGGCAAGCCGGTCGAGGAGCTGCGCGAGCCCGAGCGGCTGTTCGCGAACAAGTACACCGGCGGCGCCGACTTCCGCTACGACGGGCGGCACGGCTGGCTGCGGCTGCTCCCGGAGAAGATCGTCAGTTGGGATTTCGGCAAGATCGTGCGCCCCGCGTAGCCGCGCTCGCGGGAAGTGAGAATATAGTTCTCCCGACCGAGAACTACGTACCCAGGTAAGCGAAGGGCGGAAGGCACTTGTCCACCGAAGACCTCATGGAGATCCAGCAACTGCTGGCCCGTTACGCCGTCCACATCACGCGCGGCGACCTCGACGGGGTGCTCGCGGTGTTCACTCCCGACGGGACGTAAAGCGCCTTCGGCGACACCTACCCGCTCGACGAGTTCCCCGCGCTGATCGCCGCCGCGCCGAAGGGCCTGTTCCTGACCGGAACTCCCGTCATCGAACTCTCCGATGGCGACGACGCGACCGGCACCCAGCCGCTGTGCTTCATCGACCATGCGAGCCATGACATGCGTATCGGCTACTACAACGACACCTACGCGCGCACGGACGGGGGCTGGCGGCTGCGAACCAGGGCCATGACGTTCATCCGCCGCAGCGGCGTGCACGACTCGGGGCGCCCGCACGCGTACGAGCGTCCCGCGACGTGAGCAGGGATCAGCCGGAGATGGACATCGCGGAATTCCGCTCGGGACTGCGCGCCTGGCTCGACCAGACCGACCTCTCCCCCGGCCCCGACTCGTCGCTGGACGGACAGGTCGCGCAGCTGGCCCGGGTACGCCGGGCGCTCTATGACGCGGGCTGGATGCGGCACGGCTGGCCCGCCGAAGTCGGCGGATTCGGCGGCCCCGCGGTGCTTCGGGCCGTGCTCGGCGAGGAGGTCGCCGTCCGCGAGCTGGCGGAACCCGGCATCTACTCGATGATCGAGGTCCTCGTCCCGACGATGATCTCCTACGCTCCCCCGGCCTTGGCCGCGGAGATGGTTCCGCGGCTGCTCAGCGGCCGGGAGCAGTGGTGCCAAGGATTTTCCGAGCCTGGCTCAGGTAGCGACCTCGCGTCGCTGAGCACCCGGGCGGTCCCGCGCGGCGACGACTGGGTGATCACCGGCCAGAAGGTGTGGACCAGCCTCGCCCAATACGCGTCGCGCTGCGTGCTGCTCGCCCGCACCGGGCCCGGCCACAGTGGGATCAGCGCGTTCTTCCTCGATATGGACTCCCCCGGCATCACCGTCAGGCCCCTGCGAACCATGCACGGCGTGGACGAGTTCGCAGAGGTCTTCCTGGACAATGTGGTGGTCCCTGGCGACCGGATGCTCGGCGAGCCCGGTCAGGGCTGGATGCTGGCGATGGACCTGCTCCCGCACGAGCGCTCCACCTGCTTCTGGCACCGGATCGCGCACCTGTATACGCGCCTTGACCGGCTGCTCGCCGAGACCAAGGAACAGGACGCGGCCGCTGCGGTCGGATCCGCGTACCTGGCGCTGCACACCGTCCGCTGCCGCTCGCACGCGACCCAGCAGCGGCTGGCCGCCGGAGGCAAGCTCGGGCCGGAGACGTCGGTGGACAAGGTGCTGCTCGCCACCGCCGAGCAACAGCTCTTCGACACGGCCAGGGACCTGCTGCCGGGCATGCTGGAGCTGGCGGAGACGCCGTGGCGCACGGAATACCTGTACTCGCGGGCGGCGACGATCTACGGCGGCACCGCCGAGATACAGCGCAACATCATCGCCCGCCGGCAGCTCGACCTCGGGAAGGAATGACCATGGACGCCGCCGAGCGCCGCGCGCTCACCGATGCGCTGACCGCGATGATGGAGAGCACCGAGGGCAACGCCCTGGACCAGGCCATGGCCGAGTTCGGCTGGACGGAGCTGCTCACCGAGTCGCCGGACGTCGCCGTACCCACGGTCTTCGAGCTACTCGGGTGGACCGGTACGCACGCGCCGCTGATCAACGACGTGGTGCTCAACGCGGCGGGGCATGACCTCGGCGGCACCGTGCCTTTGCCGTACGCGGGCGGGTCCTGGGTCGTCTGGGACCGGCATGCCGTAACCGATGGGCCGAGCGCCGCGCTAGACAGCGATCTGCCGCTGCGTCAGGTCGCCGCGGGTGAGCCGGTTCCGCTCGCGGCGGGCCGCGTGGCCCTGGGCTGGTGGCTGCTCGGCATCGGCCGGACCATGCTCGACCTGGCCAGAGTGCACGCGCTAGAGCGGGTTCAGTTCGGCCGCCCGCTCGCCTCGTTCCAGGCCGTCCGGCACCGGCTCGCCGAGACCCTCGTCGCCCTCGACGGCGCCGAGGCGACGCTGGTAGCCGCACATGATGACCTCGGCGCGCTGTTAGCAAAGGCGGCAGCCGGGCAGGCGGCATTGACCGCGGCGCGGCATTGCCAGCAGGTCCTCGGCGGGATGGGCTTCACCGCTGAGCACGGGCTGCACCGGCACGTCCGGCGCGCCCTGGTGCTCGACGGCCTGCTCGGCAGCGCACGTGAGCTGACCCGCGAGGCGGGGGCGATCCTGCTGGAGACCCGCTCGGCGCCGCGCCTTGTCAACCTCTGACTTTCGGGAGTATCAGTGACCGTTCTCTGGAAAGACCTTCTCGCCTGCTTCGAACTGCGAGAGGACGCCGACGCACGCTACGTGGGCGAAAACCTGCCGCTCGACTACCACCGGCTGTTCGGCGGACAGTTACTCGCCCAGTTCGTCCAGGCCGCGCGCCTCGCCTGCCCGGACAAGGAAATCAAGTCCCTGCATGCTCTTTTCCCGCGTGCGGGCCAGGCGGATGAGCCCGTCCCCTACGAAGTGCAGCGCGTCCACGAGGGCGGCACGTTCGCGACGCTGACGATCACCGCGCGTCAGCAGAAGGGCGTGCTGGCCACCGCCTCAGTGTCCTTGCACAAGGCAGAGGAGGGGCCTGACTATCAACCGACGGTGAAGGTTCCCGCCGTGCCCGGCGAGACCCACCGCGTAACCCACGACCTGCTGCCCTGGGAGACTCGCTCGACCGACGACCTCGACACCCGGGACGTGGCCCCGCCCGAATTCGAACTCTGGCTTCGTACACCGGAAGTCGATCCAGCGCTGGCCCCCGCGTTGACCGCGTACGCGACCGATCTCACGCTCATCGGGACCGCGCTGCGCGCCGTCGAGGGCGTCTGCCAACACGACGCGGGGACAGCGTTCACCTCAGCCGTCACCTCGCACAGCGTCTGGTTCCACCGGCCGCTGCGCACGGATGACTGGCTTCTGCTACGCCAGCACAGTCCGATGCTCGCGCACGGCCGCAGCTTCGGCCGCGGCGATGTGCTGACCGGTGACGGGACGGTGGTCGCCTCCTACGCGCAGGAAGCGCTCGTCCGCTTCACGCGGTGAATGCCAGTGAGCTCACTCAGCCGAGTCAGGACCCTGCAGCGCGGGAGAACTCGCCGAGATACCGCTGAGGCAGAACTGCCAGATCTCCTCGGCGGTGACCGGCGTGGCGTGGCTGCCGACCGGGACGCCGGGCGACTGCGCGGTGAACATGACGGTCTGCATGACCAGCGACGCGCGGCGACGCGGCTTGCCCGGCGGGATCGCGCCGGCCTCGGCGGCCCGCTCGACGAGCTCGGTGAACACCGCCAGCAGCGGCAGATGAGCCGTCGCCACCTGCGCCGGGTGCTTGATCATCAACTGCAGAGCGAAGTCGCTGAACAGCGGACGCTGCTCGCCGGGATCGTGGTGCGACTGCTCGTAGAGCCGCTGCACGGCGAGATGGAGGGCGCTGAGCGGATCGCTCTCCGCGGCAACCGCCTCGCTGATATCGGCCGCCGAGGTGGACAGCGCGTCCTCGAACAGGGCGAGCAGCAGTTCGTGCTTGCCGTCGAAGTGCTGGTAGAAGCTGCGCAGCGACTGCTTCGAGCGGTCGACGACCTCCTGGACCGTGAACTCCGTCGTCCCCCGCTCGGCGAGCAGCGCCTGCGCGGAGTCGAGGAAGACCTGCACGCGCTGCTCGGCGCGCTGCTTGGCCGCACGGGTGGATCGCTCGACGGCGCGCTGGCGCCAGGCGGGTTCAGTGAGGGCGTCGGTCACAGGAAGAATGATACTCCACCTCAGCGATAAGCAAGAGCCGCTCCCTACCGAAGGCCGCTCCGCAATTTGCGAGAGTCTTACTTTCGTTTGTTGCAAATGCTATTCTCAGCGCCAGCGGCCCCGACCCCCGGCCGTCGCTCGATCGCAACGACCCGTGCGGAGGACGCCCGTGGAGTTCGAGTTCGACAAGGACCAGCTGATGTTCCAACAGCTGGTCCGGAGGACTGTGGCCAAGTGCCGGGCGTTGCCCGAAGACAAGCTCTGGGCGACGTATCTCGAGCTGGGGTGGCTTGAGGCCCCTCCGATCGAGCTGGCGATCGTGCTGGAGGAACTGGGGTACGTGGCAGATCCGACGCCCTTCCTCGCCACGGCCACCTGGTTCGCTCCGCTCGCCGGACGGCTGCCCGTTGGCTCGGGGACGGGAGTGTGCGACGGAGCGGGCCGGTTCGTGCTGGACGCCGACCGGGCTGACGAGATCGCGATCCTCACCGAGGACGGCGTGGTCGTCGTGGACGGCGCGGAGGTCGCGGCCGAGCGGGTCAGCATCTTCGACCCGACACTGCACGTGGCGCACGTCGCCCGGCCCGACCTCGTCGCCGGGATCCCGGATCTCGCCCTGATGGGCCTGGCGGTCTCCACGGTGGGCAGCTGCCGTCGCATCCTCGACCTCGTAGTCACGCACGTGAAGCAGCGGGTGCAGTTCGGCAAACCGGTCGGCTCGTTCCAGGCCGTCAAGCACAAGGCCGCGGACATGTACATCGCCATCGAGCGTGCCAAGGCTCTGGCTTACTTCGCCGCGCTGACCCTCGCGGAGGAGGATCCGCGCGGCCACCGGGCGTCCGTCATGGCGAAGGCCGCCGCCGGCGAGTGCCAGCGCCTTGTCTTCCAACACGGCCTGCAGTTGTTCGGCGCCATGGGATTCACCTGGGAGAACGAGCTGCAGGTGCACCTGAAGCGGGCCAAGGCCGGCGATCTGCTGCTGGGCACCGCGTCCGTTCACAGAAGGGCTCTGCTGGCATGAGACTGGCCGACGATCCCGCGGTCGAGGAGTTCCGCGCGGAGTTCTCCGCGTTCTTGGACGCGAACCTGCCGAGCGCGGCGGAGGCCCTGCCGCGGCCCAAGTCGAGCGCCGACATCCCCGAGTGGGCGCGGCGTTGGCAGCGGACCCTGTTCGAGGCCGGCTGGCTGCTGCCCGCGAACCCGCCCGAGTACGGCGGGCGCAACGCGACCCTGCAGCAGCAGTTCGCGCACCTCGAGGAGCTCTCCCGGCGGCAGATCTACCACAGCTTCAACCCGCAGGGGCTCGGCATCATCGCGGCCTCGCTGCTCGCCTTCGGCACCGCGGAGCAGAAGCAGCGCTGGGCGGTCCCGATCCTGCGCGCGGAGATCACCGCGGCCCTCGGCATGAGCGAGCCGGGCGCGGGCTCCGACCTGGCCGGCCTACGCACCCGCGCGGTCCTGAGCGACGACGGGGACCACTTCGTCGTCAACGGCCAGAAGGTGTGGACCTCGGGCGCGCACGACGCCGACGTGCTGCTGGCCTTCGTACGCACCGACCCGGACGCGCCCAGGCACAAGGGAATCAGCGTCCTGCTCATCCCGACCGACACCGAGGGCGTCGTGCGCCGCCCCTTCGGTTCGATCGCGGCGGAAGACGACCTGGACTTCAACGAGGTCTTCTTCACCGACGTCGTCGTACCACGCGAGAACCTCGTCGGTCCGCTGCACGAGGGCTGGTCCGTGGCGAACGGCTCGCTCGGCCACGAGCGGACCATGCTCTGGCTCGGCTACGCCGAACGGCTCGACGACCTGCTGCAGGACGCGCCCAGCAAGGAGGAGTGGTACGCGACGCTGATGATGGACGTCCAGGCCCTGCGGCTGCTGGGCTACCGCCAGCTCGCCGGTCAGCGCCCCGACGTCGAGGTGTCGCTGCTCAAGCTCTTCGGCTCGGAGGCCGTGCAGAACGCCAGCCTGCACGCACTCGAGGCCCAGGGGTTCGAGGGTCTCGTCCATCCGACCACGACCGCCCCGTACAACCACATGAACAACGAGAACTTCTCCGCCAGCTGGTTCGAGAGGTACGTGCGCACCTTCGCCGGGACCATCGCCGGCGGCACCTCCGAAATCCAGCGCAACATCGTCGCCGAGCGCATCCTCGGCCTGCCCCGGTAAGGATTCTCAGCCATGGACCAGATCCTCTACGAGGTCGACGAGCGCGTGGCCGTCATCACCCTGAACCGACCCGAGGTCGCCAACGCCCAGAGCTCGGAACTCCTCGACGCCCTGGACGCGGCCTGGGCCAGGGCCGCGTCCGACGAGGACGTGCGCGTGATCGTGCTCAAGGGCAACGGCAAGCACTTCTCCTCCGGCCACGACCTGAAGGACCGCTGGCCCGCCCCGAACGAGATCACCCTGGAGTGGATCTACAACGCCGAGGCGCGCCGGTACCTGGAGTACACCCTGCGCTGGCGCAACACCCCGAAGCCCTCCATCGCCGCCGTTCAGGGCAAGTGCATCGCCGGCGGTCTCATGCTGTGCTGGCCCTGCGACCTCATCGTGGCTGCGGAAAACGCCCAGTTCTCCGACCCGGTCGTGCGCATGGGCATCGGCGGCGTGGAGTACCACGGCCACACCTGGGAGCTGGGCGCCCGCAAAGCCAAGGAGATCCTCTTCACCGGCCGCGCCGTGACCGCCGAAGAAGCGGAGAAAGTCGGCATGGTCAACCGCGTGGTCCCGCTGGAAGACCTTGACTCGGCGACGATGGAACTGGCCAAGCAGATCGCCCAGATGCACCCCTTCGCGCTGCGCCAGGCGAAGCGCGCAGTAAACCAGACCCTTGACGTGCAGGGCTTCTACGCGGCCATACAATCCGTCTTCGACATCCACGAGACCGGCCACGGCAACGCCCTGAGCGTCTCCGGCTACCCGGTGCTGACGAGGCTCGAAGAGATGAAGGGCCACATCAAGAGCCAGTAAGTGGTCGGGGCTTACAGCGCGAGGCGCATGAAGATTTCGGCGCGCGCGTAAGGCATCGGGCCGATCTCCTCGGCCGGCACGTGCTTGAACCCGAAGGACTCATACAGGTGCACCGCGTCTGCGAGTTTCGCATTGCTCCCGAGGAACAGCGTACGGGCGCCCAACTGCCGGGCCCGCTCGATCGCAGACCGCAGCTCAGACACCTGCGGTACTTCGTCGCCGTCGCGGAGGAACTGCACTTCGGACGCGCCGCGCAACGCCTGCAGATGGCGCAGCCTCCGCTCTCCCAGCAGATCCGGCAGCTCGAGGCCATGGTCGGCTGCCCGCTGTTCGAGCGCACCTCCCGAGTCGTGACCCTGACACCCGCCGGAGAGGCATACCTTGTGCGCGCCCGACGCGTGCTCGATCAAGTCCAAGACGACCTCGCGGAAGCGGGTCGGATCGGGCGCGGCGAGCAGGGCAGCCTCGACATCGGCTTCGTCAGCTCCGCGATCCTGCTCGGAGCCGCCGAGCACATCCGCGCCTTCCAGGAGAACCATCCGGGAATCCGGCTCCGGCTGCACGAGGGCTTCACCTCGCAGATCACCGCGCTACTGCTGAACCGCCAGCTCGACGTCGGGATCGTGCGCGACGCCGAACCGCACAGCGAACTCGACGCGACCACGCTGGCCACCGAGCCGTTCGTCGCCATCCTGCCCGCCGACCACTCGCACGCGCACGAGACGGACGGGGTGCACGCCGCGGTGCTGCGCGACGACCCTTTCGTCTTCTTCCCGCGCGCCGCCGGGGAACGCGCCTACCAACGCAATGTACTGCCGTGCCTGGAGGCCGGGTTCGATCCAAAGATCGTACAGGAGGCCTCGAACTGGCTCTCGGTCATCCACCTCGTCGGCGCCGGGCTCGGCGTCACGATCGCACCGGCCAGCTCCGGCAGCGCGGCTCCGGCGTCCGTGCGTGTCCTGCCGCTGCTCGGCACGCGGGCCACCAGCGAGGTGCAGATCATGCACCGAACCGAGGACCAGCGCGCAGTTCCCCGCGACTTCGGCGCGCAGCGGCTGCCCGCGCACTGACCTTGCACTGATTCATCTGATACCGCGCGATCATCCGATGCCGCGTGGTCGACCGGCGTCAGAACTGTCGCGCATCGCGGCGAGCTTGCGAAGGTTCTCCTTGATTCCGGCCTCTCGTTCGATCTCCCGCGCGCTCGGGCTCAGCCCGATCGTCAGCAGGATCGCGAAGGTCGAGACGCTGACGACGACCCCGAGCGGGCCGAGGAGCTGGGTCGAGGTGAGGCCTGCGGTGTTCGTGGACGAAGATGTCGTCACGACCATGGCGGCCATCCCGGTGTAGTGCATCCCGCATACCGCCACACCCATAAGCATCGCGGCGCCCAGTATCGCGGCCACGGAATCAAGGTTCGCCGCGAACCAGAGGGCGACCGTCGACGCGGTCACGGCGATCAGCACGGAGACCAGCACGACCCAGAGCCGGTAGTGCACCGAGGCCGAGACGTCCATGGCGGCCATGCCCAGATAGTGCATGCCGGCGACCCCGATGCCGGTGACCACGCCGCCCGGAATCACGGATCTGATGCTGCGGCCGCCGCCCATGGTGAAGCGCAGGCCGAACCAGACGACGGCGATGGCCACGACCAGGCTCGCGACCGTGATCGGCAGATTGTATCTGATCTGAGTATTGGGGAGCGAGTATCCCAACATGGCAATGAAGTGCATGACCCAGATCCCGGTACCGCCGAGGGCCACGGCGCCCAGCACCAACCAGCGTTCGCGGGCCGAGCCCTTCGCGGAGCGTGCCCGCGCCATGGCCGCCAGGCCTAATGCGCAGCCCACGCACGACATCACATAGGCCAGGCCGATGATAAAGGCCCCACCCTCCGAACCTTGCATCTGCATTCCGGGCACGTCGCAACTCCCCCACACGGATGGTCCGATACCGGCGCGTACGCCGGGAAGCCGACGGCCGAACCGGCCGTCGGGAGTATCGCCTCACGCTTGTGCTTCAGGGCAGGGTCTAGGCCCGGATCAAAAATTGCGGCCACCACCGCACGCTCCGGTCTCATTAATGAGGATTAATGAGGAGCGCGCAGCAACAGTACCCCCGGAGCACCGCGCCGTCGAGAGGTCCGGACAATCGGCGAGGCACTCGGGCGCCGAGGCTGGCAGGGCCCTTACGAGGCAATAGTCAACACTTGTGGATGGCCGGGTTAACGATCGACGTCCTTGTGCCATCGGATCTCGCCGTCGTGGACTTCGGCGGTGGGGGTGAGACCGACCGCGGTGGCGACGGCGGCCGATGCGCGGTGGTCCGGGTGGATGTGCGCGATAACGGCGTGGATCGGCTGCCGGGCGAGCCAGTCGACGAGGGCGCGGGCGGCCTCGGTGGCGATGCCGCGGCGTTGCCACGCGGTGCCGATCACCCAGGCGATCTCGGCGTACAGGCCGTCGTCGGCATCAGGGCTGACCGTCGCCTGGACGGTGCCTGTCAGCTGGTGGTTCTCGCGCAGCCGGATCACCCAGTTGCACCAGGACACGCCCGGATCGCTCGGCCCGGCGAGCATGCGGGCGTAACGGGATCGAAGCTGCGGCGCGGTCTCGGGGGCTCCCCCGGTGAAGACATGCAACTGAGGGTCGGCCAACACGATGGCCATCGGCTCAGCGTGCTCGATCCGCAGCGGCACGAGGACTAGGCGCGCGGTCTCGATGGTCTCGGCCGCTACGCGTGTCATGCCGCCATGATCTCATCGCGCTCGATCGGGATCCGGCTCGGCCGGCTGGCTGGACGGGAGCACCGACACGCCGGCGCCGGCGACGATCTCCTGGAGCGCCAGCACATGCCGGTCGAAGGCGGTGCGGCCGGCGACGGTGAGCCGGGCCGATGTGCGCGGCCGCTTGCCGACGAAGGCTTTGCGGATCTCGACATAGCCGACGTCCTCCAGCGTGGTGAGCTGTTTGGACAGGGCGGAGTCGGACAGGCCGACGCTGTCGCGCAGGACCGCGAAGTCCGCCCATCCGGTCGCGGCGAGGAAGGCGACCAGCGAGAGCCGGGTGGGCGCGTGGATCAACTCGTCGAACCCGGGAGTGATCACAGCCGGCTCCAGGACCGGCGCACCATCATGGCCGTCACGTACCGGATCAGCACCTGCCCGCCGACCGCGAACACCAGCGCGGCGACCGCGGCGGCGATCGTCGCCGGATAGGGCACCCCGGCCGCCTTCAGGCTGAGCCCGGTCGCCAGGCACACGCCGAGCAGGACCAGCACAAAGGCCGCCAGCCCGACCAGCGTTTCCCGCCGCGCGGTGTCCAGGCCGCGGCGCAGCGGGGCGGCGCGGGCCGCGCGGGACACCGGCACGCCGGTGACGAGCGAGCCGACCGCGAACAGCGTGATGCCGAGCCAGCAGAGCGCACCGCTCCGGTATTCGAAGGACGCCGCGCACACGATCGTCAGGACGGCGGTGGTCCACCAGTACCAGACGGGGCAGGCCGCCCGCATCGCCCGCCGGATCACCTGTTCGCGCCGCCGACCGATCTCGTCCAGTGCGCGCGCGGCGTCCGCCGGCTGGACCTGATCATCCATGTTTCCCCCTCGACAGTACTTTCCTACTGGGAAAGTACCTCGGGGTTCCCCGACCCGCAAGGCCCGTCCCCGACGAACACGGCTTCTACTGCGCTCCGTGCTCGCCGAGGTGGGGCTGGGGGCGATAGGTGGGCTCGTAGCCGGCTACCCGGATGGGGCTGCCGACCAGGCGGAAGTCGCCGGCCGTGACGATGGCGTCCGGGGCGGCTTCAAGGGCCTCGGGGAGGGTTCGCACTTCGGCGGCTGGGACACCGAGGGGTCGCAGGCGGGACTCCCAGGAGGCGGCGGTGTCAGTGGCCAGGGCCTTCGTCACCACCTCCAGGATCTCGGCGCGGCGGCGGACGCGCTCGGGCATCGTGGGGAAGCCTTCGATACCTGCTTCCTTCGCGAATGCAGCCCAGAAACCATCGTGGGTGATGAAGAGAGCCAGATAGCCTGCGGCCGTCGGGAAGAGTTGGGCGGGGACGAAGTGGGAGTGTGCGCCTAGGGGGTGGCGCTGCGGTTCGACGCCGTTGTTGAGGTAGGCGGACGCGCGGTAGTTGAGCTGGGAGAGCATCACGTCGCGCATCGAGACTTCGACCTGGCCGCCTCGGCCGGAGTGGATCTGCGCGAGCAGGCCGAGCGCGGCGGTTAGGCCCGCTGAGTTGTCTGCCGAGGAGTAGCCGGGGAGTGTCGGCGGGCCGTCGGGGTCGCCGGTTAGGGAGGCTACGCCGGTGGCGGCTTGGACCACGTAGTCGAACGCCGGGTCGTCTCCTGCGTCCAGGCCGTAGCCGGTGAGGGCTACGCAGACGATTCGTTCGTTCCAGCGGCGGAGGGCTTCGTAGGTTAGGCCGAATCTCCGGATCGCGGACGGCTTCATGTTCACTAGGAGTGCGTGGGATTCGGCGGCTAGTTCACCTAGGCGTTGCTGGCCGGTTTCGGTGGCTAGGTCTAGACAGATGCTGCGCTTGCCTCGGTTGAGGCTGGCGAAGTAGTAGTCGCCTACCTGGCGCGCGATGTCTCCGCTCGGCGGCTCGATCTTGGTGACCTCGGCGCCTAGGTCGGCGAGCATCATGGTGGCGTAGGGGCCTGCGAGCATGTGGCCGACTTCTAGGATGCGGACGCCGGCGAGTGGTGCGGGTGGCGGTGAGGTCATCTGAGGGCTGATGTTAGGTCGGCGATGAGGTCGCGGGTGCGCTGCTTGGAGGCGATGAGTTCGTCTCGGTTGTCGCCTAGGGGCAGCAGACGTACCGAGAGGTCGGTTACGCCGGCGTCGGCGAATTGCTTGAGGCGGGCCAGGATCGCCGCTTCGTCGCCGGCCGCGCAGAGGTCGCCGATGTCCTTGGCGTCGCCGTAGTCGAGCAGGCGCTGGTAGTTCGGGGAGATCTCCGCTTCGCCGAGGATTCGGTTGGTGCGCTCGCGGGCCGCGTCGACCTCGTCGGGTCGGCAGAGGCAGACGGGGATTCCGGCGACGATGCGGGGGGCGGGGCGGCCCGCGGCCTCGGCTGCCTTGGTGATCCGGGGGACGACGTGGTCGGCGACCGCTCGCTCGTCTGCCATCCAGAGGACCGTGCCGTCGGCCCGCTCGCCTGCGAGTTTCAGCATGACGGGGCCTAGGGCGGCGATCAGGACCGGGAGCGGGGCCACGGGGACCAGGTCCAGGGGGTTGTGGATGGTGAACGAGTCGTTTTCGACGTCGATGGGGCCGGGGACGGAGGCCTTGAGCGCGACGTCTAGGACGTCCAGATAGTCGCGTGTGTAGCCGGCCGGGCGCTCGTAGGGCAGCCCGAGCATGTCGGTGACGATCCAGTGGTGGGACGGGCCGACGCCCAGGGTCAGGCGGCCTTCGCACGCGGCTTGGGCGGAAAGGGCCTGGCGGGCCAGGGCGATCGGGTGCTGAGCCTGGAGGGGGACGACCGCGGTGCCCAACTCGATGCGGGTCGTGCTGGCGCCGAGTAAGGCGACTGCGATGAGCGCGTCGAAGTCGGACGGGATTTGCGGGATCCACGCCGTGTCAAGGCCCGCGTTCTCGGCCCAGGCCATGTCCTCGACCATCCGGGTTAGCTTGCGACGGCCGCCGCCTCGCTCCGGGCCGATCATCACGCCGACGCGCATCAGGTGTCTCCAGTCTTTCTTCAGGGGGTCGATTCGACGGGGATGTCGGTCTCTGTCAGGGCCCGCATTCCGGCGACGACGGCTTTAAGGGGGGTGCCGGTGGGGAAGACCGCCGCGGCGCCCGCCTCGAGTAGCCGGGGGACGTCGGCCGCGGGGACGGTGCCGCCGACCACGACGGCGATGTCCGCGGCGTCGGCGGCCTTCAGCGCCTCGATGGTGCGCCTGGTCAGCGCCAGGTGCGCGCCGGACAGGATACTGAGACCCACTACGGCGACGTCCTCCTGCACCGCGGTCGCGACGATCTGCTCGATCCGCTGCCGGATGCCGGTGAATACGACCTCGAAGCCCGCGTCACGCAGCGCGCGTGCGACGACCTTGGCGCCCCGGTCGTGGCCGTCCAGGCCCGGTTTGGCGATCAATACACGCGTGCTCATATCAGAAGACCACCGGCTGTTGGAATTCGCCCCAGACCGCCTTGAGGGCGGCGACCATCTCGCCGACCGTGCAGTAGGCGTTGGCGCAGTCGATCAGGGCGGGCATCAGATTGTCGGTGCCCTCGGCGGCTCGGGCCAGGTCGGCGAGGCGGGCGCGTACGGCGGCCGAGTCGCGGCGGGCCTTGACGTCGGCCAGGCGTTTGAGCTGGCGCTCGCGGCCTTCGGCGTCGAGTTCGTAGGCTGCGAAGTCGGGGGCCGGCTCGTCGGTGACGAAGCAGTTGACGCCGACGACCGGGCGGGTGCCGTCCTCGACCTCCTGCTGGAGCCGGTACGCCTCGTCGGCTATCAGGGTTTGGAGATAGCCGTCCTCAATCGCCCTGACCATGCCGCCGTGCGCGTCGAGGTCCTCCATGACTTCGACGATGCGGGCTTCGGTGGCGTCCGTGAGCGCCTCGACGAAGTACGAGCCGCCGAGCGGGTCGGCGGTGCGGGTGACGCCCGACTCGTAGGCCAGGATCTGCTGCGTGCGCAGGGCCAGCGTCGCCGACTCCTCGCTAGGCAGCGCGAACGGCTCGTCCCAGGCCGCCGTGAACATCGACTGGACGCCGCCGAGCACGGAGGCCATGGCCTCGTAGGCGACGCGGACGACGTTGTTGCGCGCCTGGGGTGCGTAGAGCGAGGCACCGCCTGCAACGCAGCCGAAGCGGAACATCGAGGCCTTGTCGGCCGACGCGCCGTAGCGCTCGCGGACGATCGTTGCCCAGCGGCGTCTTCCCGCGCGGTACTTGGCGATCTCTTCGAAGAAGTCGCCGTGCGTATAGAAGAAGAATGAGATCTGCGGGGCGAACTTCTCGATGATCATCCGGCCACGGGCGAGCACTGTGTCGCAGTAGGTGACGCCGTCGGCGAGGGTGAAGGCCATCTCCTGCACGGCGTTGGCACCGGCGTCGCGGAAGTGGGCGCCTGCTACCGAGATCGCGTTGAACCTCGGCACCTCGGCCGCGCAGAATTCGATCGTGTCGGCGATCAGCCGCAGCGAGGGTTCGGGCGGCCAGATCCACGTGCCGCGAGATGCATACTCCTTGAGTATGTCATTCTGGATCGTCCCGGTGAGCTTGGCTCGGGGCACTCCCCCGCGCTCGGCGGCGGCGACGTAGAGGGCGAGCAGAATGGCCGCCGTGCCGTTGATGGTGAAGCTGGTGCTGATCCGGTCCAGGGGGATCCCGTCGAAGAGGATCTCGGCGTCGGCGAGGGTGTCGACGGCGACGCCGACCCTGCCGACCTCGTCGGTGACCTCGGGGTCGTCGGAGTCGTAGCCGCACTGCGTGGGTAGGTCGAGGGCGACGGACAGGCCGGTGCCGCCCTGTTTGAGCAGGTAGCGGTAGCGCTGGTTGGACTCCTCGGCCGTGCCGAAGCCCGAGTACTGCCGGAAGGTCCACAGCCGTCCCCGGTAGCCGGCCGCGTAGTTGCCTCGGGTGAACGGATAGCGGCCGGGGTCGGGGGGATCAGTGCGCTGAGAGTCTGGTCCGTGGACCGGCTCGACGGGGATGCCGGAGGGGGTGCTGTGGGTGACGTCGTTCATTGGTCCTCACGCTGCGCTGCGAGGCGGGACACCACGCACTCCTCGATGAATGACAGGATTTTGAGGTGGTACGCCATCGCCGTCAGCCCGACGCTGAGGTTGTGGCCGCTCCCGGCCAGTTCCAGCGTCTCGACCCGGGGCGAGGCGGTGAACAGCGCGGCGATCTCGGCGAGGGCTTCGGGCCCGGTCTGCCACACGCGCTCGTACTCACCGAGGCTGTAGTGCACCGGGACGCGGATCCGGGCGGCGAGTTCGGGGAACTCGGCCTGCCAGTCCTGCCCGACCGCCTGCTCGTAGTCCGGTGTGGCGGACGCGAAGTGGGCGCCTCCGACGACGTCGGGCGGGTAGAGGCGGACGGGCTGCCACAGCAGCTCGTAGAGGCTGCCTCGGGGAGGCCGCCTGCGGTCCCGGGATGATGACGGGTCGCGCAGGCGCTCCTGCATCATCTCCACCATGTGCCGCTGGTGGCGCAGGCCGCTGCCCGCGATCTCCACTCCCAGCAGTTGCGCCCCGCGTTTGTCGGCGGCCATGTGGATGACCAGGGGGCTTCCAGCCGAATGCCCCAGCAGGAAAACTCCCGCGCCCCGCGAGCCGGACCCGAGCAGCTCGTCCAGCGCCGCGTAGACGAGCTCGACCCTGCGCGGAGGCGAGTCGACCTCTCCCGGGAAGGCGCCCGAGCTGCCGTAGCCGGGCCGGTCCAGCGCGATGACGGTGTAGCCGAGCGCGGCGCCGGTCCGCAGCAGCGAGCTCCGCGGCCGGTCAGGGTTGTCGAAGTACGCTGACATGGCCGCGCCGCCGTGCAGCGCGAGGATCACGGCTCGGGGTTGGTCGACGGCGCTGACGAGGGCGGACATCGGGATGCCGTCGACCTCGACGACGACGCGGGACACGTCGGTCTCCGCGCCGCCGGGGAACGTCGGCTCGGCATTAATCTCGGCATTAAGAGAGCTCACGATGTCTGGGTCGACGGCGGTCATTTGTCGCTCCTGAAGAGAATCGCGCCGCCGGGAGTGAGGCCGCCGGTGCTGACCGCGGCCACGCGAGCGTCGGCCACCTGTCTGGGGCCGGCCTCGCCGCGCAGCTGGACGATCGCCTCGTGAATCAGGCCCATGCCATGGGTGCGTCCGTGCGAGAGCTGGCCGCCGTGCGTGTTCAGCGGCAGCAGGCCGTCCCTGGCGATGTTCTTGCCCCCTTCGAAGAAGTCCTTCGCCTCGCCGATCCCGCAGAAACCGAGCGCCTCGATCCAGGACAGGCAGTTCATGGTGAAGCCGTCGTAGAGCTCTGCTACGTCCACATCGGCCGGGCGCAGGTCCGTGCGGGACCACAGGTGCGCGGCCGGGCCGAGCACCTGCGGCTCGTGGGTCAGGGTGCTTTGATCCCAGTCGATCCGCTCGAGGATCTGGGTGCCGACGGCCTCGACGAGGATCGGCGGTTTGGCCAGGTCGCGCGCGGCGTCCTTGGCCGAGACGATGACCGCGATGGCGCCGTCGCAGGGCACGTCGCAGTCGTAGAGGCCGAAGGGGGTGGTGATCGTGCGCGCCGCCAGGTAGTCGTCCATGGTCATCGGATCGCGGTAGATCGCGGTCGGATTGAGCGCCGCGTTCGCCCGCTGATTCAGGGCGATCCAGCCGAGCGTCTCACGCGTGGTGCCGTAGCGCTGGAAGTGGCGTTGGGCGTTCATCGCGAGGGTGTGCGCGGCTGAGGTCGAGCCGAAGGGGGTGCGCCAGGCGGAGGCTCCGGCGGCACGCGTGGCTCCCGGGGCGGGTCGCTCGGGCCGCTCGCCACGACGCGTCGACTCGGTGAACGTGGCCTCCCACAGGGTCCGGAAGCACAGCACGTGCCGGGCAAGACCGCCGGCCACCGCCAGCATCGCCGCTATTAGCGATCCGCCGGGTCCGAAGGTCTCCATGGCGCCGTTGTGCCAGACCGGCTTGAGACCGAGTGCGGATTCGAGTGCTGTCACGCCGCCCTCGGCGAAGCCGCCGAACGCGCCGCCGCCCGGGTACGTCGACAGGCCGTCGATGTCCTCGAAGGTCAGGCCGGCGTCCGCGATCGCCGCCTCGCAGGCCTGCACGGTCAGCGAGAGCGGCGGAACCATCAGGCGGCGCCCGATCCGCGAGCTGCCGATGCCGGTGATCGCGACCTTGTCCTCGAACTTCTCCGGCGTGAGCATGGGACGTACGTGCCGGTGGAATTCCTCCGGCGCGATCTCGTCCGTCGGCATCGGGGCCGGGGAGTCCCGCACCTGTGAGGCAGGCTTGAAGTGCGGCAGCCAGACGTCGTCTACGTGGTCGAAGACGACCTCCATCCGCATGCCGAGTTCGAGCCGGTCCGGGTCGCAGCCGACCGCGTTGGTGGTCAGCCGGACCCGGGGGTCCTCCTCGATCGCGACCTGGGCCACGACGTACGGCGTGGACAGGCCGGGGACGGTGAACCGGTGGCTGACCGTGAAGCCGATCAGCGTCCCGTAACCGGAGACGGTCTTGATGCCGGACTGGTGGCTTCGGCAGTAGCGGCAGACGGGCTGGGGCGGATGGATCAGGGCGTCGCAGGACTCGCATTCCTGGAAGCGGAGCAGGCCGTCCGCGCCGGAGGTCCAGAAGAACTCGGTCTCCGCGGTGACCGCCGGCAGCGGACGCCCGGGCGGTGCGTCAGTCAAGGATCTTCGCCTTCGCGCCGCGGACCGTGACGGGTTCGGCGAGCCGCTGCTCGTCACAGGTCTTCTGCAGGGTCTCCAGGGTCTCGTCCAGGCCAAGGCCGAGCCGGGGGCCCGGGGTGAAGACGGCGGGCAAGTGCTTCATGCCCTGGATGACGCCGATGGTCTCGTAGTGCTCCGCGCCCTCGGGGTCGCAGCGGAAGTCGGGCATCCGGTCGAGGACCTGAACCACCATCCGCTTGAACACCGTGCGGGCGACGTTCGAGCCGATGCAGCGGTGGATGCCGAGGCCGAAGCTGGTGTGCCGGTTTCCCGAGCGTGCCAGGTCGACGGCGTTCGGCTCCGGGAACACCGAGGGGTCGCGGTTGGCCATCGCCCAGGACAGCCACAGCCGCTCGCCCTCCTTGAACCGGGTCCCGGCTATCTCGCAGTCCGCTGAGATGGTGCGTCCGTCGCCGGGGGCCGGCGTGAAGAAGCGCAGGAACTCCTCGGTCGCCGAGTCCAGCAGCGTCTCCCGTTCCCGGCTGAGCCGCTCGCGCGCATCCGGGTTCTGCGAAAGCCACTCGAGCGCGTGCGCGGTCAACGCGGTGGTGGTGTCGAAGCCGCCGCCGATCAGCAGGGCCAGCACGCCGAGCAGCTCCGTGTCCGGCGGGGTCCGGCCGTTGATGTCGGACCGGACGAGCGCGTCGATGAGACCGGGGCGCGGCTCTGCCCGGATCGTCATGATCGCGGTGATCAGACCCTTGCCCATCTCCCGCTGCATCTCGGTGACCCGCGCCTGGTCCGGCGAGTTCGGCGGCGTGTAGACGCTGGCGTGCGCGGGCTCGTTGTAGGTCGTCCAGTTCTTGAGCGGAAGGCCCATCATCGCCATCGTCAGCACGGCGGGGACGATGTTCGCGAGGTCGTCGACGAAGTCGATCCGCCCGCTCTCGATCTTCTCGTCGACGGCGGCCCGCACGACCTCGTCGATCAGCGGCACCCAGCGGCTGACGGCGGCCGGCGAGAGGTAGGGGTTGAGGGCCTGCCGGTAGTGGCGCTGCTCCGGCGGGTCCATCTCCAGGAAACCGCCGCGGGAGCTCTTCGCGCGCGGCGGCGCGGGGATGGAGATGCCCTGGTAGCCGCTCCCGCCGCCGGTCACGTCGTGGTCGTTCGAGAGGTACTCGGCGGACCTGGCGAGATCGAACACCGCGCTGTTGGTGCTGGCGACCCAGTGCCCGCCGTAGGTGTCCGACCAGGCGACGGGGCAGGTGGCCTGGAGCTCCTGGGTGGTCGACTCGAACTCTTCCCGGTAGCCGGGGGCGTGCCGGTCGAAGTGGACCGGGCACTGCTTGCGGTCGTCCGCTACGGCGTCGTCGGTGGTCATGGTGTCCTTCTCTCCCCTGCTTCGCTCTCAGAAGACCGAGATGGCCTGTTCCGGACAGGAGAGGCCCGCCTCGACGACCTCAGCCTCCTGATCCGGGGGGACCTCTTCGCTGACGACGACGGAGTGGCCGTCGACGTCGTCGAGCTCGAAGCTGCGCGGGGCCCGCATGGCGCACAGCGTGTGGCCCTGGCAGCGGTCCAGGTCGACCCGTACTTTCACGATTGGATACTCCCTTTCAGGTAACTGCCCCGGCGGCCTTGAGCGCGATGATCCGGTCCCAGTCCAGGTCGAGCTCGGTGAGGATCTCCTCGGTCTGGGCGGCGAACTCGGGGGCCGGACCGGTCTCGGCCGTGGCGACGTCGAACTGCACCGGGCTGCCGACCAGTTCGAGCTCTCCGGCCCGCACGATGTAGCCGTTCGCCCGGATCTGCGGATCCGCGCCGGCCTGCAGCGTGGTCTGCACCGGGGCCCACGGCCCGGACAGGGTGGCGAAGCGTTCGGTCCACTCGGCGAGCGTGCGCCCGGCGATGGCCTCGCGCAGGATCTCGACGCCCGCCGCGGCGTTCTCGGCGATCGACGCCGAAGTCGCGAAGCGGGGATCGTCGGCCAGTTCGGCGCGGTCGATGTGGCGGCACACGCCGGCCCAGAACCTGACCGGCTGAAGCATCGTCAGGTTCAAGTAGCAGTCGTCGGCTGTGCGGAAGAGTCCGGAGAGCGGATTGGTCACCGACCCGTGCGAGCCCAGCGCCGGCGCCAGGAACGGCTTGCCGAGGTGCAGCGACAGCGCGACCGCGTGGCCCATCGCCCACAGGCCGCTGCCGAGCAGGGACACGTCGACGATCGACGTCTCGCCGGTGCGCTCGCGCTTGAACAGCGCCGCCGCGATTCCGCCGGCGAGGTTCGTGCCGGAGATCGTGTCGCCGAACGCGGGCGCGGGCGGCGAGATCATCCCGTCGGAGCCGACCGGGGTGATGCTCGCGGCGACCGTTCCCCTGGCCCAGAAGGCGGTCGCGTCGTACCCGCCCTTCTCGGCCTCCGGCCCGCGCGGGCCGAGCGCGCTGCCCCGGGCGTAGACGATGCCCGGGTTGATCTTGCGCACTTCGTCGACGTCGATGCCCAGCTTGCGCCGCTGCGCGGGCAGGAAGTTGGTCAGGAACACGTCGGAGCGCCGGATCAGCTCGTCCAGCACGTCCTTGGCCTCGTCGTTCGCCAGGTCGAGGCCGATGCTGCGCTTGCCCCGGTTGGCGTGCTCGACGTTGGGGTTGGGATCGCCCTCGACCTTGAACGTGCCGGTCTGCCGCAGTCCGCGCTGCGGATCGCCCTTGACGGCGTGCTCCACCTTGATCACGTCCGCGCCCCACTCGGCGAGCACGGCGCCGCCCGAGGGGACGAAGCCGTACATCGCCACCTCGAGCACGCGCACGCCCTCAAGCGGTCTGACACTCATGCTGCGACCACCGCGCCGAAGGACTTGAGCTGCAGGAATTCTTCGAGTCCTGCGACGCCGCTCTCCCGGCCGATGCCCGACTGCTTGTAGCCGCCGAAGGGCACGTCCTGGGAGAAGTAGTTGCCGCCGTTGATGCTGAGGGTGCCGGTGCGGATCCGGCGGGCCACGCCGAGCGCGCGGGCCTCGTCCCGGCTGTGCACCGCGCCCGAGAGGCCGAAGATCGAGTTGTTGGCGATGCGCACCGCGTCGTCGTCGTCATCGAAGGGGATGACGGCGAGCACGGGGCCGAAGACCTCGTGCTGCGCGATCTCGGCGTCCGGATCGACGTTCGTGAGCAGCGTCGGAGTGTAGAAGAAGCCGGGGTCGACCCGCTTGCCGCCGGTCACCAGTGTCGCCCCCGCCGCAACCGCTCGCTGGACCATGCCGTCGACCTTGTCCCGCTGCTTCTCGCTGATCAGCGGGCCCATGAAGGTCTTCATGTCGGTGGGGTCGCCGTACGTGACGCGGCTCATGCCGGCGGCGACCTTCTCGACGATCTCGTCGTGGTGCGCGCGGGGCACGAGCAGCCGCGAGGTGAGCGCGCAGCCCTGGCCCGAGTGCGAGCAGATGGTGAAGGCGGCGAACATCGAGGCGGCGCCGAAGTCGGCGTCGTCGAGCACGATCATCGCCGACTTGCCGCCGAGCTCGAGGAAGACCCGCTTGACCGTGTCGCCGGCGACCTTCATGATCTGGCGGCCGACGGCGGTGGAGCCGGTGAAGGAGATCATGTCGACGTCCGGATGGGTCGTCAGCAGCTCCCCGATCTCGGCCGTGGACGAGGTCAGCACGTTGATCACGCCCGGCGGGATGTCGGTGTGCGCGGCGATCAGCTCGCCGAGGGCGAGGGTGGTCAGCGGCGTGTCCGGGGCGCCCTTGAGCACGACCGTGCAGCCGGCCGCCAACGCGGGGGCCAGCTTGGCGAGGGCGAGCTGGTTCGGGTAGTTGTAGGCGATGATCGCGGCGACGACGCCCGCCGCCTCCTTCTCCACCCAACGCCGGTGACGCTGGCCCCGGATCTCCTTCTCGCCGAGCTCCTCGGTCATCGGGAAGCTCTTGAGCAGGTCCGCGTAGTAGCCGGGCAGCTTGGCCGGCTCGTCGAGCTGCGGCCCGTGGGTGAGCATCCGGGGCGCGCCGACCTCGGCGATCGTCAGCTCGCGCAGCTCCTCCCGGTGCTCGGTCAGGGCCTTGTCGAGCTGCTCCAGACACCTGATACGCAGCGCCGTGTCGGTCGCCCAGCCCGTGGTGTCGAAGGCGCGCCGGGCGGCGGCGATCGCGGCCTCGGCCTGGGCGACGGTGGCGTCAGGGGCCTGACCGAGCTCCTCGCCGGTCGCGGGGTTCAGCGTGGCGAAGCCGGCCTCGGCGTCGACCAGCTTGCCGTCGATCAGCAGACGCCTCACAGCCGGACCAGCTGTCCGCCGTCGACGCTGATGACCTGTCCGGTCAGCCAGCCCGCCGCGTCGGAGAGCAGGAAGAGCACGACCGAGGCCATGTCGTCGGTTGTGCCCATCCGCTTGAGGGCGAGGCTGCGCAGCATCGCCTCGCGGAACTCCTTCGGGACGATCGAGTGGGTCGCCTCGGTGTCGGTCGGTCCGGGCGCGATGCCGTTGACCCGGATCCCCTTGCCACCGAGTTCGGCGGCGAGCGAGGCGGTCAGATGGTTGATTCCGGCCTTGGCCAGGCCGTAGTAGCCGGAGGCCATCCACGCGGCGGTGGACGACTGGTTGACGATCGCCCCTCCGTCGGGCATGTGCGGGATGACGGCCCGGGTGCAGTAGAGCGCGCCCATCAGGTTCACCTTGAGGAACCGGTGCAGGTAGTCCAACTCGACGGTGGTCAACGAGTCGCGCCGCATGCTGTGGAAGATCGCGGCGTTGTTGACCAGGTAGTCGATCTTGCCGTACTCGGCGACCGCGGCGGCCGCCATCGCCTCGGCCGAGGCGGGGTCCGCGACGTCCGCCTTCACGAACAGGGCGCCGATGTCCTTGGCGACGCGCTGCCCCTGATCCTCGTTGATCTCCGCGACCACGACGTGCGCGCCCTCCGCCGCCAGCGCCCGTGCGTACCCCTCGCCGATCCCCTGGCCGGCGCCGGTGACGATAGCCACCTTGTCCTGAAACCGCATCCCATGCCTCCTTGCTCGGGTGGGTTGAAAACTACATTCTCTTCTACTGCAAAGCAACCACTCGGATCTGAGAACGAGATCTTGGCCGTAGGTGGGGGCTTCCCTCGCGACACTTGGGAGAATACTATTCTCGTCAACCGGAAGGGAGATTTCCATGATCGAGACGAAGGCGCTCAACCCGGCCGTGGGCGTCGAGGTCAGCGGCGTAGCGGACCTCCTCGACGACGCGCTGATCGGTCAGTGCATGGAGGCGCTGAAGTGGCGCGGGGTGCTGCTCGTGCGCGGGCTGCACCTCGACGACGAGACCCAGCTGGCCTTCAGCCGCAGGCTCGGCGAGGTGGTCAGGCTCGGCGGCAGCGAGATCTTCGTCGTCACGCTGGACACGTCGATCAACCCGGCGGCCGCGTACCTCAAGGGCACGTTCCACTGGCATCTCGACGGGACGACCGACCTGGTGCCGATCAAGGCGACGATGCTGACGGCCCGGCACGTGGCCATGGTCGGCGGCGGGACCGAGTTCGCCAACACGTACGCGGCGTACGACAACCTTTCCGAGGACGACCGCAAGCGGTACGAAGACCTGCGTGTGGTCCACACCTTCGAGGCGGCCCAGCGGCTGACGCACCCGAACCCCACCGAGAAGCAGCTCGCGGCCTGGCGCACTCAGCCCGGCCACGAGACGCCGCTGGTCTGGAAGCGCCGCGACGGCCGCCGTTCCCTGGTACTGGGCGCGACCGCCGACCACATCATCGGCATGGAGCCCGGCGAGAGCCGCGCGCTGCTCGACGAACTGCTCGCCTGGTCAACCCAGGAGCGCTTCCGCTACACCCACGAGTGGCAGGCGGACGACGTGGTGATCTGGGACAACACCGGAATCCTGCACCGCGCGCTGCCCTACGACCCGTCCTCGGAGCGCCGGATGCACCGCACCACCATCGTCGGCGACGAGGAGCTCGCGTGAAGACAGCGGTAGTGACCGGCGGCGGCTCCGGCATCGGCCTCGCCATCGCCGAGCGGCTCAGCGCCGACGGCCACAACGTGGCCACGCTCGACATCAAGCCCGCCGGCGACGCCTTCGCGCAGACGGCCGACGTCAGCGACCGGGCACAGGTCGACGCGGCGCTCGAGGCGATCAGGGAGCACTTCGGGCCGGTCGCGATCCTGGTCAACGCGGCCGGGGTGGACGGGTTCAAGCGCTTCACCGACCTCAAGTTCGAGACCTGGCAACGGCTCCTCGACATCAACCTCAACGGTGTCTTCCACTGCACCCAGGCCGTGCTGCCGGACATGATCGAGGCGGGCTGGGGGCGGATCGTGAACATCTCCTCCTCCAGCGCCCACTCAGGCCAGCCCTACATGGCGCACTACGTCGCGGCCAAGTCCGCCATCAATGGCCTGACGAAGTCGCTGGCGCTGGAGTTCGGCCCGGCCGGGATCACCGTCAACGCGGTGCCGCCCGGCTTCATCGACACCCCGATGCTGCGCAAGGCCGAGTTCCGCGAGCTGCTCGGCGGAACCGTCGAGGACCACATCGAGCGCACGCCGGTCCGCCGCATCGGGACGCCCCAGGACATCGCCGCCGCGTGCTCGTTCCTCATCTCCGAGGAGGCCGGCTACATCACCGGGCAGATCCTCGGCGTGAACGGCGGCCGCAACACATGACCGACGTGAACCGCGTGACCCGGGTATCCCCGGTCCCCTACGAGGACTGGGACGCGGACGCCCTCGACGCGTTCGCGATACTGGCCCCGGGACGCAAGATGCCGCCGTCGAACGTGCTGGGCCTGTTCGCCCGGCACCCGGATCTGGCCAAGGCGTTCCTGACCTTCAACAAGCACCTGTTCGACTCGACGCTCCCGGTGCCGACGCGCGAGCTGGCGATTCTGCGCATCGCCTGGCGGCGGCGCGGCCGGTACGAGTGGGCGCAGCACGTGCTGATCGCCAAGCGAGCGGGCGTCACCGAGGAGCAGATCGCCGAGGTACGCGCCACGACGCCGGGCACGCTGCTCGCCCGAGCGGTGGACGAGCTCGACACGGACTCCCGGCTGTCCGACGCGACGTACGCGGAGCTCTCCGCGAACCTCGACGACCGGCAATTGATGGACCTGGTCTTCACCGTGGGCGCGTACGGCCTGCTGGCCATGGCGTTCAACACCTTCGAGGTGGAACTCGACCCCGGCCTGTCGGCCGAGAACTTCGACTGACTACAAGAGAGGCTGACAACACCTATGGCGCACTTCACCAAACCGGCTCCGGGAAGCTGGACTGAGCAGTACCCCGAGCTCGGCACCGGACCGGTGAACTATGAGGACTCCGTCGATCCCGCCTACTACGAGGCGGAACGGGAGGCCGTGTTCAAGCGGACCTGGCTCAATGTCGGCCGTGTGGAGCGCGTGCCGCGCGTCGGCAATTACTTCACCAAAGAGCTGACCGTCGCCAACACGTCGCTGATCATCGTGCGCGGCAAGGATCAGCAGATCCGGGCGTTCCACAACGTGTGCCGGCATCGCGGCAACAAGCTGGTCTGGAACGACTACCCCGGCGAGGAGGTCTCGGGCACCTGCCGCCAGTTCACCTGCAAGTATCACGCCTGGCGCTACGACCTGGCCGGCGAGCTGACGTTCGTTCAGCAGGAGGAGGAGTTCTTCGACCTGGACAAGGGCGACTACGGGCTCAAGGCCGTGCGCTGCGAGATCTGGGAAGGGTTCATCTTCATCAACCTCGACCCGGAGGCCGCGCCGCTCAGCGAGTACCTGGGCGAGCTGGCCAAGGGTGTGGAGGGCTACCCGTTCGACAAGATGACCGAGGTCTTCAGCTACAAGGCCGAGGTCGGCAGCAACTGGAAGCTGTTCATCGACGCGTTCGCGGAGTTCTACCACGCGCCGGTGCTGCACCAGAAGCAGGCCACGAAGGAGGAGGCCGAGAAGCTGCTCGGCTACGGCTTCGAGGCACTGCACTACGAGCTGCGCAGCCCGCACTCGATGATCTCCTCCTGGGGCGGGATGGCCCCGCCGAAGGACCCGTCGATGGTCAAGCCGATCGAGCGGGTGCTGCGCAGCGGCCTGTTCGGGCCCTGGGACCGGCCCGACATCGAGGGCCTCGACCCGCTGCCGCCCGGCATCAACCCGGCCAAGCACCGCTCGTGGGGCACCGACTCCTTCGAGTTCTTCCCCAACTTCACCCTGCTGTTCTGGGCGCCGGGCTGGTACCTGACCTACCACTACTGGCCGACGGCGGTCGACAAGCACGTGTTCGAGGCCAGCCTCTACTTCGTACCGGCGAAGTCGTCGCGCGAGCGGCTGGCCCAGGAGCTCGCGGCGGTGACGTTCAAGGAGTACGCGCTCCAGGACGCCAACACGCTCGAGGCCACCCAGACGATGCTCAAGGGCCGCGTGGTGACCGACTTCCCGCTGAACGACCAGGAAATCCTCCTCCGCCACCTGCACAAGGTGGTCGGGGACTACGTCAAGGAGCACAGCGTTGCTGCCCAGTGATTTCGCGGGCCTCGCCCCGTACGCCGAGTGGATCCTGGCCACCGAGCCGGAGCGCTACGCCAAGCGTCTGGCCAGCTCGATGGAGCAGATGCAGGCGTTCTACGACGCGGCCTTCCCGCTGCTGGAGCCCGCCACGGCCCATCTGGACAGGTTCGAGCTGAGCGACCTGCCGGAGCCGGAGCGCAACCTGCTGCTGCTGATGTTCTCGCTGGTGATGGTGTCCTTCCCGGTCGAGGTGTGGAAGCAGGCGCGGGTGCCGGACAGCGGCGCCGCCTACCTCGACCTCGTCGTCGAGCCCAGGGTCTGAGGGCGCTTATGCTCACGCTCAAAGCCGCGCGTGTGCTGGACGTGCAGACCGGCGAGATCCGCGAGAACGGCCTCGTCACGATCGACGGGGACCGGATCGTGTCCTGCGGCGCGGGTTCCGGCGAGGGTGAACTGCTCGACCTCGGCGACGTCACGCTGCTGCCCGGCCTGATGGACATGGAAGTCAATCTCCTGATGGGAGGGCGTGGCGAGACGCTCGCGCTCTCCCCGGTCCAGGACGATCCGCCGCTGCGGATGCTGCGCGCGGTCGGCAACGCCCGCCGGACGCTGCGCGCGGGATTCACGACCGTCCGCAACCTCGGGCTGTTCGTGAAGACCGGCGGCTATCTGCTGGACGTGGCGCTGTCCAAGGCGATCGACGCCGGCTGGATCGACGGCCCGCGCGTGGTCCCGGCGGGCCACGCGATCACCCCGACCGGCGGGCACCTCGACCCCACGATGTTCGCCGCGTTCGCCCCCGGGATCATGACCCTGACTCTCGAGGAGGGGATCGCCAACGGGGTCGACGAGGTGCGCAAGGCGGTCCGCTACCAGATCAAGCACGGTGCGCGACTGATCAAGGTCTGCGCCTCGGGCGGAGTGATGTCGCACACGGGTACCGCCGGCGCGCAGCACTACTCCGACGAGGAGCTGCGGGCCATCGTGGACGAGGCCCATCGGCGCGGGCTCAAGGTCGCGGCGCACACGCACGGCGCGGACGCGGTCCGGCACGCGGTGGAGGCCGGGATCGACTGCATCGAGCACGGCTTCCTGCTCGACGACGAGACGATCAAGCTGATGGCCGAGCGCGGTACGTTCCTCGTGCCGACGACGTACCTGATCGAGGGCATGGACATGTCCAAGGCCGCGCCCGAGCTGCAGGCCAAGGCGGCGGAGATCTTCCCGAAGGCGCGCACGGTGGTCAGCCGGGCCGTGGCCGCGGGCGTCAAGATCGCGGCGGGCACCGACGCACCGGCCATCCCGCACGGCCGCAACGCGC